>Ga0209415_10007091_pt1 | contig 19662 bp, 12 predicted proteins | sample PeaSoiSIISIP2007_FD_187696 | JGI IMG/M metagenome (GOLD analysis project Ga0209415, IMG submission 187696) | Peat soil microbial communities from Weissenstadt, Germany - SII-SIP-2007 (SPAdes) (version 2) | ecosystem: Environmental > Terrestrial > Soil > Wetlands > Peat | place: Germany... | reverse complement strand
TGGGTGATGCTGGGCGCGGTGAGCTTCGTGCTTCTGATCGCGTGCGCGAATGTCGCGAATCTGCTGCTGGCGCGCGCCACGGGCCGGGCGAAGGAGATCGCTTTGCGGACCGCGCTCGGCGCGGGACGCGGGCGGCTGATCCGGCAAATGCTGACCGAGAGCCTGGTGCTGGCGGTGGCTGGTGGCATCGTCGGGCTAGGGCTCGCGTTCGTGGGAACTTCGGCCGTCGCCGCGGCCGCGCCGCGGGAGATTTCCCGCATCGTCGAGGTGAAAATCGACGTTACGGTTCTGCTGTTTGCGTTCGGAGCCAGCTTACTCGCGGGAGTGCTGTTCGGGCTCGCGCCAGCGCTGCGGGCGTCGCGCGTGGATCTGACGGAGGGGCTTAAAGGACGATCGACCGAAGGCCACGGCACGATGAATCTGCGCGATGCTCTGGTCGCGGTGGAGTTTGGATTGGCGTTTGTTCTGGTGGTAGGAGTGGGGCTGCTGGGAAAGAGCTTCGTCCACCTGATCCATGTCGATCCCGGTTTCGATGCGCGCAACGTCCTTACGGCCAACGCTTACGTGTATGCCAGGCGCTACGCGGATCCGCGAGTGGAGCTGAACTACTACAACCAGGTCTTCGATCGTTTGCGGGCCAACGGAGGATTCGAAAGCATGGCGATGGTCAGCACGCTTCCGTTTACCAGCTTCGATCGCACGCTGTTCCACATTCAAGACCAACCGCTGGCGAATCCGAACGAAGCGCCTGACGTCGACCGCTACTCCATCAGTCCGGATTATTTTCGAGTGATGCGCATCCCATTGAAGCGCGGCCGCGGGTTCAGCGGACAGGACCAGCGTGGGTCGCCGGCCGTGGCAATCGTCAGCGAGTCGTGCGCCCGCACGCTTTTTCCAATAGAAGACGCGATCGGAAAACATATCCAACTTGGCGGGCGCGACGACAACAAGCCTTGGATGACCATCGTCGGCGTGGTGGGCGACGTTCGTCAATATGGCCTGGATCGTGCGCCGAATATGGAGGCTTATATTCCTCAGGCGCAGGATTTGAATTTCACCTATATCTTCGTCGCGCGTACTATCGGGGACCCGGGGCGGATGGAAGGCGCCGTGCGCGATGCGTTCCTGGCAGTGGATAAGACGCAGCCGCTGTTCGATGTGGTTCCGATGGAGACGTATCTCTCTGCGTCGCTCGCCGGGCGCACCTTCACGCTGGTGCTGCTGGGTTCGTTCGGCGTGCTGGCGCTGGCACTGGCCGCGATAGGCATCTACGGGGTGATCTCGTATGCGGTGAGTCTGCGAGCGCGCGAGATCGGCATCCGGATGGCGTTAGGCGCGAAATGGAGCGACGTATCGAGGCTGATCCTGCGCCAAAGTTTAACGCTTACCGGAACGGGGCTGGCCGCCGGATTCGTGGCATCGCTCTGGCTGACGCGGTTCCTGGCAAGCCTGTTGTTTGACGTGCATCCGACGGATCCCGGGACGATTTTGGGCGTCGCGCTACTGTTGACTGGGGTCGCGCTGGTGGGAAGCTATGTGCCCGCGCGCAGAGCTGCAAAAGTGGATCCGGCGATTGCTTTGCGCTCCGAGTAGGAAACAGCGCACCACGCACGAGAGTCATAATGAAGTGTGGGACGCGCTTTTGCGTGGACGTTCGCGACGGTCGTGCTGGCGCGCGCTCAGGTCTCTTCCACGATCTCACTCAATAACGGCGTCCAACTCGAAATCGCGGCACATTTCGGACAACCGACCGGCGAAGAAACGTTGAAAGTTGAAATGGCGCGGGCATCCGGAAACAGCTTTTACCGGATGTTTCGCGATCAGAACAACTTGATGGTATTCGCGTACGAGCTGGCGGTGAACCTGTCGCCCGGCGGCGATTCGCTGAGCGCCACGGCGAGGCCGGCGGAAAACGAATTTGCCGCGAGATTTCCGAACGCGGATGCGGGGAAACCCGTGCCGTCGCTGTCTTCCGATCAGGAAATGGGCCCGCTGGGGTCGGGGCAGAGCGCGGAGATCGGGCTGTTCGAAATTCCAGGCATGGGGTTGAAAGTCAGCGAGAGCATTCGCGTCCGGATGAGGCAGGATGTCGCGAGCGGCGCGCTGAATTTCACCGGACTGCGCGTTTCAATCGGCGGGGGACCTCTTTCGCCCGCGCCGGCAGGTTCGGTCGCGGGGCGCTACGCGATGTTCTACATTCCAGGGCGGGGAGGATTTTTCTTCGCGACCGAAGATCCAGGCCGCGGTGGGTTTGTGAAGGCGGGGAATATCGACCGCTCGGAGATGCGGTTCACGCTCGATAACGAGAATTATGTATGCAGCGCCGGTGCGCCGATTCTCGCCTCCGACGCCTCTGGGGATTTGTGGGTGTATCACGACCCGAACTATAAACCGGAAGGCAACTGGACGCACATGCCCGACACAACGCAGGATCAGTTTTTCATGGCAGCCGCGGATTCACTGAACTGGTGGCTTCCATGATCGTCGCGAGCCAATGCAATACAGCGCTTGCGCGGTTCGTAAGAAAAGCTGGCCTTCGGAAACGGCAATCGTGCTCAAACAATAATCGTTCATATTGTTTTCGGCGAGAATCTCGAACTGAGGGCCGGATTTGAGCACGGTGGTCAGGCCATCTTCATTGGTGATATAGATTTTTCCGTCGGCGAGGATCGGCGAACTGGAATAGGTGCCCGGCTTGATCCGCTTCGCGCCGTAAATCTGCTGGCCGGACTTGGCGTCCAGGCACCACACGATGCCGCGGTCGTTCACGGAATAAAAATACTTTCCGTCGACCAGCGGCGTGGGAACGTCGGGCCCGTTGTTGAACTGCCACAACAAATTGGTCCTTGTGATGTCGCCACGGCCGCCGAGTTTGAAGGCTTGAAGCGGCCGCTCCCGCGTGGGCGCGTAGACTACGCCATCGTGATACACCGCGGATGCGACAGTGCGGAAATTACGGTCGTTGGTCGGATTAAAGCCGCTCATGCGCCAGAGTTCTTCTCCGGTTTTCAGATCGTGACCGGTTACGACATCGCCGCCGAGAACCACCAGCTGAGTCTCGGCCCCGGCGCCAGCGACGATGGGCGTCGAATATGAATCAGGCGATTCGAGCATCGCGGGCGTGTGCCGCTCTACCCGCCAAAGGGTCTTTCCCGTCTTCTTGTCGATGCTCAGCAAGTAGGAAGGATCGCGGGTCCGCATTCCATGCAGGACTTGAACGTAAAGCGAGTCGTCGAACAGCAGCGGGCTGGACGCATAGCCCCAGTTGAGTCCGAAACGGCCGTAATCCTTTTGAATATCGCGCGACCAGATTTCGTTGCCGGCGAAATCGAAGCCCTTGAGCATGCCCGTTCCGGTCAGGGCCCAGACATTCTTCCCATCTGTGACCGGCGAGGGCGAAGACATGTTCTGCTTGCGCTCCTTGTGGTCGCCATCGCCCAACAATTTTTTCCATTTGACGGACGGGCCACGGCGATCGACACACCACAGGTACAGGCTGCCGCCATCGGCGACGTTGAGAAAAATAAAATCGCCCCAAACGATTGGGGTGGCACCGCTCCAGGCAGGCAGGGGAAGTTTCCAAGTGATGTTTTCGCCGGGAGACCAGCGGACCGGCAAATTGGTTTCGCTGCTGGTGGAATCGAGATTCGGCCCGCGCCACTGCGGCCAGTTCTCGGCTTGGACCATGCAAGCGAAAAGGGCCAACGCGATCGCGGTCCTCATACTTTAGGCAGGATACAACACGTCTATTCGGCGCGGAGGGTTTCAAGCAAGGGGGCTCGCGTAACGGCGCGGACAGCCGCGAGCGATGCAATCATCCCGGCGGCGGGCACCGCGAGCAGCAGCAGCGCAAGGGATGGATTCGGCAGATGGCCCCCGCGGGCAAGGAATGCGGGCGCGATGGCGATGAAGGCGCACACGCCTCCGATGACGGTTCCCGCAATCAGCAGGAACGCGTTTTCGGCGATGACCATGGTGCGAAGATGCTCGGGCCGGTAGCCGACCGCGCGCAGCAGCGCCAGCTCTTTTCGCCGTTCCAGTATGTTTCGCAGCAGCACCGCGCCCAGGCCGAGTGTACCGAGCAGCAAACCCAAGCCGCCCAGCGCCTGGAATGTCGATAGATACGTGTTCTCGACGCGGTGGAAGGCGGCGAGACGGTCCGGAGTTGAGACGACGTCGAATCCGTAATCGGAAAGGCCATCTTCGAGCTGCGCGCCGACGGCGGGCGGTCCATCGATCAGAAAATACCGGAATCCCTGCTCATCGGGAAAAGCGCGCACGAAATTGTTTTCCGAGACAATCAGCTCACTTTGAAAAATGCTGTCGTCGAGAGCTGCGACCAAACGCAGCTTCGCGCCGCCGACATCGATTGTGTCGCCGATGGTCTTATGAAGCACGTAGGTGATCGAGTTTGCGTCGGCGATGGCGGGCATTGCGCCGTCCGGTTGCGATTCGGTAAGCAGCAGCCAGGGATTTTTCTTTTCGCCGGTCGATTCCGTGAAAGAGAATCGGCCAAGGTCGATAAAATCGCGGCCGGCGCCGAGGATGCGCGGCGTACGGGGCTCGTAGAGATTGAGGCAGCTTGAATCTTCTCCCGGGCGCAGGCGGAAAGCGTAAAAACGGGCGTCGCGAATGTTCGCGATATTCAGATTGTCGCGGCCGGCCGCGGTATTCGGATCCCAGAAAAGAGGCACTTGCGACTCGGCGGCGAAGGGGAATCCTCCAGCGCCCGATTTCGGATCGGACCAAGCGACTGGAGCTTGGCGAAAAGCATCGAGCGCGACCACCAGGAACACCGCCGATGCGATCAGCGCGATGGACAGGACGCTGCGGCCGGGTTTGTACGCGGCGTTACGAATCCCAAGGTGGACAACGCTATCTACGGCGCCGGTTTGCGCGCGCAATCGCGCCCACTCATAACAGATCGCCGCGATCAGCAGCAGCGTTCCTGCGCCGAAAAATCCCGCGGCATCGGGAATCACGTGCGCGAACGAGCACGCCGCCAGCGCGATACCGCATAGCGCGGAGATCGCCGCGACGATGCGGAGGACGCGGGACCCCCGCTCGGGCGCAGCGGAGACGCCGCGAGTTCCCGAGAGCAGATCGCGAGCGCTCGCGTGGCGCAGGCTGCGCAGTGTCAGCAGGATGCATATGGACGCGACTAACATTCCTCCGATCGCGCCGGCGGCGAGCGAATCCAGGGAAACGTGCAGCGTCAATAAGCCGGTGCCGACAGCGCCCCGCCACCAGGTGCGCAGGCCATAAAGCAGGAAGGCGGCGTAGGCGACCGCTCCAGCGCTGCCGACGATGGTCCCGGCGAGTGAAAGGAGAGATCCCTCCGAGATGAACAGTCTCCGGATACGCGACGCGGGAAAGCCGACAGCCCGCAAGGTTCCGATCTCCCGCAAGCGCTGCTCGATTCCTAACTGGAAAAACAAACCGGCGAGGAGCAACGCGGAGACGACCAGGAAGAAGCTGAAATACGTGAAATATTGGCCGAAATCGGTGGAACCGTTGGCCGCGGCGAGTGCTTGTGCGCGCGGTTGAAAGACGGCCATGCCCAACGCGGCCGGGTCGATCTTTGCTCTCAACCTTGCAGAGAAAGCACCGGCGTCGGATGCGCCTTCGACGCGAATGGAGGTTGCCGTGCCGAATCTCGACGCCCACAACTTCTGTCCGGCTTGGAGCGAAACAAATGCCTTGGGAGCGGTTCGATACTTCTTCCAATAATCTTCGTCGCGGGGGCGAACCCGTTTCAGATCGACTGGGAAGGGAGGATCCCAATCGCCGATGGTGTCGGCCTGAGTGATGCCGGGGTAATCGGGCGTGAAGTCGCGATCGACGGCGATACCGGTCATCGGCAGGACTCCGGCGAGGTGAAACGACGCCGAGCGTGTGACCAGGCTGCCGGAAGGTTCCCAATAAAAATATGCGAGGGAGACCGGGTCGCCGACTTTCGCGCCGAGGTCTTTCGCGGCCCAATCGTTCAGATAAATCGAGTCCGGCGCCCAGCCGCGATCGAGCGCGGTGACCACAGAGTAAGGGACCTCGCGGTTGCCGTCGCGGATTGAGTTCGCAAGGTACGTGAACACGGGATGTGCGCTGGCGCCGGCCACGTCCTTCACGGCGTGCGACAGGGTGTCGCTAATTACAGCGCTGTCGCTTTCAACCACTAGTGAATTGCGATCAGCGAGTGCGCGGATTTTGACGCCCAGATCGTCGAGCGTGACTTTATCTTTGGGAAATGAGCCGGAAGCGAGCAGGAGAGTGTTGACACGTCCAGGCTGCGACAGGTCACGTTGCAGGCGACGCAAGGGCACGAACACGGCATAGACATCGCCCTGCGTGGGACTCAGCGAGAAATCGCCAAGTTGTTTTGCGCCCAGCGCAGCACCGGTATTGAGGCGAATCGTACGGCCGGGATCGTCCTTGCGGCCGTGGAGCGACTCAAGCGGAATCGCGGAAGGCTTTTCCACGCGGATCAGGATTGCGTCGCCGGTTTGCGCTCCCAGTTCGCGCGCGAGGGCGTCGCTAAGATGCGCGTCTGAATCCGATGGCGGCGCGACGCCGTGAAAATTCCAGAAACGCTCATCGACCCCGTATACCGAAACTTTGGAGGCGCGGCGGCGGTCGCGCTCATGAGTCACGACGCCTTGGAGCACGATCATCGGAGCAGATCCGGGAACTTCGCGGGCGAGTTGCTCCCGGAAAAACTGCGCGCTTGAAACCACGCCTTCCGTCTTTCCGAGACGGGCGAGCACCAGGTCGCGGAGGCTGGCGCGGACCGAATCGCCAACCACCAGCGCTCCCGTCAGGACCGCCACCGCGGTGGCCACTCCCAGCATCACGGCGAGATTCGTGCGCCAATAATAGGCCAGATTGCGCGCGACCAACGTACGGGTTCGCATGACGACTAATAAACTTCCCAGCAGCCGGGCGTGATCAGCTCGACCAGGTGACCGTCCGGGTCGCGAAAGTACAGGCTGGCTCCGCCACGCGGCCAATCGACTTTACTCTCGATCTGGACACCCCGTTCAGCCAGTTCGCGTTCGCTGGCATCGAGCGATTCCGCGTCGATCTTGAACGCGAAATGCATGTGGCCGGAGCCGTCGTGCGGCGGAATCATGCCACCGGGAGTGTGAATAGGTTCGAGCGAGCCACCCGTTTTGAAGATCAGAAAGACGGCATTTCCGGGAACGGCGAGCGCACAAAAGCGATCATCGCCGGCCAAGCGTGGAAATCCGAACAGACGCTCGTAAAATTCCGCGGACCGAGCCACATTTTCGACGTGAATGGCCGTCTCCACGACTCCGTTCGTTTTCATCGCGCGGTCAGCCTTCCTTCGATCAGCTCGAACGATTTTGGAAAACGTCCAGCGAGCTCCGCGCTGTGGGTCACCACGACCAGAATCGCTTTGGAGACGCGGTTGATGTCGAGCAGCAGATCGGCGACGTTGGCGGCCGTGTGCCGATCGAGATTGCCGGTCGGCTCATCGCATAGCAGGAGCTTGGGCGTCCGAATGAGCGCGCGCGCGATGGCCACGCGTTGCTTCTCTCCGCCTGAAAGCTCCGCCGGGCGGTGGTCCAGCCGCTGGGACAAACCGACCTGATCGAGCAGTTGTCGCGCGCGCGCCGCTGCTCCGCTGTCCGATGCGACCATCGACGGGATCAGCACGTTTTCGAGCACGGTACATTGCGGGAGCAGACAGTGGTCCTGAAAAACGAATCCGACTTCTTTATTGCGAAAAGCCGAAAGATCTCTGTCGGCAAGCGTGAACGGGTTGCGGCCGTCGAGCGTCACCGTGCCGCTGGTAGGGGGCTCCAGCGCGCCAAGAATATAGAGCAGCGTGCTTTTTCCGGTTCCAGACGGGCCGACGATAGAGATAGTCTCGCCTTGATCGAGTTTTAAAGAAACACCCGTCAGGATCGCCAGAGGACCGCGTGGTGTCGGATACGATTTCGAAACATCGTGAGCTTCCAGCATCAGGAAACGGCCGCGGCACCGGTGCGCTGGCGCAGAAAGGCCGCAAGCGTCTGAGACGCCATCTGCTCCACGGTGTAGTGCGCGCGAACGCCTTCGTAAGCTTTGCGCGCGAGAGTAGCGCGCAATTCCGAATCGCGGATCAGCCGCAGCAAGCCCGCGGCCAGATCTGGCGGATTATCTGGTTCGACCAAAATCCCTCCACCGGTCCTCTCCGCCATTTCGCGGAACGTGCCGTGAGCCGGCTGGACGAATGGGACTCCGGCGGCCATTGCTTCCAGCACGAAAATCCCTTTGGGATCGGAGTAAACAGTCGGTGTCGAAAGAATGTCGAGCGTCTGGAGGAAAGCGATCTTGTGTTCTCGATCCACCACGCCGTGATAGTGAAAGGGAAGGTCCCATTGCTCCATCTGGCGCTCGATTCCGTTGAGATACCGGCGATGTTCGGGCGCGATATAGCCGGCGGCTTCGAGAATGCAATCCGGCTCCTCGGCTCGCACCAGGCGATAGGCTTCCGCGAGGACGTGCAGTCCCTTTTCCGGCGCGATGCGGGCGAAATAGCCAATCCGAATCTTCTCGCCGGACGACTTCGGTGAGGGCACTGACATACGGTAACCCTCCGTGCTGATTCCGATCCGCGCGACTTCCATCTTGTGCTCAGGGATTCCCAGATAGCGGCACATGAAATCCGCATAGTAATCGCTGACCGCCAGAAAGCGATCCACATGAGGAATGTTTTGGCGGATCAGACCGAGCGCCCGCTCACGGTAGGGCTCCTTGAGGCCCTCGATAAACAAATCCTCGCCTTGCAGTGTACAAAAAATGGGGGCATCCAGCGATCGCTTGAGCGGGGCAGCCAACCCGATCAGCAGCGTGTACGGAATATTGATGATGTCCGGGCGCGGCTCGGATTCCAGCCAGCTCAGCATCTTGCGAAGCTCTTTCTTGAGGCGGCCATTTTCCACTTCGAGCATCGAGATGGTCATGGCTCCGAGAAAATGCGGGTCGACCGGGATGGTCCGTTTGGCGGCGGCCTTTAGCGCGGCTTTCGAATCCCATAAGCGGTCGAGGAGCCACGGCGTGTTACGAAACAGGGCCCAGTTCTGCTCCAGATACACGCTGATTCCGCCGAAGAAAATCTTGTCCTGGCTGACATTCGCCTCATCCGTAAGTGTGGGAGTGTAGAGCGGAACCAGCGTGACATCGTGGCCCATTCTGAGCAATGCCGTGGCGAGCGAGTTATCACGCAGGCAAGTCCCGCAATACATGCCCGCGGCCCCGGCGGTGAGCTGAAGAATGCGCACTTTGGACCCAGGATATCAGACGGTCCGGGACTGAAGAAGGTACTAATGCGTCATGGCGTACATCACGTAGTTCACGCCGACGCGAATCGCGAGGCCGGAGAACTTTTCGGGATAGTAGGGATCGTCCGCGTATTCCCACGCGTCACCGATATCCGAGTTGTACGAGATCGCCACCATGATGCGGCCTTTGTCGTCATAAATTCCGCGCCAATGCGCGCCGATGCTGTCGGGGCCGTTGTTCTTATATCCGAGGCGCAAGTGCGCCTGGCCCGGGATCTGGAACCGGTCGTCGAGATCGTACACTGTGTGAAAGATGGCATCAGTGTCGGGGATGTCCACAATGGGACGATCGGGAAAAACGAAGCCGATTCTCTTGGCGAACTCCTGATATTCGGCGGCGCCGTGAAAATCGTCGGCCATGAAGAAGCCGCCGCGCAGCAAGTATTCGCGCATGATCTTGGCTTCCTCTTCGTTCAGACCCCATTCGCCCACCTGCACGGCATACAGCCACGGCCAGTTGTAGACATCGTCGCCGTCTTCCAGTTCCACCGGCTGCTCGACGGATCGAACGCTCAAGCGAGACAGCCGGCGAAGGGCCAGTGAGAAATGACGGTCGGCGCGCGGGTAATCCTGGGTCCACAGCGACATGCCCTTGTGCCAGTCGCCCTGGAAGCGAGGATAGTAGCCGTCCAGCGGTCCGGGCGGGTACATCAAGCGCGCGAAGGCCCACTCGCCTTTTTGCTGATAGTCCGCCGGCAGGTCGAATTCAAAATATTCGACGCCATGATATTGGCGAAACGGACGCTGGAAGGCGGAGAGCGCGCCCACGAACGCAAGGCCGCAACCAACGCGCCAGAGTGCCTTCCAGGAAACCATGGGTACGGCTCTGAACCGAGCATAGCACCAGGCGGCGACTCGATCAGACCCCGGGATTTCGTGCCAGGCTGGTGGTCGCCAGCATGCCGCCCAGGCCCATGGTTTCGACCGCGGACGACGGCACGATCACCATCGAGCCTTTCTCTTTGATCGCCTCATATAGCATGTTCATGGCGCGCAGGTGCAGCGCGACCGGATTATCGGCGTAGACCCTTGCGGCATCCGCGAATTTGTCGGCGATCTGCGTCTCGGCTTCGCCCAGGATGATGCGTGCCTGCCGTTCACGCTCTGCCTGCGCCTGTCGGGACATTGCGTCTTCCAGCGGTTCGGGGATCCGGACATCGCGAATCTCCACGGCCTGTACCGTAATCCCCCACGGCGTGGTTTTTTCGTCCAGCACTTCTTTCAGCTCCCGGCCCAGCGTCTCCCGCTCGCTGAGCATTTGCGCCAGTTGATGACGCCCGATCGATTCCCGCAACCCGGTCTGCGCGCTTAGCGTGATCGCGTCGACGAAATTTTCCACTTCCAGGATCGATTTCTCCGCGTTCCACACCAGCCAGAAGACGATCGCGTCGACATTCACGGGAACGGTGTCGCGCGTGAGTGTGGATTCGGCGCTGACGCTCGAAACGCGGACGCGCTGGTCGATATAAGCACTTAACGTGTCGACGATGGGCACGATCATGAATACACCGGGTCCACGCAGGCCGGCGTATTTGCCGAGCCGCAGCAGCGCGACCTTTTCCCATTGCTGGACTACTTTGATCGCGAACAGGAAATACAGCCCGATCACGCTTCCGGCCAGCGCGGGCCACGGTTGATTTGAGATCAAGGTTGCGGCCGCGCCTGCTCCCCAACAAATCGCGGCGACCGCCACACTAGGGCCATTGAGCGTCGTGCTCCTTCGCAAGGGTCGAGCTTTCGCGTCAAACATAGGATTATCTCCTCTTTCTTTCTGTATCCGACAAGACTTCTCGTAACGATTCCATAAGCTGCTGAACGGTAAATCCCGCCGCTCCGGCGCGCGCTACAAAATCGCTGACCAATTGATCGAGTTGCCGATCCCGTTCCGCCTGGTTGTGTTGCGGCTTGCGATTCGAAATGAACGTGCCCGTGCCTTGCTGAGTTTCAAGCACGCCGCGAATTTCAAGCTCACGATAGGCGCGCATTACGGTATTGGGGTTGATGGCGAGATCGACGGCGACCTGGCGGACCGTGGGAAGTTGATCGCCGCTTACCAGCGACCCCGACGCGATTCCGCCCTGCACCTGATCGATGAGCTGGCGGTAGACCGGTACCCCACTCGCCAGATCCAGCCGGAACCGAAACGGGATGCGGGTGGTCGCTGCCTTAGTCATCTACACAGCTAGTGTACTAGCAATATAATACACTGTCAAGCGATTCTTAAAGTCCCAGTCGGCTGGAGGTGGTAGCATGCCCTCTATGAGACTTCGCTTCGTTTCGTTGTTGACCTTGCTGGTATTTGCGCTCGCGCCGGCTTACGCACAGAAGAAGCCTGCCGCCAGGAAAGCAGAAGCTGCGCCGGCCGCACCGGCTCCTCAAAGGATCGACGAGGAATACACGCGCCTGATCAAGCAGTACTTGCAGGATTCGCGCATCACCACGGAACTGGTCGACCATATGCCGGCTTCGGACACGGTTCCGTCGCCCCTGAAGTTTTTCGGCCGCATTCCGGGCACGCCGGGCGAGTTGACTTACGCCAAGGACATCGAACGATACTACGAAGCGCTGGCCGCTGCGTCGCCGCGGGCGAAGTTTTGGAAGCTGGGACAATCTGAAGAAGGCCGCGACCAGGTACTGCTTGCGATCGCCGACGAAGCCACCATCCGGGACATCGACCGGTATAAGGGAATGCTGGCCGCGCTTGGCGACCCGCGCAAGACCACCGAGGAGCAGGCGCAGCAGCTTCTCCATACGGCAAAACCGATTTATTGGGTAAATAGCGGCATCCACTCTCCCGAAACCGGCGGACCGGAAATGCTGATCGAACTCGCCTATCGTTTGATGATCGAGGAAACACCGTTCATTCAAACCATTCGCAACAACGCGATCGTACTGATTACTCCGGTGATCGAGGTGGATGGGCGGGAGCGGCAGGTGGATACGTATTATTACGGCAAGAAGACGGGCAAGCAGCGTCCGCCATTAATGTACTGGGGAAAATACGTCGCGCACGATAACAATCGCGACGGCATGGGCCAGTATCTGAAGCTGACGCAGAACATCACGAAGGGCGTGCTCGAATGGCACCCCACGATCCTGCATGATCTGCATGAGGCCCAGTCTTATTTATATGTGTCGACGGGAACGGGCCCATATAATCCGTCTCTCGATCCGATTCAGATCGATGAGTGGTGGCTGCTGGGCGAGACCGAAATCATGGAAATGGCCAAGCGCGGCGTCCCCGGCGTGTGGACGTACGGCTACTACGATGGCTGGGTGCCGAATTATCTGTTCTGGATCGCGCTGACGCACAATTCCTTCGGCCGGTTCTATGAGGTGCAGAGCTATGGCCCTGATATCAATGAAAATCTTCGGCTTCAACAGACTGTGACCAGCCATGAATGGTATCGTCCGAATCCGCCGCTGCCGTCGATCAAGTGGGGGCCGCGCAACAACACCAACATCCAGGAATCGGCGCTCCTGTTCGCGCTGCATCAAGTGGCAGCCAACAAAGAACTGTATCTCGAAAATTATTGGGACAAGAACAAGCGTTCGGTCGACAAAGGAAAGAACGGCCCGACGTACGCCTGGGTAATTCCCGCCGGGCAGCGCCGCAGACTCGATGCAGCCGACATGGTGAATGCGCTGCGCCATCAAGGCGTCGAGGTTCACACGGCGAGTTCGGGGTTCAAAGCGGGCGATGTCGAGGTCGCGGCAGGCGATTATGTGATTCGCGCCGATCAGCCGTATCGCACGGTTGCCGACATGTATTTCAGTATCCAGAATTATCCGCCCTCGAATCCACGTCCTTACGACGACACCGGCTGGACCATGCAGTACATGCGCAACGTCAAGCTGACTCCGATTTCGGATAAAGGCGTGCTGGATCGTCCGATGACGATGCTCAGCGCGGACGCGAAACCTGCGGGTTCGATTGATGGCAGCGGGAGCACCCTGGTGATCGATCATACGACCGACAACGCGCTGATGGCGTTCCGGTTCAAGAATGCAGGCGTCAAGATGCTGGCGGCCGAGGACGATTTCACCATGAACGGCCACCAGTTCCGCGCGGGTGCATTCATTATTCCCAACGCGGACGCGAACGTGCGCGCGTCGCTGCAACAGGCGGGCCTTACCGGTTGGGCGGTGGCGTCCGCGCCTTCGGTGAGGACTCACGAAATGAACGTGCCGCGGATCGGCTACATTCACTCCTGGCAGCGCACGCAGGATGAGGGCTGGGTTCGCGCCGCTCTCGATTATTACGGCGTGCCGTACACTTATTTCGCCGATCAGAGGCTGCGCGACGGCGGTTTGCGCGCCAAGTATGACGTGATCATATTTCCGCACGTCGGCGGAAATTCGCAATCGCATCTGACCGGCATTCCGAAAGTCGGTCCGGACCCGGTGCCGTATAAGAAATCGGAGATGACGCCGAACCTCGGCGTCCTCGATCAGAGCGACGACATTCGCGGAGGCATGGGAATTGAAGGCTTGGCGGAACTCGCCAAATTTGTGCAGGAGGGTGGGACGCTGATCACCGAAGGATCGACCGCGGCGTTCGTTGCCGATTACGGACTGACCAGCGGAGTAACGGTGGAGCATCCCGCACAGCTTTTCGCTCGCGGATCGATTCTGCGCGCGACGATTTCGGATAAAAAGAGTCCGATCACTTATGGATACGACGGCAAGGATCTACCGGTCTACTTCAACCAGGATCCGGTGTTCAGTGCGGGCGGGCTCCCTGGGGGATTCGGCGGCGGTCGCGGCGGTGGCGGTGCGGACGCAATGGCCCAGAACATAACGCCGAACGCCGTGCCGATCCACGTTTCGCCGTGGGACCAGAGCACGCCAGCGAGTCCCGCGCAGCCGTCGCCGGCCGAGGATATGGCGGCTATGCGGCAGCAGATGCGCGCTTTCGGGATCGTCGAAGATGCGCGTCCTCGCGTGGTGATGCAATTCGCGTCGAATCCGAATGACATGCTGCTCTCTGGAACGCTGGCCGGAGGACAGGCGCTATCGGGACGCGCGGCGGCGCTGGACGTGCCGCTGGGCAAAGGCCACATCGTGATGTTCGCGCTTCGGCCTTTCTGGCGCTGGCAGACGCAGGGGACGTATTTCCTCGGCTTCAACGCGATCCTGAACTGGGATCATCTGGACGCGGGCAAGGAAGAGCCTCGCCAATCGCGGAGAACTGGCGCGCGGCAGTAGCAGAGCGGCTTACTGTCCGGCCGCCTTCGCCTCGACGGCTTCCTGGCGCGACGTTTCGTGCGCCGCCTTTAAGGCTTCGCGGAGTTTGGGCTGTTGGTTGTGCCAGAACTCGGAATACATCGTCCCCATGCGCGCGTCCACGATGCGGGACAGCACCAGTGACATAAACAAGCTGGCGACCAGAGGGATTGCGAGCTCGGGATCGGTCGCCAGGCGTTGCAACGAATGGACTGCCGGGGTGAAGTCCATAGTAGCGGTCTTATAGAGCACGAGAAACGCGTGCTTTGCGATCACCCACGGCTTCAGGCGTGATTCGCCTTCGGGAACCAGCGCGGCAAGCACCATCGCCGTGCAGGTCGTCACGTAAAGATAATACGAAAACACGCCCAGCCTGATGGTGTTGGGCATCTGCTCCAGCAACGGGCCGGCCTCGTGTGCCGCGCGCAGAACTTTCTTCACTTGACGGGCGCGTTCATTGGAAGCGTCGTCTATCACCGTATTCCCGGTTTCCGTGATGACAATTACGGCGTCCGGATCTAGATTTCCCGGCGCATAATCTTCGGTGCCATGCGCGATTCGCTCCAGCACGCTCACATGGATCGCCGGAACTTCGCCGGCGGCAGCCGCGCAAATTTTTCGCATGTCGCGCGGCAGCCATCGATAAAACACGCCCAGCCCTGCTCGCGAATCGTACAGTTTGTCGTCGAAGTTAGCGTGCTGATGATATAAATCCCCGGTCCGTTTCGATCAGACGCAGTCCGAAGCCGTGCGCCTTCCACATCATCCAGTCGAGCGCCACCAGCGACATGCCCTGTTTCGGATAGCCCCCTCCCACATTGGAATGGGCTCCTGAAAACCAGGCTTGTTCGATGCGGTCGTCTTTTTCCCAAAGCAAGGGATGAAACGTATGTCGCTGATCGTCTATGGAGATCGCGTGGCGGGCGTGTCGGACGGAGGAGTTCAGCTTCTGATCCGGAAACTTGTACCGGTAGATGGTCGCGTTGATGATATCGCTGATCCGGAAAGGCGTACCGACGGCGTCGACGGTATCCCACACCCCCACAAACTGGATAGGGACGTCGCCAGGGAGGCAATATAAATCACGGAACGCCTGGGTTTCGGCTGACGGATCGGGCTCGCGGAGAAAGACCTTGGCCAGCTCCGTCCGGTAGTATTTGCGATACACGGCATAGGCTTTCTTCACCGCGGATTCAAGCGCGCCCGCGGAGTCAAGCTTGCTGGTGTCGAGAATTCCGCATCGGTTGATGAAACCGGCGAGTGTTCGCACAGTGAACGCGCCACGGCTGAATCCGAACAAGAAGATTTGATCCCCAGGATCGTAGAGGCGGCACAGTTCTTTATACAATTGCCGCACGTTGCGGGTGAGACCCCATCCGGTGGCGCCCGCAAAAATCTTCAATGGTTTGAAGCTTTCAGTTCCCACGCCGTCGTCGTAAATTGCGACCTGCGGCGTCAAAGTTGGGTCGAATCGATGCCCGTTCAGGTCCACCGCTTCGAACAGCTTGAAGACATTGGTTCCGCGATCCTTGATCGCCGTGTTTCCGGTCCCGTCCGAACAAACGACGATGTTTTTCGACATGTCGCGTTTATATCACAGTTTATTCGGGAACCAAATGGCTAAGAATACTTAGTCAGCAGGCATTTGCCAAGTCTTTTCCCATACCCGTACCACCGGATACCGGCCTTGGTCGCCAGGCTCGTATTTTGACCGTTCGAACCACCAGCGTAGTCGCGCACGCGGGTCGGCGGCGAACTGCGGGTCCGCGGCGAGTCGAGCTTCGAACTCTTTTCGCATCTCCGGAGAATCGGCCATCATGCGGCGGGCGATCGGTTCGGAAAGATATTCGCCCACTGCCGCGCCTCCGCGGCCGCCGCCTTCGAAGACGGGATTCAGAAATCCCCATTTTGCGAGCGAATCCGGCGCTTGCGGCTCCAGCATGGCCAGTATCAGCCGAGCCCTTCGCTGCTTCATCGGGACCCAGAACGATCCCGCGGGAATCTTTACTTTCTCGGTGACCAGCTTGGCATCGAAGTCGAGCATCACGCGGCCTTCAAACGACGTCGCCGCGTATTTAACCTTTGAGAATCGATAGGTTTCAAACTCCTGCTCGATCGGTTTGCCGGTTCGCTCCATTTCAACGCCGTGGAGCACAAGCACGTCGGCTAAATCTTTCCATGCGACCGGAATCAGATAACCGAGCGGCATTTTCGCTTCGGCCGTGGTATCGATCTGGTCGTGGATCACGGTACTGATGTCGTCTGGTTCCGGGAAAAACCGGTTGACCATCGCTCCGGTGATTTCGCTCTTGAATGGACCGTTTTTCAGCGTGTGATACACCAGCGGCCGGCTCTTGTCGCTCACTTTTCCGGCTAAATATACGGGCGCGGCGTTGCGATCGCCGGCGCGAGCCATCATCTGGCGATCTGCCTCCCGCACGTCGCGGCGTAGCGCTTCGGGATCGAGAAGAATCGTCTCGACCGCGTGACGCATGATGTCGTAATGCGCCCAGGCGCGGGTTTTGGCGGTTTTCAAGCTGTGGGATTCTACTAACAGGGAGGGCCGGTCTTGAACCGCGGAATAGAGATGCGAGTAGCGCGGCGAAAAAACTTCCATAAAGAATTCGCGTTTGCCGCCCACCTGCCGGAGCGCGCCGTAAGGAGCGACCAGGTGGCCGTCGGCGGCCATCCGGCGATCCAGTTCCGGAACGAATTTCTCGCGTACCCACGCGCCGGCCGGATCGGCCAGGTCCTGATTGCGAGCCATGTCCCAGGTCACGTCATATTGAAAATCGGCGCCGTCGGTGACGTGATTGTCGATGTGAAAATCCGGCATCCAGGAGTTGAACACGCGCAGCCACGCGCGCATTTCCGGCGTATCCGCCTTGATGTAATCGCGATTCAGGTTCACGCGCTGCGCGGTGGCGCGAAGGCCGGTGGATTTCGGGCCGTTCTGGCTGGGCCGGTGATAGGGGCTGACGTCTTCGTGGCCGTCGACATTGAATACCGGAATGATGACGAAAATGACGTGATCCAGCCATGCAGCGAAGCGTTTCGACACAGTCATGTCGCGGACGAGCATTAGAACGGTGTCTTTTCCCTCGATTTCGCCCGCGTGAATGCCGCTCTGAATCATGATGACGACTTTGCCCGTCTTCGCCGCCGCTTCCGGGGTGAACGCGCGATCTTTGGAAACGACAATCGCGATCATGGTGCGATTTTCCGGCGTGGTTCCGATTTCGAGAACTTTCACGAATCTCGAAGCGCGCTCCAGGCGATGCGCGATCTCGACCGCTTCGGCGTAGGGCGCGGTCTCATTCCAATCCGTCTTTTCGCCGGTGGTGAGCAAATCCCTCGGCGAATCCTTCGTGCTGGCGGCGAGCGATGCGGCGGCTTTGGCAGCCGGCGGCTCAAACGCGGAATGGGGCGCGATCGGGTCTTGAGCCAACGCCAGGGCGCTGCACAGCGAAAAAATCCAACGAATCATCAGTCGATCGTAACTTAGTTTGCCTACTTAGTTCTCTTGGCGCAGGGCCGAAGCGGGCTCGACGCGAGTGGCTCGCATCGCCGGAATCGCGGTCGCGGCTGCGGCCACGGCCGCCACGAACAGTGCGGCCGACACCAGCGAAACCGGATCCCAGGGCGCGATGCCGTACAGCAGAGAGCGAATCCACGGGCCGGCCAGGCGGCTGGCGCCAAGTCCGAGCGCTAATCCGACCGCGACCAGCACCAGCGCCTGTCTCCCGATCATCTCTCCGATGTCCAGGGGCCGCGCCCCCAGCGCCATCCGGATGCCGATCTCGCGGCGCCGCTGCGCAACCGTGTACGCCAGCAAGCCGTAAATCCCGATCGCGGCGAGGGCGGCTGCCAGCGCGCCAAAAGTCGATGCCAGCGATGCGGTAAGCCGTTCGCCCGCCGCGCTCGCTGCCACTTCTTCCGACATGGTTTCGATCTCCGTAAACGGCAGCGCGGGGTCGAGGTCGGCCATGGCGTGACGCACGGGGTCGATGATCGACTGAGGGCTCATACGGGTCCGAACTTCGACTTGCATGGGCTGAATTCCGCCGTCGCCTCCGTCCCACCAGAGGTTATAAAACGTCGGCGTCATGGGCTCCCGCAGAGATCGATACTTTGCGTCACTCACCACGGCGACGACTTCGTACTGATCGGCCGAGCCGGTATTCCCGAAGCGTTGGCCGACGGGATCGATGCCAGGGAAGAACTTCGAAGCGAAGGCTTGATTGATGATCGCTTTGGTTCGGACTCCTTTAACGGGCTCGTCGGTGGGCGCCAGATTTCGACCGCTTAGGATCCGCATTCCCATGGTTTGGAAATATTCAGGCGTCACGGAGTTGACGCTGGTATTCAAAAAATCGGCCGACGTTGGTTTCTGCCCCGCCGGGACCACCGTCATCTTCACTCCGCTGCCGCGCATCAGCGGACGGCTGGCGACGGCTACTCCGTCGACGCCCGGCATCTCGCGGATGCGGTCGAGCAGCGCGAGCCGCAACGCCCTGGCCTGCGCGCCGGTATAGCCCGCCAGCGATGGGTCCGCGCTAAAAGTCACCAGCCGATCGCGAGCGAACCCAGGGTCGACTTCGCGAAGTTGTTCGAACGTCCGCACCAGCAAACCCGCGCCGGCGAGTAGCACCGTACAGAGCGCGATTTGAAGCACGATCAACGCCTGACGGCCGCGCCAGCCACTTACGGATCGCGCGCCCCTCAGCACGCTGTCCAGAGTGATGCGCGCTGCGGCGATCGCGGGAGCCAGCCCGAACAGCACCACCGTAACCGCCGAAATCGCCATCGAAAAGAGCAGAACCCGGCGATCGGGACCAAGATCGAGCGACAGCGCCAGATGCGCGGTCGTCAGGTCGCGCATGGGCGGAAGCGCACGCACCAGAAGAGGCATCGCGACCATCGCCAACAGCAAGCCGGCCGCCGATCCGAGAGCGGCCAGCAGCGCGCTTTCGGTCAGCATGTGCCGGACCAGGCGTCCGCGTGTCGCCCCCATCGCCAAACGCACGGCGATTTCTTCGCGCCGCGCCGCGCTCCGGGCCATCAACAGTCCCGCGACGTTGGCGCATACCAT
>Ga0209415_10007090_pt1 | contig 19664 bp, 11 predicted proteins | sample PeaSoiSIISIP2007_FD_187696 | JGI IMG/M metagenome (GOLD analysis project Ga0209415, IMG submission 187696) | Peat soil microbial communities from Weissenstadt, Germany - SII-SIP-2007 (SPAdes) (version 2) | ecosystem: Environmental > Terrestrial > Soil > Wetlands > Peat | place: Germany... | reverse complement strand
AAATCCACGCTGATCAAGACCATTACCCGTGAGTGCTACCCGGTGATCCGCAAAGGGTCGAGCATGAGTATTCTCGGCCAGGAAACCTGGAACGTCTTTGAACTGCGCTCTCTGCTGGGCATCGTATCCAACGACTTGATGTCTTCCTGCACCGGTGACGCCAGCGGCCTGGACGTGGTGCTATCCGGGTTCTTCAGCAGTACGCGCATCTTTCCCAACCACACTGTTGATCCCAAGCACAGAGAGCTGGCCGAGGCCGCCCTGACACAGTTGGGCGTCGCGCATCTGGCGGAGCGTCCCGTGCAGGAAATGTCGTCGGGGGAGGCTAAGCGAGTCCTGATTGCCCGGGCGCTGGTGCACAAGCCGCCCGCGCTGTTGTTCGATGAGCCTTGCAATTCATTGGATATCCTGGCGCAGCACAGCCTGCGAGAAACCATGCGCTCTCTCGCCAACTCGGGAAACGGAATCATTCTCGTGACGCATGAGATTCAAGACGTCGTGCCAGAGATCGAGCGAGTCGTACTCATGTCAAACGGCCGGATCGTGGCTGACGGACGCAAGGAAAAGATCCTGCAGGCCGATACCCTGGGCAGGCTCTTCGGCCTCAAAGTCAAACTCACCTGTCGCGATGGCTATTACAACATCTGGTGAAGCTGTGAGTAGAGAGGAGCCACGTGCGATCGACGGGGAAGTGCTGATAGTGACGCCCGTACCCGGCACAAAACAACGAGCGGAAATCGACAGGATAGCCTTGGGCTTCAGCGTGCGCTTGCCGATCTGCGCCACGGTAGTGGTGCTTGACCCCACTACCCTGCGCCACCCCGCGGTGTAACTGTTTTCCCACCCCGCATTCAGGGGATTTTCGTGTCCAAAAATATGGCGGGCAGGACTTCAGCCATATGCCGCCCTAGTGCACCTTCCCATCGGTGTCCATCAGATGGAACTCGCCGAGGTTTAGCTCACGCACGCCCGCTTCGATCTTCGCGCGATCGCCCACGACGATCCAGGTCAGGTTATCCGGGCGCACCACTTCCTTTACCGCCGCGTTCACATCGCTCGTTTTGAGTGCGCGGACTTTTCCAGCGTAGGTATCGTAATAATCGTCGGGGAGGCCGAATTGCACAACGTCCACAATCGACTGCGCCAGTTCGTCCAACGTCTCGCGCGACCCCGGCAGCTTCAGCGTCTCGTTGGCCTGAATTTTTGCAAGTTCGTCGCCGCCCACCGGATGATCCCCGACGATTCCGCGGAACTCCTTGTTCATCTCCACCAGCGACTCTTTCGTTTTATCGGTCTGCACCGGCGCGGACGCGTAAAAGGGCCGCTGCGAACGGGCGTCGCGAAGAACGGTGCGCACCCCATACGACCAGTGCTTGTCTTCCCGCAGGTTCATATTCAGACGCGCTCCAAACATGCCGCCCAGGGTGTTGTTCATCGCTTCGAGCGGAACGTCCTGAGGAGTGCCCCGCGGCGGCGCCACCACTCCCGCAACGATCACCGATTGCAGCGCTCCCGGTTTATCGATCAAGTAGACGGCGGATTTCGATGCAATCGCAACGGTCTTTACGTTCTTGGACGGAATTTTCCCGCTCTTCCATCCCGCAAAAAGCTTCTCCAGTTTCGGGGTCAGTTCGGTGAGCGTCGTGTCGCCGACCACGATCAGCGTCGAGTTGTTGGGACGCAGCCAGGTGTCATGAAACTGCACGAGATCGTCTCGCGTCAGCTTGGCCACACTTTCCTTTGTCCCCGAGCCGGTCAGGGGATTTCCATACGGATGCCCCGCTCCGTAAAGTAGCGCCGGCAATACCCGCAGAGCTACAGTCGCCGGTATGTTTTGTTCGCGCTCGATTCCAGCGAGCGCCAGTTTCTGCTCGCGCTTGACTTCATTCTCCGGATACGACGGATGCAGCACCACGTCCGCAAACAGGTCGAGCGACGGGTCGAGTTTTGCGGTCAATGCCGAGAGCGAAACGAACGACAGATCAAGGTTGGAAGATCCGCGCAGCGTGGCTCCAAGCGATTCCAGTTCGTCGCTGATTTGCAACGCATTGCGCGTGCGCGTCCCGTCGCTCAGCACCTGCATCGCCAGGTTGGCTGTGCCCGGCGCTGTCGAGGCATCGGAGGCGAATCCAGCGTCGGCGGCCAGCGTGAAATTCACCAGCGGAACCTCGTGACGCTCCGCCAGAATTACCTTCAACCCGTTCGAGAGCGTGGCCCGCTGCAGCTTCGGCAGCTTCAACTCAGGCGGGGTGCCGTTGTCAGGCGCCTGGCTGCGATCCGCGTGTGCAGATGCGGTTTTATATTCGGGGAACGGATCGACTTCGAGGATGTACACGCCGTCCGAAAGCCACCGTTGCGCCGCCGCCCTCAAATCCTCGGCCGTTGCCTGTCGCACGCGTTTGAGCGAAATCTTGTAGGCGTCGGCGCTTCCCCGATACACTTGGCTTTGCGCCAGACGGTCCGACTTTCCGCCGAAACCTCCAATCCGTTCGATCCCGCGCACAAATTCCGCCTCGTACTGCGTCTTGACCCTTTGCATCTCTTCGGGTGTCGGTCCATTTTTCAGGAAGCGCCCTAATTCTTCGTCCAGTTCTTTTTCCACTTGCGCGACGCTCTGTCCAGGCCGCGCCGTCCCCCGCACATAGAACTGACTGCCAATCTCCCGCGCGTCAAGAAAGGCCCCAGCCTCAGTTGCGATCTGGTCTTCATACACCAGGCGCTTGTAGAAGCGCGACGATTTTCCGTTGCTGAGGCAATCGCTCACCAGGTCGAGATAGTCGGCATCCGCGCTGCCATATTCGGGAACGTTCCAAACTTTGTAGATACGCGACTGCGGCACGCGGTCCTGCACTATCTGGCGGTGCGTCCCAGTCATCTTTGCAATCCAAATTTGTTGATGCGCCACCGGGGGCCCAGCGGGAATGTCGCCGAAATACTTCTCCACTTTTTCCCGAGCCGTTTTCGCGTCGATGTCGCCCGCCAGCACCAGCACCACATTCGACGGCCCGTAGTAGGTCTTGAACCACTCCTTCACGTCTGTCATTGACGCCGCATCCAGGTCGGCCATGTCTCCGATCGTGGTCCAGGAATACGGATGCGCCGCCGGATAGGTATTTTGCGTGAGCAACTGCCGTGTCACCCCGTAGGGCTGGTTTTCGCCCTGGCGCTTCTCGTTCTGCACCACGCCCCGTTGGAGATCGAGGGTCTTCTGGTCTAGCGAACCCAGCAGGTGCCCCATGCGATCGGATTCCATCCACAACGTAAAATCGACCGCCGACGTTGGAACATTCTCGAAATAATTTGTGCGGTCCGGATTTGTGGTACCGTTCAAATCCGTCGCGCCGATTTTTTCCATGGACTCGATGTATCGCCCCGGAGCGTGCTCACTTCCGCCAAACATCAAATGCTCGAACAAATGTGCAAACCCGGTCTTGCCGGGTTTTTCATTCTTCGACCCTACGTGGTACCAGGTGTTGATGGCCACGATCGGCGCCTTGTGGTCCTCATGCACGATCACCGTGAGGCCGTTATCGAGCACGAAACGCTCATAAGGAATGTCAATTTCTTTTGTCGTTGTTTGCGCCGAAGTCTGCGCTGAGCAACTCACCACGAGTACGAGCGCAAGAAGTAAATTCACAAGCCCCGTCCGCATTTCTGAATCCTCCAAACCAATCTCCTGCGGCCCCGGCGATTCAACGGATCTAAAGCCGCGGGCAGATTCGTCTATCCGTTTTGACTTGGGAAACGAAGAATAGTCTACACCCGACGTTATGGTCACTTCGCCGCTGTCCCCGGCCTCCGAATCATCATTGGCGATGTTATCCTAGTGCCGGATCACACTGCAGGCGTTCGACCTCTTCATGACCAATCCAACGACGTCCGACCCCAACGCGCCCCTCCCGGAATCGACGACAGCCGCCGATCTGCCTGAACCGGCGCCGGCCGAATCGGCGCCGCCGGAATCATTCAAGGATCTTTTTACCGAGTACGAACAGAGCCATTCTCGCAAGGCTGAGCCGGGCACCCCGAGGCGCGAAGGCACGGTGATTGCCGTGTCCACCGACTCCGTGGTTCTCGATATCGGATTCAAAACCGAAGGCGTTCTGCCGCTCACGGCATTTCCCGCGGACAAGCCGCCGAAGCCGGGAGACAAAGTGCAGGTCACCGTCAAGGGCCGCGATCCGGAAGGCTATTACGAACTAACCCGCGGCAAGGTCGAGCGTCCCACCGACTGGGCGTCGCTGGAGAAAGCCTTCGCCGAGAAGTCAACGATCATAGGCACAGTAACGGGCGTGGTGAAGGGCGGCTTGAGCGTCGATGTCGGAGTGCGGGCCTTCATGCCCGCTTCGCGTAGTGGAACCCTCGATGCTTCCGAAATGGAGAAACTGGTCGAGCAGGAGATCCGATGCCGGATCATCAAGCTCGACGTGGAAGAGGAAGACGTCGTAGTCGACCGCCGTGCCATTGCGGAAGATGAGGAACGCGCCGGCAAGGAGCGCCGCTACTCCGAACTTAAAGAAGGCGACACCGTGCACGGCGAAGTCCGCAGCCTGACCGATTACGGCGCGTTCGTCGATATCGGCGGCGCCGACGCCCTGCTGCACGTCGGCGAGATTTCATGGCGGCGCGTCAACAAGCCGTCTGACGTGCTTTCTACGGGCCAGCAGATCGAAGCCGTAATCATCAAGATCGACTCGGACAAGCGCCGCATTGCCATCAGCATGAAGCAGCTTCAGCCCCATCCGTGGGATGCAGTCGCCGAAAAATACAAGGCGGGCGAACGCGTGCAAGGCACGGTGACCCGGCTCACGGATTACGGCGCGTTTGTCGAACTCGATCCTGGCATCGAAGGCTTGATTCATATTTCTGAAATGTCGTGGGCCAGGAGAGTAAGAACCGCGAGTGACGTGGTGAAGCCAGGCGAGACCGTTGAAGCCGTGATTCTCGGCGTAAATGCCGCGGAACGACGCATCTCGCTCGGCCTGAAACAGGCGCTGGGAGATCCTTGGGCCGGAGCTGCACAAAAATTTGCACCGGGCACGGTGATCGAGGGCCCGGTCACCAACCTGACAAAGTTCGGCGCCTTCGTGCAGCTCACCGAAGGCGTTGAGGGAATGGTCCACATCAGCGAAATCAGCGCCGAGAAGCGCATCAATCATCCCCAGGAAGTGTTGCGGCAGGGACAAGTGGTCAAAGCGCAGGTGCTCGCGCTCGATACCGAAAAACGGCTCATACGCCTGAGCATGAAACAATTAGTGCCCACTGGCCTGGACGAATACCTGGCCGAACACAAGGAAGGAGACATCGTCACCGGCCGCACGGTCGAGGTTTCCGAAGGACAGGCCCGCGTGGAACTTGGCGAAAGCGTACTGGCGACGTGCCGACTCCACGAAGAACGCACAGCGAAAGAAGACAAGTGCGCGGAATCGTCTTCATCTTTATCTTCCAGGCCTGATCTGTCATCGTTGGGTTCCATGCTGCAAGAGCGCTGGAAAAGCGGCCCTGCCACCGCCGAGGCCAAGCCGGCATCGTTGCGGGCAGGCCAGATTCGCAAGTTTCGGATCTCAAGACTCGACGCGGCGGCAAAGAAAATTGAATTGGAGCTGGGGTAATTTCGCGCCGTCACCTGGCGCATTCACAAGCCTGGTGGATTCGGTTCTACTTTGAGCTAATCGCTACTAGCTTCCTGAGTTCGCCATCATCAGCGCAAACAATGCGGGTAGATAGATGATCGTAGCGCGCAGCAGCCGTCGAGCCGGCGGTTTGGATGCCGCTGCTGTTGCTGGCAGTCGCGGATACGCCATTCCCATCGAAACGCGGAACAGCGCCGCGCCCATCAGGAGAGCGCCCACCAGATACACGCGTCCCGCCATTCCCAACGCCACCGGCATAATGCTCACCGGAATCAGTGCTCCCGAGTACGCCAGAATCCGCCACACCGTGGACGTCCCGTCGGAGTCCACCACCGGCAACATGCGAATGTCGCCTTGCGCATAGTCCTCGCGATAAAGCCAGGCGATGGATAGAAAATGCGGAAACTGCCACACGAACATTATGGCAAAAAGAATCAGGGTCTCAACTTCCAGTTTTCCGCGAACCGCCGTCCACCCCAGCACCACCGGCATCGCTCCCGGAAACGCGCCCACGAATGTGCAAACGGGAGATACCTTCTTCAACGGAGTATAAGCCGCAAGATAAACAAGAGCGGTCAGGAAAACCAACAATCCGGTGAGTAAGTTGGCATAAATCGCCAGGTACAGCGATCCGCCCAGCGTCAATGCCAGTCCTACCATCGCCGCATGTGTCTTGGTCATGCGTCCCGAAGGCAAGGGGCGAAGAGCAGTGCGCCGCATGCGTCCATCAATCCTGGATTCGAGCACCTCGTTCAGCGCGGCTGTTCCGCTTGAAACCAGCGCCACACCGATTAAGGCATTGACCAGGCCCAGCGACCACGACGAGACGCCCATCCGGTGCGCGCCAAAGAAGTACCCACACCACGCCGCAAGCACGATCAGAGTCGTGATACGAGCCTTGGTCAGTTCGGCGTAATCGCGCAGCACAGAGACGAATTTCTGCAATTTGGACCCCACCCGGTTGCTCCCTGGCTTTTTTTGTGAACCCGTGAACCCTGCTCGTCTTTAACAAAAACGGCATTTGGTATCGCGCCGCCGGTTTAATATCAAGCCCAAATTCAAACCGTCAACGCACCCCACGGTAACGATGCTCGCACCAAACTCGCCCCTTGGCAACTGGCCATCGCGGGCGGTGCGAATCGCCGAAGCAGGCGACCTTGGGACAAGTCCAAAATCTGCACATGAACCCAGAGCGGGATTTCAGCAGAAACGAAAATTATGTTCCGGCTAACCAGCTTTACTTGCAAAAACCGTCTTGCCGTACATCTTATGGGTGATAAACTTAACAGATGGCAAAAACCCTGATTCAGACTGTAGTCAAACAACTCCAATACGAACGCGCGCGCCTTGAGGGTGAACTCACTCGCGTAACCGCAGCCCTAACTACCTTCGGCAAAGTCTTCCTGCAGGGGAATAAACGTGGATCCGCCCCAATGCGCAAGAAGCGAACGATTTCACCCGCCGGACGCAAGCGAATCGCAGCCGCCCAGCGAGCGAGGTGGGCCAAAGTCAGGGCAGGCAAGAAGTAATTCCAATCCGGGGAGCGTTAGTCGGAAGCGCTCACCGTTGCCCGCACAAACTCCGCAAACTCCCGCACGTCCTCCTCGGTAGTGTCAAAGGAACACATCCAGCGCACCAGTGACTCCTCCTCGTTCCACACATAAAAGAAATATCGTTCCTGGATCCTCGGAATTGCGTCGCGCGGGATTTGCGCGAACACCCCGTTCGCTTCCACGGGATGCGCAATTTTCACTCCTGGAATCTTCTTCACTTCCTGTTCCAGCAATCGCGCCATGCGGTTGGCGTGGTCCGCATTGCGCCGCCAAAGATCGTTGCTCAGCAGTGTTTCCATCTGTACTGACATGTAGCGCATCTTCGATGCCAGTTGCATCCCCTGCTTTCGCACAAACAGGAAATCCTCCGCCATTTCCGGTCGAAAGAAAACCACTGCCTCCACGCCCATTAACCCGTTCTTGGTTCCGCCAAACGAAAGCACATCCACTCCCAAATCGCGCGTCGCCTGCCGCAAAGTCAATCGCTGCGCCGCGGCGGCATTTGAGATCCGTGCCCCATCCAAGTGCAAAAACATCTTTCGCTCGTGGGCAAACTGCGCCAATGCCTCGATTTCCTGCGGCTTGTACACGGTGCCCATCTCGGTCGATTGCGTAATCGAAAGCACCCGCGGCTGCACGCGATGCTGGTCCCCGATGCCGTGACACGCACGCGCCACCGTTTCCAGCGTCAGTTTCCCGTCCGGTGCGGCCAGGGGTAAGAGTTTGCAGCCTGTGAACTTTTCCGGCGCGCCGCATTCATCCGTGTAAATATGCGCTCCTTCCGGACACAGCACCGCATGAAACGGCCGCGTCAGCGCCTGTAGACTCAGAACATTTGCTGCCGTCCCGTTGAAAACGAAGAAGACCGCGACGTCAGCCCCAAAGTGCTCCCGGAATTTTCCCATCGCCGATTCCGTGTGCGGGTCGTCTCCATAGGCCGCCGCCGGCCCATCGTTAGCGCGTCGTATCGCCTCCAGCACCTCGGGATGCACCGACGCGTTGTTGTCGCTGGCAAAACTCCGGCTCGGTTTCATGTCCAACAATCTAGCAGAAGTGAAATTGTTCGCAGCTTTCCACCCTTACCAGGAATCTATATCTTTGGTTTAATTGAGATTCCGAATGGCAACCAATCTCGCATCCGGCGGCAATGTGACGCAGCGCAACATTCCTACGTCGCTCATCGAGGACGCGCGCAGGTATGTCTATGAAGCTGCCATGCGCACTCCGCTGGTGCGGCTCAACTATGACCGGCTTAACCATGACGGCCCCTCCGACATTTATCTGAAGTTGGAGTGCCTGCAACCCATCGGCTCCTTCAAAATTAGGGGAGCCTACAACGCTGTGCGGCTTCTGTCAGAAGAAGAGCGTCGGCGTGGTGTTTGGACCGTCAGCGCGGGCAACGCCGCCCAGGGAGTGGCGCTAGCGGCGCGCAAGGCCGGCGTGTCCTGCAAAATCCTCATGATCGACGCGGCTCCGGCGGCCAAGTTCGATGCGGTACGCCGTCTCGGCGGAGAGGTCGTAAAGGCCTCCTACGACCAGTGCTGGCAGGCGCTCGGCGACCGCGCGCATCCCGCGATGACGGGCGCGTTTATCCATCCGTTCGAAGATGACGCGTTTATTGCGGGCAACGCCTCGGTAGGGCTGGAAATCCTGGAGGACTTGCCCGACGTGGATTGCGTGGTGGCGGGCTTCGGCGGTGGAGGCTTATCGTGTGGCATCGCCGCCGCCTTGAAAGCGCGCGGGCACAAGGCGAAGGTGTTTGCGGCAGAGCCGGAAACGGCGGCTCCGCTGGCGCGGTCGCTGGCCGCGGGGTCGCCCCAGAGTTTTCCCAACTGGAAGGCTAGTTTTGTGGATGGCTGCGGAGGCAAGTCGGTTTTTCCGCGCATGTGGGACCTGGCGCATCATCTGCTCGCCGGCTCCATTGTTTGCACGCTCGAGGAGACCCGCAGGGCCATGCGCCTTGTGGCCGAGCGCAATCGCGTGATCAGTGAAGGCGCGGGTGCCTGTGCCGTAGCAGCTGGCCTCAGCGGCAAATGCGGCTCGGGGAAGATTGTGTGCGTGGTGAGCGGCGGCAACATTGACTTGGCAAAATTCTCGGAGTTGGTAACGCGCTCAGACGCTTGAGCTGGTTGAAGGGTAACAATGTTGAAGCGTAACAATTATGTCTAGATATTCCGCAATAACGTCATTCTTGATAATGCCCTCCGCCCTTCTGGGCGCGCTCCTTTGCACAGCAGCGTGCGATAACAGCAAAGCAGCCAAAGCTGATGCCCCGCAAGCGATGCCGGTGAGAGTGCAAACTGCCAAGGCCCAAAAAGTGGACGACACCACCGACTACGTCGCTACCTTGAAGTCACGCGACTCCGCTGTGGTCATGCCGCAGGTGGAAGGTATCATCACGCAAATCTTCGTCCACTCCGGCGAACGTGTCGTCTCCGGCGCTCCCATGATGCAGATCGACCCCGCCAAGCAGCAGGCCACGGTCAAGAGCCAGGAAGACGCGCGCACTGCCCAGGTGGCGCAAGTCACATGGGCGCAGCAGAATTACAATCGGGTCAGCGGTCTCGCCAGTGCCGGCGTAGTCAGCAAGCAGGATCTTGATCAGGCGCGCGCAACTCTCGACCAGGCCCAGGCGCAACTGCACTCGCTGGATGCTCAAGTCAGCGAGCAGCAGGTCCAGTTGCACTACTACAAAGTTGTGGCTCCGCGCGCTGGAATCGTTGGGGATGTGCCCGTCCGGGTTGGCGACCGCGTCGTCACCACCACCATGCTAACCACCGTCGACCGGCCCGGCAGCCTCGAATCTTACATCTACATTCCCATCGAGAAGTCCCCTCAGTTGAAGATGGATCTTCCCGTTCAGATTGTTGACGGTTCTGGAAATCTGCTGGCAACGAGCCGCGTAACCTTCATCTCGCCGCAGGTGGACAACTCGACGCAGACGGTGCTGGCCAAAGCGACAATCGCAAACTCGAACGACAGCCTGCGCACCGCACAGTTCATCCGTGCTCGAGTAGTGTGGGGTAGCCAGGAAAAGCCCATGGTTCCGGTCGTAGCCGTTTCGCGAATCGGCGGCCTCTATTTCGCTTTCGTCGCCGAGGCTGACCAGAAAGGTGGATACGTGGTCCACCAGAAACCACTCCAGATTGGCCAAATTGTCGGCAACGACTATGTCGTTCTCGACGGTGTAAAGCCCGGAGACAAAGTGGTCGTCTCCGGCACCCAGTTTCTAATCGATGGCGTACCCGTAGTCCCGCAGGAAAGCAGCAGCTAGCAAGAGTCCCAAGAGAGCTTCCTCGAAACCAGTTCAGACAAATGTGCGAACAGCAAGCCGCTAAAGACTGAGAACTGGGAACTTCTTCTTATGGTAGATTTTTTTATTCATCGCCCGGTATTCTCCACCGTCTGCGCTCTGATGATTATTCTCGCGGGCGCCGTCTGCATTCCCACACTGCCCATTGCACAGTTCCCCAACCTCGCCCCTCCCCAGGTCGCGGTCACTGCCGTCTATACCGGAGCCAGTTCCCAGACTGTCGAATCCGCTGTGACCACGCCGCTCGAGCAGCAGATTAACGGCGCCGAGGGCATGAAGTACATCACCTCCTCCAGCACCAACAACGGGGTCAGTACCATCACTGCCACATTCGACATCACCCGCGACCCCGACCTGGCCTCGGTTGACATCCAGAACCGCGTCAACACTGCCCAAGGACGGCTCCCCAACGCGGTCAAGCAGGTTGGAGTTACGGTCGCCAAGACCTCGGAGAACTTCGTCTTCGGCGCCGGTGTTTTTTCGCCTGACGGTCGCTACTCCACGCTCTTCATGAGCAATTACCTCGATGTTTATGTCCGCGACAACCTGAAGCGCGTTCCTGGTGTGGCTGACGTCCAAATCTTCGGCGAACGTAAATACTCCATGCGTCTGTGGCTCGATCCCGTGCGCATGGCCAGCCGCGCTCTCACCGCCGACGATGTAGTCAGTGCTCTCCAGGAGCAGAACGTCGAAGTCGCCGCCGGACAAGTCGGTTCCCAGCCCTCGATCCCCGGCCAGCAGTTCCAGATCAGCGTGCGCGCCGTCGGTCGTCTTTCGGAATCCACGCAGTTCGATGACATTATCCTGAAGAGTAATGCCGATGGCACACTCGTCCGCCTGCGCGACGTCGGTCACGCCGAGCTCGGCGCCGAAAATTACAGTTCTACCCTGGATTACAACGGGCACGATGCGGTTGGACTCGGCGTCACCCAGCTTTCCACTGCCAACGCACTAGATGTGCACCGCAAATGCCTGGCTGAACTGGCGCGCCTTTCTAAACGATTTCCTCCGGGCATGAAATATGAAGTCGCTTTCGATACCACGGACGCGGTCGGCGAGTCCATCCGCGACGTAGTCTCGACGCTCGGCTCCGCGATCTTCCTGGTCATCCTCGTTATCTTCGTTTTCCTCGAGGACTGGCGCTCCACCATCATTCCGGCCGTTACCATTCCAGTTTCCCTCGTCGGCGCGTTTGCTTTCGTCAAGCTTCTCGGCTTCTCCATCAACACGCTGACGCTGTTCGGCATCACGCTTGCCACCGGCCTGGTGGTCGACGATGCGATCGTGGTCATCGAAAACATCGAGCGCCATCTGCAGGAAGGCGAACTGGATCCAGTCCGAGCCGCGTCCGACGCCATGAAAGAGGTCACGGGCGCCGTCATCGCCACTTCGCTGGTGCTGGTCGCCGTTTTCGTGCCGGTCGCATTTTTCCCTGGCACAACCGGCATTTTGTTTCGCCAGTTCGCGCTGACCATCGCCTTCTCGATCGCGATCTCTGCCTTCAATGCGTTGACCCTTACGCCCGCGCTCTCCGCGCTCCTGCTCGGTCGCCGGCACGGCGAAAAGAATTGGTTCTTCAAGCGCGTCGACCGAGTCCTGGCATGCATTAACAACGGCTACGTGCACGCCCTGCGGGCATTTCTCCGCTTCGAAGCTGTTGCACTGATCCTGTTTGCCGCTGGACTCGGTCTCGCCTATTTCGCCTTCCGGCAAGTGCCTCAGGGCTTCGTCCCCAACGAGGATCAGGGGTATCTCATCGTCGCCATTCAGGCTCCCACCGGAGCCTCGCTGGAATACACGCGGAACATCGGCGCGCAGGTAACCGCTATTACCAAGGATTTCCCTGACATCCTGGGCACCTTCGCCGTTTCCGGCTTCAGCTTTGGAGGCAACACACCCAACGCCGGACTCGTTTTCCTGACCCTCCAGCCGTATGAGAAGCGTAAGGGCCGCGACCACACCGCGGCCGCGATTCTCAATCGGCTGCGCCCCCAATTGTTCGGAATTTCGGGCGCGATTGTCGTCACCTTCGAACCTCCCGCGGTGCAGGGTCTCGGCGAGTTCGGCGGATTCCAATTCGAACTCCAGGATCAGGGCAATCACTCGCTTCAGGACCTCGACAAACTCACCCACGACCTTGTTCACGCCGGTTTCGAGCGCAAAGATCTCGCCGGACTTTTCACCACCTACACCGCGAGCGATCCCCAGTTTGTGGTCACCATCGATCGCGAAAAAGCCAAGACCCTCCACATCCCGCTCAGCCAGATCACCGACACCCTCAGCGTTTACATGGGTTCGGCCTACATCAACGATTTCGATTTCAATAACCGTTCTTATCGTGTGTATGTGCAGGCCGACAAGCAATTCCGCTCGCATCCGCAGGACATCAAGCAGTACTACGTGCGCTCCGATTCTGGCGCCATGGTCCCGCTGGACAATCTGGTCAGCATCACCCAGAATGTCGCACCCCAGGTCATCAGTCACTACAATCTGTTCCGCTCGGCGGAAATCGACGGCTCCGCTGCCCCCGGCTTTAGCTCCGGACAGGCCCTCGACGCCATGCAGCAACTCGCCGCGAAAAACTCACCCCAGGGCTACACCTACGAATGGTCGGGAATCTCGCTCGAAGAGTTGGCCTCGGGATCGACCACGCTCATCCTCTTCGGTCTCGGAACCCTGGTCGTCTATCTGACGCTTTCGGCGCAGTATGAAAGTTTCGTGCTGCCTTTCATCATTCTGCTCGCTGTGCCCATGGCCTTGCTCGGTGCGCTTTCCGCCCAATGGATCCGTGGGCAGCAGAACGATGTCTACTGCCAGGTGGGACTCGTCATGCTGGTAGGCCTCGCGTCCAAGAACGCCATCCTGATCGTGGAATTCGCCGAGCAGTTGCGTGAACGCGGCATGACCATTCTCGACGCGGCCGTCGAAGCAGCCCGCATCCGCTTGCGCCCGATTCTCATGACGTCCTTCGCTTTCATCCTCGGAGTCGTTCCCCTGGTCACCGCCAGCGGCGCAGGAGAGAACGGACGCCATTCCGTGGGCACCACCGTCTTCGGCGGCATGATCATGAGCACGGTGCTGAACTTGTTCTTCATCCCCGTCCTTTATCTCTTGATCGAGGGCTTCCGAGAACGACGAAGTAAACCCAAGGCCGCCTGAGTGGATGGAGAGACCGGCCCGCTTGCCTGCCCGTGCGGGCACTTGCCTGTCCAAGCCAAGCGCATCTCGACAACCACCTCCACCACAATAACTTTGGATTCGTTCTAATATAGGCGGTCGGGTCCCGATTCCCGTCGCAAGAAAAAGCAACTTCTCTGCTCCTTCCAGCGTCTGAAACGCTGGAGCAGTTCAGGGCTCTCACCATGTCGTAGAAAATCTCGCGTGAGGTGAAGCACATGAAGAAATCATGGCTAGCAGTTCCCGCTTTCCTGCTGATTTTCTCGATGGCGGCACGCGCCAGTTCCGTCATCCAGGACAACCAACCATCTGGCGCGCTCAGTCAGAAGAGCCTTGATCGTATCTACAAGGAGGTTCGTCATGAGCTCGTCATGCTCCCTTACTACGGTGTGTTTGACAACCTCGCCTACAAGGTCGACCCGGATGGCACCGTGACCCTGATGGGTCAGGTCTCGCGTCCAACGCTCAAGTCCGATGCCGAAAACGTGGTCAAGAGAATCGAAGGCGTCGAGAAGGTCGTCAACAACCTCGAGGTTCTGCCCGTATCTCCGAACGACGACCGAATCCGACGCGCCGTGTACCGCGCCATCTATGGCAACAGCGTCCTAAGCCAGTATCAGCTTCGTGCCGTTCCGCCCATTCACCTCATTGTCAAGAACGGGCATGTCTCGCTGGAGGGAGCGGTCGCCCGCTCCATGGACAAGCAAATTGCCGGCGTGCAGGCCAATAGCGTCTCGGGCGTGTTCTCAGTGACCAACAACTTGGTGGTTGAAGAAGAAGAGAAAGGCGGTAAGAAGAAGTAACTGCGCCAGCAACGCCGGTGGAGCAGCCAGGCGTTCCCACCCGGCTGCTCCAGAAGTCTGTAAAGACGTTTCGCCGTCTACAATCAGCCAATGCTCCCAGCCGCCGCTCCCGGTGAAATCGACCGCGCCGCCCGGCTTCTGCGCGCTGGCCGCCTCGTCGCGTTCCCCACTGAAACGGTTTACGGCCTTGGCGCCAACGCCCTCGATGCCGACGCAGTAGCCCGCATCTACACCGTCAAACGCAGGCCTACCACCAGTCCGCTCATTGTGCACGTCGCTTCGATCGAAATGGCGCAGTCACTGGTTGCGAACTGGCCGGAAATCGCTAACCGCCTGACGCGCCAATTCTGGCCCGGTCCGCTGACTCTAGTGATGGGAAAGCGATCTGCAATACCCGACATCGTCACCGCCAATCTCCCAACCGTCGCTCTGCGCATGCCCGCGCACTCCATCGCGCTTGCCCTAATCAGCGTCGCTGGCGTTCCCGTCGCAGCGCCGAGCGCCAACCGCTTCACCGAACTTTCTCCAACGACGGCTGAGCACGTTCGGGGCAGCCTCGGCTCTGACGTTGACTTCATACTCGACGGCGGGCCCTGTCGGGTCGGCATCGAATCCACCGTGCTCTCGCTCGTCGGGCCGCAACCCGTTCTGCTTCGTCCTGGCGGAATTTCGCGGATCGCCCTGGAGCAGATAGTCGGCTCAGTCGCTTCTGCGCAGGACGTTCGAGCCGGATCCCATCCCGCGCCGGGAATGCATCCCCGCCACTACAGTCCGCACACTGCTTTATATTTGGCGACGAAGGGGAAAGTGCCCGATCAGGGCCAAGGCCAGGGACTTTACCTGCAGCACCAGCATCCGCCCACCCGCACCAACGTCACGATCCAACAGATGCCGCAGTCGGCCGGCGACTACGCAGCCGCGCTCTACGAGGCTCTTCACCAGGCGGACGCCGGAAATTACAGCTGGATTGCGGTCGATCCTCCCCCTACCACTCCCGAGTGGGAAGCGATCCATGACCGTCTCCGAAGAGCCGCTACAAAATAGCGAAGGACGTGGCGTTAACTGCCGGAGGGGTTCGCCGCCGCGATAACTGGATTCTCTCGTGAGCCGGCTTCAGCCGTTGATGGGAGACTGCGACGCGGAAAAATGACTCCTCAACAGTTTCTACAGCAACCCGAACACCACCAGGCTGTTGTTCGTCCCCATATATACCTTGCCATTCGCCACGACCAGGTTCGCAAAGTGGGGAACGGAAGGAAGCGCATCGCGATTGCCTTGACCCTGGCCACTGCCATAAAGCTTCACCAGTGTCCTCGCGTCAAACGCAACCAGATAAGGCGCTTGAGTCCCCGTGAGCTGCCACAGTATGCCGTCGGTGTTTCCGTTAGCGGAGATCACCGGCGAATGTCCATTCGTCGTGTTCCTCGATTGTGCGAACGGCGTCTTCCCCAGGACTCCATATGTTAGCGACAGTGCACTGACCGGCAATCCAGCCGCGGACGAGTAAATCGCGTTGTTCCAGTAAACCAGTGCTCCGGTCTCGGGAGCGAAGGCGGTCAACTCTTGCACGATCTGCGTATCCGCCTTGGTACACGTACTGCAGAAATGCCCCATTTTGTCACGATTCAGAATGTAGATTGTGCCTTCCTTCCCCACTGCGGCCGCCAGATGCGGATGTTTGCCGCGCTGATTCGGCAATACCAGTACAGGTTCGCTCATATCCAGATCCTGCTCGTCCAGGAGTGCCTCGTTGAACGGCGTAAACCAGTCCGCCAGTTGCAACGAATTGCCCACCTGCGATAACTTGATCACCGACTGTCCGAAATTCATGCCCGACGCGAAGGGGCCATCCGCGGTAGCCCCGTAGATGTTGCCCAAGCTATCGGACGAAAGTCCTCCACCCCGCTGCCAGATGGCTGCTGCCGACTCTCCCGGTTCGTCGTTGAACGCTCCTATCTGTTGCAGCGTCGAAGCACTGTAGGCCACCACCCAACCCTGCTCCTTACCGCCCCGGCAACCGTTCGATCCAAATGCGATGTACAGGTTGCCGTTCTGCAGCAACAGCGCCGGACGATTGATCTGCATCGCGTCCTCGAAAATGTAGTTCTTGCCGGCAAATTCGTAACTTGCCTTGATCACGACCGGGCTGCCTGTTTTCTCCAACCCAGTTGTTACGTCGAGCGCGTGCAAGCGATGCACGAATGCCGAATTCTCGTAAGTCTTCGCCACCACATAAAGCGTCCCCGCTACCGGATCAATCACTGGCGTGGAAACGATTCCCACTTCCGTCCACAGTGTGGTTGGCCCGCATCCCTGCAACTTGATGGGGACCGGACTCGCGCCATTCGCCAGGAAACTGGTATGCCACAGCGGGCTTGCGTTGCTCCCCTTCGCGCTGTCCGCGTCAAACGCGTAAACGCTGTCATTCATCGTCGCTGCATATATAACGTTGTGGACGCCATTGCCCGGAATCGAGACACCGGGCAGATAAAGCGCCTGTCCAATGACCACTCCATCCACGGGCTGCGTGAATAGCTTCCCGAACCCCTTGCTGTTTACATTGAGCGGAGTCAAAGTCGTTTCGTACGTATTGGCCCCGGAACGCGCGTTATCGTAGTGCCACGTCGTTACGGCCACCTGCGCCCGGCCAATTGTCGCCCCAGCGAGAATAGAAAGCAGAGCACCAGTGATGATCGCGCGCGCACGCAAAGTTGCTGGAAGCATATGGACTCCTAAATTGAATTGAAACCCAACCGATTCGCGCAGTCGTCCGACCGGCTCAAACTGCGCGACAGACGGGCATCTGCAGCGGCGCAATTTGATTGTTCCGAAAGGATACTGGCGAAGATAGACTCCGGTCAAACTCATTTGTGCCCTTTCTAAACGTGCAATCCATTGCAATGTATCTGCAAGATCCTGCATCTCGTTTTAGCGTCTCGACCTCAAACCCGTTTGTGCTTCGACCTTTCACAGAGCCACAAGTGATCGAATATTCCTGAGGGCGTTTCTGATCAAAGCGGCAATGTTTGGATGTTACTTCTGTCACTTGGGTTCCCTCGGATAACACGTTGTAATTCTCTGAGAATGGATTTAGTGCGTTTTCGATCAAGCTCGAAGATTTGGGCATGGGCCGTCGTCTGCCTGGTGGCTGCGCAGATGGTCGCCTCCATGAGCCTCCAGAAGTCCTATCAGCTCACCTTGATCACCGATTGGATCTGCTTCGCCCTCATGGTCTCCGCCTCCTTGGCCTTTGCCAGGAACGCATTCAGCGGCAACCGCCGCCAGCGGTTGGTCTGGGCCCTTTTGAGCGCCGGTTATGCCATCGAAGCCGGCAGCCAGCTTTTGTGGATGCATTGGGAGCTGGTGGTAAAGCAAACGCCCGCCATGAGTCTGGGCGACGCCGGTATTTATCTGGCCTGGACCGCCCTCATTCTCGCTTTCGCCCTCCGGCCTCATGTCGAGCTTACTCAGCAACATCAGCGCTTGGGAACGCTTGACCTGCTTTTGCTTTTGCTGTGGGGTCTGTACCTATACCTGTTTCTCGTTATCCCGTGGCAGTACTTGGCCCCCGAACCCCAGTCCTATGGCCCGGCCTACAAGTACCTCGCCTTGGCCCAGGACTTGATTTTGCTTTCCATCGTTCTTCACGGATGGCTTCGCAGTTCCGGTACCTGGCGGTATTTCTATGCCTTGCTCACGGGCATCGTCGCCGTCGACACGGTTATGGAATATTTCGTGGATACACTTTCCGAGAATGGCGTTTACGTTACTGGCAGTTGGTACGATGTCACCACTGCGGCCTGCCTCGCGGGCATGACGTTTGCCGCTCTCATGGCGCACCGTCTGGAGCCCCTATCGGAGCACGGCGATCCCGACAGCGAACGCTACTGGCGCTGGGCTTCGCGTCTGGCCGCTCCCGTTACTCTGATTCTGCCCTTGCTGGCGGCATGGTCGTTCCTCGACCGCAATCTGCCCAACTCCGTCTGGAAATTCCGCGTTGTGGTCTCGCTCGTTTCGGTCGTGGTCTTCGGCTTTGTCGGCATTGTGAAACAGTCCCGCCTGGAAAAAGAACTGGCCAATGCCAATCATGAGTTGCTGGACGCCTCCCTGACCGACCTGCTCACCGGTATTCGTAACCGGCGCTTCTTCGCTAACACGATCGAAGCCGACGTGCAGCAGACGCTGCGCTCGTTCATGAGCAATCCATCTCCCGACGTGCGCAATCGCGATCTGGTGTTTTACCTGATCGATATCGACCATTTCAAGAAAGTCAACGACCAGTTCGGACACAAGATTGGAGATCAAGTTCTGGTCGAGGTTGTCCGTCGCATCAATTCTGCGGCCCGCCTCACCGATGTCCTGATCCGCTGGGGCGGCGAGGAATTCCTTCTTCTCTCGCGCTTCACGGACCGCAAAGAAGCCCACACTCTCGCCGCGCGTGTCCTCGGGTCGGTCGGCTCCAGGCCATACCGCGTGGATGCCAGCAACGCGGACATGCGCGTTACCTGCTCGATTGGTTGGGCGGTTTTTCCCTGGCACAAGATGAACCCCAAACTCGTGGCTCACGAACAGGTGCTCGCCTTAGCCGACCATGCGCTCTATCAGGCCAAGGGTTCGGGAAGAAATCGTGCGGTGGGTCTCCTGCCCGAAGGCGAAACCGTCCGAGGCGGATCCATCGTCCCCCCCATCTTCATCAACGGAATTCCCGCCTCCCCGGTAACCACCCCGGGCCCCCTCGTTGAGGCGATTTCCGAGCCCGATCAAAGCAGAATGCCAGCCCAGGCCGCCGCGTCCACCAGTTGATTCAACACGCGCCCGGTTTTCCCTCGTGCGCCCCTCTGTCCTCTGTGCTTAGGTTCTTTGCTGCAATCTAGCCGGATTACCCCGGAACCCGCACTCGAATCGTCTGCGGAATCGCGCGCAGCTTGGCCAACAGCGGTGCATCGCAATCCCGATTGATGTCGTAGATCGCATATCCCAGCGGCCCGCGCGTATCCAGCACTTGCCGCTCAATGTTGATCCCGCGATCCGCCAGAATATCGTCGATCGCCCGCAAGATTCCCGGCACATTGTGGTGCATATGGGTAAGCCGGTGCGATCCCGGCTCATAATCCAGATGACACTGTGGCAGGTTCACGCTCAGTAGCGAGTTCCCGCTCTTGAAATAGTCGATCATCCGCGCCGA
>Ga0209415_10007089_pt1 | contig 19666 bp, 19 predicted proteins | sample PeaSoiSIISIP2007_FD_187696 | JGI IMG/M metagenome (GOLD analysis project Ga0209415, IMG submission 187696) | Peat soil microbial communities from Weissenstadt, Germany - SII-SIP-2007 (SPAdes) (version 2) | ecosystem: Environmental > Terrestrial > Soil > Wetlands > Peat | place: Germany... | reverse complement strand
TGGGTGCGAATCGACGTTACGATTCTAACACGGCCCCACGGAGGCAGCCAGGTCCTAAGTCCGACAGGCTGCTAGCGTCGTCACCGCGAAGGCGGGGATGACGGCGAGAGGCATTATCGGCCCGACACGGGATCTTCAAAGCAGCTTCAGCAACGCCTCGATCTCCGCCGGATTGCCGGCCGACGCGGTCGTCGCGTCCGGAGCGATGCGGCGGATCAGGCCGGACAGCACTTTGCCGCTGCCCAGCTCGACGAAGTTGTCCACGCCGAGCGCCACCATCGTCTGCACGCACTCGCGCCAGCGCACTGTGGCGGTGACCTGCTGCACCAGCAGCTCGCTGATCCGTGCCGGGTCGGTTTCCTTCGCGGCCGAGACGTTGGCAATCAGCGGGACGAGCGGCGGGCGCGGCGGCGTGGTTTCCAGCGCCTGCGCCATCACGTCCGCGGCGGGCGCCATCAGCGCGCAATGGAACGGGGCGGACACCGGCAGCAGCATGGCGCGCCTTATGCCCATGGTGGGGGCGAGCGCCACGGCGCGCTCGACCGCCTCGCGATGGCCGGATACCACGACCTGGCCGGCGCCGTTGTCGTTGGCCGGCTGGATAACCTGCTGTTCGTTTGTTTCGCTGTCCGGCACCGGCGCCGCGGCGTCGCAGACCTGTTGCGCCAGGGGCAGCTCGGCGCCGAGCAGGGCGGCCATGGCGCCTTCGCCGGCGGGAACGGCTTTTTGCATGGCCTGGCCGCGCAGCTTGAGCAAACGCGCGGTGTCGGCGAGGGTGAAGGCGCCGGCAGCCGCCAGCGCGGAGTATTCGCCGAGCGAGTGCCCGGCGACCACCGCTGCCTTTTGCTTCAGGACGATGCCGCCTTCCTTTTCCAGCACGCGCAGCACGGCGAGCGAGTGCGCCATCAGGGCGGGCTGGGTGTTCTCGGTCAGGGTCAGCTCCTCGCCGGGGCCTTCGAACATGAGGCGCGACAGCTTCTGGCGGAGGGTCTCGTCGACTTCCTGGAACAGCTCGCGCGCGGCGGGGAAGGCGGCGGCGAGGTCGCGACCCATGCCGACCGATTGGCTTCCCTGGCCGGGGAAGATGAAGGCGTGGACCGGCATTGGGGGTTCCCCTGGACGCTGCGGCCGGGGCGTAACCTTGCGGTCACGGAGGTGTCAATGGAGGGGAGTTGGCGTGTCGGCGACAAACCGGATGTCGTCTGCCGATTTGGAGCCAGGGCCACCATAGTGTGAGATCGCGCGGCAACAAGCTGTCTCGCGAAGCCGTCCCGGATCGACGATCAGCGGTACTGCACGAGCAGTTGAACCAGGTACTGCTTGGCGAAGAGCTCGACACCGCTTCGATTGAGATGGTCGCTATCGTAGAACCACTCATCCTTCGTCATTGAGTTGGAGAAGTCATACACTGGAAAGTCCAGTTCCTGCGCGAGATTGAGGATCTCGGCATTGAACTCGGCCTCGCTGGGAATCAACCTGATGATACGTTGCGGGAGCGGCGGCCGGATCACGATCAGGCGGATGCCGCGCGTCCGCAAGGAACGAGCGAACGCGACGAAGGCGTCGTGGTAGCGCTCGACCGTTGAGGGATCCGGTCGGGACGGATAGAGGTACTGGATGCGTTGCCGATCGAGGTAGGCGATCGGCCGGTAGATCTTGTGAAAGCTCTCCCGCTCCGCGTCCGACACGTCCGCCTTGAACCGGTTTGGATTGTTGATCTTGGAGAACCCTGTGACGTAGTCGAGCATATTCTCGCGCGCCCAGGGATGGCACCACAGCGTCGTGACCAGCGCGGGATCGAGCGGAGCGCGCAGGAACATATTGGCATCGGCCAGCCGCGTTTCGTTCCATTCCGGGCTGTTGAAGGCAAAGGAGTCAAGAAAATAGACGACGTTATGCGTCGTATGGCTGGTCAGGAAGTAATCTACCATCAGCACCGCCGGCAGGATTCCACCGCCCTCGACGGAAAGGTTGATGATGTGTGTGCCGCTGGCTTGTTCCAGCACGCGGTTCATGTCCTCGAAATCGAACGGCACGGCGTGCGAGGCACCAACGATGACATAGTCGTATTGTTGCAGCGGAGCTGTGCGAACCATGAAGAAGCGATTTCGCTGTCCGTAGTGGTACACCAAGGCTTCAGACCCCGCATAAAGGCAGAGGTAGAGCAGCAGACCGATCAGCGCGAACAGCGTAGCCCGCCACAGCACGGGCATGCGGCGGGACACTGCCGGAGGATGAAGCTCGGTGAGCATCAGAATTGCATGTATACGAACTTGTTAAGACCCCACACGCCGAACACGAGAAGCATCGCGATCAGCCCGTAATACGTGCCCCAACGCAACGCGATCGGCCGGCGGGACAACCAGCCGGCAATACCGACACGCTCATCGATTGCCTCCGCGACGAGCAGACCGGCGATCAGTCCGACTGACAGCGCGAATTCGCCGCTCCAGGGGTAGCTCCGCGCCAAGGCGCCAAGCCGTGGCAGCGCCGTTCCTATGCGGGAGATGACCGTGACGGCGTCTGCCAGCGAGGCCGCGCGAAAGAAGATGAAGGCAAACGCGATGAGGTGGAAGGTCAACAACATGCTCAACGCAATGCCCAGGCAGGCCGGGAGCCGCAGGATGCGCGCCACACGTCCGGGTGCGGCACCAAGTGCGGTTCGGGCGATTTGGTAGCACCCATTCAATCCGCCCCAGATCACGAAGGTCCAGTTCGCGCCATGCCACAAGCCGCTCACCAGATATACGACCAGCACGTTCAGATAGCGGCGCGATGTGGAAACCCGGCTGCCGCCCATTGGGATGTAGAGATAGTCGCGCCACCACGCCATCAGCGACAGATGCCAGCGCCGGGTCCAGAATTCCGGCACCGAGCGTGCAAGATACGGCCGGCGAAAATTTTCCATCAGGTCGAATCCGAGCACCCGTGCGGCGCCTATGGCGATATCGGAATAGCCGGAGAAGTCGCAGTAGATCTGAAAGGCGTAAAAATATGTGGCGATGAGCAATGTAACGGGCGACTGGAATGCAGGGGCGCGAAACCCAGCGTCGACAAATACCGCCAGCCGATCGGCAATGACGACCTTCTTGCAAAGGCCACAGAGCATCAGTTGCAGGCCGGAGGCAACCCGATCCGCGTCGAACCCCACCGGCACTGCGAGTTGTGCAAGAAATGGCCCTGCGCGCTCGATAGGTCCAGCGAGTAGTTTGGGAAAGAAGGAGACATAGACAGCAAGTCTGCCAGGGTGACGCTCGGTCGCGATGCGTCCGCGATGCACGTCGATAAGGTAGCTGACGCATGAGAAGGTGAAGAAGGACAATCCGACCGGGAGCACCAGATGCAGCCGCGGCAGGGTGACGCTAGCAAAGGGACGCGACAATTGCTCCATCGATCCGGCCAGAAAATCGAAATATTTGAATACGACCAGGGACCCCAGTTCGGCGCCGATCCCACAGGCCAGCACCATCCGGCCGGACCGGGACCCCTGTCGTCCTGCCAGCAGGCAGCCGCCGCCATAGGCGACTGCGGCGGCATAAGCCAGCAGCAGAAGGTACTCGGGCTGGAAGGTGAAATAGAAATAGCAACTGGTAATGAGCAGCAACGGCCAACGCCAACCGTGCGGCACCAAGTAGTAGAGCACCGACACCACCGCGAAGAACCCAAGGAATGTCAACGAGTTGAAAAGCACGAGATGGCCTCACCGTGCACACCCAGCAGTTGGCAGAGTGGCCGTTTTACTAATACGACGTCCAATTCTTCAGCAGATCGGGAGGCAACTCCGGCGGTGCTGTCTGGGGATTGAAGTTCGCAATCAGATAGTCAGCGATGCTGTGGAGCTCCTGTGGCGAAAGCTCCGGCACCCGGGGCTGGTGACGATCGATGGAGGCCTGCCAGGCCTTGGCATCGAACTGCTGCATGACGATCGGCACGAAAGTATGGCAGGCCGTGCAGTGGGAAAGGATCAGGTCCCGCCCAGCTGCGCAGGCCTTCACGCCGACTGGATCGGTTGCCGTGCAGCGAAAGACCTTGTTCATGTCGACCTGCGTTTCCTGCGCCGCCGCGCCAGGTTGCATGCAGGGAACGGCGACGATCGCCAGGCCGGCGACCACGGTGCCGACTGCGAACGCGTTTTGCCATGGCATAGGCATGACCTGTCTCCACTTTCACGCCGGCTGATTGATACCGAGGTTTTCCAGCTCGGGCGGCAGTTCGGGCTTCGGATGCTGCGGATTGAAGTGGGCGATCAGGTATTCGCGGATCTTTCGCAGATCATCGGCGCTGGCGTTCGGCACATAGGCCCTGTGGGTCGTCAGCATCGCGTTCCACTCGGCCTCGGTCTTCTGTGCCTTCACGATCGGCACGAAGCTGTGACAACTGGTGCAGTGCTGTAGGATGAGTTCGCGCGATTCGGCACATTGCTCCATCGTCTGGCCGCCGTTCTGTCCGTCCTTGCACCAGATGATCTTGGTGATATCCACCTGGGTCTGCGCCCGCGCATGGGGCATCAGGCCGAGACAGGCCAGCGCCAGGAGCGCTGCGGCCAGAGTAGCCCGCAGGCCGAGGCTATGCACGCAGGCCACGGCATCTGACGTGTCCATGGGAAAGTCCGTCCTCATCAAGACCGGGAACGAGGGGGAGCACGCATGCTCCCCGCTCGCCAGGCCGGCGCAGCGTTATCAGGCTGCGGACATCATCGTCTTCGCAGCGGCGACGATCTTCGGTGCGTCCGGTGTCATCCATGTGATCATCTCGCGCGCGGCCGGCGCGGGCGCATCCGGGAATGCGATCCGTGCCAGCCTGACGCCGCGCACGGCCGTTGCCACCCGCGCGATAATGTCGCAGGTTGGCCCGAGCGTCTCGTGCCCGTGATCGACCGCGAGCAGGCGGCCGGTCTTTCTCACCGATGCCACGATCGTGTCGATCGGCAGCGGCTTCAGGGCGCGCGGATCGATGAATTCCGCGCTGATCCCCGCGGCCTTGAGTTCCGGCAGCGCCTTGGCGATCTCCAGCGTTGCCGGCGCGTAACCGACGATGGTGATGTCGCTGCCCGCTTGCCGGACCGCGGCTTGGCCGATCGGCACGACATAGGCGTCGTCGGGCACTTCGACGCGCACGCTGTCGATCAGGCCATAGTGGAAGAACACGACCGGATCCGGGTCGCGGAGTGCAGCAATCATCAGACCCTTGGCATCGTAGGCGTCCGACGGGACCACCACCTTCACACCGGGAATGGCTGCGTACAGCCCCTCCTGGCCCGCGTCGGCGTGCTGTGCGGCCAGCCCCGCCATCCGGCCGGGCGCGTCCTGCCACAGCACCATCGGCATGGAGGCCTGTCCGCCGGTCATGTAGCGCAGCTTGCCGACCTGGTTGAACACCAGTTCGAACGCGCGCACGGTTGTCATGGTCGGGCAGTGGGCGATGGCACGCACGCCGGTCATCGCCATGCCGGCGCAGGCGCCAACGAACCATTCCTCGTCGATCGGGCCCCAGTCCGGCACGCGGACCGAGCCAAACTGCTTGTAGAGGTCGATAACCTTGCCCATCGGGCTGATCCCGACCGGCCGTTGATACTCGTACAATAGGGTGATTGTCGGATCGCGCTGCATCTCTGACTGAATGCCCTCGAGCACCGCGTACTGTGCTGTCTTGATTGGCATGGTACCCTAGCTCCTTGAAGCGAGCCTGCTTCCGTCGCGCACACTGGCGACCGCAGGATGGTAGTGGAGTTGTTCGTGCGGCATGTGTCGGGCCAATCCGGCCGTCGGGCCGCTAGGTCAGGAACTGGCTCGCTCGCACCGTCCCTTCGGCGAAGACATTCGTGAGACCCGCCTCGCCGGCCGGGACCGGACTGCTGCGGGCGAATGCGTTCGCCTTGTCGACCTCGGCCTGCGCGTCCGCCGTGATCTTGTCCGCCTGCGCGGCGGTCAGCAGACCTTCGCTGATCAGGAAGCCCCGCATCCTGGCGACCGGGTCCCTGCTCATCCAGTAGTGCACCTCCCGGTCGCTGCGGTACGGCAGTCCGAAGGCACCGGACTGGCCGATCTTCGCGCCGGCGAAGCTGGAATGGTCGTACCAGCGATAGGTCTTCGCCTCGATCACGCTGGGGCCGTGCCCCGCCCGGGCACGCTCCACCGCACGTTGCGATACCGCATAGACCGCCAAGGCGTCGTTGCCGTCGACGACCTCGCCGGGGATCTCCAGTCCATTGGCGAGGGTCGCCAGTTCCTGCAGCGCAATCGTCCGCTCGGTCGGCACGGTGATGTTGTAGCCGTTGTTTTCAATCACCACGACCAACGGCAAGTTGTACAGTGCCGCATTGCGCAGCGCCGAGAAGAACCAACCGTTGTTCACCGATCCGTCGCCGCCGAACGACATGGCGACCTGCTTGGTGCCGCGCACCTTGATGCCATAGGCGGCGCCCGCGGCCAGCAGGTGGGACGGCCCGACGATGCCGTTCATGCCCAGGATGCCGCGGCTGACATCGGTCATGTGCATGGTGCCGCCGAAGCCCTTGTTGTAGCCGGTTGCCTTGATGAACAACTCGGCCGACATCTTGTTCATGTCGCCGCCCTTGGCGAACAGGTGGCAATGGCCTCGATGGGTGCTGGCGATGAAGTCGTCGGGATTGAGCGCGCCAATTGCGCCGATTGCTACTCCTTCCTCGCCAATGTAGCAGTGGAACGGACCGTACATTGCGTCATTGTGTGCCCCGAGGAAGTTGTCCCGCATCGACTCCTCCCAGAGGCGCGATCGCACCATCAACGTGTACATGTTGATCAGCTTCTCGCTGGGCAGGTCGCCGGTGCCCCAGGAGTTTCCGGCTCTCGCCTGGCGCATGCTGCCAATGGTCATGACAGCGCCCGCCAGGCCGCCGATGCCTTTTACGAAGCTGCGACGCCTGACACTCTCGCCCTTGGCGCGGGGCACAGGCGTCTCAATCGGGGAGACCTCGGCCTGACCTACCGAGGTAGAATCCGTTGTTCGTGTGATGGAGTCGCTCATTGTTTCCTTCCTCACTTATGTTCTGAAGTTCCGCAGGGGATTCCTGCAGGAATTTTCCAGAATTTTGGTTCCGGGTACAGCCTGGCGTTCGACACCGTGCCGTCCGGTGGCGTACCATTCGCCACAGGACAGTAAGGCTTACCCTTCCGTCATGCTCGTGGCTGACTCATCGCTGACAATCGCATAACCAGCACGGAATCAACGCGCCGTCTTTGATCTGGATCAAAGAACGTTGACGCCGCCGTTAAATCCTAAACCGGACGAGCCGGAACCAAAGAGGTTCCAGCTCTCCCTCGGCTGGGCGGGTGTTTTGTGGTTGTTCTGCCGATCTACACCCATCCAATCGGTTCCCGCCAGAGCGGGTGCAGGCGATAGAACCCAATGGGTTCAGGCCACTGCGGCTGCCCTGTCGTGGCACGATCACGTTTCTATGACCACCCAGATTCTACGCACAAAGCGCCAACAGTCAGGCGCTTAGAGACTAAAGACGGGCTCGTCACATTCGGGCCGGATGAGCTGAGCTGTAGTTGGGCTGAGGATCGATCCGCCCGTTGGCCGCCCGCGACAGCTCAAGGTGCTGCCACGGATGTACACCTCGAACATGAGTTGCGACAGCTTCTGGTGGACGATTTCGGCGACTTCCTGGAACAGCTCGCGGGGGGGGGAAGGCGGCGGCGAAGTCGCGGCCCATGCCGACCGACTGGCTTCCCTGGCCGCGGAAGATGAAGGCGTGCACCGGCACTGGAAGTTCCCCTGGACGCTGCGGCCTCGGCGTAACCTTGCGGTCACGGAGGTGTCAATGGACTGATCGCGGCGCTTGCATTCGCGCTGGTGCGGACGCAGGCCACGATCATCTTCTGACCACGCTCTCATTTCCGTCGCCTATCGGCGCGGCGCCGGCTCGTACATGCTCGCGACGGCTGCGTCTCGTGCGGAGGTGAAGGTGATTGCTACGTGGTTGTATGAACTCAAGCCGGCGGTCCTGTATCCGGTCACCATCCTTCTCATCGCCGGCGCGGCCGAGCTTGGCAGGCAGCTCGGCAAGCGGTTTCCACGTGAGGAAGCCGGTAGTCCGCACATCGGTACGCTCACCGGCGCGGCAATCGGCCTGGTCGGGCTGCTGCTGGCATTCAGCTTCTCCATTGCGGTCTCGCGCTACGAAGCGCGCCGCAATTGGGTTCTGGAGGAGGCCAACGCGATCAGCAGCACGGCGAACTTTGCCCTGATGCTGCCGCAACCCGCGCAGAAACCGATTCTCGACCTTTTGCGCGCGTATACCGAGGTTCGGATCGGCCTGGACATTCCGTTCGATCCGGCGAAGCTGGACAAGGATGTTGCCCGATCGTTGGATCTTCAGACCAGGCTGTGGCAGCAGGCCGTCGCGGTGACCGCCCTGGCGCCGCAGTCGTTGCCCGCCTACCGCTTCGTTGCCTCGCTGAACGAGGTGAACAACATCCACGAACGCCGGGTTACCGCCCTGCGCTACAACGTCCCGGCGCCGGTGATGCTCGTATTGGTCGGAGTCGCCATGGTAGCGATGGGGTTCACCGGCTACCTTGCCGGCGTCTCCGGGGCGAAGCGACGCATGGCCAACCTGATCATGTCCGTCACGGTCGCGGCACTGATCCTGCTGATCGTCGATCTCGACCGGCCGTCCAGGGGCATAATCCTCGTACCAACCACGCCACTAATCGACGCGCTCCAGAGTATGCCGGGCAACCCGTAGAGGGCGGCCGGTTGCCCCCGGGGATCCCGCCAGATATCGCAAAGGTCGGCGGCCGTATCAGGCGAAACGCACGTCGATTGCACGACTCCGTCGCAGGGCGCCAAGCATGGGGCCCCGCGACGGCACTAACGGTCTGCTCGTTGCATTCCGGCGGTAAGCCAAACGCAGGATGGCTCGTTACTGGGCCAGCGTCAGCTCCACGCGCCGGTTCTTTGCCCGACCCGCGGCCGTGGCGTTCGAGGCGACAGGGTCCTTGTCGCCATACCCGTGCGCTTCGACAAGGTCAGGCTTCAAACCTTGCGAAATCAGATATGCCATCACAGTGTCCGCCCGCTTCTGAGAAAGTACCTCGTTCGAGGTGATGCCCTGGGCCTGCAGTGCCGGACCGATCGGAGCGTTGTCCGTATAGCCGTTGACGTGGATCTTGTTCTGCTGCGTCGGCGCCAGTTTGGCCGCCAGCCTGGCGATCACCTGCTTCCCTGAAGCACGCATCTCCCAGCCGCCCGGTGTAAACAGCAGGTCACTGTTGACGGTGTATTTGATCGCCCCCTGCAGCCGGCCGACCTGCGCCTTCTCGGCGGCGATCTGTGCCGCCAACGCCTGGTTCTGCTGCTGAAGCTGCTGATTCTGCTGTTGGCTCTGCTGGTACTGTGCCTGGAGATCGTCGTATTTGCCTTGCGACACGCATCCCGCGAGGGCGGTGGCCGACAGCAGCGATCCGACGATGAGGCAACGTTTGATTGGACTGGTCACGCGTGTAGCTCCTGGGTTGTGACGGCACGGCAAGGTCAGGCATTTCGAGACGGACCGGTCTCGGCGTTTGCGACACGCGTGGACGATCCGCGGTGGCGTGATTACAGGACGGCGCGATCGCGCGCAATACGCTCGGATATCAGACCAGGTTCGCAACCACCATGTAGCTGACCCTCCCGGCACTGTAGCTCGGCTGATACCAAGCCCCGCCATAGGTGAAGTAGGCGACGCCGTTGACCGATTCGAACACCGCGCCATTTGGCAGCGCACGCACCGACACGGCGAGCGGCGGTGAGATGACCTCGTAGTCGTTGGGCACCGAACTGTAGAACGCGCCGCCGCGGTCATAGGTGCGCCCGGGTCCAAACCGGAGACTGAAGGCTTGTGCCATCACCCTGCGGCGCCCAATCCCAAGGTTGGCTTGTCGCCTAATAGCCCCAAATCGTCCACTCGGGGCCCCACTCCTCCGCCTCGTTGATCTGAGCGGTCATCTGCTGCTCATTCGCCAGATTTTTCGCGAACACATCCTGACGGTAGCGGTCGTAGGCAGCCTGGTTGCCGACATACAGGCAGTCGCAGATCGTCGGATCGGCGTAGATGAAGATCACGGCGTTGTTGCGCACCTGGTGCACGAATTTATGCGGCGGCAGGGAACTCAACGAGGCTTGCCGCTGCGGCGTGTTCGCCGGCACCAGCGTGAACCCGGCAGCCGCCAACATGTCCTCCTTGTTCTGCACTGGGTTGCAAGCCGACGCCGCGGCGCACACGGCGAGAATCATCAGAGTCGATCGGACATGTGCCATCTTTCTCTCCTTGATCAGTTGCCGGCAGAGATCGGCCCATCGCTCCAGCGCACGGTACCGAAATCGCCGAGCAAGACTGCGGATTGGCGCCCAACCGCCACCCGCTGCGGGCACGTAGGTCTCATCGTGGATTGCCTTCGAGTTGCCGGTCCATGATGCTAAGATCTCGCCGCCGGGCGTGCTATGCAATTCCGGCAAACCGCAGCCGCGATGATCTGACATGCAACGACCAGTTTGCGACCTACCCCACCCGGTGTCTCCCGAAAGCTTCATGTGGCAAACAGGAATGTCAGGGTCACCTGAAGCAACCTTGCATCATTGCGGGCCTGTGGGCGCACGGCATTGTGATAGCTGTCAACGGACAGCTTGATGGGCCGGTCGTCCAGGCTTGGGCCTCATTCCGGCTCAACCCGCAGGATGTAGCCCGCGCCGCGCACCGTCTGGATCAGCGGCGTCGGGAACGGCTTGTCCACCTTCTGACGCAAGCGTGCGACATGCACGTCGATCACGTTGGTCTGCGGGTCGAAGTGGTAATCCCACACACCCTCTAGCAACATGGTGCGAGTCACCACATGGCCGGCGTGGCGCATGAGGTATTCGAGCAGCTTGTATTCGCGCGGCTGCAGGGCGATCTTGGTACCGGCGCGCGTCACCTGGCGCGACGGCAGGTCGAGTTCCAGGTCCTCGAACACCAGCTTGGTGAGCGGTCCCTCCGACTTGTCGCGGCGAACCAGTGCCTCAACCCGCGCCAGCAGCTCGGCAAAGGCGAACGGCTTGGTGAGATAGTCGTCGCCGCCGGCCTTCAGGCCCTTCACCCGCTCATCGACGTCGGCCAGGGCCGAGAGGATCAGCACCGGCACGAGGTTTTTTTGCCCTCGCAGCGTTTCGAGGATCTTCAGGCCGTCGATGCCGCCCGGGAGCATCCGGTCCAGGATGACCGCGTCGAAGGTTTCGCTGGCGGCGAGGAACAGCCCGTCGCGGCCATTATTGGCGTGTTCCACGACGTGCCCGGCCTCTTTCAGGCCGCGTACGATGAAGGCCGCAACGTCCTTGTCGTCCTCGACAACCAGGATGCGCACGTTTCTACCTCCTTTCGGCGGTCGAGTCGCGCCGGCGCTCGTCGCCTATCGTCTTCGCCAAACGTCCTGGCGGTAGCGGTCGGACGCAGCGTGATTTCACAAATGGGCAGTCGCCAACCGTCGCGTCAGCGTAGGTCAAGATCGCCGTTGCGCGGCTGTTCGAAAACTTCATGCAGTGGTCGGGCAGTCAGCACCGCTTGCCGGTGCGGCGTGCCCGCCGGCTCCGGCGGTGAAGCCGGCAGCCGACGGCATTGTTGGTATTTCTGCACCAGGTTGCAGGTCGTCCAGCGACGCATACGGCAAAACCAGCAGAGCTGATCTGTTCCGAACCGCCGCTCCCTCCTGCTCGTTAGCTCGATATTGTGATCTCGACACGGCGGTTCTGCGCTCGTCCCGCAGCCGTGTCGTTCGAGGCAACCGGGTTCGTATCCCCCATGCCCTGCGCCGAGAGCATATTCGGATTGACTCCCTGGGAAACCAGATACTGCACCACCGTCTGCGCCCGTTTCATCGAGAGCTGCTGGTTGGTCATGATCCCCTGCTGCATCAGCTCGGGACCGATTGGCGTGCTGTCCGTGTAGCCGATCACCACGAGATGGGCGGTCTGCATCGGAGCGAGGACCGGGGCCATCTCGGCGATCGTCTGCGCGGCCGCGGGCGGCATCTGCCAGCCGCCGGATGGGAACAGCAACTCGCTGTTGACCGCGACCTTGATAGCGCCCTGTAGCCGCGTGATATGCACGTTGCCCTGCGCGATCTCGGCCGAGAGGTTCTGGTTGAGCTGGTCGTACTGCGCCTGGAGATTGTTATATTGCTGCGCTGGTACGCACGCGGCGAGCAGGCCGCCCAGCATCAGGATTGCTGTCGAGCCGGTCATTTGTCGCCTGGTGATCATATTTGTCCCCTGCTTTTCGTGGTGGTTTGCGGGGTGGTAATGGCTTGTTGTCACGCAAAGTCAAGCCTTCTCGGTCTCGCCGATACTGATTATGTCGGAAGCGCTTGCCGGAGATCCGAGCAGACTTGCCGAGTCTGGCGCGCTCCAGCCCCAGAAGATAAGCGTGATCTGCGTGCGGAGCTGCACGACCACACGTTGTTGGTCAGTGCGCTCGTTACCCAAGGCCCTTTCATATAGACGAGCGCGGCGGTCGGGCTGCTGCCCAACCTGCCACCGACCATCGCTCGCGAGGTGTTCGCCGATCTCTGCGCCACTCGATCCCGATGTCGTCGAGGCTCTGGTCAACGGCAGCAGCCCGGTCCTGGGCGTGCTTGACGATATCGGCGACGATCGGGCGGGGGCGGACTGAAGGGGGTGTATCACAGCAGGAGACTTCGTCGCATGGAACGATGTTATGAGGCGGCCTTGATAACGCCTGCGGAGCCAGTGTTCCGACTCTAACGTTGGTCGCCCGTCCTCGGCTGTCATTGTGAGGAGCAGAGCGACGAAGCAATCTCCTGCGTGACGAGCGGCCCGCGGCTCATAACGCAGGAGATTGCTTCGTCGCTCCGCTCCTCGCAATGACAGTGGGTGCCGACGGGATCGGAATGTCAGGATCGGTACACTAGCCACCGAGCGCTTCCTGGCGCCAAGCGCGCGCAACAGCTTCAGGCCGTCGCCGGCGCGTTCGCCGTCGCCGTTTCCGCCATGCCGCGCGGGCGGTGCGGGCGGGTGCGATTGCGCTGTTCCACCCCCGACCCGCTCCTTGCCTCCCGCCGCCTCCCGTGCTTAACCCCCGCCCTTCCCTGCCGGGGCGGTGGCACCCTCCCCGGCTATGCCCGCCGTCCCGACGCCGGGGCGTGGCCATCCCGGCCGGGGCCGACAGCCAGAGGGAGTACCGGATGCCGCTCTATGAATGCGTGCTCATCGCACGCAACGACGTGACGCAGCAGCAGGTCGACGGGATCGCCGACAACATCGCCGCCCAGCTCGAAGCCGAGGGCGGTGCGGTGAAAAAGCGCGAATACTGGGGCCTGCGCGGCTTGGCCTACCGGATCAAGAAGAACCGCAAGGGCCACTACATGCTGCTCGGCCTGGACGCCAAGCCGGCGTTCGTCACCGAAATGGAGCGCCAGCTCCGGCTCAACGAAGACATCCTACGCTTCATGACCATCCACGTGGAGGCGCTGGAGGAGGCCCAGTCGGCCATCCTGTCGCGCAAGTCCGACGAACGCGAGCGCGGCTTCCGCGGCCCCAAGCCCGCCGGGCGCTTCGAAAGCGGCCGCCGTCGCGGCTACGACGAACGCGAGGAATTCCGCGCCCGCGACGACTTTGTCGTCCCCGATTTCCGCCTCGGCGTCGAGGAGTAGGCCGCCATGTCCGATAGCACCGAAGTCAACCCGGCCGCACGGCGCGCCGCCGTCGGCGCTCGCCGGCCGTTCTACCGCCGCCGCAAGTCCTGCCCGTTCTCCGGCCCGAACGCGCCGAAGATCGACTACAAGGACGTGCGTCTGCTGTCCCGCTTCCTGTCGGAGCGGGGGAAGATCGTGCCCAGCCGCATCACCGCGGTCTCCGCGAAGAAGCAGCGCGAACTGGCAGTGGCGATCAAGCGCGCCCGCTTCCTCGCCCTGCTCCCCTACATCGTGACCTGAGAGGAGCCAGAAATGGCCGCCGTTGACCTGATCCTGCTCCAGCGGGTCGAGAAGCTGGGGCAGATGGGCGACCGGGTGAAGGTGAAGCCCGGCTACGCCCGCAATTTTCTCCTCCCGCAGAAAAAGGCTTTACGCGCCAGCAAGGAGAATCTCGCGCGCTTCGAAGAGCAGCGGGTGCAGCTCGAGGCGCAGAATTTGAAGCGCCGCGAGGAGGCGGAGCGCATCGCCGAACGCGTCGGCGGCCTGAGCGTCGTGGTGATCCGCCAGGCGGGCGAGTCGGGCAGCCTGTACGGCTCGGTGTCCGCGCGCGACATTTCCGATGCCGCCACCGCGGCGGGGCTGTCGATCGACCGCCAGCAGGTGGTGCTGGAGCACCCGATCAAGACGCTCGGCCTGGCGCCGGTGCGGGTGATGCTGCATCCGGAGGTGATGATACGGGTCACTGTGAACGTCGCCCGCAGCCCGGAAGAGGCGGAGCGGCAGGCGCGCGGCGAACGGGTCGGCGCCGAGGCCGAGGCAGCCGAGCAAGCACCGGATGCGGCCGCGATGTTCGAGCCGCCGGAAACCGCCGAACAACCGGACGTTTGAATTGGAGCTTTTTCCCGCCGCGTTCGGGATCAAGACCGCGGCTGGAAGAAGCACTGGTCAGCGCGCGTGAGCGAGGCGGCGAGGCTGTTTTGCTGCTCGCAACGACGGTCTGTTCCGCCGCCCGGTGCCCTGTTGGTTTGAACGCCTGCAATGGGTGGAAAGCGAACGTTCCCGGGCGCAGGTCCCGCGCGAAGCGTCTGCCGTGCTCCACCGTCGCCAACATCACACGGGCCACCGCACCAAGGCAGGCCGGATCGCGTGACCGCCACTTTGCGTCTGAATTAGTGAATAGCTGGACTGACTTTTGATCTATGTCAACGAAGGCCCGCCCATGCCGTGCCATCAACCTCGTCTAAGCTTGGCACAATGGAGGGACAAATGCCGATATTCATTACGCGAGGCCGTTACACGCTGGATGCGATGAAGGGTATGCTTGCCAAGCCGGAGGATCGCGCGGAGGCAGTTGGGGAGTTATTTGCGAGAGCAGGTGGAAAGCTTATCGGCTACTACATGACCTTTGGCGAATACGACTTCCTGATCATTTCCGAATTTCCGGGTGACACGCTAGGAGTGTCGATTATTGCGGCTGCCGCAAGTGGGGGAGTTTCGGGCCTCACGACAGAACCAGCAAATACATCTGCCGAGATGAAAACCGCTTTCGCCAAGGCCGCACAGGTTGCTGCCAGCTTCCGTTCGGCGGGTGCGGGGTGACGGCTCTTAGCGGTTGGAAACGGCAGACCAAAGCGCGGGTGGGATCAAGTTCAGGCTGACCGGTGGAATGCGGCTCCGGCCGCCACGTTACCGATTGTACGGATGATTGTTGTTGCCTGCGTACTGTTCAGGTGTCAGCCACGACGGGAGAGTCAGAATGGCAGTAACGACAAAGGTTCTGGCCAGCCTGGACCCAGGTTCCGGGTCGTTCGGCACACTGCTGGCGGACGCCAGCGGCAACTTGCTCGGCACCAGTCGGGCAGGCGGAACGTTGGGCGTCGGCGCGGTGTTCGAGGTTCAGAACACCTCCGTCGGTTATCTCCCGTTCGTGGTCTCGCTGGTCAGTTTCAACGGCATCGGCGGAGCCTTCCCGTATGGCGGCCTGATTGACGATGCCCAGGGCGACCTGCTCGGCACGACCATGTCCGGCGGCGTGCCGAACTTTGGCACGGTGTTCGAGATCGCCAACACAACCACCGGCTATGCCAACACCCCCACGACGCTGGTCAGCTTCCACGGCAGTGACGGAGTCCAGCCACTCGCTGGGCTGCTCGCCGACGCCAACGGCAACCTCATCGGCACGACAGAGGCAGGCGGTGCGTACGGCGACGGCGCGGTTTTCGAGATCCCTTACGCCGGCGGAAGTTATCTCCCCTTCTCGATCCCGCTGGTCAGCTTCGACAGCAGCAACGGTTCCTCCCCGGTCGGCGGACTTGTCGCCGACGCCGAGGGCGACCTGTTCGGCACGACGAGCGCAGGCGGCGCTTTCGGCTACGGCACGGTGTTCGAGATTGCCAACACCGCCACCGGCTATGCCAGCGCCCCCACCACGCTAGTCAATTTCGACGACAGCAACGGTTCCTCCCCGCAGGCCTGCCTTGTCACCGACGCCAATGGCGACCTGTTCGGCACGACGAGCGCAGGCGGCACGGACGATTACGGCACGGTGTTCGAGATTGCCAACAGCGCCACCGGCTATGCCAGCGCCCCCACCACGCTGGTTGCCTTTGACGGTGACAACGGTGGCAACCCGTACGGCAACCTGATCGCCGACACGCAGGGCGATCTGTTCGGCACCACCGCCAATGGCGGCGGGAATGGGCTCGGCACGGTGTTCGAGATCGCCAACACCGCCACCGGCTATGCTGGTACGCCCAGCACGCTGGTCGACTTCGACGGCACAATCGGTGCCAACCCGTTCGCCGGACTGATCGCGGACGCCAACGGCAATTTGTTCGGTACGACAACCTCGGGCGGTACGAACGATGGCGGCACGGTGTTCGAGATTAGCGGCAGCGGCTTTGTCACAAGCATTGGGGACCTGAAGATCACCGGGGCTGTTGCCGATCAAACCCTGACCGACGACACGACCATCGATCCGTTCTCGCAGGTCACCGTCACCGACGGCCATACCGGTGCGACTGTGACGCTTGCTGTCACGCCGAGCAACATAGCCAATGGCACGCTGATCGATCCGAACGCCGGAAGCGACGGCAGCACGATCGTCGACGGGCTCTATGAAGTGAGCGGCTCGGACGCCGCCGTCACGGCGGATCTGGAGGCGCTGATCTTCCAGCCGACCCCGCAGCAGGTCGCGTTCGGCGATACTGTGACGACGGGGTTCAAAATCGGGGCCAGCGACAATGCCGGCCAAACTGCCAGCGACAACACGACCAGCGTGATCGCGACCACGATGGCGCCCAGTAAGGTCCTGGTCAGCTTCAACTTCGTCAACGGTGCCCTCCCGCTCGGCGGTCTGATTGCCGACACGAACGGCAACCTGTTCGGCACGACATTTGACGGCGGGCCAGGCGCCGCCGGCACGGTGTTCGAGATCGCCAACACCGCCACCGGTTACGCCGATACGCCCATCACGCTGGCCAGCTTCAACGGCCTCAACAGTGCCGGCGGCCTATTTCCCATCGGCAGCCTGCTGACCGACAGCAACGGCGATCTGTTCGGCGCGACAGAAAGGGGCGGCACGAACGACGAAGGAACGGCGTTCGAGATCGCCAACACCGCTACGGGGTACGCCAGCACCCCCACGACGTTGTTCTCCTTCGACGGCGCGAACGGCGCGTATCCGACTGGCGGGCTCCTCGCCGACGCGAACGGCGATCTCTTCGGCACGACAGGATCGGGCGGCGTCAACGACGACGGCACGGTGTTCGAGATCGCGAACACCAGCACCGGCTATGCCAGCACGCCCACCACGCTGGCCAGCTTCAACGGTACGGACGGGAAGCTTCTCAACGGCAACCTGATTGCCGACGCCAGCGGCAACCTGTTCGGAACGACACAGTTGGGCGGCGCAAGCAACGACGGCACGGTGTTTGAAATCGCGGATACCGGCGCCGGCTATGCCAGCACCCCCACAGCGCTCGTCAGCTTCAGCGGCAGCGACGGCGCCAGTCCGCGCAGTGGCCTGCTCACCGATGCCAATGGCGACCTGTTCGGCGTGGCGAATGCGGGCGGCACATACGGCCACGGCACAGTATTCGAGATCGCCAACACCGGCACCGGCTACGCCAGCACCCCCACGACTCTGGTGAGCCTGGGGCACGTCTTTTACGGTGCACCGCTGGATAGCTACTACCCGTTCGGCCCCCTGATCGTGGACGGCAACGGCGATCTGTTCGGTACGGCGGAGACGGGCGGTGCGAATACCGATGGCACCGTGTTCGAGGTCGTCAAGACCGCGACAGGCTATGCCAGCACAGCCACGACGCTACTCAATCTTGGCCCCACAACCGGCACTAACCCTGAGGCAGGCCTGATCGCCAATGCCAACGGCGAACTCTTCGGCACCGCGACCTACGGCGGCGCGGATGATCAGGGGACGGTGTTCGAGGTCAGCGAAGTCAGTTTTGCCCCACCGCCCCCGCCTCCCTGCTTCGCCGCGGGCACGCGGATCCGCACCGACCGCGGCGAGGTAGCGGTGGAGGACCTGCGAATTGGTAATCTGATCGAGATGGCGTCCGGCGGCGTTCGCCGGCCAATCGTCTGGATCGGTCGGCGGCGTGTCGATCTGACGCGCCATCCGGAACCGGGGCTGGTGCAACCGATCCGCGTTCGTGCCGACGCGTTCGCCGACGGCATGCCGTGCCGCGACCTGCGACTCTCGCCGGACCACGCGGTGTTGTTCGACGGTGTGCTGATCCCGGTACGGCTGCTGCTGAACGGGGCCAGCATCGTGCGGGAGGAGGACTGCCGGTCAGTTACCTACTACCACGTCGAGGTCGCGCAGCACGACATCCTGCTGGCGGAATCGCTGCCGACCGAGAGCTATCTCGATACCGGCAATCGTGGAACGTTTGAGGACGCCGATGCGCCGCTGATCCTGCATCCGGACTTCGATGGCGGGCAGGCACGGCGCGTCGCCGGGTCGTGCCGGCCGTTCGTGGACGATGCCGTGCGCGTGGAACCGATCTGGCGGCGGCTGGCGAGGCGCGCCGTGATGCTGGGCATTCCTCTGCCGTCGGAGGTCGAAACCACTGACGACCCGGGGCTGCACGTTGTTGCGAGCGGGCGGACGATCAGGCCGGTGTGCGCTGAAGGCGGTCGGTATGCGTTCGTGCTGCCGGCGGGCGAAGGGACGGTGCGGTTGGTGTCGCGCGCAGTCAGGCCGTGCCAGGCGCGGCCGTGGGTGGAGGACCGGCGTCGGCTGGGGGTGATGGTGGCTCGGCTGACGCTGAGGTTCGGGGCGGACATTGTAGCGGTGCCGCTGGATCACCCGTGGCTGGAGCGCGGATGGTGGAGTGTGGAGCAAGAGCGGGCGGCGATGTGGCGGTGGACCGACGGTGATGGGGTGGTGCCGTTGTCTGCTTTCGTTGATACGTCGAGGGGTGCCGGGCCGGTCGTGCTGGAGGTTACGGTTGGCGGTGGCGTAGGTTACCCGGTGGCGCGCGAGATGCAGATGGTCGGGCGGTTGGTGGCTTAGGGGGCGTTTTCTGATCGCAACGGCGAAGTTGCAGGCCACCTCTAATTTTACGGCCAAGCGATCCGGCTACCGTTGCTTTGGGTCGAAAGCTGCTACCAACTCGTAGGGGCCCGACTGTCCGTTCCAGCCCGCCGACTGCCCAAAGCGGACCTCTCTCTTCCGGCCAAGTAGTCCAACCCAGCCGTCCAGCGCAGTGCCAACAGCGGGCGTGGCACCGTTGCCAGCGTCGTGATCAGCCCGGATAGCCGGCTTTCCTCCCCCCCCACACGCGATGGGAGGAAGGGGGGGTTCTTTCGGCGGCCTTGAACTAATGCCAACAGCGGCATATGTTCCTGGCATATACAAGGGAGGCCGCTTCCGTGCCCCAGTCCAACCCCGCCCCACGTCATGTTCGACTATTCCGCAACAATCGGAACCAGGCCATCCGGATCCCGGTGGAGTTCGAGTTGCCGGGCAGCGAGGCCATCATCAGCCG
>Ga0209415_10007088_pt1 | contig 19668 bp, 20 predicted proteins | sample PeaSoiSIISIP2007_FD_187696 | JGI IMG/M metagenome (GOLD analysis project Ga0209415, IMG submission 187696) | Peat soil microbial communities from Weissenstadt, Germany - SII-SIP-2007 (SPAdes) (version 2) | ecosystem: Environmental > Terrestrial > Soil > Wetlands > Peat | place: Germany... | reverse complement strand
GCCACCATGACGGTGCCCAGCGTGATCGGGATCACCAGGATGGTGGTCAGCAGGCGCTGGTGCTTCATCAGCCGCACGCGCAGCGCCACCGGCACCGACAGCACGGTGTTCAGCAGCGTGGCGGGGATCGCGATCCACAGCGTGATGCTGATCGTGTCGTAGAGGAACGGTTCGGAGAAGAATTTCGCGTAGTTCGCCAGCCAGCCGCCGACCTGCGGCGTGAAGGAGAGGAACAGCCCGTAGAGGAACGGGTAGATGAACAGCGCCAGCACGAAGACCACGCCGGGAATCACCAGCAGGGTCACGCCGTCCAGTCCGCGCTCGCGCAACCGCTGGCGCAGGGTGAATTGCGATGGGGTCATGTCGCCCGCGTCATGGCGCCCGGGTCATGTCGACTGCCGTGCGCCAGGGGCACCCTGCCCGTCCCCGGCGTACACCAGCACCCGCTCCGGCTTGGCCGCCAGGCGGACCACGTCACCCGGCCTGATCCGCACGGTCGAGCGGCAGTACAGCGCGCAACCGTCCGTCCCACGCAGCACGGCGTAGAAATCCTTGCCGTGGTACTCCGCCACTTCCACCGTCGCGCTGATCGGGCCGTCTGGCGTGGGCACCAGGTCCTCCGGTCGGATCGCCACGGTCACCGGCGCGCCCGCCTGGTATCCCACCGGCTCTCCCATCCTGTCGCCCGTTGGGCCGCCCGTTGGGGCGCCGCGCGGCGTGCCCAGCAGGCGCGCCCCGCCGATCGTCACCGCCACGCCGCCTTCGGCCGGCTCGGCGCGCGAGGGCAGCAGGTTGCGGTAGCCCATGAAATCCGCCACGTCGGGCGTCGCGGGCCGGGCATACAGGTCCTCCGGCGTGCCGATCTGGCGCGTCTGCCCGTCGATCAGCACCAGGATGCGATCCGCCAGCGACAGCGCCTCCTCCTGGTCGTGGGTCACGTAGACGGTGGAGCAGCCCAGCATGGTGTGGATGCGGCGGATCTCGGCGCGCATCTCCAGGCGCAGCTTGGCGTCCAGGTTGGACAGCGGCTCGTCCATCAGCACCAGCGGCGGCTCGACGACGATGGCGCGCGCGATCGCCACGCGCTGCTGCTGGCCGCCGGACAACTGGCCGGGCAGCTTGTCCTCGTGCCCCTCCAGCCGGACCACGGCGATTGCCTCGTTGACGCGCCGGGTGATCTCCGCCTTTGGCCGGCGCTGCGTCACCAGGCCGAAGCCGATGTTGCGCCGGACGGTCATGTGCGGGAACAGCGCGTAGTTCTGGAACACCATGCCGAAGCCGCGGTCCTCCGGCCCGGTCTGGTCGACGCGCTGTTCGTCCAGCCAGATGGTCCCGCCGGTGACCTGCAGCAGGCCGGCGATGCAGTTCAGCGCGGTGGACTTGCCGCAGCCGGACGGGCCGAGCAGGGCGACGAACTCGCCCCGCTCGACCGTCAGCGTCACGTCGCGCAACGCGTGCGTCCCGCCGAAATCGCGGCTGACCCGGTCGAGCCGGAGCGCGCGAAAGTCGCGCGAGACGATCGGCATCGGCGCGCGCTACTTGCCGACCCGCGCGCCGACCTGCTGGTCCCAGCGCTGGAAGGCAAAGACCAGCTTGTCGGCCGGCAGCGGCACCTCGGACGGCACCTCGGCGATCAGCTTGTCGTAGAACGGCCGGGTGTACTCCTTGACGGCGGCCTGGCTGTCCGCCGGCGCCATCGACAGCGGCACGTCCTTCACCGCCGGACCGGGATAGAAATAGCCCTTGTCATAGGTCATCGCCTGGGCCGGCTTGCTGAGCATGTACTTGGTCATGTCGAGCAGCACTGCCAGCTTGTCATTCGATACGAGCTTCGGCACCGCCCAGTATTGCGCGTCGGTCACCCAGTGGAAGCCTTGCAAGGTGGCCATCGCCGCCTCCTTCGGCACCACGCCGAGAATGCGCGGATTGAGGTCCCAGCCGAGATGCGAGGCGATCATGTCGCGCGAGCCCTCGGCCAGCTCCTTCATCACCGCGCCGGTGCCGGTCGGGTAGTATTCGATGTTCTTGCCGAGCTCGACGAGATAGGCCCAGGTCTTGTCCCAGCCCTTGTCGGGGTCCATCGGGTCCTTGTCGCCCAGGATATAGGGCAGGCCTTGCAGGAAGGTGCGGCCCGGGCCGGAATTGGCGGGGCGGGCATAGATGAAGCGCCGCGGATGCGCCTTCGTCCAATCCAGCAGTTCCTGGGCGGTCTTCGGCGGCTGCTTCACCTTGTCCGGCATGTATTCCAGGATCGGACCGGCCGGGCAGAACACCACGCACACCGCCTGGTTCTCCGCCAGGCCCTGCATCTTCAGCGCGCCGGGCAGGTAGATCGACTTCAGGTCCGGCAATGCCGCGGCATAGTCGGTGACCAGCGGGATCCACAGCTTCCCGGCGATGCCGGCCGACAGCCCGTCGGTGCCGGTCAGCACCAGGTCGATGTCCATCCGTCCGGCATCCTGCTGCGCCTTCAGCTTGCCGGCGAGCTCCGGGGCCGGGGCCTGCGAGAAGGCAATCTTCGACACCAGCTTCGGATTGGCCTTCGCGTATCCCTCCATCGCGCCCTGGGTGAGCTGCAACTGGCCGGCCACGTCGATGACGTTCAGCGCGACCGGGGAGGACGGCAACGGCGGCGCCGCGGCGGCGCGGGCAAGCGGCGCGGCGGCGCCCAGTGCGGTGGCGCCGGCGATACCGCCGAGCAGGGCACGACGAGTGGTGGTGAGATCGGTCATGGCGGGTTTCCTTCTTGGCTGGCATCACCCTCCGCGTCGACGCAGAGATGACGCGCAAGCGGATTGAAGACTACGCTCGCGGCACGATTGTCGCAACGGAGGCACGGTCGGAGGCACGGTCGTGTCGTTCCGGGCGCACCCATCGACGCAACAGCGTGGGACGCACCCATCATTGCAGCCGCGCCGATTGACGCAGCGGCGCGGGGCGCGCTTGCCGGTAAAGCTGAGCGATGTCGCGGCGGCGGCCGGCGTGGCACCGATGACCGTGTTGCGCGTGCCGAGCTCGCCCGAACGCGTCGCGGCGGCGACGACGTAGTTTGCGGGCACGGCGGTGGCCACATGTTGCCGCGCCAAGGGTCATGCGCGATTCGCGCGATTCGCGGCGAGCGATCCGCGCGCGTGGGCGCGTGCGGCGGCGTTCGCGCAAGCGTGGCGGCGGCGGGACGGTGCCGGCGGACACGGTGATGCCGGCGCCGCGCACGATCGCGCCCGGGCGGGCGACGCGACGGGTGCGCGACGGGTGCGGGTGCCGTTTCGCATTGTCGAGCGCGCCTCCTCCTGACCCGGGCGGTTGGGCCGGGCGATGTTATCGCTACCATCGATGGTGTCGCGGGATGCCGGCGAGGTCAAGGGCGGGGCCAGCGGCGGGGTCAGCGGCGGGGCCGCGGGCGGGCCCAGCGGCGTGGACACTGGCGGGGCCAGGGGCGGGCTCAGCGGCGTGGACACTGGCGGGGCTCCGGCCGGGGTCGGTGCCGGGCGGACGGCGCGGCTTGAGCGCCCGGGCGGGACGCCGGCTGGCAAGACGTCGGTCACGGGAACGCGATGCCGGTCACGGCAATGTGTGGTGCAGCCGTGGCGTCGGCACCCAAGCTATCGGGCAGGCCGCAAATCCCCCAAGCGGCCTGCCCCAAGCCTGCAACTCACCCTGCCGCACCGCGCGGTGGGGTGTTTTGTGCGGTCGGCCGGTGCGAGCGCGGCATGTCGCACGGCGGGGCTGTGGACGCGGCATGTCACAGCGAATTGAAGTCGCGGGCGCGCATTGCTGGTTAATTCCGATACTATACTTATTCGGGGTGGGCTGCGACGAAAGAGAGACAAGCATGCCTCGGATCGTGGCGATGCTGATGTTGCTTGGTCTTGTGGTTTCACTTGGCGGGTGCGTCGTCGAGCCGGTGGGGGCCGGTCCCTCGGGCGCGCACTGGGTGCCCGGGCACTACGGCCCGTACGGCGGGTGGGTGCCCGGCCATTGGGCACCATGACGCCGCGCGAATAGCGCTGCCGGCTGCGCACGTCGGATAGCGGCTTGCGACGCAGTGGGGCTGCACGCGCGGGAGCGGCCCTGCCGCGCGTGATACCGTCCGATCAGTCCGTCGATGCACGCGGACGGATCGTGCGGCTGCCCTACCTGCGGTAGGGCGGATAGGGCATCGTCGCCAAAGCCTGCCGACCGGCCTCGGTTATTATCACCGGCTGGCCGAACATGCCCTCATTCGGTCCATCGGTGACGACCCAACCGTTGGCGATCGCCTCCCGGACATCAGCCGGGAGCCAACTGCCGCGCTCAGTGAGCGGCAGTTCGTTGTACGACTTGGTCGAAAGCGCGGTGAGCATCGCGCGAAAAACTTCCCGAGGTACTTCGGCCATCGGCGCTCTCCTTGGGACATGTCCTGCGATCATAGGGCGCGTCTTGCGGCGGATGGTCAAGTCTGCGTGCACGGTCAGCAAGTTTGGTATGGGGCGGCCACGTTGCCGCATCGTCATGGCCTCGGCCCCCGTCATGGCCGGCCTTGCCGATCAGGCCTCGATGAACTGGCGGATCAGGCGGTTCACCGCGCCTGATTTCTCCATGTGCGGCAGATGGCCCGCCTGCTCCAGGATGTGCACCGGCAGGCGCGCGGCCAGCGCCTCGGCGTGCGCCACCGGAACGATCCGGTCGTCGCGTCCCCAGATCAATTGCACCGGCGTCGCCAGGCCGGTGACCGCGGCGACCAGATCCAGCGTCTGCCGGCCCGCCGGAAACCAGGCGTGCGCGATCGTCTCCAGTGCCGCGCTCACGCCGTCGATGCGTTTGTAGCGCAACACGTCCTCGACCATCGTGCGGCTTACCAGCGCCGGGTCGTGCACCAGCAGTTGCAGCACCTCCACCGCATCCTTGCGCCGCGTCGCGCGCACAAAACCGTCGATGAACGCCGCGTTGATCTCCGGCCCGAGGCCGGCGGCGGCGATCAGCGTCAGCGTCGCCACGCGCGCCGGTTGGCGTGCCGCCAGCGAAGCGGCCACCGCACCGCCCATCGAGTGGCCGACAAGGTGCGCTCGCTCGATGCCGAGCGCGGTCAGCGCCGCCGCGACCGCGCCGGTCAGCGCCGCGACATCCCCGGCACCCACGTCCTTGCTCGACCCGCCGTGGCCCGGCAGGTCCAGCGCGATCGTCCGGCGGCCCTCTGCCAGCACCGGCTGGGTGAACATCCAGCCGTTCAGATCGGCGCCGAAACCGTGCAGCAGCAGCACGGGGACGCCATCGCCGGCGAGACCGTCGCTGCCCAGCTCCAGGTAGCGCAGGCGCTGGCCGGCGGCCTCCAACTCGCGCGGCGCCGCCGCCTCGGCCGCGGCGGGCGACTCCTCGGACGGCTCCGGAACGACGAAGCCGGCGACGAACGCATCGATCTGCTCGGCCGGCGTGTCCGCCGGCGCGACCACCGCGAGCAACGCGCCGATCGGCAGGGTGCTGCCCTCGGGTGCCACGATGCGCAGCAGCGTGCCGTCGGCCTCGGCCTCCACCACGTTGGTGATCTTGCTGGTCTCGATCTCCAGCAGCTCCTCGCCCGCGGCGAACGCCGCACCGGGCGGCTTCAGCCATTGCACCACCTTGCCCTCGGTCATCGTCAGACCCCATTTGGGCATGGTGATCGCGGTGATGGCGGCGGTCATCGGGCGTACCCGTGCACCTCGCGCACCGCGGCGGCGATTCGTTGCGGATCGGGGATGTACAGTTTTTCGAGCCCGGGCGCGAACGGCACCGGGGTGTGCGGCGCGGTCACCCGGCGGATCGGCGCCTTCAGGGCAGAAAACGCCTTGTCGGCGACCAGGGCGGCGATGTCGGTCGCCATGCTGCAGCGCGGCGTTGCCTCATCGACGATCACCAGGCGGCCGGTGCGCGCGACGCTGTCGAGGATAGAATCCTCATCGAACGGCGAGGTGGTGCGCGGATCGATCAGTTCGCACTCGATCCCCTCGGCGGCCAGCGTCTCCGCCGCTTCGTTGGCATAGTGCACCATGCGCGAGAGGGCAACGATCGTGACGTCGTCGCCGTCGCGCACCACGTTCGCCTCGCCGAACGGGATTGTATAGGCCTCGTCCGGCACTTCGGTTTTCAGGTCGTACATCAGCTTGTGTTCGCAGAACACCACCGGATCGTCGTCGCGGATCGCCTGGATCAGCAGGCCCTTGGCGTCGTAGGCATTGGACGGCACCACCACCTTCAGCCCCGGCACGCTGGTGAAGATGTGGTACGGGCTTTGCGAATGCTGCGCCGCGGCGCTGCGGCCGGCGCCGATCATGGTGCGGATCACCAGCGGGGTGCGCGCCTTGCCGCCGAACATGTAACGAAACTTCGCAGCCTGGTTGAAGATCTGATCGAAGCACACCCCCAGGAAGTCGGAGAACATCAGCTCGGCCACCGGGCGAAGTCCGGTGAGCGCCGCACCCGCGGCCGCTCCCATGATCGCCGATTCGGTGATCGGCGTGTCGATCACGCGCGCCTCGCCGAACTCGCCGATCAGCCCCTTGGTGACGCCGAGCACGCCGCCGGCGGCGTCGCGCCCGCCCGCGGTGCCCGCGCCGCCCGAGACATCCTCGCCGATCACCACCACGCGCGGGTCGCGGCGCATCTCGTGCACCAGCGCCTCGTGCAGCGCCTGACGGATGGTTTTCTGTGCCATGGCGCGCGCTCCCTAATAGGACAGGTAGACATCGGTGAGCAGCGCGGCCGCATCGGGCGACGGCGCTGCCCTGGCCGCGACCACCGCCTGATCGATCAGCGTCGCCACCTCGGCCTCCACCGTGTCCAGCTCCTGCATTTCCAGCAGGCCGGCCTCGCCCACGCGGCGGCGGAAATGCTTCAGGCAGTCGCGCTCCTCGCGCAGTTTTCGAACTTCGTCCTTGCCACGGTAGAGCTGTGCGTCGCCGGAATGATGACCGTAGAAGCGGCAGGTATCGACCTCGATGGCGCTGGGGCCGCCGCCGTTGCGCGCGCGTTCCACGGCCTCGCGCGCCGCCTCGTGCACCGCGAAGAAGTCGTCGCCGCTGACTTTTGTCGCCGGCAGCCCGAATCCCGCGGCGCGCCCGGCGATGTCGTGGCTGCCGACCGCGTAGGCAGCGCCGGTGTATTCGCCGTAGCCGTTGTTCTCGAACACGAAGATCGCCGGCAGTTGCAGCACCACCGCCAGGTTCATCGCCTCGAACGTGGTGCCCTGGTTGGAGGCGCCGTCGCCGGTGAACGCCACCGCGACGTTGCCGGAGCGCAGCGTTTTCGCGGTCAGCGCGGCGCCCACCACCAGCGGCGGCCCGCCGCCGACGATGCCGTTGGCCCCCAGCATGCCCTGGTCGAGGTCGGCGATGTGCATCGAGCCGCCCTTGCCGGCGCACAGCCCGCCCTGCTTGGCGAACAGCTCCAGCATCATGCCGGTGACGTCGCAGCCCTTGGCGATGCTGTGGCCGTGCCCGCGATGCGTGCTGGCGATGTGGTCGTGCGGGCCCAGATGCGTGCAGACGCCGACCGCGGAGGCTTCCTGCCCGGCGTAGAGGTGCACGAAGCCGGGAATGCCTCCCTTGGAGAATTCGTCCTGCACGCGCTCCTCGAAGCGGCGGATGGTGACCATGTCGCGATAGGCCTTGAGGAGGGTCTCGCGGTTCAACTGCATGGCGTTCTCCCTGTCGATGCGACTGAATGGCGCAGGTGCTTGCGGGCTATCCTGGACGGGACGCGCCGCACGGGCAACCGCGGGGGCGGGTGGCGCGGCGGCGCGGCCATACGTGCGGGTCCGGGCTGGCCGGGTCACGCTGCTGGTTATTGTTATAGCAGAACAGTTCTATTCGCCGGCGACAACGCCAGGCAGTTCGTTGCCGGTCCATAGCGCGGACAGCAGCGTCTCGGCCGCGGCGCCGATGACCGGCGTCGCCAGCTCGCGGAATTTTGCCGATAGATCATCGTCGGACAGCGGCGCGTCGGGGTCGCCCTTACGGGTCGGTTGGTAGCGTTCCAGCACCCGTCCGTTGCGCAACGTTATGGTGACGCGCGCGGCGCGCTTGCCGGGATAGGCGTCCGCCAGGTCCGGCGCCAGGCTGACCGAGACGCGCGGCATCAGCGCGTGGATCGCCGGATCGGCCAGGCGCTCCGGCGCGAAGGCGGCCAGGCGGACGCCGCCGAGCACCAGCATGGCGGCGACGCAGTATTGTGCGCTGAAGCGCGCTTCCTGCTCGGTGCGCACCACCGGGCGGTCGCACACGTCCTTGGTGGCGCTGTAGCCGGCGACGTGGATGTGTTCCACGTCGCCGGGCGCGAACGCGTGCGCCGCCTGCAGCTCGCGCACGGCGTCGAGGGCGGCGAAGATGTGACCGCAGCAGCCGTGGTTCTTGAAGGTCATCGTGGCAATCGCGAAACTGTCGTCCAGTCCGGCGAGCGCCTTGGTCCATTTGCCGGCGTCCTCGCTGGTGGCGGCGGCGAAGCCGACCGGGCCGTGCAGCACGTCCAGCGCGCCGGTCACGCCGGCGGCGGCGGCGAGCGCGGCCAGCGTGCCGGCATCGGCGGCGTGGCCGGGATGCAGCGGCTTGCTCATGCCGTCGCCGCGGAAGGCCTGCTGCAGGCCGCCGGCCATGGTCGCGGCGGTGGCGATCGCGTGCGCGATCCGGCCGGCGTCGCAGCCCAGCAGCAGGGCGACGGCGGTGGCGGCGCCGAACGTGCCGACCGTTCCGGTGGTGTGCCAGAACCGGTAGTGGCTGGGTTGCACCGCCAGGCCGATGCGGCAGGAGACCTCGTAGCCCGCGGCGATGGCGCGCAGCAGGGCGTCCATGTCGGCGCCGCCTGAGTCTTGGATCCCCTGGGCGGCGGCGAGCGCGGCGGCGATGGTGGGGCTGCCCGGGTGGTAGCCGGAGTCACGATGGATGTCGTCGAATTCCACCGTGTGGCTGGCGGTGGCGTTCAGCAGGGCGGCGTGGCGCATGCCGGACCGGGCGCCATCGACGTAGCAGATGGCGCGTCCGGCGCCGCGCTCGCTGGCCAGGGCGGGCGCCAGCAACGATGCGGGCGGGCGGGCGCAGCCGGGCAGCAGCGCGGCGAACCAGTCGACCAGCGCGCGGCGGGCGTGGTGCTCGACGCCCGCCGGCCAGGGGCGCGCGCGCCAGGACGCGGCATGCGCCGCCAGCAGCAGCAACGGGTTGTCCATTTGTCGGTTCCTCCGCGACGACCGCGCGAAGGCCAGTCTAGCGCGCCGCCGGCGCCGCGGCGACCGGGCGGATGAACGCGGCGGCTCAGGCCCCCTTCAACGTGCAGCCGAACATGTCGGGCGGCGGGAAGGCGTCCTTGCCGTCCAGCGTCGCCACCGACTTGTAGAAATCCCCCTTGTGTTTGGACTCCGCCGGCGCCTTGACCTGCCAGACATACGTCTTGTGCCGCACACAGCCGTTCGCATCGATGCGCACGTCGGTGTTGTAGAAATCGTTCACCGGCGTCGCGTGCATCTTCGCCGCCACCGCTGCGGTCTCGGTGGTCCCGACCGCCTTGATCGCCTTCAGATAGTGCAGCACGCCCGCGTAACATCCGGCCTGCTGCATGGTCGGCAGATGGTCGACCTTCTCCATGAACCGCTTGGTCCAGGCGCGGGTCTGCTCGGTCAGGTCCCAGTAGAACGAGTTGGTCAGCACCAGGCCCTGGCACACATCGATGCCGAGCGCGGCCACGTCGGTGATCACCATCAGCAGCGTCGCCATGCGCAGGCCGCCCTGGACAAGCTGGAACTCCGACGCCTGCTTGATGCAGTTCTGCAGATCGGTGCCGGCATTGGCGAAGCCGATCACCTTGGCGCCGGAGGCCTTGGCCTGCAGCAGCAGGGTGGAGAAGTCGGCGGTGCCGAGCGGGGCGCGCACGCTGCCCAGCACCTTGCCGCCGGCCTCGGTGATGAACGCCTCGGTGTTGCGCTGCAACGAATAGCCGAACTCGTAGTCGGCGGTGATGAAGAACCAGGTGTCGCCGCCGGCCTTGGTCAGCGCGCCGCCGGTGCCCTTGGCGAGCATGTACGTGTCGTAGGCGAACTGGAAGCTCCAGGGCGAGCACAGCTTGCCGATGAAGTCGGTCGAGGCCGGATTGCACAGCAGGTAGACGCGCTGCTTCTCGCGGGCGATCTGCTGCACCGCCATCCCCGAGGAGGAGGCGGAGCCGTCGGCCAGGGCGTCGACGCCGTTGTCGTCGACCCACTGCCGGGCGATCGAGGAGGCGACGTCCGGCTTGTTCTGCTCGTCGGCCTGCATGATCTCGATCGGGCGGCCGAGCACGGCGCCGCCGACATCCTGCACCGCCAGCTCCGCGGAGGCCCTGTTGCCCGGGCCGCCGTTGGCGCGATACGGGCCGTTCATGTCGCTGAGCAGGCCGATCTTGATGGGCTTCGAGGTGGATTGCGCGCACAGGATGGCGGGCCGGGCCAGCGGAACCACGGCAAGCGCGCCGAGCGCGGCGCGGCGCGTAAGCTTGGTCATTTCGTTCGTCTCCCGATGGATGTTGGCATGGAGGTTGGCGTTCTCACCAGTTTCCGGGCGCAGTCTGCTCCGTTCGGTGGCGCGACGAAAGACGCCAGCCCGCCAGGGCAATCGGGTGAATGAAAGAAAGGTCAGGGGCTTTGCCCCTGGACCCCACCAAGGGCGCTGCCCCTTGGCGGGTTTCAGGGCGGAGCCCTGACCTTCCTTTGGCTCACCCGATTGCCCTGGCGGCCTTGCCCCGTCGGCTGGCGGCTGGCAGGTAGCGGCGCGCGTGCGCGAGAGACATGTCACCCCTCCCCCCCCTCCCCCCTCCCCTGTTCGACCACGACACGCCGCCCAACGTTGCCGTCGTGCAGCCGCTGCCGGGGATCGGCGACATGATCTGGCATCTGCCGCATCTGCGCGCGCTGGCGGCGGCGGCCGGTGGGCCGGTGACGCTGGTCGCCAAGCCGCGCTCGGGGGCGGAGCAGTTGCTGATCGCCGAGCCGGCGGTGCGCGATATCATCTGGCTGGACCGCAATCCCGAGGGGCGGCGCGGGCGGCATGACGGGGTGCGCGGCTTGCTGCGCTTCGCGCGAGAACTGCGGGCGCGGCGGTTCGATGCGGTGGTGCTGCTGCATCACAGCGTGTCGCTGGCCGCGGCGGCGTGGCTGGCCGGTGTGAAGTTGCGCGCCGGGTATGGCTACGGGGCGCAGCGCTGGCTGCTGAACCGCGGGCCGGTGTTGTCGCGGCGGATGCTGCGCCAGCACCAGTTCCAGCGCGCAACGGCGTGGCTGCGCGCGGCCGGCATCGCGCTGACGGACGCGGAGCCGTGCCTGGCGATCTCGGATGCGGCGCGGCAGGTCGCGCTTGCGCGGCTGGGCGGCGTGGCGCGGCCGTTCGTTGCGATCGGCATCGGCGCGTCGGAGCCGTCGCGGCAATGGGGGGCGGCGGGCTTCGTTGCGCTGGTGCGCGGGCTGCGGACGATGGGATGGGACAGCATGGTGCTGCTCGGCGGCGCGGCGGAGGCGGCGCTGGCGGCGGAGATCGGGGGCCTGGCGGGGCAAGGCGGGATCACCTTGGCGATCGGCTGGCGGTTGGATGAGGTCGCCGCGCTGCTCGCCGCGGCGGCGTTCTATGTCGGCAACAACACCGGGGTGATGAACATGGCCGCCGCGGTCGGCATTCCGACCTACGCGCTGTTCGGCACCACGCCGGTGTTCGACCACAGCCGGCACATCATTCCGATCGCCTCGCCGGCGGATGCGGCGGCGGGGGATGACGGCATGGCGCGGATCACGCCCGAGGCGATACTCGCGGCGATCGCCGGCGGGACGGGGCGCGCCGGGCCGGGTTGATCGTTCCGCTGGGCGCACCACCGGCGGCGCGCCGCACCGCGCCGCCCGTGGTGCCGCGCTGGCGGGTGACGGCGCGGGGGGTGGTCAGGCGATGGCCTCGGCCTCGATCTCGAAGTGGAAGGCGGGGGCGGCAAGGCCGGCGACGATCAGCAGGGTGGAGGCGGGTGGCTCGGTGGGGAAGAACGCGTTGCGGGCGTCGCGGTAGGAAGGGATCCAGTCGCGGTCGGTGAGAAAGGCGGTGACCTTGACGACGTTGGCCGGGGTCATTCCGTGTGCTTCGAGTACCGCGCGGAGATTGGCGAAGGCCTGGGCGACCTCGGCGTCCGGGGCGGTGGGAATGCTGCCGTCCGGGGCGAGGCCGACCTGGCCGGAGATGACCAGGCGGCGGGACGGCGCGGTGATCAGGACGCCGTGGGTGTACCCGGCGGGGGCGCGGACGGTCGGGGGGTTCAGGCGGGTGGTGGTCATCTGGGTGCTCCGTGGTCAGTTGTCAGTGGTCAGTGGTCGGATTGCTGTATAGGCCGTGGCTCGCCGTTTTTGCCCGGCGCGCGCGGAAGTGGTGACACCGTCATTTCACCCGTCGTTGCAACCTCCAGCACGTGATTCAGCATGATATCCATCGGATCGCCGCGGCGTTCGAGGAACGCGATGGCAGCCTGCAGCAGATGCGCAGGTGCCCTCGCGATCGATCGACGGCAGGATGATGAGGCCGGGGTGCAGCTCGACGCGGCCGACCAGCCGGCGGAAGTCGCGGGCGTTTTCCGTGACGATGACGCGATCCTCGGCGATGCACAAGGCCAGAACAAGATGGTCCGGTTCGCCGCGGCGTCCGACATGCAGCGGGTGAACCGCGTCATGAAGTCCCGTCTGGTTGAGGCGCAGGGCCAGTTGCGGCGACAGGCACTCATCGATGAACAACCTCACGCGGCATGGGCCCACGGCCGGCCGGCCGGACGCCCCATCAGCGGATGCGTCCGCGCATAGGTGACGGCAGCCTCGACCGTCTCCCGCACAAGATCGGGGTTGTCGGCAAGGATGTCGTCGATCGTCTCGCCGTGCTCGATCCGGCCGAGCACGGAATAGACGGTCATGCGCGTGCCGCGAATAACCGGCGTGCCGCCCTTGATCGCCGTGTCGATGACGATGGCGCTGTCACGTGCCGCCCGATAGCGCTCCGCGCGATCCATGGCGTCGCCGACCAGCCGGCCGACGTCGAGCTCGACCGCGGGCGACAGCTCGACGCGGGCGGTGCGGATGTCGGCCGGCGGCAGATGCGCGAGCCGGTGGGCCAGGCGCTTCTTGTGCGCGGTGGTCAGCCGCAGGTCGAGCTTCGTGATGATGGCGACATAGGCGACGGCGTGGGTCGGCAGCATGCGCCTGACGTGCCGCGCGGCGCCGCCGGCAGGGCGAACGCGCACCGTGAGCACATGTTCCTCGATGGCTTTCTCGATGACGCGCTTCGGGGCGCCGGACAGTTCGGCGACTTCGCGCGGGGTGAGTGTGGCGGCGATCGACATAAGTCGTCCCCTTCAAGGGACTATATATGTCATGGCACGGCGCCTGGCAATGCGGCGTTCTCGGCGGGGCGGACGGGCGCGATCTCGGCCGCGACACCGTGGTGCGCGGAGACGGCGGCGGGCGTTCCCCGCGGCGTTCATTGCGTCGGAGTGCGAGATCGGGCGGTGCCGGCGCCGGACATTGCCCGCCGTTGCGTCGGCGATCACACTGGGCCGATGCGTGGTCGTGCCACACAGTGAAATTGCCGAGGCGGTTTCAAGGTGGGCACGTGCGTCGCAGCTCGGATGCAGCGGACGGGAGTGCAAGTGGATGTTGATCGATCATCGCACCTACACGGTGAAACCCGGAACAATGAGCCGGCACCTGAAGGTTTACGAGGAGTACGGGTTCGAGGTGCAGAAGCGTTACCTCGGCGAGCCGCTGGCCTACCTGGTCACGGAATCGGGCGAGCTGGATACGTTCGTGCATATGTGGGTGTTTCAGGACGCGGCGGACCGCGCGGCCAGGCGCGCCGCGCTGCAGGTCGATCCGGCGTGGCAGACCTATCTGGCGAAGAAGGCGGAGGCCGGCTGCGTCATCAAGCAGAAGAACAAGCTGATGACGCCAGCGGCGTTTGCGCCGATCAAGCGCTGATCCTGCCGCCGCGGGGGACTGGTTCAACTGCGTTCGGTTGGCAGGCGGCCCCGCGCCTGCTCCGGCGTGGTCGGCGGGAACATCGGCGCCGGATCGGGCCCGAGGCGGTCGGGCTCAGTCATCAGCGCCAGGGGGAGGGACGAGCGGTTCCAGTATGGCAATGAGATCCGGAAGCCGGCTGCGTGCCACATCCCAGACCAGGCCGAAGTCGACGTCGCTGTAAGCGTGGATGAGGCGATGCCGCATACCGACAATGGCGCTCCACGGGATTTCCAGGTGGGCTTGCTGGAAATCGCGCGACACCTTGCCGGCGGCCTCGCCGATGATCTCGATGCTGCGGATGACGGCGTTCTGATGCAGTTTGCTGGCGTCGAACTGGGCCTGGTCCAGGTTCGTGACGAACTCCACGGCGTCTCGTGCGGCCTGCAGCATATCCAGCAACAGGGTCTCATCCCGCAACATAGACCGGCTCCGCTTCACGCATGATCTGACGGCGGCGCAGGTAGTTCCGGCTGCGTTCCACCGCGAGCCGATCGACCAGATCGACGGGACGGCCGACCACCTGTTCAAGCGCCTGTTTGATGTCCATGAAGCCTGCCATGCCCGGGTCGCGACCTGGTTCGAATTCGATCAGGAAGTCGGCGTCGCTGCGTTGCGCGTCGAAATCCGCGCCACGGGCAGCAGAGCCGAACACTTCCAGCCGCCGGACATGGAAGCGCCGGCACAGTTCGGCCAGGGCCTCTCGCTTGCTGCTGACGGCGGCGTGCATGGTCGGCTCCGGTCGTGCGCGCGGTGATCGGCGGTGTCCGCCCCAGATTTGTGTAGCATAACCCGGTTTCCCGACGTAGCGGAGTGGGTGGCCGGCGGTTGCTGGCGCGGGCGTCGCTCCCCCGAGTGGTTCGGGTCGCGCAATCCGCAAAATCAGGACACGACCCCATGAAGCGGGAGAGGGAGAGGACGGGTGGAGATGCCGGCAGCTTGCGCGCGGGCTTGGCGGAGGTCGGTAGTCCGCCGCCCCAGGGCGGCAGATAGCGAGACCGCAAGGGCCCGTTCCAACGTCATGCATCGCCTGCCACCGGGCACTTGTCCCGATGATGAGGCGGTGGGAGTGGCGTGGCGGGTAGAACCCTCACCCGTCGCGCTGCGCGCGTCGCCTTGGTCCGCTTCGCGGCCCAAGCCCGCGAAGAGCGGGAGAGATGACGTTTGGGCGGGGACCTCGCCGTTCCTTTCTCGGCCGATTGCCCCTACCGAACGGTGGTGACCTGCAGCGTGTTGGTCGTCCCCGGCTGGCCGAACGGCACGCCGGCGGTCACCACGACCGCCGCGCCGTGCCGGGCAAAACCCTCAGTCTGTGCCACGCGGCCCGCGCGCGCCACCGCCTCGGTCATCGAGTGCGCATCCGGCGCGACCACCGCGTGCACGCCCCAGACCAGCGCCAGCCGGCGCGCGGTGTCCAGGTGGGGGGTGAGGCCGATGATCGGCGCCTCCGGCCGCTCGCGCGCCACCCGCACGGCGGTGGAGCCCGAGGCGGTGAAGGCGACGATCGCCGCCGCATCGATGGTATGGCAGACTTGGCGTGCCGCGGCGGCGATGGCATCGGCGATGACGTGCTCCGGGTCGGCGCGGGAGGCCTCGATGCCGGCGCGCCAGCCGGGGTCCTGCTCCACCCGGGCGACGATGCGGTCCATCATGTTCACCGCCTCGAACGGGTACTGGCCGGCGGCGGTCTCGGCGGACAGCATCACCGCGTCGGCACCGTCATACACCGCGGTGGCGACGTCGGAGGCCTCGGCCCGGGTCGGCGCCGGGGCGGAGATCATGCTCTCCAGCATCTGCGTCGCCACGACCACCGGCTTGCCCAGCGCGCGAGAAGCACGGACGATGCGCTTCTGCGCCAGCGGCACTTCTTCCGGCGGCAGCTCAACGCCCAGGTCGCCGCGCGCCACCATCACCGCGTCGGTCAGCCGCAGGATGGCGTCCAGGTTCTCCAGCGCCTGCGGCTTCTCCAGCTTGACCATGACCCAGGCTTTTCCCCCGACCAGGGCCTTGGCCTCCGCCACATCCTCCGGACGCTGCACGAAGGACAGGCCGATGAAGTTGGCGCCGTGCGCCACGGCGAAGGCAAGGTCGTCGCGGTCCTTCACGGTCAGCGCCGGGATCGGCAGCACGATGTCGGGCACGTTGACGCCCTTGCGGTCGGACAGCGGGCCACCGACCACGACCTCGGTCTCCAGCCCGTCGGCGCGCTTGCGGGTGACGCGCAGGCGCAGCTTGCCGTCGTCGAGCAGCAGCGTGGCGCCGATCCCCGCCGCCTCGATGATCTCGGGGTGCGGCAGGTTGACCCGCACGGCGTCGCCCGGGGTGGGGTTCAGGTCGAGCAGGAACGCCTGGCCGGTCTGCAGGAACACCCGCCCGGCACCGAACTGGCCGACCCGCAGTTTTGGGCCCTGCACGTCGGCCAGAATGCCGATCGGGCGGTCCATCCGCTCCTCCAGCTCGCGGATCATGGCGAAGCGGGCGGCGTGGTCCTCGTGCGTGCCGTGGCTGAAGTTCAGCCGGAAGATGTCGGCGCCGGCCTGGAACAGCCGGGCCAGCACCTCCGGGGTGGAGCTGGCGGGGCCGACCGTGGCGATGATCTTGGTGCGCCGGCGGCGGCGGATCTTTGGGCGGCTGGCCATGGGTGGGTGTGCCTCAGGCGATCAGGATGGCGCGGGTGTCGTTGACGTTGGTCAGCGTCGGGCCGGTGATGATCAGGTCGCCGATCGCCTTGAACAGCGTGTAGCTGTCATGGCCGGTCAGCACCGCGCGCGGATCACATCCCGCGGCGCGCGCCCGGGCCAGGGTGTCGGGGGTGATGATGGCACCGGCGGCATCTTCCGTGCCGTCGATCCCGTCGGTGTCGCCGGCGGCGGCCCAGATCCGCGCGGGTCCGGCGCCCGGATGGGTTCCGAGGGCGATCGCCAGCGACAGCAGGAACTCGGTGTTGCGCCCGCCGCGCCCGGCGGGGCCGTGGCCGATGGTCACCGTGGTCTCGCCGCCGCTCAGCAGTACCGCGGGCGGGGCCAGCGGCTGGCCGTGGGCGGCGACGCAGTGGGCGATGCCGGCGAACAGGATGCCGGCCTGGGCGGCCTCGCCTTCCAGCGCGTCGCCGAGGATCAGCGGGGTCAGGCCGAGGCCACGCGCGGTTTCCGCCACCTTGTGCAGCGACATCAGCGGCGTGGCGATCAGGCGGAAATCGCTGTGCGGCAGTTGTCCGGGTTTTGGCGTCTCGTCGGTCGCGGTGGCGAGGCGGTGGGCGGCGGCCGGCGAGGGCGTGATGGCGTAGCGGGCGATGATCTCGCGGGCGTCGGCGAAGGTCGTGGGGTCGGCCACGGTGGGGCCGGAGGCGATCACCGCGGGGTCGTCGCCGGGCACGTCGCTGATCGCCAGGGTGACCACGCGGGCGGGGGCTGCCGCGGCGGCAAGGCGCCCGCCCTTGATCGCCGAGAGGTGTTTTCGCACGCAGTTCATCTCGGTGATGTTCGCGCCCGAGGCGAGCAGCGCCCGGTTGATGGCCTGCTTGTCGGCCAGCGTCAGGCCGGGCGCCGGGGCGGCGCACAGGGCCGAGCCGCCGCCGGAGATCAGCGCCAGCACGAGGTCGTCCGGGCCGAGGTTTTGCACCCGCTCCAGCAGGCGGCGGGCGCCGCGCTCGCTGTTGGCGTCGGGCACCGGGTGGGAGGCTTCGATCACCTCGATGTGCCGGGTCGGCACGGCTTGGCCGTAGCGGGTGACCACGCTGCCGGTCAGCTTGACGTCCGGCCAGGCGTCTTCCAGCGCGGCGGCCATCACCGCGGCCGCCTTGCCGACACCGACCACGACGCAGCGACCTTTCGGCTTGTCGGGCAGATACGCGGCCAACACCTTGCGCGGGTCGGCCGCCGCCACCGCCGCATCGAACAGGGCACGCAAAGCGGCACGTGCGCGTGTGTCGTCCCAGGCCGTCGCCTGGGTCATCCCCTGGGCCATGTGCCGTGCGTCCTTCGTCCTGCCGCAAGCGGAGTATGGCGAAGCGCGGCGGCGCGCGCCATGTTGTGCGGTGATGCAAGAGGAGCTTCCGATGCCCGCACCCCAATTCGACGCCGCCACCCGCACCGAGCTGGAGGCCGCCGCCTTCCGCCGCCTGGTCGAGCATTTGCGCGAACGGGCCGATGTGCAGAACATCGACATGATGAACCTGGCCGGATTCTGCCGGAACTGCCTGAGCCGCTGGTATCGCGAGGCGGCGGAGGCGAAGGGCATCAGCCTGGCCGATCCGGACGCGCGGGAGATCGTCTACGGGATGCCGTACAAGGAGTGGCAGGCGAAGTACCAGAAGGAGGCGAGCGCCGAGCAGAAGGCGGCGTACGCGAAGGCCAATCCGGGGGGCTGACGGAGGTAACGTTCTCCCCCTCCCCTTGAGGGCTTAGGCCGCGAAGCAGACCAAGGTTGGGGGGAGGGGTTGGGGTCACCACACGATCTGTTCAAAACTGCACGCTAAGCGGCGCAGGCCGGGAACGTCGCGCGAAGGTCACCTAGCGACCAAAACGCGGGCAGCGGGATTGACCTCGGTCCAAACGTGGTCGCCGGTCAGACCGATGCGCTCCCATCCGAGCGGGCGCCTGGGCCAGGAGGTCGCCGGAGACATCCGCTCCCTGACCGCGCAAATGTCGGACGGCACGGTCGAGATAGACCGTGTCCCAATGGACAATGGCGGCGGTGTTGAGACCCAGGCCCGACGCGCGGGAGCTCTGGTTTTCGAAGGTTGGTGCAACAGAAGGGGACATATGGAAAGTCCGAACACCGGCGAGCTGGTCAGCCTGCGGCTCGACGAGCCGAGTATTCTGTTCCGGCATTCTTGCCGTCACTCACGCTAGAATTTCGGTTCGATCTTGCGGCATGTTCCGCCGCGCTTAAGCACTTCGGTCGGCGTGCCTTTTGCTTGAGCAAACTGGCTTACTGTCCCTGCAATGCGATCAAGGATTATCCACTCACTCGTCTCATTGGTCCCAAGATTTCGAGTTACATCGAGCCGATACATGGTCGGGTTCATCGCGAGCGTCGCTGGCTGTTCCTCATCAATGCGTATCCCGCTGCCGCTCCACCAACCGATGCCTCGAGACGGACTAATATAGACGTCGAATGGTTCGTCCTTGGGAGCGAAGCCAACTACCTCGCCCGACGGGAACATGACAATCGCTTCCTGATACCCGACACATCGGATGACGATCAGGTCATCCGCCACTGCCTGAGAGAATGTGACCACCACCATGCAACCGATGATTAGGCTCTCGGTCACACGACGACGCCACACCCGTTGGGGAATTGTCATGCCTCGTGTTCCCCTATCGGCCCTGATGCCGAAGCCGCCGGACGTCGAGGCCGGTCGCGCGTAGCGCGATAGGCAGCAGGAATCCGGCGGCAAGGTTGATCGCCAGTCGCAGGCCGAGCAGGGAGCTTGGGCTGCTGCGTACCCCAGCAACGTGGTGCTCCGACCAGTCGAGGAGGGCCACTAGAGCGCTTTCACTCTGACTGGAATCGCGGTGTCAGCCGGACACCTCTCCCGCCGTTCGCGAGAGAGGTAGACGTGGTTCCAGTCAGGGTGAAAGCGCTCTAGCCCATCTTATTCACCGAACCAGCCGGTCGCAATATCACTACGTATACGTAACCTATATGTACACACCTCG
>Ga0209415_10007087_pt1 | contig 19671 bp, 19 predicted proteins | sample PeaSoiSIISIP2007_FD_187696 | JGI IMG/M metagenome (GOLD analysis project Ga0209415, IMG submission 187696) | Peat soil microbial communities from Weissenstadt, Germany - SII-SIP-2007 (SPAdes) (version 2) | ecosystem: Environmental > Terrestrial > Soil > Wetlands > Peat | place: Germany... | reverse complement strand
TCGAACAACGAGAAGGAGCTGCCCGACGCCTTCCTGCGCCGCTGCTTCTTCCACTACATCCGCTTCCCGGACGCCGACACGATGGAAGCCATCGTCGACGTCCATTTCCCCGGCATCAAGAAGAAGCTGGTCGCCGAGGCGCTGCGCATCTTCTACGACATGCGCAAGGTGCCGGGCCTGAAGAAGAAGCCGTCGACATCGGAGCTGCTCGACTGGCTGAAGCTGCTCCTGGTCGAGGACATCGACGACGAGGCGCTTCGCGAGCGCGATCCGACCAAGCTCATTCCGCCCCTGCACGGCGCGCTTCTGAAGAACGAGCAGGACGTGCACCTGTTCGAGCGCCTGGCGTTCCTCGCAAGACGCGAAGGCGCCGGAAACCGGCCCGGACAGCAGTAGCCCGCTCGACCTGAGCAGAGGCGCGGCCTAGGGTTCGAGTCTGCAACCAGCAGTCGGAGTCGGTCGCGCCATGAGCAGCCTGCCTACCCTGATGCCCACGAAGGCGACGGCCGAGACGTTCGGCGGCGTCACCTACCACATCGACGGCGAACTGGTGCCGGCGCTCTCGGTCGACGTGACCCAGATGCCGGTCTACTTCGAGCACCACATCCTGCTCTGGAAGAATCCGACCGTGCGCGTCCAGCTGAAGGCGCTGAAGGGCGCGCTCAAGCGGATGATCGCCGGCATGCAGGTGTTCGTGACCGAGGCCTCCGGCCAGGGCGTCATCGCCTTCAGCCGCGACGGGCCGGGCCACATCGTGCCGATCCACCTGAAGCACGGCGAAGAGCTGCACGTGCGCGAGCACCAGTTCCTCGCCGCCACCGGCAACATCGACTACAGCTTCGAGCGTGCGCGCGGCCTGGCCACCATGATGTTCGGGCAGAGCGGCTTCTTCATCGACAAGTTCCACGGCCACACCGGCGAGGGCGTGCTCTGGCTGCACGGCTACGGCAACGTGTTCGAAAAGGTGCTTGGCCCAGGCGAACAGATCGACGTCGAGCCAGGCGGATGGCTCTACAAGGACCCGACCGTGAAGATGGACACCGTGGTCGATCGGCTGACCAGTGGCATGTTCGGCGCGGCGGTGAACTTCGTTGTCAATCGCTTCACCGGCCCCGGCCGCATCGGCATCCAGTCGATGTACCTGCACATGCCGAGCGAGGAATAAGCGGGCCGAACGAACGGCGACGACGTCGCGTTCCGGATCAATGAAGACGAGACACTGGAAGGAACCGTCGATGAAGACGACGCTTGCCGCCGCCCTGATGACCTTGGCCGCGCTGCCTGCGAGCGCCGCGGTGCTCACCGGAGCCCAGGCCTATGGCGACTGGCGCACGGACGCGCCTGGCGTCGCGCGCAAGATCACGGTCGCCGACATGCCGACGACCGGGATCTCGCCGATCGGCGTTGCCCCGCCCAGCGTCGACGCCCGCCCGGCCGGCGCGGAGCTGAAGACCCTGCCCGGCTTCCAGGTCAGCGCCTTTGCCAAGCTGGACGCCCCGCGGCTGATTCGGGTCGCGCCGAACGGCGACATATTCGTCTCCGAAGGCGATGTGGGACGCGTCGACGTGTTGCGCGCCGCGGCCGGGGCCGACAAGGCCGCCACGGTCTCGACGTTCGCCGACGGTCTGTCGCAGCCGTTCGGCATCGCCTTCTACCCACCGGGGCCGAACCCGCAGTGGGTCTACGTCGCCAACACCGACTCTGTGGTGCGCTTCCCGTATCGCAACGGGGACCTGAGGGCGCGGGGGGCGCCCGAGACGGTTATCGCCAAGCTCACGCAGACCCACTCGGACCACTGGACCCGCGACATCCTTTTCTCGCCGGACGGCAGGCGCATGTTCGTCTCTGTAGGCTCCGGCTCCAACGCCGCGGAGGCGATGCCGAAGAAGACCGCCGACGAGGTGCGCGCCTGGCAGGCCGACCATGCGCTGGGCGCAGCCTGGGGCGCCGAGGTCGGGCGCGCGAACGTGCTGGTCGGCGATCCCGACGGCAAGGCCACGCACGTGTTTGCCGCCGGCATCCGAAACTGCGTCGGCATGGCGCTTCAGCCGCGGACCCACGAGCTCTGGTGCTCAACCAACGAGCGCGACCTCTTGGGCGACGACCTGCCCCCCGACTACGTGACCCGCGTTCGCGAGGGCACCTTCTATGGCTGGCCCTGGTACTTCATCGGCGACCACGAGGACCCGCGACACAAGGGCGAACGCCCGGATCTCGCCGACAAGATCACCGTCCCCGACGTCCTCATTCAGCCCCATTCGGCTCCGCTGGAAATGACCTTCTACGACGCGCACGGCGGACCGGCCGCGTTCCCGGCCGAGTATCGCGGGGACGCCTTCGTGGCGCTGCACGGCTCGTGGAACCGTGCAAAGCGCACCGGCTACAAGGTCGTGCGGTTGCGCCTGAAGAACGGCGTCCCCGACGGAACCTACGAAGACTTCCTCACCGGCTTCGTCATCAGCGACAAGAGCGTCTGGGGCAGGCCTGTCGGCGTCGCCGTCGCCAGCGACGGCGCGCTGCTGGTGGCCGATGACGGCTCGGACGAAATCTGGCGGGTCGCCTATGCCGGCAAGCGCTAGCGACCGCGCCGCCACGGTCGGGGCCGTGGCGGGCCTGCTGCTCGCCGCCGGCCCGTGCCTGGCGCAAGACGTCGCCAAGGGTTCGGACGTCTTCCAGTCCCGCTGTAGCCAGTGTCACGTGCTGAGCGGCGTTGGTCAGGGACCGAGCCTGATCGGCGTGGTCGGACGCAGGGCCGCGGCTCTGCCCGGCTATCCCTATTCCGATGCGCTGAAGGCGTCGGGCCTCACCTGGACGCCGGCCAATCTCGACGCCTTCGTGCAGGGGCCGACCAACCTCGTCCCCGGCACTGCCATGCGGGTCGTTGTCTCCGACCCGAACGACCGCCGAGACCTGATCGCCTACCTCGCGACGCTGGAGCGCTGAATGGCGGCGCTCAGGCGCGCCGGACCTCGGTCACCTTGTAGGTCAGGAGGCGCCCGTCCTCGTCGGTGATGGAGACGTATTCGCCGACCGCGAACCGGTGCTCGCCGAGCCGATAGAGCGGCTCCTCCGCATCGCCCTGGTCGCCGTAGTCGAAGAACCAGCGGCCGTTGCGGTGCACCAGCTTTCCCTCCTGCGGCTCCTCGCCGGGGAGGAAGCGCCGCACCGCGCAGTCGCCCTTGGCGGCCCGGAAGGCGGCCTCATCGAGCTTCCCGTCTGGCGTGAGTGGCGCCACGAGCGAATAGCCGCGATGGTCGTCGCCATCGGCGAACTCGCTGCCGGGGTTCCGCGCCAGGCGCACTACGATGCGGCTTAGGGCCATGGGGTTCTCTTTTTTGCTCTGAGCTAGTGCGACAGGAAGAGGGACGGAGCGTCCGTCGCGTTCAAGAAGGCGCGGGTCGTACCGCCAAAGATATACTCCTGCAGCCGGGGGTGCCCGAAGGCGCCGGCGACGAGCAGGTTGGCGCCGGCCTGCTTGGCCGCGCGCATCAGCGCCTGCCCTGGATCGCCAGGCTCGGTCAGGGTCTGCAGGTCGGAAGCGATACCACGCACCTGGAAGAACGACTGCAGGCGGGCAGGATCGAAGTAGCGCGCCGAAGAGGCCGGCGCGGCCAGGATCACGACGCGCGAGGCGCGCTGCAACAACGGCAGCGCCGTGCGTGCGGCGCGGCTCGCCTCCTTGCCGCCATCCCAGGCGACGGCGAGCACGCCGCCGACGCTGAGGCCGGGGCGGGCGACGATCGTCGGCCGCTGCTCGTCAGCCACAATCTGTTGGAAGCTCTCGGCCAACGGGCCCTTGCCTTTGGCCGTCGCATCATCGAACAGCACCACATCCGACAGCCGGCCCTCCATCGACAGCGCCGACCACACGGGCGACGCCAAGGCCGTGAACGACTTCTTGCCGTAGGCAGCGGCCTCGCAGGCCGCGCGAGCAGACCTCTCGCCCTCGGCCGCGGCGTCCTTCAAGCTCTGCACGGCGGTCACCTGCACGCCGCCCATGAAACCCTCGCCCATCCAGGGCATCAGGTCGGCGACGTCGGCCGGAGCGTAGACACAGGCCAATTCGGCCTCGAACGGAGCGGCCACGGCCTCGGCGGCGGCGAGCACGCCAGGATCGGCGTCACCGCCGGCGACGGGCGCCATGATCCTCGCCCAGCTCATGCTCAAGCCCGCCATCGTCCTCGCGCTCCTAAGGCTTTCTTGACGTCAATTCCGCGGCGTTGGAATTACGATAGATCAAATTGAGGCCGGTCCACAGCAAGGGAAAGCGAACGGTGCCGAAAGGGCCGCCCCGCGCCGCGCGCGCCCAGCCGATCCCGCGAGCCTGGCAGCGCATGCTGTCCGGCCGGCGGCTCGACCTGCTCGACCCCTCGCCGCTCGATATCGAGATCGAGGATATCGCCCATGGGCTGGCGCGCGTGGCCCGCTGGAACGGTCAGACGACCGGCGAGCACGGTTTCTCGGTGGCGCATCATTCGCTGGTGGTCGAAGAGATCGCCGCGCTCATCGAGCCTGGCCTCGCCCCGCGCTGGCGACTGGCGGCGCTGCTCCACGATGCGCCCGAGTATGTGATCGGCGACATGATCTCGCCGTTCAAGGCGGCGCTCGGCCTCAACTACAGGGCGTTCGAGGAGCGGCTGGAGACTGCGGTCCCGCTCCGCTTCGGCTTGCCGGCGCACCTGCCGGCGCGGGTGAAGGCGCTGATCAAGCAAGCCGACCGCGCCAGCGCCTTCTTCGAGGCGACGCAACTGGCCGGCTTCACGCGCGACGAGGCGCTCGCCTTCTTCGGGCGCCCGCCCAAGGGTCATCTCCTGACGCTTGAGCCAATGAGTCCGACCGAGGCGCAGACCCACTATGTCGGCCGTTTCCACGTCCTCTCCGACGCGGCGGGATTTGCGCGCGCCGAGCAGGCGTTCGATACGGAGTAGCCATGACGCTGATCGTCTGTTCGCTCTCCAGCCTTGCCGACGTGATCGCCGAGCGGCGGCCGTCGCACGTGCTCACGCTGCTCAGCCCGGACCTGATGATCGAGCCGCTGGTGGGCGTCGCGCCTGAGCGCCACCTCCGGCTGACCCTCGACGACATCCACGAGCCTGTCCCAGGCCTCATCGTCCCGGACGAGTCGGCGGTCCAACGCGTGATTGCCTTCGGCGAGGGTTGGGATCGGAGCGCGCCGATGGTCGTGCACTGCTTCGCAGGCGTGAGCCGCTCGTCCGCCTCTGCGCTCGCGATCGCCTGCGCGCGCAATCCGGACGTCGATGAACGCCTCATCGCGATGACGTTGCGGCGGCGCGCGCCGCATGTGTTCCCGAACCGGCGCATCACCGCGATCGCCGACTCGCTTCTCGACCGTCAGGGCCGACTGATCGCCGCCGTCGAAGCGATGGGCGGCGACGACCTCGAGGCGCCCAAGCGGCCGGTCGAGCTGCCGTCCGACTTCGCCGTGTTCGCGTCGCCGCGATGACCACCGTCGTTATCGGTCTCTCTGCAGTGGTGGTCGCAGTGCGCGACCGCGACGCGGTGGTCCTGACCGTCCGCACACACGACCCGCGGACCGGCGAGGCGTCGCGACTGCTCGGCCTGCCCTTCGGCCCATTCGACCCCGACGCACACCGCACATTCGAGCTCGCCATGCGCGCGTTCGTGACCGAGCAGACCCGGTTCGAGCTGGGCTACGTCGAACAGCTCTACACGTTCGGCGATCGCGGGCGCGACGCGCCCAGGGCCGACGTCGGCGCGGGCGAGGCGCGGGTGATCTCGGTCGGCTACCTGGCCCTGACGCCGAAGGCGGTGGAGTCGCTAGCGCCCGACACCGTCTGGACGCCCTACACGCGCTTCTTCCCCTGGGAGGATTGGCGGAAAGGCCGCCCGCAGGTGATCGACGAGGTGATCGCGCCCCGGCTGGCGAAGTGGGCCGGGTCGGACGAGCGCCGCGCTCGGGCGCGGCTGCTGTTCGGCCTCGACGGCGCGCCCTGGAACGAGGAGCGGGTGTTGGAGCGCTATGAGCTGCTGTACGAAGCCGGACTGGCGCCCGAGGCCCAGCGCGACCGCTCCCGTGCAGCGACGGAGCCGGAAGCGTTCGACGCGGCGCTAGGCGAGCCGATGCTCTCCGATCACCGGCGCATCCTCGCCACTGGACTCGGCCGGCTGCGCGGCAAGCTCAGATACCGGCCGGTCGCCTTCCAGCTCACGCCGCCCGAGTTCACGCTTTCGCAGCTTCAGCGAACGGTGGAGGCGGTCGCCGGGGTCGCCCTGCACAAGCAGAACTTTCGCCGCGGCCTCGAACGCACCGATCTGGTCGAAGGGCTCGGCCGCTGGCACGCCGAAACCGGCGGGCGGCCGGCGGAGCTGTTCCGCTTCCGCCGCGAACGCCTGCTGGAGGGGCCGGCTCCGGGGCTGGCGCTCCCGCGGTAGCGGAAGCCCTCTCCCCGCACAGGGAAGAGAGGGCCCCGAAGTCTAGAACTTGCGGACGTAGGCCAGCGACCAGACGTTGGCGTCAAGGTCCGACCGGTCGGCGGTCTCGCGGGTGTAGTCGGCGCGAATCCCGTCCTTGGCGCCGAAGAAATACTGGCCGCCGACGCCGGCATTCCAGCTGGTCACAGAGTCGTGGAAGCTGTGGCCCGGCTTCGAAAGGTTGAGGTCGGTCGCGCCGTAGCCGATCCGCGCCAGGAGATCGGCATTCGGCATGACCGGCAGGAAACCCACCGCGTAGCCGGCGTACTGGTCGTTCACGTGCACGCCGGTGCGCGCGCCGGCGACATTGATGTGGTCATCGCCCACTCCGGCCGACAAGTCCCCCTCGACGCCGACGTATGGGATGAAGCGGTAGCCCAGGCGCCCGGTGATGGCGCCGCCATTCGCCGAGTCGCTGTTGAGGTCCTCGCCGCCGACTGTTCCGTACGCGCCGGTCGATTGCGCGAGCGCCGGCGCGGCGGCGATCAAGGCGGCCACCGCGGCCGCCGCGAAAAGCAGTGATTTCATGAGGTTTTACTCCAAGAGATGAGAGACTTCGTTCTCGCCCTCCCAGCCGACAGCGACCCTGAAACGCGCAGGTGTCCGCTTCGGGTCGGCGATGCGGCCGGAATGTGGGCGGCGTGGCGCGACGGCAACGTCGGCGATGGAGGCGTCGGCGGCTAGCTAAGGTACGCCAGCGCCGCCACGATCACGCCCGCCCCGCCAAGCAGGCCCGAGCCGATCCACGGCCAGCGACGCTTGGTGATGATCGCGATCGTGGAGACGGCGATGCCCATCTCGAGCAGCGTGGCCGCGATCGACAGGTGGTGATGGCGCGCCTCGTGCGCCTCGCTGAGCGCCAGCGCCTGGTCGCGGGCGTGCTCGAGGCTCTTCGCGTCGGCCTGCGCCTGATCCTGGCCGTCGCCCTCTGTCTTGGCCTTCTTGCGGTAGTCGTCGCCACGCGCGCCGCCCTGGTCGGCGGCGATCGAATAGAGGTTCTTCTTCAGGCTCTTGGCCTCGTAGAAGTTCCACTGATCGGTCGCGCGCTCCTGCGCCAGCACCGCCTGGTTCGCCGCAATGATCGCGCTGCCGCTTTCGAAGGTCTCCAGACTGGAGGCGACCGCGGCGACAACGGCCAGAACGGCGATGGTGATGGACACCATGGACGTGAATGGATCTCGCTCGTGCGCGGCGTGCTCGGCGTGTTCGGTGTGCTCGTGCGCCTCAAGCGTCGGGTCGCTCACGCGGTGATGGATCCCTCTCAAGTCCGCCTGGCCAGCGCGGCCTGCGCGGCCGCCAAGCGCGCGATCGGCGTTCGATAGGGCGAGCAGGACACATAGTCCAACCCCACCTCCTCGCAGAAGGCGATCGATGCGGGATCGCCACCGTGCTCGCCGCAGATCCCGAGCTTGATGTCAGGCCGCACCGCCCTCCCGCGCTCGGCGGCGATCCGGATCAGCTCGCCAACGCCGTCGATGTCCAGGCTGACGAAGGGGTCTTTCTCGAAGATCGCCTTGTCCATATAGGCGCCCAGGAAGCGGGCTGAATCGTCGCGGCTGATCCCGAAGGTAGTCTGCGTCAAGTCATTGGTGCCGAACGAGAAGAACTCGGCCGTCTCGGCCAGCTCGCCGGCGCAGAGCGCCGCCCGCGGCAGCTCGACCATGGCGCCGACGCTGTAGGCGACCTCTCGGCCTTGCTCCTCCATCACGTGCCGTGCGACGCGATCCGTCAGTATACGGAGAAATCGCATCTCTTCGCCCTTGGCGATGAGCGGATGCATGATCTCGACGATCGGGGCCGGCGCGCCCGAGGCCGTGACTGCCAGAGCCGCCTCGATGATTGCGCGGACCTGCATCTCGTAGATCTCGGGATACGAGACGCCCAGCCGGCAGCCACGGTGTCCGAGCATGGGGTTGGTCTCGGCGAGATCGCGCGCCCGCTGCATCAGCTTGCCCGCGTCGAGGCCGGTCGCCTTCGCCACCGCTTCGACGTCCTCGCGGCTATGCGGCAGGAACTCGTGCAGCGGCGGGTCGAGCAGTCGGATGGTGACCGGCAGGCCGTGCATGATGCCGAAGATCTCGACGAGATCCGAGCGCTGCATCTCCAGCATACGCGCCAGCGGCGGCCCGCGGCCGGCCTCGTCGTCGGCCAGGATCATCTCGCGCACGGCGGCGATACGCTCGGCGTCAAAGAACATGTGCTCGGTGCGTACGAGGCCAATCCCCTCCGCCCCAAACCGGCGCGCGGTCCTGGCGGCGAGCGCCGTCTCGGCGTTGGCGCGCACGCGCAAGCGCCGGACCTGGTCGGCCCAGCCCATTAGCGTCGCGAAGTCTCCGGTCAACTCCGGCTCGACCATCTGGACCGCGCCGGCCAGGATCTCGCCGCTCGAGCCGTCGATCGTGATGATGTCGCCGGCGCGGATGGTGCGCCCGCGGGCGCTGAAGGTCCGGCCCTTGGCGTCGATGAGGAGCTCGCCGACGCCCGAGACGCAAGGACGACCCATGCCGCGAGCGACCACGGCCGCGTGGCTGGTCATGCCGCCGCGGGCGGTCACGATGCCGCGCGCCGCGTGCATCCCGTGGATGTCTTCCGGGCTCGTCTCCTCGCGCACCAGGATCACCGCCTCGCCGGCCTGGCCCAACCGCTCGGCCTCGCCGGAGTCGAACACTGCCTTGCCGGTGGCGGCGCCGGGCGAGGCCGGCAGCCCTGTCGCGATGATCTCGCGCGGCGCGTCCGGATCGATCGTCGGATGCAGCAGCTGGTCGAGCGACGCCGGATCGATCCGCGCCACCGCCTCGTTCTGGCTGATCACGCCCTCGGCGGCCATCTCGACGGCGATCTTCAGCGCCGCCTTGGCCGTCCGTTTGCCGCTGCGCGTCTGCAGCATGTAGAGCGCGCCCTGCTCCACCGTGAACTCGATGTCCTGCATGTCGCGGTAGTGGCGCTCGAGCTGTTCGACGACCCCGCGGAACTGGCCGAACACCTCGGGCATGGCCTCTTCCATCGAGGCCGCCTTCTCCCCCATCTCCTCGCGGCCGGCTTTGGTGAGAGCCTGCGGCGTACGGATGCCCGCCACCACGTCCTCGCCCTGGGCGTTGACCAGGAACTCGCCGTAGAGCCTGGCCTCGCCCGTCGATGGGTTGCGGGTGAAGGCGACGCCGGTGGCCGAGGTCTCGCCCATGTTGCCGAACACCATCGACTGCACGTTGACTGCGGTGCCCCAGGCCTCCGGGATGTCGTGCATGCGGCGATAGAACTTCGCCCGCTCGTTCATCCAACTGGAGAAGACCGCGTCAATCGCGCCCCAGAGCTGCTCGTGCGGATCCTGCGGGAACGGCGCGCCGCGTTCGGTTTCGACCGCCTGCTTATAGTCGGCGACGACGGCGGTCCAGGCGTCCGCGTCCAAGGCGGTATCCAGGGTGACGGCCAGCCGGTCCTTGTGGTCGTCGAGGATCTCCTCGAACATGTGGTGGTCGAGGCCAAGCACCACGTTCGAGTACATTTGGATAAAGCGCCGATAGCTATCGAGCGCAAAACGGCGGTCGCCCGAGAGCTTGGCCAGGCCATCGACCGTGCGATCGTTCAGGCCGAGGTTCAGCACCGTGTCCATCATGCCCGGCATCGACGTGCGCGCGCCCGAGCGCACGGAGACCAGGAGCGGATTGTCAGCATCCCCGAAGCGCTTGCCGATCAGCTGTTCCAGGCGCGCCATGGCCTGCGTCACCTCCTCGGCGAGCGACGGCGGGTAGCTGCGCTCGTTGGCGTAGAAGTGGGTGCAGGCTTCGGTCGTGATCGTGAAGCCGGGCGGCACGGGCAGGCCGAGTGCGCTCATCTCGGCAAGGTTCGCGCCCTTGCCGCCGAGCAGATCCTTCATCGAAGCGTTGCCGTCGGCCTGGCCGCCGCCAAAGGCGTAAACCCAATTCATCCTTGCCGCGCCGTCGGCCGCCATCCTCGTTCCTATCCCGCGACTTGCGAGAAATCGGCGACCTCGCCCATCAGATCGCGCACCTGGATCAACAACGACAATCGGTTCTCCCGCGTTGCAGCATCCGGGTCGTTCACTAGCACATGGTCGAAAAAGGCGTCGACCGGCGCCCGCAGGCCGGCCAGCGCCCGCATGGCCGCGGTGAAATCCTCCTTGGCGAGATCCGCCTCAACCCGCGGCGCGATCGAGGCCAGCGCGTTGATCAGCGCCGTCTCTTCGGGCGGAGCGTCGGCCGCCCGCTCGGCAACGCCCGAGGGCAGCGGTCCTTTCTTCTCCTCGGCCCTAAGGATGTTGCTGGCCCGCTTGTAGCCGCCCAGCAGGTTCGCGCCATCCTTGCTGGTCAGCAGGATGTCCAGCGCGTCGACCCGGGTCACGACGCGCAGGAGGTCGTCGTCGCCAAGCGCGAACACAGCGTCCACCAGGTCATGGCGCTTCCCCTGCTCGCGCAGCGCAACCTTCAGCCGGTCAGCGAAGAAGCCGACGAGATCGTCGGCGATGGCCCGCTTGAACCGCGCGCGCAACGGCAGGCGAAGTCCATTGGCAAGGACGATGCGGATCACCCCGAGCGCCGCTCGCCGCAAGGCGAAAGGGTCTCGCGAACCGGTCGGCTTCTCGTCGATCGCGAAAAAGCTGGCCAGTGTGTCTAGCTTATCGACCAGCGCCACCGCAGCTGACACCGGCGCGGTCGGCGCATCGTCGCTTGGGCCCTGCGGCTTGTAGTGGTCGCGGATGGCCTCGGCGACGGCGCCCGGCAGGCCCTCCTCGCGGGCGTAGTAGCCGCCCATGATCCCCTGCAGCTCGGGGAATTCGCCGACCATGCCGGTGGCGAGGTCGGCCTTGCAGAGATGCGCGGCTTGCGCGGCGAGGTCCGGGTCGGCGCCGACGAGCGGGCCGAGTTCGCGCGCGAGCGCCTCGATCCGCTCCACGCGTTCGTACATCGTGCCGAGCTTGGCGTGGAAAGTGACGCCCTTGAGGCGCTCCAGCCGCTCGGCCAGCGGGACCTTGCGGTCCTCGTCCCAGAAGAAGCGGGCGTCGTTCAGGCGGGCGGAAAGCACCCGTGCATTGCCGGCGGCGATAGCGGCGCCGCCGTCGCTGGCTTCGATATTGGCGATCGAAATGAAATGCGGCGCGAGGCCATCGCCCAGCGGATTGCGCACCGCGAAGTAGCGTTGGTGTGTGCGCATGGAGGTGCGGATCACCTCGTCGGGCAAGTCGAGGAAGCTCTCGTCCATGTCGCCCATGAGCGCGACCGGCCATTCGGCCAGGCCCGCGACTTCGTCCAGGAGGCCCTCGTCATCGACCAGTTCGAGCCCCCGCGCCGCGGCGAGCGTGCGTGCGCCGGCGAGGATGCGGGCTTTGCGCACCTCGGTCTCCAGGACGACGAAATTGGCCGCCAGCGCCTGCGCGTAGGCGTCGAAGGTTCGCGCCACGAACGGCTGCTTCGAGCCCATGAAGCGATGGCCCTCGCTCAGTTCCCCGCTCTTCACCTCCTCGACGTTGAACGGGACGACGGCGCCGTCGAAGACGCAGAGGATCCGCTTCAGCGGCCTGACCCAGCGCACTTGGCCGTTCCCCCACTTCATCGACTTCGGCCACGGGAACTGGCGTACGATCTCCGGGACCATCTCGGCGATGATCGCCGCGGTCGGCCGCCCCTTGGTCTCGATCAGGGCGAAGTAGGCTCCATCGTGCTCGACCAGGCGCTCGCGCGTCAGGGCGGTGGAACGCAGGAAGCCGTCGATCGCTGCGTCTGGGGCGCCGAGCCGCGGGCCCTTGCGCTCCTCGCTGCGGTCGGGCTGGGCGGCGGGTAGGCCCTCGACGACGAGCGTCAGGCGCCGCGGTCCAGCGAACGCGCGCATGGATTCCGGCGCAAGGCCTGCCGCGGAGAGCCGCTCGCCGGCCATGCGTTCGAGGTCGCGCGCGGCCCCGCCCTGCATGCGCGCGGGAATCTCCTCGGAGAAGAGCTCAAGCAGAAGCTGGGGCATCAGGCGCCGAGCGCGGGGGCGGCCGCGTTCTCGCCCTCAATCGTCAGCCAGGCTTCCGCGCAGGCTTTGCACAGGTCGCGGATGCGCCCGATGTAGCTCTGCCGCTCGGCGACCGCGATCGCGCCGCGCGCGTCCATCAGGTTGAAAAGGTGCGAGGCTTTGAGCACATAGTCATAGGCCGGCAGCACGAGCGGCTGGCCCTGCCGGCCGCGGCACTTCAGCAGACGCGGCACTTCGCGTTCCATGTCCTCGAACTGGCGCTTCAGCATATCGACGTTCGCCGCTTCGAAGTCGAAGGCGGAGAACTCCCGCTCGCTTTCCAGAAAGACCTCGCCGTAGGTCTTGAAGTCCGCGCTGCGCGGGTCGTTGAAGGCGATGTCGCGGAAATCCTCGACGCCCTGAACATACATCGCCAGCCGCTCGAGCCCGTAGGTCAGCTCACCCGCCACCGGGTCGACGTCCAGTCCGCCGACCTGCTGGAAATAGGTGTACTGGCTGATCTCCATGCCGTCGCACCACACCTCCCAGCCGAGGCCCCAGGCGCCCACGGTGGGATTCTCCCAATCGTCCTCCACGAAGCGCACGTCGTGCAGCGATAGATCGATGCCGATCGCCTCAAGCGAGCCCAGATAAAGGGCCTGCATGTCGGGCGGATTGGGCTTCAGCATCACCTGGTACTGGTAGTAGTGCTGATAGCGGTTGGGGTTCTCACCAAAGCGCGCGTCCGCCGGCCGCCTGGACGGCTGCACGTAGGCGATGCGCCAGGGCTTCGGCCCGAGCGCTCTCAGGACCGTCATCGGGTGCAGGGTCCCCGCCCCCACCTCGACGTCGTAGGGCTGCAGGATCACGCAGCCCTGCCGACTCCAATAGGCGTGCAGCGCCAGGATGATGTCCTGGAAGGATAAAGGCGTGCGGCTGGTCATGCGGGGGTTGCGCGGGCGCGAAAAAGCCGGCGGACCATAGGGTTCGCCGGCTTTGCCTTCAAGCTTCGCGCTTGTGGCCTACTGCGTCGCCGCGGCGGCGGGCGCCGCCGAAGAGGCCGCGGAAGCAGCCGCTTGCGGCATCAGGACCTTGTCGACCACATAGACGTCGCCGTTCGAGACCGTCGCCTGACCCACGATGTCGGCGTCGTTGGCCTTGAATGGCGTCGCGCTGCCGTCGATCTGCACGTCCGGCCCGGCCGCGGTCGGGATCGGGCCCTTGGTTCCTTGCACCTTCGAGGGCGGCACGCCGACGGCGATGATGTGGTAGGCGAGCAGAGCCTGCAACTGCGCGGCATTGGCCGGCTGCATCAGGCTGTCGAGCTGGCCGGCCGGCAACGCTTTGAATGCGTCGTCGGTCGGCGCGAGCAGCGTGTAGGGGCCCGCGCCCTGCAGGAAGGCCGTCAGGTTGGCCGCATCCAGCGCTTTGAGCAGGATGGTGAACTGGCCGGAGGCCTTCAGCGTGCCGATGATGTCGCCACTGGGCGTCAACTGGATCGATGGCGCCGCCGGCGCGGCGGCGGCGGGCGGCGGCGGTGCGGCCGGCGCTGCCGGCTGGGCGTCCTGGGCCAACGCGGGCGCAGCGAGCACGAGCGCGAAGGCGCCCGCCAACATCAGTCGGTGCATCATAGGTGTTCGGGGTCCTCGTCTGGTCCAGAGCCGCGCCCGCGTTATCCAGCCGCCTTGTGTCATTTGTAAGAAGGCCGTTTTGGGTCGGTTCTTGTGTGGGGCGGAAAAAAGCCGGCGGACCATAGGGGCCGCCGGCTCGCGCATCAAGCACACTCAACCGCCGCGCCGCGACCAGACGTCGCGGCGCCTTTGTTCAGTCGCCCGAGGCCGCGGTGTGCCGGCCCCCATTGCTCATCGGCCCGCCGTACAGACGGCGGTTGGCGGGCGTGTCGGGGATCGGGTTGTTGCTCACGACGGTCGGATCGCCGGCTTTCAGCTTGTAGGCGTCGTCCGCCGGGGTCGGCGACGACGTGACGCCGCCGGCGCCGATGCTGGCGGATGCGGGCGTCGCAGCCTGTGCGGCTGAGGGGGCGGTCGGCGTCGATTGATCGTTCATGCCGCCCGACGTCGAAGTCTGCGCGGCGGCGGCGCCCGCGGCAAGAGCCGCCAGGGCCGCGATCGGTAGGAGGGGAGCGAAACGCATTAGACCCTCTCGGTTAAGGACAAGGCGCGCCCCCAGCACCGAGGTCATCCGATCGCCTATACGTCGATCGCGGCCATAGGTTGCGCGGCCGCGATCACGGTTCCGTGATCAGCGGCTCTTTGCGCGCCGACAGAGCCCGCCGCTCCGGCCATTTGCCCAATCGGCGGGCGCCGGTGACCTGTGTTGCCGTTTTTCTGGGCGATCGCGGGCAATCCGCGTCGCGGCGCAGCGCCGCCGCCGACGTGCGCCGGGAGCGCCGCTTAAGGCTGCCTTCGCCGCGGGCGGGTCCGGGCTTCTCTGAGTCCCCCCCCTCGCGACAAGCGACAACCTGAGGCGTGCGTGGCGATCCGCGGCGCGGGAGCGAGCGAATGAAACTGATCATGGCGATCGTCAAACCGTTCAAGCTCGACGAGGTGCGTGAAGCCCTCGGCGCCGCGGGCGTGGAGGGGATGACGATTTCGGAAGTGAAAGGCTACGGGCGGCAGAAGGGCCAGACCGAGATCTACCGCGGCGCCGAATATGCGGTGAACTTCGTGCCCAAGGTCCAGGTGACCGTCGTCATCGACGACGGCGGCGTCGCCAAGACCGTCGAGGCGATCAAGACCGCGGCGGCCACCGGCAAAATCGGCGACGGGAAGATCTTCGTCCTCAACGTCGAAGACGCGTTGCGCATCCGCACCGGCGAAACCGGCTCGGCGGCGCTTTGAACGATCACATCAGCAAGATGAGGGGACTTGAGAGAACGATGAAACGCGTTGGTATTCAGCTATTGGCGGCGTTCGCGTTCGCCATGGTGATCGCGGGGGCTGCTCTCGGCGGCGTCGCGTTCGCCCAGTCCGCATCGGGCGCGCCGAGCTCGGCAGCGGCTGCGGCATCATCCTCGTCATCGTCGGCGGCTCCAGCCGCATCGGCCGCTCCAGCGGCGTCGGCCGCTCCGGCGGCTTCGTCGGCCGCGCCGGCCTCGCCCTGCGTGACGACCAACAACTGCGCCACTCAGAGCTACCCCAAGGATTCCGTGAACTCCGGCGACACTGCCTGGATGCTCACGTCCTCGGTGCTGGTCCTGATGATGACCATCCCGGGGCTGGCGCTCTTCTACGCCGGCATGGTGCGCAAGAAGAACATCCTGGCCACGCTGGCGCAGAGCTTCGGCGCGACCTGCGTGATCACCGTGCTTTGGATGATCATCGGCTACTCGATCGCCTTCACCGGCCACGGACCCTACTTGGGTGACTTCAAGTACATCCTGCTCGCGCCGCTGAACGCCGACATCAACATCGCCAACACGGATCTGGCGCCGACCATCCCAGAGACCGTCTACATGTTCTTCCAGATGACGTTCGCGATCATCACGCCGGCGCTCATCGCTGGCGCGCTGGCCGACCGCATGAAGTACTCGGCGTTCCTGATCTTCATGGGCGCGTGGCTGCTTCTGGTCTACTGCCCGATCGCGCACTGGGTCTGGTCGGCAAAGGGCTGGCTGGGCGCGGGGGGCCTCGGAGCCCTCGACTTCGCCGGCGGCACGGTCGTGCACCTGAACGCCGGAACGGCCGGCCTGGTCACTGCGATCATGCTCGGCAAGCGCAAGGGCCTTGGCACGGAGAACTTCGCGCCGTTCAACCCCGCCTATGCCCTCGTCGGCGCCTCGCTGCTGTGGGTGGGCTGGTTCGGGTTCAACGCCGGTTCGGCGGTTGAATCGCATGACGGCCAGGCGGGCATGGCCGCCGCGGCGACCCAGATCGCCACGGCCGCCGCTGCGCTTTCCTGGATGTTCGCCGAGTGGCTCATCGTGAAGAAGCCAACGGTCATCGGCATGGCTTCGGGCGCCGTTGCGGGCCTGGTCGCCATCACGCCAGCGTCCGGCTTCGTGAACCCGACGGGCGCGCTGATCATCGGTCTCGCGGCCGGCGCCGTTTGCTACATCGCCTCGGCGCACGTGAAGAAGTGGCTTGGCTTCTACGACGACGCGCTGGACTGCTGGGGCGTGCACGGCGTCGGCGGGGCGCTAGGCGCGATCATGACCGGCATGTTCGCCTCGCATGCGATCAACTCGACCTCCAAGGGCTGGCTGATCGACGGCAACTTCGCTCAGATGGGGATCCAGTGCATCGACGTCCTGGCCGTGTTCGCCTACTGCGGCGTCGTGACGTTCCTGATCCTGGCGGTGCTAAAGTACACGATCGGCATCCGCGTGTCGGAAGAGGTCGAGGTCGAAGGTCTCGATATCAACCTCCACGGCGAAGTCGTTCAGGGGTAAGCGTAATAACTGGGGCCGGCTTGCCGAGGGGCGGGCCGGCCCTGGCGTTTCCGAGGGCGGCCCCCTCTCCAAGGAGCGCCGCCTTCACTTATTTGGGCGCGGCGCCCAGCCGGCAGGCCCGCACCCACCAGTCGGCGTGGCGCGCGGCGAGGCGCGCGGCGAGGCGCCCGGCGGCCCCGGCGTCGCTGCAGATCGCAAACAGCGTCGAGCCCGATCCGGACACACGCGCGGCGAGAACCTCAGGCTCGGCGCGCAGCGCGAGCAAGCCCGCCCCGATCTCCGGCGCAAAGCGGATCGCGGCAACCTCAAGGTCGTTGCGCGTGGTCATGATCAGGCGCGCCAGGTCGCTCAAGCTGGCGAACCGCGCCGGGAGCGGCGGCAGGTCGGCGCGGCTTGCGCTGCGCGTCTCGTCGAACAGCCGGTAGACCTCGCGCGTCGTCGCGGCGACGCCGGGGTTCACCAGCACCGCGTACAGCGATGGCAACCCCGGCGCCGGGCTAAGGGCGTCCCCTCGCCCGCTTGCGATCACCGGCGCGCCGAGCAGGCAAGCCGGAACGTCTGCGCCGAGCCCGCGGGCGACCGCGAGCAAGCGCTCGGGGCCGGCCGGCGCAGGCTGGTGCGCGTCGACCAGGCGCAGCGCGGCGGCGGCGTCTGCCGACCCACCGCCGAGGCCGGAGGCGAGCGGCAGTTCCTTCTCGAGCACGAGCGCGACGGGGCGCTCCGGGTGTAGCGCCGCGCTGGCCCTGGCCACCAGGTTGTCGGGCCCGGCGCTCAGACCGGCCGCGAATGCGCCTTCGATCGCAAGCGCGGGCGCGCCCGGGTGGGCGACGCTCAACCGATCGCCGACGTCGGCGAACACGATCAGGCTCGCGATCGGATGGAAGCCGTCCGCGCCACGCGGCCCGACATGCAGGAAGAGGTTGATCTTGGCCGCGGCGAACGCCGTCCGCGACCCGGCTGGGCTCATTTCTCGGCGATGGCGGATCGCGGGCCGCTATCCGGCCCGGACTTGAGCTTCGCCTCGACCTCGGCGCGGAGCTTGTCGCTCGGTTCAAGCGACAGCACCTGTTCCCACTGGAAACGCGCCTCGAGCTTGCGTCCAACGGCCCAGTAGGCGTCGCCGAGGTGGTTGTTGATGTCCGGATCGGCCGGCTCGAGCTCCGTCGCCCGTTCGAGCTGCTCGACCGCATCGGTGTAGAGACCGAGCTTGTAGTCGGCCCAGCCCAGCGAATCGACGATCGCGCCGGAGTCCGGCTTCGCCGCGACCGCCTTCTCGATCATCGCCTTGGCGTCCTTAAGGTCGACGCCGCGGTCGATCCAGGAATAGCCAAGGTAGTTGAGCACGTCCGGCTCGTCGGGGCTCATCGCCAGCGCCTGCTTCAAATCCCGCTCGGCTCCTGGCCAGTCGTCGGCCTGATCCAGGGCGACGCCGCGCATGTAGTAGAGGCTCCAGCTCGCCTGCGGGCCAAGCTGGACGATCAGCTTGTCGAGCACCTGGGCGGACTCCTGATAGTGCGCGTTGATGCGCAGCGCGTCGGCGAGCAGTTCCAACGCGTCCGGATCGGTCGGCGCCGCCTTGGCCGTTTCTTCGGCAAGCCCAAGCTCGGTCGGCGCATCCTTCGGGCTGTCGTCGTAGGTGGCGATCAGACGCGTGCGCGCCGCGACGTAGGCGGACGAGCCGGGTTGCGGCGCGGCATAGGCCGCCCGCGCGTCGTCGACCTGGCCGCCGGCGCTCAGAGTGTCGCCGATCAGCAGCCAAGCCTCGTCGCGCTTGGGATCGAGCCGAAGCACCAGACGCAGGTAGTCCAGCCCGAGCTCGGGTTGCTTCTCGGCCAGCAGGAAAGCCGCCGGCGGCAAGAGGGCGTTGGCGGCGCCCTGCTGGAGGGTCGGCGCGCGCGGCGGCGGATGGCCCGCCTGCGCGCTGGCCAGCGCGTCCTGCAGGAGGGCGTTCGACGGCTCGGCCTTCAGACCCGACTGGAAGAGCTTGATCGCATCCGGCGTGCGGCCATGGCGCTGTAGAAACTCGCCGTAGGCGGCCGTGTAGAGCCCTGCGCCGTCGCTGATCGACAACAGCTTGTGGAACGCCTGATCCGCCTCGTCGATCTCATGGCGGTTTTCGAGCAGCAGCGCCTGGTCCAACAACGCGATCTGGCCGACCAGATGGTCGCCGCCGGTGTCGGGTGCGGCGAGCGCCGTTCTCCAGTCGCCGGCAGCGGCCGCGGCCCAGGGCAGGAGCAGCTTGTCGGCGACGTCGAGCGGAGACGTCAGCGGATGGCTGGCCAGCAGCGCCTGGGCATCGCGGCCGCGGTTCTCGGCCAGGTCTTCGACCGCCCGCGTCAACTGGCCGAGCTCGACGGCGCCGGCCGATCCCTCTCCGGTCGCCGGCGCCAGCTGCGCCGCCCGGCGCACGTCGCCGGCGATCAACGCCGCCTGGAAGGCGCTGTCCTTCAGGAACCCTGCGTCAGAATCTTCGTTTGCGGCTTGCGCGAAATAGCTGGCCGCGACGTCGCCCTTCCCCTCATTGAGCGCCGCTTGTCCGGCGAGATAGAGGCCGAGCGGCGAGGCGTGGCCGTCGACGACGGGTGCGGCTGGGCCGACGTCCGCGCTGGCGGTCGGCTGCCCGCTCCCAGAGGGGGACGCGCAGGCGGCAAGTGCGGCGAGCATGGCGCAGGCGGCGAGAAGGCTAAGTCGGGGCATCGCTGGCAACCCTTGGCCCTGAAATATGGCGACGACAAGGGCGCCGGCGCCCACCGCCCCTCTCACATGTTGGGGTAGTTCGGTCCGCCGCCGCCCTCCGGCGTGGTCCAGGTGATATTCTGCGACGGATCCTTAATGTCGCATGTCTTGCAGTGGACGCA
>Ga0209415_10007083_pt1 | contig 19674 bp, 16 predicted proteins | sample PeaSoiSIISIP2007_FD_187696 | JGI IMG/M metagenome (GOLD analysis project Ga0209415, IMG submission 187696) | Peat soil microbial communities from Weissenstadt, Germany - SII-SIP-2007 (SPAdes) (version 2) | ecosystem: Environmental > Terrestrial > Soil > Wetlands > Peat | place: Germany... | reverse complement strand
ATCCGGATCTGGGAAAATTCCGTCCCGGTGGATCCTCCGTCCAGGGTGTTTTTGACAAGAAACGACACCGCGCGATCCGGCGTTCCCGAGGCGATCCGGACGACTTCGCGCGCGGACTGCGGAGGGAGGCGATCGTCCGCATCCATCCAGAGCACCCATGGCGGAGTGCCGGCGTGGTCCAGGCTGACGTTGCGGGCGGCCGCGAAATCGGCGGTCCACTTCCAGGACACGACGTGGGCCCCGGCGGCGCGAGCGATGGCCACGGTCCGATCCGTGGATCCGGTATCCACGATGACGATCCGGGCACCCAGGACGGCGACGGAATCGAGCAGAGCGGGGAGGTTGGCCTCCTCGTTCTTCACGATCATGCACAGCGAGATCCTCATCCTCGGCGCAGCGACACGGCTCGGGAAAGCAATCCCGCGGCCACTCCCATGGAAGACAACGCGGCCACCACCTGCTCCCCGGAAATGGTCTCCTGGCAGGTCTCCGCCCAATTCAGCACGGAATCCTCGTCGGTGGGGTCCAATCGCACCGCCATTTCGAAAAAGGCCCTGGAAGCGTTGATGTACCCCTGGCGGAAGCAGGCGACTCCGATTCCGCACCAAGCTCTCGCCATGGCTGGATCCTGGTCCAACGCCTGGATGAAGGTGAGCAGGCCTTCCCGAGGCCGGTTCCCCTGGATCTGGGATTCGCCCGAGATGCAAAGGGCCGAAGCGGACGAGGCATCCGCATCGCGCACCACCTCGGCCAGTTTGTCCTCCCTGCCGAGCTCGCGGGCGAGATCGGACAGGTTGGCCATGTTGTCCGGGTCGGCGGGATCGAGTCTCCAAGCCTGGATGGCGGCGGTCCAGGAATCCTCGACGCGACCCAACCGGTGGAACACCACGGACAGGCCTTGCCAGGCTTTTCCGCAGCGGGGGTTCGCTTCCTTGGCGCGTTGGAAGGAGACCAAGGCGTCGTCCCAGTGCTCCTGGGCGGCGGAAAGCTCGCCGTCCCGCAGATGAGGATGTTCCGGCAGCGTCTCTGAGGTCATGAGATCTCACCTCCCGAATCTCCAAGGTATTCACAAGAACCGCGCCCGCGGTGGACCCGAGAAGCCCTCGTGGAGACCGCTGGGCACCTGTCCCGGCCGGATTGGACTAGGTTTCCGTGCCTCCCATGCCTTGGATCCGTGAACTTCTCGACGCCGCACCGTCCTCCCAGATCGCCGAACTGCACGCCAGTCGGCTCGGCCGGACAGGAATCGTCCAGAGGACGAGGATGCGCGCCGACCTGGAGGAATGGATTTCCGATCCCGCCCGGCTGTTGTCCGTGGTCGGAACCTCCAGGGAACTCCTGTACCGCCTGGCCTTCGCCGGACCTCGGGGAATCGGCTCCCCCGGAGAACCCATCGCGGCTCTGGCCTCGGATCTGATGGCCTTCCAGACGCCAGAACGGGACGGTTGGCACGGACTCGAGGATTGGGGACGTATCCTGCGCCAGGAGTGGCTCGACGCGCGCCCGCTCCCGGAGCAACCACCGGAGGATCGGCTGCCCTCTCCACGTGCATGGGTCGAGGGGCTGGCGGCACTGACCGCCCGCATCGATCTGGGCGCTTGCCGCCTCACCCGCACCGGCGACCTCAACCGCCGCGACCGGCCCAGGCTCCGCGAGTCCTTCTTCCACCTTTCGGAGTGCGGAGAGGAAGCGCAGGACGAGTGCCTGGACCTGACGCTCTCGTTCCTGTCCGGACGGGAACTGCTCCTCGCTCGCGACAACCGCCTGGAATGCCACCCCGAACTGCTCAAGGCGCTCGCCTCGCCCCAGGCCCTGGCCGACCAGGTGCGTCAGTGGTGGCTGCATCGGGCCTTCGGGGAAAGCCGGGCCTGGTGGGAACAGGTGTCGTGCCGACAACTGTCGGGCACCGACGCGGCCACCGTATGGGGATGGAGGCAGGACAGGGAGGATCCCAAGGACTCCCAGGCGAAGTGGCCTTCGCTTCCCTCCGGACTGCGACAGGCCGTCGCCCTGGGGCTCCTGGACGCTCGGACGGATTCCGGCAAAATCGCGCTGATCGGACCGCCGGGCGCCGACCTTCCCGAGCCGGACAAGTCCGCCACGGCCACCGCGGACCTCCTGGTGTACCTGGCTCCCATGTCGCCGCCGCCCATCCGCCGATGGCTGGAGGCGGTATCCATCCGGGAATCGGTGGGGCTCGTAAGTCGCTACCGGCTGGCGAGGGAACCGGTCCTGGAAGCAGCGGCGCATCCGGTCCTGGGGGAGGAGCTACCGCTTCTCCTGGAGGTGATCGACCCGCCGCCCTCGGTGCGACGCGTCGTGCAGGAATGGTTGGAGGCTCGACGCACCTGCCAGTTCGAGAGTCTGCGCGCCTTGCGGGTGCGGGAGCCCGCGCGCCAGAAGGAATTGGCGGCGCTGCCCGCGGTGACCGCGCTGGTTCGGGAGTCCATCCCGGGTTGGGGTTTCGTGGTGGACCCCGTTCGCGAAGCCGAACTGCGCCGGGTGCTGCAGGGATTGGGCTTCGATCCGCCCGATCCGCCTTCGCTGGATCTGGTCCCCGTGGCCTGGACCTCTCCGTTCTCTCCGGATTTTCCTTTGCCCGCCAACATGGAATGGCTGATGGAGCTCCCCGCCGAGGAACCTCGTCGAGGAGCCATCTCGTCCAGTTCCAAGTACGGGGAAGGATTGAAGGAACTTCCCTTCCAGGACCTGATGCGCGTGGCCGAATACGCCACCCTCACCGACACCGAGGTGGAGGTCGTGCTGAAGGGCGGCTCGCAAAAACCCCTGCGCCTGCGCGTGCTCCGTATCGACAAGCGGAGGGAGCCGGTCACCTTGGAGGTCCGCTCCACCGCCGGTCGGGAAGATCGCGAGATCGCCCTGGAGACGATCCGGAAGATCCGCGTCTGCGACTAGGCCATTTCGCGGTCTGGTCCTTGGGACGGAACGGAACCTGGGTCGTCGTGGGCACCGGATTGGGAATCCGCGGCGGCATCCCCGGGCAGGTCGTAGGACGACATCAGCGAAGCCCAGCCCTTGGCGACCGAGGTCGCGGGAATCGCCACACCGTCCAAAGCGACCCCGCCCCAAGCATCGGAACATGAGATCATCGCACGCACCCCCGTTGGCCCAGGCACCGGCCCCGACCCTTCGCCATAATCTTCCCCATCAGGGAACATAGGGGATTCGGGAGTGGAAAGGGTGTCGAATCTCGTCCCGAGAACCGAAAAGCGTTACAAATCCGACAACGTCGCCTTCGAGAAGTTCACTGCTGCGTGGTGAAACGGAAGTCCTTGACGAATCGGCAGGGTACGGGACGCCCACCTTGGACCAGGGGCTTGAAGACGGAGGCGTAGATGGACCGGCGCACCGATTCGTCGAAATCCTTTCCGCCGGACCTCAGGAACCGGACTTCGGTGACCTTCCCTTTTTCGTCCAAGGTGATCAGGGCTTGGACCACGGCCTCCACGCCCTGGTCCAGGGCCCAATCCGGATACACCGGCATGGCCTGGGTCACCACCTGGACGTCGAAGTTGGATTGGATGGGAGAGGCGGGCAGTGGTGGCGGTGGCTTCTTGACCACCGAGTCGGCCGACTTCATCAAGGTATTGCCCGTTGCCACCGCGAAGCCTCCGTTGGCGGAGGTCGCATCCGCGGAAAGCCCGAACTGCGGCGGCGGCGGCGGCGTGGGTTGCGGCGGCGGCGGCGGTTGGTTGGGGGGGGGCGGTTTGGGCTGGGGGATGTCCTTCGGAGGAGGGACCTCCTTGGGCGGCGGCGGTGGCGGCGGGCGAACATCCACGATGGTCACCATGTCCTCCAGGGGAATGGAGTCGCGGAAGATCAAGGAAAGCGAAAACAAACCTCCCCAGGCCAGCAAGAGGACCGCCACGATGGCGATCTCGCGTTTTCCGATGCGGTCCGCGGGAGGATCCGGCAGACAAAGCTCCGTCGGAATCGGACCGATCACGCCGCGCCGTCGGATCCTGCGAAGAGCTCCGGCATTGCTCACGGTCGGACCACCTGCAGCGCGTATTTGGTGATTCCGGCTCCGCGCACCAGATCGATCACGTCGACGACGGCCTGGTACTTGAGGTCGCGATCGGCCTCGATCAGGACCTGGTGGTCGGGATCCCGCGCGACCGCGCCGCGGAGGACCGCGGCGATGGAGGCCGTATCCAATTTCTGTCCGTCCAGGTAGGTCTCGCCGTTCTTGTCCACCATGAGCCCCGAGGCCTTGGGAGCCTGGGACCCGGCGTTGGCGGCCTTGGGGACCTGGAGGGCGATCTCCCGCTGGTCGATGACCGAACTCGTGATCATGAAGATGATGAGGAGCACGAGGAAGATGTCCACGAGCGGCGTGATGTTGATGGACGAGATGATGTCCTCGTCGTTCCCGACGGTGGCGGCCATCTCAGCCGTCCTTGGCGGCGGCGTGGAGGCTCCTGGCCACGATCAGGCCGCGCACCTCTCGGGAGCGGTCCTGGATGGAGCGGATCCGTCCCCGGAGGATGTTGTAGGCGACCACGGCGGGAATGGCGACGATCAGGCCCAGGGCGGTGGCCACCAAGGCTCGGGCGATGGCGACCATGACGTCCGTGCCGCCCTTGCCGCCGGACTGGGCGAACTTGTCGAAGGCGATCAGGATGCCCAGGACGGTTCCCGTCAGTCCCAGGAAGGGGGCGTTGGCTCCCACGGTGCCCAGGAAGGAGACTCCACCCTCCAGATGCCGCCGCTCGGTGGATTCCTGGACGTCGAAGACCTTTTCCAGGGCTTCGGGGGAAAGACCCGCGTTGTCCTTCCCCAACTTCACCACGCGACCGGGCAGGGTGCGCTCGTCCTCGACCGTGACCGGGATCTGGTCCAGGTTGGATCCGCTGGCGAGGTCCTTGGAAAGAAGCGTGCGCCACTTCGAGGGGTCCCCCTGGGCCTTGTTGAGCACGTTCCAGCGCCAGACGAACAGCACGAGCCCGGTGATGCCCAACCCACCCAGCAGGACGTAGATGAGCATCTCGATGGTGAAAAGCACCGGCGCGAGGGTCTGGATCATGTTGCCTAGGTTCATTTCAGAGGACTCCGGTTGGTAAAGGAGGAAAAAGACATCGAGATATACGATATTCCGCGCATTCGGCCGCGGCTGCATTGCGTATGCAATGCCGGGGCCTCGCGATTCATCTGGGGGGAACGAAATCCTGGCATTGGCGCGGCCGCTGGGCGATCCAATCGGATCCGATTGTGGAGGTGTCGGTGACGTTCGCCTTCAGCAGGCTATCGACGAGGTTGCCGAATTTCCGGAAGCAGAAGGTGTTCTGCAAGGCCGAAACGGCGAAAGTGTCGGCCGTGGGACTTTGCACGTACAGGCTCAGGCTATCCACGGCGGCGCCGCTGAAGTAGCCGTAGCCGCCTTGGATGTCCGTGTACGCCGGGACGTTGGTGGTGGCCGACTGTCCGCGGGCGTAGGCCGCGTACAGCGTATCCATAGCGAAGGTGTAGAAGACGTTCGCTCCGGTGTATCCGATGTCGAGGTTCTTGATCTGCGCATCCTGTGGCCAATAGGCCAGGTTCCCCACGTTCGCGTCGAGGAATCCGATCATCCGCCACTGCCCAGGCTGGTAGTAACCAGCGCTGTCCTTGCTCGTGAAGGATCCCCTTCCCGCACTGGCGTGGAGCGCCTGGGTGATGGGATCCAGGATCCGGGCCCGGGTGGAGTCGAACCGTTGGATGGAGAGTTCCCCTCCGAAGACCTTCAAATCCAGCGTTTGCGGTGCCAAGTAGGGTCGGTCGCTGCGCTGGATGGCGGTTCCGTCCTCGGAAGAGACCGTCTCCGAGGAGCGGATGTACCACACGGTGTCCCCGCTCCGGATGGGCCGGAAGACGGCAATCCCCCTGGCCACGCTGTCCAGGGCCGCCGGGGTGATCTGGCGGCGCGCCAAGGAGTCGCGGACCGCGGCGGACGTGTCCTTGGCCCAGGTTTGGAAGGCTGCGTTCCCGGACGCGGCCAAGGTGGGGAACAGGGCTTCCACCGGTGCCAGGAGCATGGGCCCCTGGGAAAAGACCGCCGGGGTGTAGGTGGTGGCCACCAGTTGGGTCACTTTCCAGGCGGGTGTGGTGGTAGGGCCAGAACCCCAATTGGGGGTGGAGTCCCAGGTGATCCGGGCCTCCAGGCGGTAGGTCGCACCGTGGATCACTGTGTCCAGCGGCCTTGCGGGCAGCCAGACCACCGCGAGGGGAGGCGCCAGGTGGTACGGAACGGTGTCCGGAGCCCCGGGCCCGGTGCGGATGATGCGCACCCAGGAACGCGTGGTGTCCACGAAGCTTCGCGTGGAATCGTAGGTGGCGCCGTTGAGGAGCAACGAGCGCGTGAGCCAGAGCGTGTCGAAGGGACGCCCCGCGACCACGAGGTTGGACACGACAAGACGGGGAAGGACGGGGACGCCGCCGCCCGGCTGGGTGTTCCACGGGCCGGTGGAACAGGACCAGGCCAGCAGCAGGACCGGGATGGACAATTTATGTCTCATGTTGTTCGCCCTTTTCAGAACTGGTACTCGTAGCCCAGGAAGATCGGGAGGAGCGGGAACTGGTAGATCCGCAGTTCCTCGGGAGGATTCTTCTCCGTGTTGTAGTTGAGCAGCCACAGGTTGTCGTGGTTGGTCAGGTTGATGATGGTGAAGTAGAAGCGCCAGCGTCCGGCTCGTCCCCAGTCGATGGGAGTGACGTCCAACCGGAAGTACCCCGGCTTTCGCGCCCCGTTCAGCGGGCCGGAGATCAGGTTCGATCCCGTGCGTCCGCCGCCTTCGGCCATGTTGCCCTGGGTCTGGTCCTGGAACGGTTCGTCGCTGGGCTCGTACCCGAGATATTGGGTGTAGGGCTGGCCCGTGTTGGCGGTGAGCTGGAAGCTGGAGCGGTAGAAGTTCCCCCAGCGCATCTTCGCCGACGACAGGGCGTCGTCGCCCTTCGGGCCGAGCCAGTTCAACGCGCCCGTGACCTTGATGGTGTGCCGTTGGTCCCAGTCCGCCCAGTACGGCGCGGGGGAAGTGTAACCAAGCGTGGTCGTGTACGGAAGTTGATGCAGCACCGACTGGGAGTAGGCGTAGCTGACATTGCCGGTCCACCAGCCGTCGTCCTTCCCCACGGAGATCTCCGCCCCGGCGGCGTATCCATCCAGCCGCGAGAACCTCTTGGCGAAGTAGTCCTCTCCGGGCTGGCTCGACTGCGCCGTGTCGTAGGGGTCGAACAAGGTCATGTCGTGGAGGTCCTTGTAGTAGCCCTCGACGCTCGCGTGCAGGTCCAGCGGCGACAGGTTGTCCCGTTCCACGCCCAGGCTCGCCATGTTCTGGGTGGTGGGGACCATGGGTTTCTGGTCTGCGTACCAGAATTCGTTCAAGACATCCAGGTTGAGGAAGTTGATGCTGGTCAGATATTGGGTGTAGTGGCCCCAGTGGGCGTCCACCTTCCAGTCGGGATCGGGTCGCCAGGTGTAGGTCAGCCTAGGATCGGCGGAGGCGTCCTGGGTGTTTCCGTACCAGTAGCCCCGCAATCCCGCGGTGATGGTGTTGTGGCGATCGATCACCCATTTGTCCTGCAACCATCCCGACCATACGTCCGAATTGGTGATGCTCGCCTGCGTGGTGTTTTCCACCAGGACCTGGTCCGTGAAATTGACGTGGAAGGTGTTGTACTCGCTCCCCAACGACACCAGGTTCCCCGCCCCCGCGTCGTAGCGCAGTTCGCCTTTGCCGGACCAGGTGTTGACCGCGTTGTACAGGTCGACGATGGGACTGAAATCGAAGGTCTGGTCGAATCCGGAGTACGACCCGGTACCGAAGAAGGTCAAGCGGTCGCCCAAGCGCCACCGGACGTTCACCGGAACCACCAGGTTCCCCCAGTTGACGTCGAAGGGGTTGAAGGAAAGGTTGTCCCGACCCTGGTACACCGAGGCTCGCACCGTGTCTCCGTTCCTGCCCCAGGCGGCGCTTCCCTGCCAGTCGTAGAAGTCGTAGTCCAGCTGGAGACTGGTGAGATTCAGGTCGCGGGCCGCCGCGAGAGCCGAACCGATCCAGGTGCGTCGCCCGGCCAGGGCCCAGGACCAATCGCCCTGACGTCCGTCCGTGGCGAGGGTCCCGCCGAAGGTGGTGATCCGGAACGAATTCTGCGTGCTCGCCTTGGGCTCGCTGTCCGAAGGCGTCCCCGTCAGGAGGGCCTCCGTTCCGCGCAGGCCCTTGTCGAATTCCTTGCGCGCCCAGGAGGTGGAATCGCGGGCGCTGTCGCGGTCCGATCCCCCCACCTTGGAGGACACCAGCAGGACCGAAGCCAGACGGTTCCCGTATCGCGGGTCGAAGCCGCCCTTGTAGAAATCCAGGCCCCCAGTGGCATCGGTCAGGAACGTGCTGAACAGGCCCCCGAAATGGGCGGGGTTGTAGACCACTGCGTTGTCGAACAGGATCAGGTTCTCGTCGGCCGAACTTCCGCGGACGTAGATCTTGGTGGAGAAGTCCGAGCTCGCCACCACGCCGGGGAGGGCCTGGACCGCGCGCATCACATCCGGTTCGGCCAAGCCCGGAAGCCTCTTGATGGTCTGCACGCTGACCCGCTCCTCGCCCAGGACGCGCGGAGGACGCCGCTTGCCGCGGATCACCACGGTCTTCCCCGCGGCGCTTTCGATCAACTTGGGGCCTTTGGTGGATCTGAGCGCGGCGCTGTCGTAGCGGCTGGTGTCCACGATCTGCCGGACGGTGTCGTGGGTTTCCACCACGGAGTCGATCTTGATCTTCAGGGGCGCGATGTCCAGGGTGTCGAATCCCTGGGGGCGCAGCGGCGTGCAAAGGGGTTGCCCCGAGGAGATCAGGCAGAGATCGAAGCTCCCCGTGGCCAGCCGCAGGCTGTCGGTGCGGATGCTGGCCAGGAAATGCCCGAGGGAATCGATGGTGGCGTCCACTCCGTCCAAGGTGACGCGCGAGCCGACCGGGGCGCTGGAGCGGACCACCAGCGGAACGGTCGGACCGCGGTGGACCGTGTCGACGATCGACTTCGACGAGTCGGGGGAAAGCTTCGAGGTGTCCGCGGAGGCCCGGATCGAATCGACCCGAGCGGAGGTGGCGAGGGAATCGGAGCGCGGACCCTCCGGGGTCGCGGCGACATGGTGGGAGGTATCGCCGACCTGCGAAACGGAAGAGTCGACCGGTGCTCGGGCGGAGTCGATTCCGACCGGAACGGCGGAGGGTACCGCAACCGGTTCCTGGGACCTGCCTGCAGCGAAGGCCAGCGCAATCGGCAGGAGGCGAACAGGCGTCTTCATCGGGATCTCCGGGAGCGAGCTGTGGGAGCGTCTCAACACTGGGATGACGTTGCTGGGGATCGTCTGATTGCCGGGTTTTCCTCCGATGCAGTCCTGCGATCCCCCCGAGGGCAGACGGAACGGGAGTATCCGCCTCCACCCAGGGTGAGCAGGATACAAACCTACCCCCCGATCCGGCATCCCCGAAAGACGACCTCCAGTCGGACGATTAGGTAGGTTGGGGAATCATGGAGATGGGACTTTTCCGGTTTCTGCACGGCGACCCAGCGCATCTGGACGGGCGTCTCACGGCGATCGCCCATCTGACATCCCCTCTGCCGGAGGGGCACCCGGGAGCCGCCATGGTGCATGGGTCGCTGCTGTCCGTGCAAGGGAACTACCGCGACCAGCGCACGATGGCCGACTTCTTCCGCTCCGAGTTCGGGCTTTCCGTGGAGAAGGGAATCGAGGAGATCATCGAACAGGCCCGCCAGAACGGCGGGCTCGAAGGCGCCCTGGACCCGGATCAGGTCCGCGACCGCTTGCGCAGCATGGGGGATTCCGAATTCCTCCCCATTCCCGCGAAGGTTGTGCAGCTCCCGGGGCTGGATGCGGCGGCGAGCCTGGAAGGGGATGTGGTGATCCTGGGAGACTTCGCCGAATTCCAGTTCGCCCACATGGCGGTGAATTCCTTTCCCATCCTCTACCAGGCAAGGTACCGCGAGCAGGAACGGCAACGGATGCGCGAGCAGATCGAGGGGATGCTGGAGAAGCTCGTCCTGACCGCTCCGGAGCCCGCCGCGTCGGCGGAGCCCACCTTGGAGACCTTCCAAGGCGACCTGGAGAACCATCTGTTGCGCGAAATCCTGCCCGGTATGTTCTACGCCAAGGAATCCAGCGCGGAAGCGAAGGATGCCGAGCTCCGTTTCCGGACCTTCATGGCACCCTACCTGTATCCCGCCGACGTCGAGCGCATGGTGGGCCTGGTGCCGAACATCCGGCACGGGGAGAGCGTGGCTGTTCGCCAACTGGAGCTGCTGGTCCGCAAGGCGGTCGCGCTCCAACGGGAAGATTGGAAGACCTTGGACACCTTGCGCAAGGATCTGGGCGAGGGGTAGTCCTGGGATCGGGCTGTAGGGATCGGGCATGCCCGATCCCTACAGGCCCCGCTTCACCTCAGGGCGTGTTCGTCGTGTATTCCTTCAGGGCGTCCAGGTTGGTCACCTTGATCTCCACGCGGCGGTTCAGTTCGCGACCCTCGGCCGTCTTGTTGCTCGCCTTGGGCTTGGTATCGCCATAGCCCCTGGCCTCGATCTTCCCGGTCAGTTCCGGGTGAGCCTGCACCAGGAAGTCCTCGACCGCCTCCGCGCGGTCCTTGGAGAGCCGCAAATTGGTCTTGGGGCGTCCCCTGTTGTCGGTGTGGCCGCCCACCTCGAAGCGCAGCTTGGGGTACTTCACCAGGATCGCGCCGATCAAGTTGAGGTAGGGCTGCGAGTTGGGCTTGATCCGGGCATTGCCCAGGTCGAAATAGACCGCGTCGAGATTGAGCATACCGGTGCGCAGGAAGCTCGCCTCCAAGTCGCTCCGCTTGTTCCGCTCCGCTTCGATCTGCGCGCGCGCCTGCGCCAAGGCGGCCGAATCCTGGGATTGGGTCGAGCTGCCCAACCGGCGGCAGGCCTCCAAGGCCAACGTCTGGCGGACGGAATCCCGGGTCAAGGTGTCGATGCGGACGTTCCGCTGCGTCACCACGTAGTGCAAGCTGTCGATGCGGGTGTTCAACGTCGTGCTGTCGGCCACGATCTTGGCCTTCAGGGCCACGCGCTCCAGGGAATCGTTGCGGTGGGCTGTGGCACGTGCCTCGCGGGCATTGGCGGCCAGATCGATCCCGATGGACAGGCCCACGAAGGCGCGCCAGGGGTCCAAGGCATGGGCATCGGTCATTCCCGAACGGGTCTGGCTGAGGGCGAAGTCGCCGCCCACCTGGAGTTGGACGTTCGCGGGAAGGTGGAAGGTGAAGGAACCGGTGGCCCAGGTGGGATCCGTTTGGGGGTTGTAGTTCGACCACAAGGTCCGGGTGTGCCCTTCCAATCCGATGGTCAGCGCGGGAAGGGGGTCCAGTTCCACGCCGCCATCCAGGAGCACGAGCAGGGGCTGGCCGCTGACGACGGCCTGGTCGAGGCCTTCGTTCAAATGCATGCGGACCGGGAAGGAGGCCGAACCCGTGCGCAAGGTCTGCAGCAGTCTGGCCTGGAGGTCGTAACCCGTGCGGGTCTCGAAGTAGTCCCAGCCGTCGGCCCGGGGTGTTCCGGAAGGAGTCAGACCCAACTGGACCTGGTTCTGGGATGTGCCCGCGACCAGGCCCGCCTGCGCGGCCAATCGGACCGGAAAGGTGCTGTCATAGGGAGCGGAGAGCTGGATTTGGAGTCCGCTCGACCCGAGCCCGCTGGTGGGGGAGGGGTAGATGCCGTCGCCGTTGGTGACGACATAGTTGGAGAACCAACCGGAAATGTCGGCCCAATCGGACAGTCCCAATCCCAGCGAATAGGTCCCGACGCCGATGTCCGCACCGGTCTGCGCGGTGCGACCGGCCACGCCTTGGTCCACCTGGTACCCCGTCCCTGTCGCGGAGATGGTCAGGAACCCTTCGCCCAACGGTTCCGCGGACCGGGTCTGGGTCAGTCCGCGGGTGCCGTTCCATTGGATCATGGTGGGGTAGACGACATCCTGGGCGCAGAGCCATCCTGCGCTGGCGGCAAGGATCAGTGCGGTTCTTCTCATGGCGACCTCCGGAAAGTGGACGTGTGGGATTTGAAACATACTGCCGATTTTTACCCCTTGTGGCGAACCTGTCTACAAATATTGACAGGTTTGGCCGAAAATTTCCCCTTCGCCCGTGGGGGGGAGGAGGGATCGATTCCCGTTCCGACAATGGATCCAGGAGCCCATTCCTGTGGCAGTACATTGTGTTCCATGGCCGAGCCGAGCTCCCAAGGATCGGGTGAAGCACCCCTCCACCTCACGGAACGCCAAAAGGCCGTGCTCTCCTCCATCGTGCTGCGGTATGTGGGGAACGCCGAGCCGGTCGGATCCCGGCAGGTCAGCAAGGACATCGTCGACAGCCTCTCGCCCGCCACCATCCGCAACGTGATGTCCGACATGGAGGAGATGGGCCTGATCGACCAGCCCCACACCTCCGCGGGCCGTCAGCCCACCGAGCGGGGATTCCGCGTCTGGGTGGACCAGATCATGCCCGCCACTCCCCTTTCCGAGCAGGAGAGGCAGGTCGTGGACCACGCACTGGGGCAGGCTCGGACCGAGGAGCAGCTTCTGGGCTCGGCGGCTCTGGCCCTTGCCGAGGTCACCCGGCTGCTGGGGTTGGCCATTGCCCCGGTGTTGCAGGGGGCCCGGCTCGAGCGGCTGGAACTGGTCGGGGTGGGAGACACGACCCTGCTGGTGGTGGCGTCGTTCGGGTCCGGACTCATCCGATCCATCGCGGTGGACACGGGTCGACCTGTTCCAGCCGAAGCTCTTTCCGACCTGGTCCGAAGGCTGCATCTCGCCGCCCTGGGACGAACCCCCATTGAGCTCCAGCGGAATCTCCGCGACATGGAATCCGCCGAAGTCCGCCCCGAGGACCCGCGGGAAGACGTGTTCCGACTGGTGTTGCGCGCCCTGCTGGACGTCTCCCACCCTGTCCGGTCTTCCGACGCCTTCCTGCAGGGCACCAGCCATGTCCTGGCCCAGCCGGAAATGGGCGAGAGGCGCTCCATGGCCAACCTGATGCAGCTTCTGGAAGACCGTCGCCAACTTGTGCAACTGCTCCAGGACAGGATCGGCCACGACGGCGTCTACATCACGATCGGGTCGGAAAACCGCGTCGAGCACCTGCGACCGCTGTCCCTGGTCACCCGCAACTACAGCATCGGCGACGCGAAGGGTGCGGTGGGGGTGCTGGGCCCCACGCGCATGCCCTACGCGAAGCTCGCGTCGGCGGTCGATTACATCGCGATGCGCCTGAGCCAGGGCTGAGGCCCCGCTTCAGGGGTTTGCTTCCTCCGCTGGATTCGGGGGCGCGGCGATCCCGGATTGCGCCCGCAGGGCGGAAGGCGTGGTGTCGAAAAGCTCCCGGAAGATGCGGTTGAAGTGCGGGACGTTTCCGTATCCCACGCGGTTGGCCACTTCCGAGACCGGGAGGTCGGTTTCCAACAGGAGCTTGCGCGCCGCCTCCCCGCGGACCCGGTTCAGGTAGGCCTTGAACAGCAGTCCGGAAGCGGCCTTCACCTGGGTGGTGACCCGGTCGACGGGAACTCCCGTGGAGCGCGAGACCTTCTCCAACGACAGTTCCGCGTCCGCGAAGTCCACGGCGATGCACCGGATGACGGCCTCCCGCTCGCGGTCCGCGTAGGAAACAGCCTCCACCGGCTGGAACACCACCGGTCCCGTCGGGATCGGGGTGGCTGGACCCTTCCGGCGTCGCCGGTTCCAGAGCAAGTGGAGAAATCCCAGGAGAAGCGAGGCGCCCAGGACCACACCCGACGCGAGCCAATGGAAGGATCGCGTCTCCATCCGGATTATGCGCACCTCTCGGGGTTCTCCCAATGGCGTCCCCTCGCCGGTCTGCAGGACCATCCGGACCACGCCCCGCCGCGTCTCGGCACCCAATTGGGACGAACGAACGCCCGCAGTGGAGTACCACCATGGTGGGGTCAGGAACCGATCCAATGGCAGATCGTATCGGGAGGTTCCGGGCACCAGGTCCAGGTCCTGGCAGTCGTAGCGGGCCGTCTGCCAGCGATCGTCGCGGGTGAATCCCGGGATCTCCTCCACCAAGCACATCTGGAGGTTTCCCAAGTTGCTGGGTCCGATCTCCACGCGGAGATCTCCTGGCGCGGAAAGATCCAGCCCCTTGTCGTGGGGCGCCAAGAACAGGATGGCGCCGGCGACCGGCCAAACCGCACCGGAGTCCAGGCGCAATGACAGATGCAGCTCTCCACCGGCGGTGTCGGCGGCGGCGGTGGACCTTCCGCCGGACGTCGCATCCGCGAAGGTCTGTATCCGGTTTCCCGTGCGGGGCCACAATTCCACCGTGGATCTGCACAGGAAGGCGGACACGAGAATTCCCAGGAGGACCCAGGTCCAGGGAGGCCAGGCAGGCCGGCTGCCGGGTCGCGCGTTGGCCGGGAACTCCTGTGGGCGCATGGAGGAGGAATGTAATCGATCGAATGGTCCAAAATCCGAAGACGGGCTTGGCGTGGGTCCGAGTGCTCGCCACCGGAGCACCTAGATTTGCCCGATCATGAAAACCGATCGCGCCTGGCCGGTGCTGGCCATCATCGCCGGGGTGGTCCTGGACCAGATCACCAAACTGCAGGCCCGGGAAATCCTGGTTCCCGGCGAACTGCACTCCTATCTGGGCGGGTGCCTCTGGGTGGAGCTCGTCCGAAACCACGGGGCCTTCCTCAGCCTTGGTGCCGCCCTCTCCGGCCCCGCACGAGAGGCCCTTCTGGTGGTGGGGGTCGGCATCTTCCTGGTGGGTGCCCTGTGGTGGCTCCTGTTCTCCACGAACTCGACCGCCGAGGGGCGCTGGACCATGGCCGCGGTGGTCGCGGGAGGCCTCGGGAACCTGGTGGACCGGATCTGGTTCCACGGAGGGGTCGTGGACTTCCTGAACGTGGGCATCGGGAGCCTGCGCACCGGCATCTTCAACGTGGCCGACATGTACATCACCTTCGCCGTCCTGTTCGTGCTGCTGCGATCGCTGCGGAAGAAGCCAGCGGGGTAAGAACGAGGAGGATGGCCTCCCCGGACCGCGAACGATCCCCGGAGCGCAAACCAGTCTCAACGTCGTAGACGTTGGTATATTAAACGTCATGAACGTTGATGAATTGAACCGAGCGCTTCTGGACGGCAAGATCGATGCGCCCGGGATCTTCCCTCGTCTGGATGCGTTGAAGGAGCAGCCGTTCGTCTTCCACGCGGACTTCGGTTTGGAACGGCTTCCCGAGGAGCCCGGGGTCATCCTGGTGCGGGGTGCCCGGCAATACGGCAAGTCCACGTGGATGGAAGGGCAGGTGCGAGGCACGGTGGAGAGGCATGGTCCAGGCTCGGCTCTCTTCTTGGATGGCGATCATTGCCGGGACGCCGACGATCTGTCGCGGCAGATTTCGGACACGGCCCGGCTCTTCCGGCGGGATGCGCCGGTCCGACGCCTGTTCATCGACGAGATCACCGCGGTGGGGGATTGGGAAAAGGCGTTGAAACGTCCTCTCGATCGCGGCGAGTTGGCGAAGGTGCTGGTGGTGACGACGGGATCGCGGGCCACCGACCTGCGGAGAGGGTCCGAACGGTTGCCAGGCCGCAAAGGGCGGCTGGACCGGACCAACTGGTTGTTCACCCCGCTCCCCTATCGTGAATTCGTTCGCGTGGGGGGAAAGCATTTGGGCGAGGCACCCGTGATCGCCTACCTGCTCACAGGCGGATCGCCGGTGGCGTGCGCCGAGATGTTGCACGGGGGACGACTTCCTCGCTGGATCTTGGACACGGTGCGCGATTGGATCCTGGGGGAGTGCGCTCGGGCGGATCGTCCCCGTCGATCCTTGGTCGCGGTCATGGAGCAATTGCACCGGTTCGGGGCATCCTGCGTGGGACAGACGAAATTGGCGAAGGAGGCCGGATTGGCCAACAACACCGTGGCGGCAGGCTACGTGGAGCTTCTGGCCGATCTCATGGTGGTGGGCATTTCGGATGCTTGGGATGCCGAGCGAAAGCACGAGATTCCCCGCAAGCCCGCGAAATTCCCCTTCGTGAACCTCCTTGCGGCCGTGGCCTGGGCTCCCGACGCCCCCGGCTCTGTGTCGGAGTTCCGGACCCTCCCGGGGCCCCGCCAAGGAGTGTGGCTGGAATGGCTGGTGGCCCAGGAACTGTTCCGGAGAGCAGCCGTGGCGGGGCGGCCGGAGCCGGAGCGGCTTCCGTATTGGCAGGGAGGAGACCACGAAGTCGACTTCGCAGGCAAGGCCGAGTGGTACGAGGTGAAGCGAGGCAAGACCTCGCCCATGGACTTCGCATGGTTCCCTCGGGTCTTTCCCAAAGGAAGGCTCACCGTGATCTGCGACGCACACTGGGAAACGGACCAAGTACGCGCGATTCCCTTCGAGAAGTTCCTGCTGGGGGAGTGAAAGAACTTTAATCCCTATTCGAGACGACATCGTCGGTTGCGCCAAGGATCTGAACGACAGCCGCGTGGAAGAGCTCCGGCCCCTGCTTCCGGAACCGGAACTCGTGGGACTGGCGGTGCGACTCCGGGCCGCATTGGGCGGCATCGCATCGGAGTTGTGAACGGGCACTTGCGCGGAAAAATGTGGGTTGGGAGAGGCCTTTGCCGGAACACGACAGTTCGTGCTCCCTTATGCACGTCGAGTTCGAGGAAGCGATTGTCCTAGATTCGATCACCGGGAACTCCGAACTCCCGTTCGGGAGTCGGCAGTGGCGTCAAGGAGCGGGGCATGGACGAAGACCTTCGCTGGAAGCAGCGTTTCGACAATTTCGCACGCGCCTAAGTGTGGTTGCGCAAGGCCCTGGAGCTTTCGCGGGAGCGTCCGCTTTCCGAACTGGAACAGCAGGGCCTCATCCAGGGATTCGAATTCACCCACGAACTCGCCTGGAACGTGCTCAAGGACTATCTGGAAGCCAAGGGGATTTCTGGGCTGGTCGGCTCGCGAGACGCGGCGCGTTCGGCCTTCAGGAACGGATTGATCGAAGACGGCGAAACCTGGATGGAGATGGTCAAGGCGCGCAATCTGTCTTCGCACGCCTACGACGCCAAGATCGCCGACACCATCTCGACGGACATCTGCGCACGCTTCGGTCCGGCCTTCGAACGGATGGCGCTGACCTTCGGGACGTTGGCCGAGAAGGGCGATTCCTGATGCGCTTCGGGTTGCCCGAGACCACCATCGATCTCTCGATCTATTCGGCCCTCGCACATCCCGGGCTCCGGGAGCATATCGAGCGCGTGGGACAGGTGTTCTACGAACGGGATTCCTTCCTCCCTGCGGCGGAGCAAAACGGCCTACCTTTGGGCAAGCCATGACCGCCCTGTGCCCTCTGCCCGTCGGGATCCAGGACTTCGCGCAACTGCGCGAGCGGGGATTCCTGTACGTGGACAAGACGGAACTGGTTCATCATTTGGTGACGGGCAGTACCGCGGTGTTCCTGTCCCGGCCCCGGCGTTTCGGGAAGTCGTTGTTGGTGAGCGTGTTCCAGAACCTCTACGAAGGGCGGCGCGAGCTGTTCCAGGGATTGTGGATCGAGGACAACTGGAACTGGGAGAAGAAGCATCCCGTGGTGCGCATTTCGTTCGGGACCGGAAAGTTCCAGGATCGCGGGGAGTTGGTGCGGCAGCAGCTCGCCGAGGTGGATCGGGAGGCTCGTCGCTTCGGCATCGAGTTGCAAGGTGTCACCGCGCAGAGGCGTCTCGCCGATCTCCTCGAAAAACTTTCCGGTCTTGGCCCCCGACCTGTCGTCCTGATCGACGAGTACGACAAGCCCATCCTGCAATGCCTGGAGGGAATGCGCGAAGGGAATTCCGGCTCGGTCCTGGAAGCCCGCGAAGAAGAGCTTTCGGTGCTGGAGGACAATCGCCAGCAGTTGCGGGCCTTCTACAGTTGCCTCAAGGACGCCTCTCCCGAATTCCTGTTCCTGACCGGAGTCAGCCGCCTGGCCAAGGCCAGCGTCTTCTCGGAGTTGAACCACCTCAAGGACATCACTTGGGAACGCGCGTACGGGACTTTGTGCGGAATCACCCAAGAGGAACTGGAAAACGACTTCGCTCCCCACCTGGAACGGATGGCGCAAGAGCAGGAGATGGATCTTGCTTCGCTGCTGGACCGGCTTCGCAAGGACTACAACGGGTTCCGTTTTTCACCCCGGGCAACGACCGTCTACAATCCTTTTTCCACTTGTCGCTGTCTGGATAGTCGGGAATTCGGTTCCTATTGGACGGAGACCGGCACACCGGAGTTCCTGGTCCGGTTGATGCGAAGCTCGAACACCGAATTGTCCGATGTCGAGGGTGTCCTCCTCCCGACCACGGCCCTGTCCAGTCTGGATCCCGACCGACCGGAAGCGCTTCCTTTGCTTTTGCAGACCGGTTACCTGACCATCGCGGGTTGGGAGGACGGATTCTACCGCTTGGGGTTTCCCAACAAGGAAGTACGCACAGCCTTCGTGGAACACTTGTTGAAGACGATGCATGGCAAGCGCATCCAGGACGTGGCTCCTCGCGCCCAGGCCATGGCCAAGGCGCTTCAAGACGGGAATCTGGACGAGTTCATCGAAGAGATGCAGCGGGTCTTCACCGGCATCGCCTACCAGTTGGACGACGCCCACGAGAAGCGCTACCACGGCCTTTTCCAGGCCATGTGCAACATGGCCCTCAATCCGCCCGCGTCGGTGCTGGCGGAGGTGCCCAACGCCTTGGGTCGTTCCGATCTGGTCGTGGACTTGCCGGAAGCCTGCTGGATCTTCGAGTTCAAGCGGGACGACGACACGGCCAAGGCCCTGGAACAGATGCGGCGCAAGCGCTACGAGAGCCAGTGGGAAGGCCGCCTCCTGCCCGACGGCGCAGTGAAGCCCGTCCACAAGGTGGCGGTGACCTTCGGAACGCGGGAGAGGAACATCGTGGGGTGGGAAGCCGACTGATCCCTGCGTGTCAGCGGGGCGCTGCGCGGGCTTGCTGCGCTTTGGCAGGCGCCGGGCCTTCCAGGGCCTGCCCGGCCCTGACCCGGCCAAAGGACCGATGGCGATGCGCCATGACGGCGGGAGGTTCGATACCGTCTGGTCAGGTGGGTGGGGCGAACACATTCGCCCCCCTTTTCCCTTCGAGACGGCCCTTTGGGTCTCCTCAGGGTGAGCGAAGTACGGAATTCCCGATTTTTCAATGGCCCGGCAGGATCCCTGACACATCCCGGCCCGGGAGGCTATTTTCCGGGATCCACCGAAAGAGGATTCCTGCAGATGGACAAGCACAGCCGCATCTTCGTGGCGGGGCACAACGGGCTCGTTGGCAGTGCCATCGTGCGCCACCTCCTGGCCGAGGGGTTTTCCAACGTCATCGTGCGGTCGCGCCAGGAGACGGATCTGGAAAACCAGAGCGCGGTCCTGAAACTCTTCTTGGAGGAGAAGCCCGAGTACGTGTTCATGGCCGCCGCCAAGGTGGGCGGAATCCTGGCCAACAGCACCTATCCGGTGGACTTCATCCGGTCCAACCTGATGGTGCAGAACAACATCATCGACGCTTCCTTCTACGGCGGGGTGAAGAAGCTGCTGTTTCTGGGCAGTTCATGCATCTACCCCAAGCTCTGCCCCCAGCCCATCAAGGAGGAATACCTCCTGACCGGCGCTTT
>Ga0209415_10007082_pt1 | contig 19675 bp, 17 predicted proteins | sample PeaSoiSIISIP2007_FD_187696 | JGI IMG/M metagenome (GOLD analysis project Ga0209415, IMG submission 187696) | Peat soil microbial communities from Weissenstadt, Germany - SII-SIP-2007 (SPAdes) (version 2) | ecosystem: Environmental > Terrestrial > Soil > Wetlands > Peat | place: Germany... | reverse complement strand
TTGAGCTCGAGCTGCGGGGCTTTCTTGGATTTCTTGAGCGCGCTGCCGCGCCCCGACAGGCTGGGATTGGTCATGAAAAAGGTATGGGCGCTGAAGGCGCCCGGTCCGGCGGCGACGCGCGTGTAGCGACCGTCGGGTCCCAGCGTCCAGCTTTGGGCGTTGTCCTTGAAATTGGCAATCATGATCTGGTCGAGAACTTGCTGATGGACGGTCGGATTCTCGATCGGGACCAGAGTCTCCAACCGCCGGTCGAAATTGCGGGGCATCCAGTCGGCCGAGGAGATGAAGACCTTGGCCGCCCGCGAGGGCAGTTTTTGGCCGGCGCCGAAGCAAAGGATCCGGCTGTGCTCGAGGAAGCGCCCGATGATGCTCTTGACCCTGATGTTTTCCGACATCCCCGGCACGCCCGGCCTGAGGCAGCAAATGCCGCGGATCACCATCTCGATCTGCACCCCGGCCTGGGAGGCCCGGTAGAGGGCATCGATGAGCTCCGCATCGACCAACGAGTTGAGCTTGACCCAGATCGTCGCCGGCCGGCCCGCGGCGGCATGGTCGATTTCCTCGCCGACCAGCTGCAGCACGGTCTTGCGCAGGTTGACCGGTGCCACGGCCACCTTTTCCAGCCGATCGGGCCTCGCCGATCCGGTCATGAAATTGAACAGGCGCGCCGCGTCGTGACAAAGCGCCGTATCGCAAGTAAAGAACGAGAGGTCGGTGTAGATTTTTGCCGTCACCGGATGGTAGTTGCCGGTGCCGAAATGCACATAGCTGCGGAGCGTTCCGCCCTCGCGACGCATGACCATGGAAACCTTGGCATGGGTCTTCAGCTCCAGGAAGCCGTAGACCACCTGCACCCCGGCCCGCTCCATGTCGCGAGCCCAGCGGATATTCGCCTCTTCGTCGAAGCGGGCCTTGAGCTCGATCAGCGCCGTCACCGACTTGCCCGCGTCGGCGGCCTCGATCAGCGCCTTCACCACCGGCGAATCCTCGCTGGTGCGATAGAGCGCCTGCTTGATCGCCACCACCGAAGGGTCGCGCGCGGCCTGGCGCAGGAACTGCACCACCACGTCGAAGCTCTCATAGGGGTGGTGGACGACGATGTCCTTCTGGCGGATGGCGGCGAAGCAGTCGCCGCCGAAATCGCGGATGCGCTCGGGGAAACGGGCGTTGTAGGGCGGGAACAGCAGTTCCGTGCGTTCGTTGACGATCAGCTTGCTGGTCGAGGCGAGCCCGAGCAGGCCATCCTGAAGGAACACGTCTTCGGGCTTTACGTCGAGCTGATCGATGACGAAGGCGCGCAGATCCTCCGGCATCGCGGCGTTCACCTTGAGACGGATGACGACGCCGCGGCGCCGGCGCTTCAGCGCCGATTCGAACAGCCGGACCAGATCCTCGGCTTCTTCCTCGATTTCGATTTCGCTGTCGCGGATCATGCGGAAATAGCCGAGGCCGACGACGGTGAAGCCGGGGAAAAGGCGGTCGAGATAGAGCCCGACCAAAGTCTCCAGAGGCAGGAACCGAATCGCCTTGCCGGGCAGGCGGACGAAGCGGGCGATCTGGGGCGGCAGCACGATGAGGGCGCGCAATTGCCGCCCGTCCTCGGCCCGGCGTAGGTCGAGGACGATGGCGAAGCCCAGATTCGGGATGAAGGGGAAGGGATGAGCCGGGTCCATGGCCATCGGCGTCAGGACCGGGAAGATCTGATCGAGGAAGAAGCCGTCCAGCCACTGCTTCTCCTCGGCCATCAGCTCGGACCCCTCGATCACGGCCAGACCGTTGGTCCTGAGTTCTTCGCGCAGCCGGCGCCAGCAGGCCTGCTGGTTGCGCATCAGCTCGCCCGTCCGGGCATTGATGGCGGCTAGCTGCTGGGCGGGCGTGAGCCCGTCCTGGCTTGGCGTGACGATGCCTTCGGCCTGCTGGCCCTTGAGGCCGGCCACCCGCACCATGTAGAACTCGTCCAGATTGTTGGCCGAGATCGACAGGAAGCGTAAGCGTTCCAACAAGGGGTGATTGGGATTGTCGGCTTCCTCCAGGACGCGCTCATTGAAGGCGAGCCAGGAGAGCTCGCGGTTGATGAAGCGCGATTCCGGCGGTTCGGGCAGCTGCAGAGCCCCGGAGGGTCGCTCCGTCGTCGCTGTATCGGATTTAAGCGCTTCGTCCATGCTCGCCTCTTGTCCATCCGAGTGTAGAGTGGCGACGTGAAAATGTCATGACACCGTCCTGATCCGTAAGTTTGGTTGCCTGCCCTTGAAACGCCTTTACCTGCTTCGCCACGCCAAGTCCGAATGGGCCGATCCGTCCCTGGACGATTTCGACCGGCCGCTCAATGGTCGGGGCCGGAAGAGCGCTCCGGCCATGGGACGCTACATGCGCCGGGAGGGCCTGATTCCGGCTCTTGTCCTCTGCTCGCCTGCCCGCCGGACGCGCCAGAGCTGGGAGCTGTTGGTTGGGAGCCTCAAGGCCGAGCCGCCGGTCGAATTCATCGACGACCTCTACCTTGCCGAGCCTGCCCGGCTGCTGATGCGAATCGGTCAGGCGCCGGAGGAACTTCCCTCCCTGCTGGTGATAGCTCACAACCCGGGGCTCCAGGCCCTCGCCCATAAGCTCGCCAGCGGCGGCGACAGGGCGGGCCGCCGGCGTCTGGCGACGAAGTACCCAACCGGTGCGCTCGCCGTCCTCGATTGCGATGTGGCAGCCTGGGATCAGCTCGCCTCCGGGCTATGCGTGCTCGAGCGCTTCGTGGCGCCCCGCGATCTACCATAGGAACGGGCTAGGTGATCGGCCGCGGCCAGAAGGTCTTGCGGCCGACAAAGGCCTTCCACACGCCGGTGACGCGGCCCAGATCGCCGGCGATGCTCGCCGCCTGCCAGCCCAGGACCACGCCGGCGCCGCGCGCCGCCGCCGTGGGGCCGAGGGTCGGCGCCTCGGCCAGGAATCGCTCCAGCTCCTCGACCAGGTGCCGGCTGACCAGAGCGTCGTTAAGGGAACCCAGCACGTCCTGGATGGCGCTCAGCGCCATGATGTACTTGGCGGTCGCCTTGCGCGGGAACAGCTCGCGGAAGAACTCGGCGACGTAGCGCTGCTTCTTGGCCATCAGGCGCAGCCGATGCAGCTCGGATTCCGAGAGCGCGGCCCGCTTGCCGCCGAACTTCCTGAGGCGCCGGTGGCGTTTCTGGAGAATGCCGGCGGCAAACTCCGTCACCGGCCGATCGAGCAGGCTGGCCTCGGCGGCGGCCCAGCCGCCGGTTTCGAGCCACAGATAGCAGCGCAGCAGCATGGCGGTATAGCGCGGCGAATCGAGCGTCGCACGGGCGCGGGTCTGGGCCATGCTCTTGAGCTCATGGGCAGCCTCCACCGCGGGCTTAAGTTCCTGTACCCGCTCGACGATGGGCGTCAGCGTGGTGGCGATGAAGACGTCCCAATCGCGGGCCGGATTCAATTCCTGCTGCAGCCAGCGCAGCTCTCGTGACAGGAACTCATGGGTCTCGGCGCCGAGGGTGTTGCGGTAGGCGGTCACCAGAGCCCGAAACCGGCGCAGGCCCACGCGAAGCTGGTGGATCCCCTCCGGATCGGCGCCGAGGCGGGCCGGCAGCTCGTTGCTTTGCATCTGCGCCAGACAGCTTCGCGCGGCGGCGGCGAAGGCATCGCGCGCGCTCATGGTGCCGCGCAAGCCTGCCGCCGTCGCTTTGACCGCCGCCGGCTGCTTTCCGGACATGAGCGCGAAGCCGCGGGCCGCCTTGGTGGCCGTGCCAAGGGTCAGCGGCATATCCTCGTGCAGCGCCAGGGCCAGCTCGAAGAGATGCTGAGGCTCGCCCTGGCGAAGCTCGAGCTCGATCTCCGACAGCGGCATGCACCCCGATTCGCAGCGGATTTCGCCTCGATCGAGGGCCATCTCGATCTGGCTTCCGGCATAGGCGAGCGGCCAGGTGGTCCGCTGGAATTCGGTGACGAACAGTGGGGTCAGGCGCTCGGCCACCGCCTTGTCAGCCAGAAGCCGGCGCAGACGGAGATCGGCGATCTTGTCCAGTTCCGGCAGATCGCCTTCGACCGGGGTCTCGATTTCGCGCAAGACCTGAAGCCCGCCCGGCCCGTCGGCCGGCAGCTTCAAGGTCTGGATGCGCCGCTTGCCGACGCTGCGGATGCGCAGTGCGATGCCCCGTTTGGCCAGGGCCTGATCCGGGGTGTCGAAATAAATGGTGCTGAGCCGGCGCGTCACCGCGCGCTTTTCCGCGAGGCGCCGGATCAAAGGCAGCTGGCGCACGGCGGGTACGAGTTCGGGCGGAACGACCAGCTTCAGCTCGATCTCGTCTGCCATTCGGCCCCCCAAAGGCCTGCCAAGAGTGCGGCGTTGCCGCGTTCAACAAAAGCCGCTGGCGGCGGCCCCTCCCCAAGAGGCCCGACCCCAGCGGTGTGCCGTCCTATAGCGAAGGCATGTGTGTCGTAAAAGTGACAGTTCAGTGACACTATGGGGTAATTTTCGTTACGACAGTCTATAGCTTCAGTTTCTTGAAGACGCGTTCGGGAATGGCCTTGATGATCGTCATGATCAACCACCAAAAGGCAGGAAAATACGCGACCTCGCGACCATTGGCCGCATAGGCGAGACAAGCCCGCGCGCAGGCTTCGGGGCTGGCCACCAGGAACATCCCGGGCAGGCCGAAGGTCATGGCGGTGTCGAGGAAACCCGGCTTTACCGTGGTGACGCTCACCCCATGGGGGGCCAGCTTGGCTCTGAAGCCCTGCAGATAGGCGTTGAGGCCTGCCTTGCTGGATCCATAGACGTAGTTGGAGGGCCGCCCTCGATCACCGGCAACGGAACTGAGGACCACGACAGCACCCGCGGCCGCCCCGGCAAGGCGCGGGGCGAAATGGGAGAGTATGGAGACCGCGCCCAGATAATTGACCGCGATCACCGGCTCGGCCAGCAAAGGGTCGCGCTCGATTGCTTCTTGCGGGTACAGCAGTCCGAAACAGAGGAAGACATTGAGTTGCCCTTGAGGCAAGGCTTCGACGAAGGCCGGATGGCTCGCCCGATCCGCGGCATCGAACCGGCGCACTTCGACCCGGCCGCCGCCGCGGATGCGGATGTCGGCGGCGCTGCGTTTCATGTCCTGCAAGTCGCGACCGGCCAGGATGATATCGGCGCCTTGCTCGGCCGCCAGGCGGGCGAAGGCGCGTGCGATGGACGAACTCGCGCCGAGGACGACCCAGATCGGCCGGCTCATGGCGGCCCGGCCTTGATCGCGAGACGGCGGGCGAGGTCCGAAGCCATACGGCCCGTCGGATCGACCTCGGCAAGAATGGCTCGAAATTCCGCCAGCCCGGGATACATGCGCGCGAAGCTTTGCGCCGAGAGCCTGGCATCCTTCGCCAGGTAGATCTTCCCGCCATGATCCAGCACGGGTCGCTCCAACCGGACCAAGAGATCGCCGACGCCGGAGGCTGCCGGGAAGTCGAGGGCGAGCGTGTGGCCGCGCCCGCCGAAGGAAAGCAGACCGGCCCCGTCGCGGCCCATGGTCTTCAGTACCGCGAGGAAGGAAGCCGCGCGGGAGTTGGCGCAAGTTTCCAGGATCGCACGCAGCGCCTGGTGGCTCGTTTCTTCGGGCAGCAGGCATTGGAACTGGTGGAAGCCGCGCCGGCCATAGAGCCGGTTCCAGCCGGTGATCGAATCGAGCGGGTAGAGGAACTTGTCCAGGGTCACCCGGCGCCGGCGCCCGGCAGCAGGCACCCGGCGCCAGTAGAGAGCATTGAAGAGACCGACACTCAATGGATTGAGGACAAAACCCGGCAGGTCGAGGGGAAGGCTGCGGCGCCTGAGCTCCTTGAAGCTATCGCCATCCTCGGGCGCCGCGGGATCGGCGCTCTCGACGATGCCTCGGCCGAGCGCCCGCCCCCTGGCGAGAGCATCCACCCAGCCAACCGAGTAATGGGACTTGTTGCGCGCTGCCTCCAGCACAGCGAGGAACTCGTCGAGATCGGCCACCCGCCGTTCTTGCAGCTCGACGAACCGCGAGGGTACGCGAGCCATTCTGAGCGACAGGGCGACGATGATTCCAGTCAGGCCCAACCCGCCCACCGTGGCGCGGAAGAGACGGTCCTCCGGGCTGATGCGGCGAAGCTCGCCCGAGGGAAGCATGAGATCGACCCAGGCGACGTGGGCGCCAAAATTGCCGGCCTGATCCTGGTTCTTGCCATGCACGTCGTTGGCGAGCGCACCGCCGAGGGTGGCGAAGGCCGTGCCCGGCGTCACCGGTGCAAGAAATCCCCGTGGCAGAAAGACCCGTCTCAGATCGTCGAAGGTAACCCCCGCCTCGGCCGCCAGCAGGCCGCTGGCGGGATCGAAATCCAGCAGCCGATCGAGGCGGCTGGTCAGGATGGCCCGCCCGCCGGCGTTGAGCGCCGCGTCGCCATAGCTGCGCCCGCCCGCGTAGGCAATGATGCCCTCGGGCCCGGCGGCGGCCAGCGCGCGGGCGACATCGGCCACCCGTTCGGGTCGGGCCGCGTTCATCTCGGCCCGGGCGACCCGTCCCCAGCCGGTAAAGGCCTGATGGCGCCAGCCGGCTTCAGCCATAGATGAGCCAGGCAAAGGTGGCGAGCCAGCCGAAGATGCTGATCAGCAGGAACGGATCGGAGATCGCGAGCCGCGTCGGCGAGCCGGAGCGATGCTCGACCAAAGTAATCTGCAAATAGCGCAGGACCCCGGCGATCACGAAGGGCGCGGTTAGAAAGAGCTTGTCGCTGCCAAGCCGCGCCATGTTGCCGGGCTGGGTCGTGTAGAGCAGGTAGCAGACGACGAGGGCCGCCAGCACGACGCCGAGCGAGGTGTCGAGGAACGGCAGGTTGTAGCCTGCCAGGCTTTCCCGATGGTCATCGTCGAGACCGCGCACGAGATCGTCGCGCCGCTTGGCCAGCGCCAGGAACAGCGCCAGCAGCAAGGTGCAGGCTACGATCCAGACCGTGGGCGTGACGTGGATCAGCACGCCGCCGGCATAAATCCTGAGGACGAAGCCGATGGCAATGACCAGCACGTCGACGATGGAGATGCGCTTCAGGAAGAAGGTATAGGCGAGGTTGAGCGCGCCATAGGCGAGCAGCACCTCGAGGAACCCGCGCGGCAGCCAGATCACGCTGGCCATGATCGCGCCGAGCGCGAGGCAGAACGCCAGCAGGGCGGCCGTACCCAGCTTCACTTGGCCGCTGGCCAACGGCCGCTTCTGCTTGACGGGATGGCGCCGGTCGGCTTCCCGGTCGCGCCAGTCATTGACGACATAGACCGCCGAAGCCAGCGCCGAGAACGCCAGCACGCCCAGCGCCACTTCGACCGCCGCAGCGACCGAAACCGCCGAAGGCGTGAAGAACAAGGGTGCGGCCACGAACAGGTTCTTGATCCATTGATGGGGCCGCAGCAGGGCAACGATCGGCGGCAGCGAGCTCATCAGGCCGTCTCGCTCTCGACGACTTCGCGCGCCAGCGGCAGCGTGACCGGCCGGCGCCGCGCCAGAGATTCGCGGTCGAGGCGCGCGACCATCCGCCGCACGGCCTCGAAGCTGCGCTCCATGCGCCGCACGAGATAGGCCACGACCTCGGGCTGCACGGCCAGCTGCCGGTCGGCGAACAGTTTCACCAGCAGGCCTTCCATCAAAATCTCGTCCGGCGGATCGATACCTATGGCCGGCATCGCCGCCAGCCGGGAAGCAAGGTCCGCCAGGCCGACGCCCCAACGGGCCGGTGCCTCGCGCGACAGGATCAGCAGATGGCCCCGCCGCTCGGCCAGGAGGTTGTAGAGATGCAACAGGGCCCGCTCATCGACTGGGGGGGCCCCGTCCAGGGCCACCTCGCCGTTGCCCTCCATGAGGCTCGCCAGCGAATCCTGCGATAGCTCGGCGGGCTGGATCAGCCGCGCGCCGGACCGCGCCCGGAAGACGTGGGCGAGATGGGTCTTGCCGCAACCCGCCGGGCCTGAGAGGGCCAGCCCCGGCGCCGGCCAGTCCGGCCACCGGTCGAGCCAGGCGACCGCCGCCTCATTGCAGGGCGCCACGAGGAAGTCGTCACCGCCGTAGGAGGCCCGATGGCCCAGGTCTAAAGGAATCTGGGTCATCCCGGTTCGCCGCGAAAGAAGCTGCTCTGGCGGTAGCGCTCCACGGCGAATCGGATCAGCACGCCGATCGAAGCCGCGATTGGCACGGCGAGCAGCAGGCCGACGAAGCCGAACAACGCACCGCCCGCCAGCAGAGAGAAGATCACCCAGACGGGGTGCAGGCCGACGCGCCCGCCCACCAGGCGAGGCGTCAGCACATAGCCTTCCAGGACCTGGCCGAGGGCGAAGAGCGCGGCCACCAGGCCCACGTGAGTCCAGTCGTCGAACTGGACGACCGCGAGCCCGACCGAGGCAAGGAAGCCGACAATGCTGCCGACATAGGGAATAAAGGCCATGAAGCCGATGCCGATGCCGATGGCGAGACCGAAATTGAGACCGGTGAGGCTGAGTCCGGTTCCATAATAGGCTGCTAGAAGCAGACAGACCGTGGCCTGTCCGCGGGCGAAGCCGGCGAGCGTGCGGTCGATGGCGCGCAGCTGTTCGCGAATTGTCTCGGCATGGCGAAGGGGCAGGAGCTTGTCGATCTCCGCGCCCAGCCGCTCCCAGTCGCGCAGCATATAGAAGGCGACGACAGGCGTGATGAACAGGAGCGAGAGCAGATTGGCAATGGCCACGCCGCTGCCCACGACCCGGCCGAGCGTCCTGCCGATCCAGGGAACGATGCTCGCGGCTTGGCTACCAGCACCGGCGCCAATATCCGACAGGCTGGAGAAGCCGAATTTTCCAGCAAGCATCCTGACCCAGGGCAGGAAGTGAGCGATCAGCTGATCGGCGTAGCCTGGCAGGCTGGCAGCGAAGTCGACGATCTGGCGCTCCAGCACCGGGAGCAGGAGGATCAGAGCCGCGGCGAGCACGACGGCAAGGCAGATGCTGACGATCACGGTGGCCGCCGTTCTGCTGCAGCCCATGCGCTCCAGCCTGTCGCAGACCGGGTTGAGGAAATAGGCGATGCCGAGCCCGGCTACGAAGGGCAGCAGGACGCTGCGCAGCAGGTATACCGCGATCAGAAAAAGCAGCAGGCCCAATAGCCAGAACCGAAGCTGGCGCTGGCCGTTCATCGCCCCGTCTCGCTGCCCACGAACCGCCGGCCCCAGACGGCGATATAGGCCCCGCCGGAGATCAGCGTGGTGGCGGCCGCGACATAGCCCAGAGCCATGTCGAGGCCGTGGCTGTCGAAGCCGAGGCCGAGCTGGGCCAGGACCAGTGCCGCCAGCGTGATCTGCACTGTGGTGTTCACCTTGCTGACGAACAGAGGCTGCATGGTGAGATGCTGGGTCAGCAGCTGGTAGAGCATGGCGCCGCCGATAATCAGGACATCGCGGAACACCACGAGGATGACGAGCCAGGCCGGCATGTGGCCGGCATAGCCGAGCGCGACGTAGACGCTGGTCAAGAGGGCCTTGTCGGCAAGGGGATCGAGGTAGGCGCCGACTTCGCTGCGGGTCTCGAGGCGCCGCGCGAGGTAACCGTCGAGGGCATCGGAAATCCCTGCCGCGACGAACAGCCAGAAGGCCGAATTGTAGCGGTCGGTCAGGATCAGCCAGACCGTCGCCGGCACGGCCAGGAGCCGGGCGAGGCTGATCAGGTTGGGCAGGAATTGGAGCAAGGCGCGCTTGCTATCCCTGGGTCTGGCCGACGAATTCCAGCGTCACGTGGCCGTCGCCGGCGTCCTGCAGGGTGAGCGCATGCTGCTGCAGCGCACGGGAGAATTGATCCCGGTCGCCGACAAACACCAGGTCGAGCTCGGCATGGTTGGTCATGAGATAGACCACGTCGACTTCTTTCAGTGTGCCAAGCGCGGCGAGCCGGCGCCTCAATTCGACCCACTGGGCGAAACTGGCGATCGGGACCTCGACGGTCAGGCGCTGTTCGACGTCCGAGGAAATCCTGTTCTGATCGATCCAGTCCTGCTGCAGCTGCTGGGATATCCCGTCGGCCGCCTCGGTATAGGCGATGCTGGGATCGCTGCCGTCGCCGGCGACATGCAGTTGGAAACTGCCGGCGGCCCCGGCGACGCCATAGCGCCTGGTTTCGACCGACAGGCCCGGCCCGCTCGCGTCCGGCTTGGCCATGGCAACAAGCACATCGCTCACGCCATAGCGCTGCGCGAGCGCCTGGACCTTGGCGGCGTCGCCGGCCACCGCGTCATCGGCAGCGATGGCAGCGGTGTCGGCCTGGTCGCCCTTGGGCACCACCACGCCGACGAGACCAGCCGGCGGCGGATGCTTGGCCCAGAAGGCGAGCCAGTCATTGCTGTCTTCCCACAGCAGCTCCTTGCCGCCAGCGAGCAGGACCGGCAAGACGAGAACCGGCGGGCTTTCGGAAGACGCGTAGGCAACGCCGCTCTGCTGCAGATAGTCGTGAATGGCATCGGCGCGAAAGCTGAAAGCAAGCCGGCCGATATAGCGCACCGTCGAGCTGCGTTCGGATTCGACCGCATAATCAGCGACCATGTCGGTGATTTGGGCATCGGTGAGGGCCGGCAGACGCGCCACATCGTTCTCGGCCGCCACCATGGCGAGCGCCTTGGCCAGCGCCATGCGCTGGCCGGCGATCACGGCATTGGCTCGCGCCGTCACCGCATCGCTGGCGGTCACGTCCACGTCGATGCCGTAGACGGCGATCTCCGCCGCATTCTGGGCCCGGACAGGTGCTGCGATGGGCAGGCACAGGAGAAGCGCCAGCGCCAAACCGGCCGTCGTTGCAAAGCGCTTCGGATCAAGTATTTTGCAACCGTATTTCATGTGGGATTTTATATCCCATCGCCACGGAGGACGCCATAAACACCCGCAGCGACAGCCGTGGCGCGAACCGCACTGGCAGCTACCGCGACGCCGGCGTCGATATCGACGCGGGCGCCGCCCTGGTCGAGGCCATCAAGCCCCTTGCGGCGGCAACGGCGCGCCGCGGCACGGCCGCGGGCTTGGGTGGGTTCGGCGCGCTGTTTGACCTCAAGGCCGCCGGCTATTGCGATCCGATCCTGGTCTCCACCACCGACGGGGTCGGCACCAAGTTGAAGATCGCGATTGCCGCGGACCGGCATGACGGCATCGGCGTCGATCTGGTCGCCATGTGCGTCAACGACCTGGTCGTCCAGGGCGCGGAGCCACTCTTTTTCCTCGACTACTTCGCCACCGGCAAGCTCATCGTCGCCGCGGGACGGGACATCGTCGCCGGCATCGCCGCAGGCTGTCGCGAGGCCGGATGCGCGCTGGTCGGCGGCGAGACGGCCGAGATGCCCGGGATGTATGCGCCCGGCGACTATGACCTCGCCGGATTCGCCGTGGGCGCGGTCGAGCGCGACAGCGTGATCGATGGTGCGCGCGTGGCCGCCGGCGACGTCATCCTCGGTCTCGCCTCCTCCGGCCTTCACTCCAACGGCTTCTCCCTGGTGCGCCGGGTCGTGGCCGAGGAGGGCCTGGACTATCGGACTGAGGCGCCGTTCCAGCCGGGTGCAACCCTCGCGGCGGCCCTGCTGACGCCGACGCGGATCTACGTCAAGAGCTGCCTCACGGCGGCGGGCAGCGGGCGCATCAAGGCCATGGCCCATATCACCGGGGGCGGCCTCTTGGAGAATATTCCGCGGGTGTTGCCCGAAGGCCTCGCGGCCGCGATCGACGCCCGGCGCTGGCCGCTGCCGCCCGTGTTCGACTGGCTGAAGCGAACCGCGCGCATCGCCGAGGCGGAGATGGCCCGCACTTTCAACTGCGGCATCGGCATGATGCTGGTCGTGGCACAGGACGATGCCGAAGCCGTCGCCCGGCAGCTCGCCGATGCGGGTGAGCAGGTGTTTGCCATCGGCCGCATCGTCACGCGCGGCACGGGGCTGCCGGGCGCAATCGTCGAGGGCATGGCCGAGGCATGGCGCGGCTGAGGCTCGCGATCCTCATCTCCGGACGCGGCTCCAATATGCAGGCGCTCCTGGCAGCCTGCCGGAGCGGAGCGATCGCGGCCGATCCCTGCCTCGTCCTTTCCAACCGGGCCGAGGCCGCCGGGTTGGCACTTGCCGAGGCGGCCGGTATCGCGACCCGCACCGTCTCCCATCGCGGCTTCGGCGACCGGGCCGGTTTCGATGCCGCCCTCAACAAGGCGCTTGGCGAGGCCGGGATCGATTTCGTCTGCCTTGCCGGCTTCATGCGCCTCCTGACCCGGGGTTTCATCGAGACTTGGCGCGACAGGATGATCAATATCCACCCGTCTCTGCTGCCCGCCTTTCCCGGCCTCGACACGCATCGCCGGGCGCTCGCCGCGGGGGTTAAGTTCGCGGGCTGCACTGTGCATTTCGTGCGCTTCGAGACGGATACGGGGCCGATCATCGCCCAGGCCGCCGTACCGGTGCTCCCCGGCGACGATGAGGCCCGACTCGCCGCCCGGGTACTGGAAGCGGAGCATCGCCTCTATCCCGTGGCGCTTGGCCTCATCGCCGCGGGGAAGGTCAGGGTCGAGGGCGAGAGGGCGATCGCGGAGGCGCCGGCACCGGCAGCGCAAATGCTTCTCAATCCAACGGGCTGAGCCGTGGCGATTGACCGCATAACCCGGCTTGCGCTAAATCGCTGCCGGCTTCCAGTTCCGACAGGAGAAACGGCCGATGTCCATTCAGGATGATATCCTTGCCGACCACCAGCGCATGTGGCGCAGCTTCTGCCGGCTCACGACGGTCGCCGTCATCGTCGTCGTCACCATCCTCGGCCTGATGGGCATTTTCCTGCTCTGACTCCACCGCCTATCGCCATTCCCGCGAAAGCGGGAAGCCATCTGCCGTATGGACCTCCGCTATCGCAGAGGTGACGAAGGAGAATGCCTCCGCGTGATTCGGACCTGATCTAGCCGACGAGCTCCGTGCCGGCGAAGAAGTAGGCGATTTCCTTCGCCGCGTTCTCGGGCGAATCGGATCCATGCACCGAATTGGCCTCGATCGATTCGGCGAAGTCACGCCGGATCGTGCCGGCGGCAGCCTTGGCGGGATCGGTTGCCCCCATGACCTCGCGATTGCGCGCGACGACGTCTTCGCCTTCCAGCACCTGAACCACGACCGGTCCGCTGGTCATGAAGCGGCAGAGGTCGGCATAGAATGGCCGCGCCTTGTGCACCTCATAGAACTTTTCCGCCTGGGCGCGGGACAGCCAGAGCCGCTTCTGGGCGACGATGCGCAGGCCCGCCTTCTCCAGCCGCGCGTTGATCTCGCCGGTCAGATTGCGCCTGGTCGCGTCCGGCTTGATGATCGAGAGGGTGTGCTCGATGGCCATGAATTCCGCCTTCGGTTCAACAAAACGGGCCTTCATATACGCCCGCGGCCCCGGCGGCAACCCTTTCAGGAACCCTGGGTGACGGGACTCCGGCGCCATGCTAAGACGCCGCCGCCATGCTCAAGATCAGCCGCCTCACCTATCGGATCGCCGGCCGGACCTTGCTGGAGGAGGCAAGCATGAGCCTCTCCCAGGGACAGCGCGCAGGGCTGGTCGGGCGCAACGGCAGCGGCAAATCGACGCTCCTGAAGCTGATCGCCGGATCGCTCCAGCCCGACGGCGGCGACATCGAGCTGGCTTCGGGCTGGCGCATCGGGCTGTTGGCCCAGGAGGCGCCAAGCGACCGTCGAAGCCTTCTCGAAACGGTCCTGGCGGCCGATACCGAGCGAACGCGGCTTCTGGCCGAGGCGGAGATCGCAACCGAAGGCCATGCGATCGCCGAGATCCATATGCGGCTCGCCGACCTCGAGGCACACCGCGCTCCCGCGCGCGCGGCCTCGATCCTGGCCGGGCTCGGCTTCGATACGGCGGCGCAGCAGCGCCCCTGCAGCGACTTCTCCGGCGGCTGGCGCATGCGCGTGGCGCTGGCCGCCCTGCTGTTCATCGCCCCCGATCTTCTGCTCTTGGATGAGCCGACCAACCACCTCGACCTCGAGGCAACGATCTGGCTGGAAGGCCATCTGAGACAATACCCGGGAACCCTTCTCCTCGTGTCTCACGATCGCGATTTGCTGAATCGCGTCGTCGAAAGGATCGTTCATTTGGATGGCGGCAAGCTGACCCTCTACAGCGGCGACTACGACCGGTTCGAGCGCACCCGCGCCGAGCGGCTGAACCTCCTCTCGGCCGCGGCGGCCAAGCAGGACGCCCAGCGCCGCCATATGCAGGCCTTCATCGACCGGTTCCGCTACAAGGCGAGCAAGGCGCGCCAGGCACAAAGCCGGCTGAAAGCGCTGGCCCGCATGGAGACGATCGTGCTGCCCGAGGAACAGGCCGCGACGACTTTCTCCTTCCCCGAGCCCCAGGCGCTGCCCCCGCCGCTCCTCACCCTCGACGACGTGGCGGCCGGATACGCGGCGGGCGAACCGGTGCTTCGGCGCCTCGACTTGCGGCTGGACATGGACGACCGCGTCGCTCTCCTAGGCGCCAACGGCAACGGCAAGTCGACGATGATGAAGCTCTTGGCCGGCAGGCTCGCGCCCATGGCCGGCAGGCTTACCCGCTCGCCCAAGCTCAAGGTCGGCTATTTCGCCCAGCATCAGCAGGAGGAACTCGACCTCGCCGCAAGCCCGCTGGTGCACATGGAACGGGCCACGCCGGGCGGACGGGAGGGCCCGATGCGCGCCCACCTCGCCCGCTTCGGTCTGGACTTCAACCGGGCCGAGACTCCGGTTGGCCGGCTGTCCGGCGGCGAGAAGGCGCGCTTGTTGTTCGCTCTCATGAGCCGGAGCGCGCCCAACATCCTGCTGCTCGACGAACCGACCAACCATCTCGATATCGATGCGCGCCAGGCCCTGATCCAGGCCCTGAACGACTTCGAAGGCGCGGTGGTGCTGGTCAGCCACGATCCGCATCTGATCGAGCTGGTGGCCGACCGGCTGTGGCTGGTGGCCGAAGGGCGTTGCATCCCGTTCGAGGGCGACCTCGAGGACTACCGGCGTCTGCTCCTGGAGAGGGAACGCGACGCCAGCCGCGATGCCGGCACCGACGGCAATGGCGCCCAAAGCCGCAAGGAGAAGCGCCGGGCCGCCGCCGAGGCGCGGGCCGCCGGCACGCCGCTGCGCCGGGCGGTCGAGAGCGCGGCGGCCCGCCTGGAGAAGCTTCAGAAGCAGCTGGCCGGCCTGGAGCGGCGCCTCGCCGATCCGGCCCTCTATGCCGGTCCCAGCGAGGCGTTGAGGGCCCTTCAGATCGAATCCGGGGAAATCCGCCGGCAGGTGGCCCTGGCCGAGGAACGATGGATCGCCGCAGAGCTCGCCCTCGAATCGAGCGGACGGGCCGCAGGCTGACTACGCGCTCGCCTTTTGCTCCCAGGCGCCGCGATCGTCTTGCTGAAAATAGCTGAGGATGTGGCCGGCGGCCTTGTAGGCCGTCCAGCGCCGGCGCGCCGCGGCCACGGCCTCATCGTCAGCTCCATCGAACAGCTCGACGCAGAGCCGGTAGCTTGCCAAACGCGTGCTCTCGGCCCCGTCGGCGACGAATAGCACCTGGGCGCCGTTGGGATTCTCGTCCGCGGCCGTCAGCCAGATGGGTTGCCGGTCGGCGAATCCGTCCTTGGCCGTGCCATGGGGCAGGAACGCGCGGTCGCCATAGATCCACAGATGCGCCGCCAGAGCCTCGACCCGTTCCTCAGATCCCAGCAGCACGACCGCCCGCTCGCCCCGTTCGAGGGTGCGTTCCAGCATCTTAGGCAGCGCCGCCTCCAGGCGCGTGCGCTGCAAGTGATAGAAACGGACCTCGCTCACCGCTCCTCGTAGTGGTCGGCGACCAGGCGCTCGAGCAGGCGCAGGCCGAAGGCCGTGGCACCTTTGGGCGCCGTGGGCACGTCCTTGTCCGACCAGGCGACGCCGGCGATATCCAGATGCGCCCAGGGGACGTCCTTGATGAAGCGTTTGATGAAGTGGGCGGCAGTGCTGCTGCCGGCCTGGCGTCCGCCGATATTCTTCATATCGGCGGCGTCGGTGTTGAGCATCTTGTCGTAGGCGTCGGCCAGCGGCATGCGCCACAGCTGCTCGCCCGTCGCCTTGCCCGCCGCGATCAGGCGCTCGGCCAGCGTCTCGTTGTTGGCGAACAGGCCGCCATAGACGCTGCCCAGCGCCACCAGGATGGCACCGGTCAGCGTCGCCAGATCGATGACCGCCTGGGGCTTGAACTGCTCCTGGCAGTACCAGATCGCATCGGCGAGCACGAGCCGTCCTTCGGCGTCGGTGTTGATCACCTCGATCGTCTGGCCCGACATGGAGGTGACGATGTCGCCCGGCCGCTGTGCCGTGCCCGAGGGCATGTTCTCCACCAGCCCGATCACGCCGACAGCGTTCACCTTGGCCTTGCGGGCGGCAAGCGCGTGCATCAGGCCGATGACCACGCCGGCACCGGCCATGTCGGTTTTCATTTCCTCCATGCCCTGGGCCGGCTTGATGGAGATGCCGCCGGAATCGAAAGTGACGCCTTTGCCCACGAAGGCGATGGGCTTCTGCTTGGGGTCGCTCGCACCCCGCCACTGCATGATCGCGAGCTGCGATTCGCAGGCCGAGCCCTGGCCGACGCCGAGCAGGGCACCCATGCCCAGCTTCTTCATCTGCTTTTCGCCCAGCACCTCGACCTCGACGCCGAGTTCGTGAAGCTTTTTGGCTGCTTCGGCGAGGCTCTCGGGAAAGATGACGTTGGCGGGCTCGGACACCAGATCCCGGGTCGCGACGACACCGTCGCCGATCTTGTCCAAGGGCTCGTAGCTGCGCCGGGCGGCGGCCGGATCATCGACCATGATGGTAAGGCGCTTCAGCGTCGGCTTCTGCTCCGGCTTTTCCCGAGTGCGATACTTGTCGAAGCGGTAGCCGCGCAGGCGCGCGCCCAGCGCCAGATTGGCCGCCATTTCGCCGACGCCGAGGCTGGCGCCCGCGATCTCGTCCACGGCAACGAAGGCGGAATGCTCGCCGGCGGCATTGAGGGCAGCAACCAGGCGTCCGCCGATCGCCTGCAGCGTCAACGCATCGAGCGCCTCCGGCTTACCGAGCCCCAGCAGTTGGATGCGCTGGGCCTCGAGCCCCTGGGGCGCCAGGATCGAGAGCTGATCCTCCGGCCGGCCTTTGAACCGGCCGACGGCGAGCGCCCGGCCAATCGCCCCCTTGCTTTGCTTGTCGGCCTGCTGGGCCGTGGGCGTCAAACGGTGCTCTTCGAGAATGCCGACGACGAGGGTCCCCGCAGAGGGAAGCTCCGGCTTGGCAAAGGCGATCTTCATCTGTCCCGTCTCCTGGGGGATTTGATTTGCGGCGTTGTCCTCTAGCATAGGCCGGCGCTGGAGCAAAGGCGGGCCCGAATTGCAAGGGCCGCGAGGATGCGCTCCCAGGGTCTGGTCGCTGCGACAATGGCGCCCATTCGCGGGCGCGGCATCGACCGTTCGACCTCCCTTTGTTCGACCGTGAAGAAATGGGGGCAGGGGGCTAGGAAGCCGCGGCACCCCGGGCCTATCATGGCCGGGCATGCGCAACCTCGGCCTCTACATCATCCGCCAGCTCGGCTTGGCCACCCTGATGACGGCGGCCGGCCTCACCCTCGCCATCTGGCTCAGCCAGTCGCTGCGCCTGCTCGACGTCATCGTCAACCGGGGTCTCGCAGCGGGGCTGGCGCTCAAGTTCATTATGCTGCTGCTGCCGGGATTGCTGGCGCTTCTCTTGCCCATCGCCGTATTCATCTCGGTCATGTTCGTCTATCACCGGCTCAGCGCCGACAGCGAGCTCGTGGTCATGCGCAGCATCGGCATCGGCAATCACCGCCTCGCCCAACCCGCGATCATCTTCGCCGTCGGCGCGGCGCTTCTCGGCTATTTCCTATCCCTCTACGCCATGCCCCGGGCGCTGCGCGAATACCATGACATCCAGGCCGAGCTTGCCGGCGACATCGCCGGCGTCGTGGTGGAGGCAAGCGTCTTCACCGAAGTGGCACCGGGCATGACCTTCTACGCCCAGAGCCGCGACCGTCACGGCGTACTTTCGGGCATCATCGTCGATGATTCCCGCGACCGCGAACGCCGTCTGATCTACACCGCGACCCGCGGCGCCGTCACCAACAGCGCCGAAGGACCGCGCGCAATCCTGGAGAACGGCACCTATCAGGAGACCGACAAGAAAACCGGCCGCGTCTCGGTGCTGTATTTCGACCACACCTCGATCGGGCTCGCCGCGGTCATCGGGCACAACAGCTTTCAGCGCAAGCGGGAGGCGGAGGAACTTTACCTGCCCGAGCTGGTGGCCGGCATGGCCGGCGATCCCGACCCGGTCCGGCGCGGCCTGTTGAAGATAGAGCTGCACCGCCGGTTGTCGGAGCCGCTGTTCACCATCGCCCTCGCGTTGATCGCGGCCGGCGCGCTGATCACCGGCAGCGCGCCGCGTCAGGGACAGAATGCCCAGATGATAGGTGCCACGATCGGCGTCGCCAGCCTCCTCGCCGTCTCCTTCATTCTGCGCGGCATCATTCAGCGGACGCCGGCGCTGGCGCCCGCCTTCTATGTGATGCCGGTTCTGGCCATGGCCTGCGGTGCCTGGCTCCTGCTGCACCGGCCGACATTCCTGCGCTGGGCGGCCGCATGAAGTCCTCGCTTTCCCCGACCTTGACGCTTTACATCGGCGGCCGATTCCTGGCCTGGGTGGCGGGCGTATCTTTGCTGCTGTCAGGCATCGTCCTGTTTGGCGACGCCATCGAGCTGCTGCGCAAGGCGTCCGATCACCCCGATGTCGGGTTTGGCACCATCATGCTGATGGCCGTGTTCCAGATGCCGGCGACCGCGCAGGAAGTGATGCCCTTCGGCCTCCTTGCCGCCACGCTCGGCTGCCTGGCGCAGCTGACGCGCAGCAGCGAGCTCGTCATCGTGCGCGTCAGCGGCGCCTCGATCTGGCAGATTCTGACGCCGGCCCTCCTGCTGGGCCTCGCCGTTGGGCTGCTGCGCGTCGGAGCATTCGACCCCATAGCCGCGGCGGCCACTGAGCGCTACGAGAGCATGACCCAGCACTATCTCAGCCAGGCCGACCCGCTGGTGACCGTCAGTCCGACGGGCCTCTGGTTGCGCCAAGCGACGGGCAAGAACAGCTACGTGCTGAACGCCCGTAGCATGGTGAGCGACAAGCCCTTGTTCAACGCGGTGACCCTGCTCGACTTCGATTCCAACAACCGCTTCGTCCAACGGATCGACGCCGCCAGCGCCGAACTGCTGGATTCGGCCTGGGTGTTGAGGCAGGCCCAGATCATCCAGCCGAACAAGCCGCCCAAGCAGGTTGCGGCAATCACCGTGCCGGCCAGGCTGACCTATGACCAGCTGCTCGAAAGCTTCGCCTCGGCCGGATCCCTGTCATTCTGGCAGCTCCCGAGCTTCATCGACGTGCTCGAGGCTTCCGGTCTCCCGTCACGGGCCCATCGCCTCAAATTCCAGAGGCTGCTGGCGATCCCGCTTCTCTACATCGGCATCATTCTGCTGGCCACCTGCTTCGGCCTCAGGTTGCCTCGATTCGGCGGCCTTCCGATTGCGATCGGGGCTGGTGCAGTGGCAGGATTCCTGCTCTATTTCCTGTCGAGCCTGGCGGCGACGCTTGGGGTGAATTCGAGCATGCCGCTGGCGCTCGCC
>Ga0209415_10007081_pt1 | contig 19676 bp, 12 predicted proteins | sample PeaSoiSIISIP2007_FD_187696 | JGI IMG/M metagenome (GOLD analysis project Ga0209415, IMG submission 187696) | Peat soil microbial communities from Weissenstadt, Germany - SII-SIP-2007 (SPAdes) (version 2) | ecosystem: Environmental > Terrestrial > Soil > Wetlands > Peat | place: Germany... | reverse complement strand
CAAAAGCAACAACGCAAGGAAGGAAAAAACAAAAACGGGCCTTGACCACAGCCGACCTGCTCATAGAAAACGGGCTTCTAGGAGATTACTGGCTGATCTGGACTTTCGGCTCAAGTCCGCGCGAATACCACAAAGCCGTTTGCGGGGATAACTATGTTGCCCGACGCCTGGAAGCCATGCAGCGGCGGGCCGGAGGCATTGATACCGCCCCCGTTGCCAGCCACAATCGGGTTCACCCAATTATCGTAGACGTCGCTGTTAAACACTTCCTGCCACGGACCGGCAAAGGGGAAGCCAATGCCGTAGTTGTACCAAGTGACTTCGGCGAGCGTCGCCACCACAATCACATCCTGCCCGCTGCCGTCGAACCAACGTTGAAATGCAATTACGCGGTTCTGGTTATGAACGTGGAACGGATTCACGTTGTCCCCGCGCAGCGCCGGATAATTCCAGCGCAGCTGGACTAAATCCTGTGTAAACCGTAGATGATTCGCCCTGGCCGTATCGGTTCCTGCATTCAATCCAGCCCACGAGATCAGATTCGACGATGTGGGATCCCAGCTCCATTGCTTGTCCTCGAGAAACTCCTGGCCCATGAAGATTTGGGGAATTCCCGGAGCGGTGAGCAGCAAGCCGGTGGCGAACCGCGAGCGGCTGCGCGCGTACCACGACACGTGATTGGAGCTGTCGGCCAGAGCGGGAATGCGGAGATCCGTGCCCACTTTCACGATGTCGTGATTCTCAACACACGGCACTGCCTGCCAGCCATGAGCGAACCCTTGGGGATAGAGGTTCTCGGCGATCGCACCGAAATCAATGGAAGCATTCTGCCCATACGAAGCCGCCTGTACCGCATTTCGAATCGCGCCGCGCAATCCATCGTGCTGCACCACGTCGAATCCGGCGCCGCCATTGACGGTCGGCGTCACAATCGACGGCCAGGGCTTGGGATAGTTGCCCACCTCGCCCGGCCAGAACTCCGCGTTTTGCAGCAACCTCGGCTTCCGATAGCGAAGGCTGCTGGTCAAGTTGCAGCAGAAGGTCCAGCCCGAATCGCAATTCATCGAGATCAGGTCGCTGATTTCGTCATAGCGAAATCCATCGACGTGAAATTCGCTGATGTAGTACAGGGCATTGTCGATAAGGAACTGGCAGACATCGTTTTTCCAGAGAGCGAACGAAAGCCCGCCAGTTCCCCGGTCCTGATCAGTGAAATACAAGCTGTCGTTGTTATTGCCGATGTTCCTGGCGCGGTCCCAGTAGTAGATGCAGTTATCGTCCAGCTGCCCGTTAACCGTGAATCCGCCGGCATGGTTATAAACCACGTCGAAGGCGACCGCAATTCCGTAAACGTGGCACAGATCTATCAGCGCCTTCAGTTGAGCCGGACCCGGAGTAATGTCCTGCAAGCCAATGGGTGGAAGGCCTTTGGCCGTGAACAGTCCATTGATGGTGGTGAGGTATCCATTGAGAGCCGCAGGGTCGGTAACCACATACGGAAAGTCCGGAGAGAACAAATCTGCTCCGTTATAACCCATCGATGGATCGGTCTCCATTTCGTCAATAGGCAGCGGCTGCAGAAAATTGACCCCGAGCGCGACGAGATAGGGAATCTTCGCGATCACATCGAGAAACGTTGACGCGACGCCAGGCGCACTGGGGTTGTACGTTCCAATGTGCAACTGGTAGATGATCAAGTTGCAGAAGTCGGGCGTGACGAAGGCCGAATCGTGCCAGGGATAGGCGTTGGCGGAACGAACTAGGCTGTTGCAGTTGGGAAATGCCGCAGCGGGCGCCAGCTCTCGCGCGTAAGGATCGCGCTTGTACCCGCTCCCTCCTGGCCCGACAACCCAGAACCGGTAAGGATCCCCCTCCTGCGCGGTGCTGACAAAACCGGTCCAGTATCCATTAGCATCCTTCGAAAGCAGAAGGTTAGCGGTCTGTCCCGTCATGGACGCGCCGCCGAAGGTGCCGTTGATGTAGACCGCCGAAGCAAGTGGCGCCCAGGCTCGAAACGTGGCGCCCCCTCCGTTGAACAGGTTTGCTCCCATAGGAGTATTCGGCGCGATATTTGCCTGAGAAATCATGCGCGGCTTCTTTCTAAGAAGCGACGCAGGCTCTCAACCTTCGCTCTCTGCCTTTTCTTAATTGTTCTCACGCCCAGGCACCTCCCGAGCAGCGAAGCTTATTCTCACAATTAACGCACAACAGCAGAGTCTCAGGCGTGTTTTTAATTTGGTCGCGGAAGGAGTGGAGTCTACCAGAAGCCGCTTATCCATAAATTAGCAAGTTGCGCCCGTTCCGATTTCCGAACACCCCTGCTCGGGTTGACCGGGAAGCGAGGGAAAAACGGCTTCATCTGGTCATGCAGAGACGGAGCTAGACCTCGGGATTCAGGGGTACTTTGAGAGGGCAGCTTGAGAGGCCGCCTTGTCAGACTTCTCCACCGCGCGATCCGCGTCTTGTTCGGAAAACGTAACAGGATGCCGATTCTTGTGTCGGGACCACGGAACGCCGTGTATGAAGGCGAATCGCCGCGGGGGACGAAAAGACACAAGGGGGAGTGCGGCAGCGCATTCGGACAGAGGGCGCAAAAGCGTCGATACGCTTGAGGCGTCCCGATCACTATTCGATAAGACAAGGGTTCTTGTTGAACAGGGATTACAATACGTGGCGGTGTGAGGCGACGCAATGGAATCCGCCAAGATGCCATCCTCCTCATTCTTTTCTATTCACACTCTCACGCTATCGCAACCGTCGCATCCGGCAATAGGATTTCAAGACGGGGGTGATCCGAATGACGAGATTCGCGACCCAGACTGTGATCTTCGTTTCGATTTGCTGCTCAGCTCTGGGAGTGGCGGCCCAGGATCGTCCAGCGTTTTGCGAGCCGACTCCTGACGCTTTGCTTGGGGGCTTGCAGGCCCCTTATGCGCGGCGAGTTGCTCCGGATGGCAACGTTTACTGCGAAGGACTGCTGCGAAGGCCCATCGCGTTGCCACCCATCAGTGTTGTGTCGGTCAAACAGGATCAAGCCGGAAACTCTCTTTTTCCACCTGACAAGGTCGCGTCTTTAACTTGGTGTGACGATTCTCCAGAACCTGTTCATGTGCAACTACGGTCGTTTAAACCACCAATGTTCGCCTTGGATGCAATGAATAGGGTCAAGTTCGATTGGCGCACGGATTTGATCGCGAAATGGCAACCTGATTGGTCGAACATTGCCGCCTTGGGAATTCGAGAAGCCGCAATCGGGGGACAAACTTACAAGTTGGTCGTACCTCTCCGGAATGGTGCAGGCTATTCAACCTCCTACTCCTTCGTTGTTCAATCGAAAACACCTATCCACCTGAGCACAGCTCTGATCGAACCGCTTCAACCCTCAACCCAACCTGAAGCCGTGAAAGTGACGTTCGCGAGCGGACCAACTAAAGACACTTGGACGACGACGATTCCCTTCGCAAGAATGAAGAGCGGCGTATATCGTGTCACCTTCGAAGAGGGAGTGGAACAAGCCGGGAATACCACGGAACCCATCTATCTTCGCCACAAGGTGTGCGGTGCCCCATGAGCAACCCCAACCAAGGCAAGTCCGACCGGCAGAAAATGCCCCTAGAACTTCTGTCCGAGGAAATGGCTCGAAAACGGACGGCTCTTGCCGATGCACTTCGTGAGGGAGTTCCACCTTCAGCGGAGGATCTTGATTCGCTAGAGCGTTTATCGAAATTGAAAACCATTTTATCGAACAACGATAATGGAGGCAGGGAAAAGATAGAAATTGGATTTCTTTGTGTTACTGGGCTCATACTCATCGGGCTGATGCTTGCTAGAGTGCCCTCCACCGCTGTTGATTTGGATGTACGCACGACTAGAGTGCGACTTACACTAACCGATCAGCGTTCGGCCACCGTGATTCCGGGCGAACTCGGCGAGATACTTCTCCTGAAACAGGCGCGGGTCTCGGGTGCGGATGAAGTGCTTCCACCCATAGTCGGCGAGAGTAGTAGCTTTGAACTGAAACAGCTCGTATCCCCGACCGAGACCACAACCCATCGAGATTCTGAGGACTTGGCGGTGCGGCTACAAGAGGTCGCGATCCCGTCAGATTCTCCTCTTACGATTGCGGTCGGCGTGGCATACGCTGCGGAATCACGGGGATTAGTTCTTGAGGCTTCCGGTTCTAAGCCCTCCACTGCACGCTTCGGGGAAGTCATTCCGCTAGGAAAAGAAGCTGATAGCGCCAGGGCGGTTCGGTATGCGATCAGCCCGGTGCGGGCAACTGGAAACAACCTAGTGCTCGAACTGTTTCCTGCAAATGCTGAACGTCAGTTAACTGTCTTCAGGGATATGCATGTTTCTGAGATTCGTTTTGAGGATTCCGGTCATTCCTCAATTCTTGGCGGATTAGCTTTCATCAAGAGCGGGGGCGAAGCCGGCGTGCCTTTGCAACCCAGCGACCGTCTGACGATTCGGAGCGCTGGCCCTATGCTCGTGCGTGAGCTGACTCTTACGAAAGGCGAGCTGAAAGCGACGCTGTCAGCCCCGCGCGTGACCACACTCCAATTAGGGGAAGACTCGCCGCGCAATCTGATGCCGACTCTATTTGAGTGGATACGATTTCGCTGGCCAAATCAGCTCTACGCGACGTTGTCCGCATTAGCCGCTCTGTGGCTGGCGACTCGGCGCTGGTGGGAGTCATCAAAATGAAGTCGCCGTACCTTCAAGCTGCTGCAATTCTGATCTTTGCTTCCTGTGTGTTGCCCGCCCGCTCGCAACTGCTTCCGTCTCAGGCAAAAGGATCTGCGCGAGCGCAAATCGTGATGTTGAGTGTGAATGGAGGATGTGCGGCAGGAATTATCGTTGGCTATGACGAAAAGGTGGTCTATATTGCAACAGCAGCGCACATAGCTGACCTGTCTGCGCAAACCCTTCCCGCTGTGACCGTAAAGTTTGAAGGACTTTCGAAATCGCCGAGCGCCGGCAAGTTCTGGCCGCAGTTTGAAAAGAGGGACAAAGGTGACCTGGCGGTAGTCACTGTTGGTCGAAACAACTTGGTAAACAAGCTCTTAGATGAGCTCGATTTCACACTTCTTTCACCCGTTCCGCTTGGGCCGGCAGACGCTCCCGTCACCAGTATCGGGTGCTTCGGCGGTGCTGAATGGAGCAGTGGAAGTAGCGAAACTCTGTTAGCGCCAGAACAGGGCTACCTCCGATTTCAGTCGGATGTCGGCGAGGGACAATCGGGAGGTGGGCTATATAACGAGGCCTGGGAACTTATTGCCATGCCTCTGGACGTCGGCCCCAACGCCGTCTACGCGCGTCCAATCGCTTCAATTCTCGAAGACATACGCAAGTGGGGAGTTCCCGTTCGGCTAGCTCCTCGCGCACTCCAAGACCGAGTTCGCGGTGCAGATGAGGTAGCACGGCAAAACGCGGCGATCGCGAAATCTCGCGAGCTAGCATCGGAGGCCGTGGCGATGGTCGGCTCCGGCGCCGACCTCGCGCTGCTGCTTGCCGTTGAGGCGGTCAACATTCAGGACACGCCGCAGGCACGAGGTTCCATCTTTCGACTGCTGGCCGAGAATAAGGGAGTTGGGGGCCTGCTGGGACCCACCGCTCGGGGCGCGGCGTCTGTCGCTTTTGCGCCCGACGGAAAGTTGCTGGCCGTTGGCCTTCCAGGCGGCGTCGGGATCTGGGACGTCCGAACCCGTCGAGAATCGCAGCGTCTGCCGGTAAAAGGGCCTGCGCCGCTAAGCGTTGCGGTCTCGCACAGTGGGCTCGTTGCAGCAGGGTTGAAGGACGGCACCCTCGTACTGTGGACGCTGGACGGCGGCAAGGAGTTGCTTAGGGAACACTTGGGGGAGTTTGTACTTGCCATCGCCTTCGATCAGGACGACTCGCGGGTAGCGGCGGGAGACATAGATGGCAACGTCGTCGTCATTTCGATCAAAGGCGGCGGGACGCTGCGGCTGAAGGGCGAAGGACCTACGCATTCGGTGTGGTTGGAGGGGCACACGCTCGTCTTGGGAGGCGGGCAAGGTGACCTCACACAATGGGACCTCGAGAAGCCGGGGGCGCCTAAGAATTCGCGGATCGGTTGGGGCCAGCCGCTCGCGGCAGCGTACGATGAACGGCTCTGGCTGTTCTCGGGGTACACAAAAAACTCGTCCGTTCCTTATGTCATCGATGTGAAGACTGGCGATGCCTTTCACAATCGGGAGCTCAGCGGCGGAGAGGCGGTCTCGATCGACGAGCTGACATTCAGCGCGGACGGCGCGTTGCTCGCCGGCGCCGCGGCCGGGGGCGGCATTGCCATATGGGATATGGCGACCGGCCAACGCAGGCCGCAGGATCTGCGCGGGCATCCCGGGACGGTTGAAGCGCTCGCATTCGCACCGGGCGCCCACCTGTTGGCGGCTGGCGGTTCAGGCGGCGTGACAATTTTCGAGCTTGGCGGTCAGTCGTTGGTCAACACCATCACGCCGAGTGGTCTGGTGGCGAAGGACGAGGTCCCCAACGTGATCAAGGCGGGCGTTTCCGCGGCGTTCAATGCCGACGGATCGCTGATTGCCTGGCCGGTTGGCGTGGCGGAGCGGCAGGTCGTTGTCTGGGATTTTTCCTCAAACAAGGAACGCGCACGACTTGATGGGGACGACGTCTTTGCGTTTAGTGACGATGGTCGGGCACTCGCCCTCGAGTCGTACAACGACTCCGATACCGCCACGGTCGCGGAGATAGATACCACAAAGCAGCGCACTGAGCCTGCCCGCCGTTGGCGCGTTCGCAGGAAAGGGGAGATCGGAGATGCCCCGAAAGACCACCCCTGGTCCGTAGACAACGGCAAGGGGCTCGGCGCGTCCATCACTTTTGACGGGACGCTGACGCTCTGGGACACCAGCCTGCGTACGCCTCTCGGTACCATTGCCATTCCCGGCGCGTGGGACTCCTCTTATCTGATCTTCGATAATGCCGGTCGTCGTCTCGCGGTCGCGACCTCCGGCGGCGCACTCAGCATCGTCGACGTTTACCCGCCGTCATGGATCAGCCGCGCGTGCAATCTGGCGGGCCGAGAATTGGACGTCGCGGAGTGGCGGCGTTACGTTGGCGATACCCGCGTGCAGACGCCGGTGTGCGCTCCACGGGCGCGGTGAGGACGGAGGTTGCCAGAGTGGAAAGATGGACCACATGGAAGGGGCAGAGATCGAGAACCGCGCTGTCTGGGCGAGGAAAGAGAAAGAAATAGCAACTTTCACGTCGATCAGCGCCATTTCCAGAGCTGCTTCCACACCTGCACGAGTGTCTGGATCTCCTTAGGACTTGGAAGACGGGTATAAACAAGTCGGCAATCCTGGTAAGCCTGCTCGTAAAAATCCCGAACGGCCGCGGTACTGAGATGTGCAAGGTTGTAACGCAGTTCCTGGAGACCTTTCTCGTTCAAGATCTCTGCTTTTTCGCGATCAGGACGCCTGGCCATGGCGACTGATCTTACCAGATTCGCTATTTGTTCGCCTTTGTCTATTGTCGCTATGTTGGGCGTGACTCTATCCCGTGCCAAGCGGTTGATTCCTGGCCTGATCGAGCGCTAGCGCGGCATCGAAGGCACGGGTCTTGATTGCATCACCAGCGCCGAACCAAATTGTTTCAAGCCATTTCGCGTTGCCGGTCTTGTACTTGTGAAAGTCCACGTATTCCGCCACACCGTTGTAAGCAGCCCATAGTGTGCCGGCCACTCCATCTGTGTCGTTTCCCTTACCCGTCTCGAAAAGTCTCTTGCTTGCGTTCCGATCGTCCTGCATCTGTCGCATCGCACGCCGATAAACGGACTCGTCTGAAAGTCGCTTCGGTTCAGGAAAAACTAACTGCAAATACTTGTCTAAGTGCTGAGTCGTGATGCTTCTTCCTGCGAACCGGCGAAAGCTGGCTCCAAGCTCCTTAAATCGGACATTTATCCCTGAGTTCGCCCCTCTTCACTGTGCCCAAAATTGTGCCCAGTGTCGGCTTGTACTGGTTTAGATCGTGGAAGTTGAAGCGCGCGGAAACCAGCATAAACACAGGCTTATGCAAACCGGCACAACTTCCGCTAAGTTGTTGATTCTTCGTGCGTGGGGAACTTAAATCCGCAGGTCCGAAAGGACTGTGGGGGTTCGATTCCCCCTCCCGGCACCAGAGAACCTGGCATTTGCTGGCCGAGTCTGCTCGGCACAACCTGCTCGTCTAACCGAGAGGAGTTTCGGTAATGTGGCGGTCTCGAACGTCCTGGACTCTTCCTTTCCAGTCGCCACCACTGCCCTTCCAGTACTTGACCGCCGAATGAATTGTCGCGCCCAGATAAAACAGAGCCGCCAGCGGCAGGGTTAGTGCCCATGCGGGATTCAGTCGATAGTAGCGCACGATGGCCGAGTACGTGATCGTCATGGCCGCCCAGGCCGCAGCTCCCATAAGGATCGTCAGCCTGCTGCCTGTTAGCAACAATAGTGGAGGCGCCAGATAGGTGATCACCATGCCCGCGATGGTGCACAGTAGCAGCAGCGAGGAGTGCTTCAATTGATTGAAGGCCGTGCGCGAGACCATGTGCTCGACGTCCGAGAAAGTCTCGTATCTTCGCAGACTTTGGCTCTGATCTGTTACGCCTAGCCATAATCGTCCGCCGTGCTGCTTCAGAAGCCGGGCCAGCGAGCAATCGTCGATAACGGCGCAGCGAATGGATTCCAGACCTCCGGCGCGTTCCAGAGTTTCTGCTCTGACAAGCATGCAGCCACCGGCCGCACCAGCGGTCGAGTTCCGGGTATCGCGAATCCAGGCTGGCGGGTAGAGCATAAAAAAGAAATACACGAAGGAGGGAATGAGCAGTTTTTCCGGAAGACTTTCGCAATGCAGCTTCACCATGAACGAGACCAGATCATAAGGACCATGCGCAGCAATGAAACCCAGATCCGCTACGGTCTCTGGACCATGCAGTACGTCAGCGTCCGCGAGCATGAGCCATGAGGGATTTAGCGCGCGTGCGCGTGCGTACTCAATGCCCTGGTGCATCGCCCACAATTTTCCAGTCCACTCGGCCGGCAGGGGCTTGCTACGAACCACAATCAGCGCATCGGCCTTGCCTGCTTTTTCTGCTGCGCGCCGTGCCACATCCGCTGTGCCGTCTGTACTCTCATCATCCACCAGGACGACGGGCATAGCCACGCACTGATTCAGTAAGGATGTGACGACGGGACCGATCAGTTCCGCCTCGTTGCGGGCGGGAACTACGGCAACGACGCCGCCAGAAAATTCCACCTTCTCACGGGCTTCGGGCTTAACGCTTCTGGTACGCCAGAAGGACCCCCTGGCCAATGCAAGGTAGGACCAGATCACGGTTGTAAGCGTAGCGACGCTCGTGGCAAGCACCGACATCGGCGTGAGTCCGAGAGTACAACCTACGGAGATGTAGGATCAAGATGCGCGTGGAAGGTGGTTAGCGCGTTAGCACCGGGGCTTCATCGGTCGGAAGATCAGGCTGAACAGTCGGACAATCTGCCGACGCCGCGCGGGCTTGCCTCGCTGAAGGTCATGCGGATTCCGTGCTCGGGTCGCAAGATCACCATGGGGCGCGCTTCGATTGTCTGGCCCGGCACCAGAGAGAAATCGTATTTTCTGAGCAGAACACTGAGGATCATGAGCATCTGCAGCATGGCGTAATTGCCACCGATACATCCCCGAGGGCCGGCGCCGAAGGGCAAATGGGCGAAGGGCGTGTGAAGCTTCTCCCTCGCTTTGGAGAAGCGTTCCAGGTCGAAATTCTCCGGGTTCTCCCAGTACTGCGGCGAGTGATGCACGCCGTAAATGAACACAACCACCGTTGACCCGCGGGGTATATCGACATCTCCTGCGCGGTCGTCAGCGAGGGCCATTCGGTCGACCATCCAGAATGGCGGATAAAGACGCAGTGCCTCCGATATGACCTGAGTCGTAAACTCGAACTTCGGAACATCTGTGTAACTCAGAGGCCTTTCACCCAGCACAGAATCGAACTCCTGCCGGACTCTGTCGATGCAATCGGGACGCGAGCTCAGCAGGTAGAGAAGCCACGATAAGGCATTCGAAGACGTTTCATGGCCGGCGACCAGCAGTTGCATGCTCTCGCTGAGGATCAAATCATCGCTCATGCCATGGCCGTCGCTATAGCGGGCATCCATCAGGATCTGCAGTAGATCGTGGCCGGGGGCCTCCTTGCGCCGCCGCTGGAGGTATTCGCGCAGAACGCCGAAGGCGCGGTTTCGCAGGTCCCAGTGTCTGCGCAACTCGCCCGAAACGGCAAACCAGGGATTGAGATAGGGTTGAATGGTCTGCCGAACCATAAATTCCTGGACGGTCGAGATGGCCAGACTGATGAGGTCGATGTCTTCCTCTTTTAACCGGGCGCCAAACAGAGACTTAGCCACCATCGCGAAGGTGATCTTCATCATGAGGGCGTAGATATCAACAGGGCCAAGCCGGGCTTGTCGATCGAAGCTCCGCACCGAGTCGGCGAGAGAGTCCTGCATGATCGAGGACAAAACTTCGAGTTGCTTTCGCTCAAAACCCGTCTGGATAAGGCGGCGCTGCGTTTTCCAGGCTTCTCCCTCAGTGGTGAGAAGACCCTTGCCCAGGAAATGGCCCATCCGCTTCTTTTGAATGTCGGACTTGTGGTAGTTCTCCGAATTGGTCTTCAGCACATGCTGAATGACGACGGGATTGATGGTGACAATGGCCTCCTTGACGCCGCCAAAATAGAACCGGAAGGTGTCGCCATGGAGGTCGATGTACTTCGTGAGAACCCGCACCGGATTGTGGGCCATCGCGCGCGAATCCAGGAAGGATTGGAAGCGCGAGACGGCGGGCACGTTTTGCCTCAAGGTAGTCACGCCTCGCTGTCCATATCCATGCGCGTGTGTACCACCGCGGGAAATCCCAGGTGGTGCTGAATGGATGGTGTAGTCATCTATCTGAATTACGTACTCGAAAGCTGATCTTCATTTCCCAATTGCTTCAAGAGTAGCAGATGATGTTTGATCGCCCGGCTCATGGTGGGATGTTGCCGATAGGGAACGCCATACTCCTCGGCGGTCTCCTGCACAATGCGGGTGAGGGAAGCATAGTGAGTGTGGCACACAAAAGGGCAGAGATGATGGACGATATGGTGGTTCAGCCCGCCTACAAGCCAACCAACTAGCGGGTTTGTGGTCGCGTAGTCGGCCGTGGTCGCGAAGATGTGATAGATCCCGTTGTCAAACTCGCTGCGGCTCAAGGGAAAGTAAGTGCTGTCAACAGAGTGCGTGGTCTGAAATACGAGGGCCACGCTCAAACCGATGACCAAATGGGCAAGCAAGAAAGACAGGCCGACCAGCAGAGGCGATTTCCCCAGCAACACGACCGGTAAGATGAGCATGTAGGTGAGGTAGAAAGCCTTCCCCCCAAAGAGTATGACGTATTCCCGCGCCGGATGCTTCGTGTTCTTCAGATAGTCGTGGGAGGGGAAGAAAAAGCACTCAAAGTCCCTCACGAACACATAGTCGAGAGAAAACACCGCGTAGAGGAACAGGGCATAGATGTGCTGGAACCGCTGCAGAGGCGCCCGGGGTTCGTGAGGCGTAAACCGCAGGATGCCGCGTCCGGTAAGCGCGTCGTCTTCACCGTGGAGATTGATGCAGGAGTGGTGACCTCGATGATGGAGAATACGCCACATGTATGAGCTGATTCCACAGACATCGAAAACATAGTTCAGGGCTTTGTTTACAGACCGCACCGACGAAATAGCGTTGTGATTGCTGTCGTGCGCGATGTTCAGCAACAGGAAAGTCTGTGCGATGGCATTGATAAGGTAGAGGCCGACGAACCGCCATGAATCCGGCCTGAGCACATAAAGAGCAATCCAACTGCCCGCCAGCACTGCCAGTCCCACCGCGATTTTGATCCACATGGCGCGGTCGGCCTTAGGGGAAATATTTCCGTCGGCAAAGAAGTCGTCCAGGCGGCGGCGCAAGACTTTGGGGAATGAAGGCGCACACGCGGGGTCGGAAACGGAGTGCCGCAGCGCGGCCTCCGACGGTACGAGATCATCAATCTCCGGGTTCGGATTAATAGTGGCCTCGTCTTCGTACCTGGCGGCGCAATAATGTCAGATCTGGCCGAGGCATGCCCCAGCCCCAGTTTGCCGGGATCGACCGGGTCGGCGACAGACTTGGCCGCCCAGGCACCCGCGTCCGGCGCAAACGTGAGAAAATCAGCGTGAGAGATGAATGTTAGCTTGAATACTTGAGGAAGATCAAGGGAATTTCAGATCACCCGGACCGCCCGTAACGACAAATGTACACGAAAGTGGAAGAGACGGAAGTTTCTTTCCAGCTTTTCAAATCTCTGCTACCATCGACCGCTCAAGGCTATTAAACTAAAACGCTTTGAGTCGGGTGATCCGACGCAGGGCGTGGTGTAATCTTGACCGACCGGGAGGCGTGGTCTTAGGGGTGGCTGTGTCTCGGCCGTGGAAGTCGGTCTTGCCCACGATACATGGGGGCGCAGCGAGATTTTTTGTCTTCATACGGAATCTTCTTATCAACACAGGAGGTTAACGAATGGCGGTGCTACCGCCATGAGACCGATCCGAATCTATGATAGCTTCGATTTTGGGCAAGCTGGACAGTCTAGGGGAGCAGCACCCGCAGAAAGTTCTCTATTCGTACATCGACGTGAACGGCAATCCCGTTGGGGGCTACTCCTATGAGTCGTTTCTCCACCGGACGAAGGTGATTGCCGGTCATTTGCGCAAGGAGCACGGTTTCAAGTCGCAGGACCGTCTTCTGCTTGCCTACCCGCCGGGGCTGGAAATGATTTGCGCGTTTTTTGGCTGCGTGCGCGCAGGATTGATTCCCGTGCCCGTCTATCCCCCCAGTTCTCGCGGCTTTCAGAGTGCCCTGTACAAAATGGTGCACATCGCGAAAGACTGCGAGGCCGCCGGCATCTTAACAAGCAAAGAATACGTGGAATCCCTGAAGACAAACCTCGCCCGCTGCGGGGTCTCGGCATTGGGGGTCGACGTCGATTATGTTTCGCGTCTGCGTTGGATTGTCACGGAAGAGTTCGTCGATGCGATTTCGGACGAAACTTTCAACGGCGCTTCGAAGGTTCTGTTTCTCCAGTACACGTCGGGATCGACTCGCGATCCTAAGGGCGTGATGGTCACGCACGAAAACATACTGCATAACTGCCCGCTGGTGATCGATCATCACGCGCCGGTAGTCGTCTCCTGGCTTCCGCAGTATCACGATATGGGACTGATCGGGTGCTACCTTTATCCCGCGCTTACGGGTGGCACGACTTACGGCTTCGCTCCCACGGATTTTATTCAGCGCCCAACCTTGTGGTTCGACGCGATCAAGACTTATGGGGCCAGCGCCTCAGCGGCGCCCAATTTCGCCTACGACTATTGCCTGCGCGCCGGGCGACTTTCGAAGGAGAGTTTGGAGAGTTGCGATCTCAGCTCGCTCAGGTTGCTGATGGTTGCCGCGGAACCCGTTAAACCGGACACATACACGCGGTTTCTGCAGGCCTTTCAGCCCTACGGACTCCGGTCGGAGAGCTTCTTTGTGGCGTACGGGTTGGCGGAGAATACCCTGGCGGTTTCGCTCCGTGGCCGCAATATCATTTCGGTCAACAAGAACGCCGTTGCGCTGGGCAAGGCGCGTATGACGACGGAGGTTTCCGAAATCGGCGGGGCCACTCAGATTGTCAGTTGCGGAACTCCGCTGCCGGGGCTCACGGTGAAGATCGTGGATCCGGAGAAGCACGTCGCACTGCAGCCGGGTCGAATCGGCGAGATTTGGATCGCTGGAGGGAGTAAGTGCCCGGGGTTCTGGAACAATCCCGAACTGACGCTCAAGCTGTTTCACGCCCGGCTGGTGGATGACAGTCCCTACGACGATGGCTACCTTCGCACCGGCGACATGGGTTTCTTCCACGACGGCGAACTCTTCGTCTGCGGCCGCATCAAGGACATGATCATTCTGCGCGGACAAAATTATTACCCGCAGGATATCGAGGCGGTGGTGGAGAAAGCGTCCGGGCTGATCCGGACGAATTGCGTGGCTGCGTTCCAGATTAATGAAGACAGCGAGCCGGCGCTGGCGATCGTCGCCGAGGTGAAAAATCCAAAAGCGCTTCCCGACGCGCTGAAGATTGCGGCCGCGGTCCGTAATCACCTGAACGTGGAAGTGGCGCTGATTTCGTTTATCGCGTCGCATTCGATCCCGAGAACCAGTTCGGGCAAGATCATGCGCCATAAAGCCAAGCACATGTGGCTGCAAGGTCAATTCACTGTTCTCTCGGAGTTCTCTCGGGAAAAGGAGACTGCAACCTCCGCCTCAGGTCCCGTCGGCCAGTCGCCTTTCGACCAATTGAAAGCCCGTTACAACCTGACGGGTACGGAATCGTACAACTTGGTCGAAGCCGGACTGGATTCCCTCGATCTGGTTGTGTTCATGCACGAGATCAAGGAACTCCTAAAAAATAAAGACGCCGAGATGCTGGCGAGGCAGGTGGATATCGGCCTCATTCAGCGCGTGAGCGTAGCGGAGTTGTTTCACCTGGCCGAACAGTTGGAGCGTGCTCCTGAAGAAGCGCTGGGTCCGCTGCGGCAGTCCCTGGCGACATTCCGTGAAGAGCAGCGCGTGGCGGAAGAGCAGATGATGAGGAGCGACAGGAAGCTCATCTTCGAACCTCCGGCGCCTGCGTTATTGCCTCAAACGCCGATCCTGAACAATGTTCTGCTCACCGGCGGTACTGGATTCATCGGACCGTTCCTGGTGAAGAGTCTGCTGGAACAAACGCGCGCGAAGATCCACGTCCTCGTCCGGTCGTCCAACGAGCAACAGGGCAGGCAAAGACTAAGGGCGGCGATGGAATCGATGGGGCCTTGCCCGGCGGAGCTGATGCAGATGTTCGAGGCTCGCGTGCTTCCGGTTTGCGGAGATCTTGGCCACAAGGACCTGGGATTGACGCGAGAGGTCTGGGATTTCCTCGCGAGTGAAATCGATACGGTGTTCCATAACGGCGCAACCGTAAACTACCTGCTCAACTACGACCGAATGCGGGACGCGAACGTGCTGGGGACGAATGAGGTTTTGAGACTGGCGTTCGAAGGACAGCCCAAGAGCTTCAATTACGTCTCGACTACCTTCATATTTGGCTGGGCGGTTAAGAAAGTACTGTACGAGACCGACTTCAACGAGAACATGGAGCTTCTCGATTTTGGATACAGCCAATCCAAGTGGGTATCGGAGCAAGTCGTTATGGACGCGCGGCGCCGCGGGCTTACTACGCGGATCTTCCGGCCCGCTCTGGTGAGTCCCTCGATTACCGGCGGCGGCAACAACTTCGATATTGCCGTTCGCTTAGTCGCGTTCATGGTGAATCACGGCATTGGAGTCGATGCCCTGAACCAGGTCAGCTTCGTTCCGGCAGACATCACCGCGAACAACATCGTCGCGATTTCCGCAACTCCCGGCACGGAGAACAAGATGTATCACGTAGTCAGGGACGACTACGCGAACATGCTGGATATCACCGGACTCATTACAAAGGCGACCGGCCGGCAATTTGAAATATTCAGTCTTCCCGAGTTCGTTCCCGAACTGATCAGGAGATGCCGGAAAGACGATCTGCTGTTTCCACTACTGGACTTTCTGGTGAACTCCGTGGATAACATCTCGGCGATGGAGTTTAAACGCTACGACAGTTCCAGCTATCAGGCGGCTCGCAATGTTTCCACATGGGGCAAGGCGGATCCGTCTCTGGAAGAAACAGTTAATGGCATCCTGCGATTCATGCAGCGAAAGGGCATCATCTCGGTTGCGACGCGCGAGTTCAACGCCGTAGGCAATTTGCCGGTAGGCGGCTCACCCGCGGGTGCGGCGGGCGTGGCACAGCCATAGTTACTGTTTTCGAAAGACGATTTTCTCGGTTACTTGCTGACCGGTTTCCAGCGTGCCGGTCGTGGTTGCCGTCATCTCGGCTCCGTCGGCGGAAACCGTCCACCGATCCCTTTGAGAGATTTGATCGTCCCGCCGGTAAATCGCATCGACCGTGTGGGCGTCGACAAGTTGGAGAGCTACGGTATCGTTGATGGAGTTTTTCAGATCGTATTCCTTGCCGTCAAAGCGGGCGCTGTAGCTGAAGTCACCCGAAAAGCGCACCCCATCGTTTCCGTCCGCCTCGATCTTGAGCGCCAACCCTTGCCGTAATCGAGTCTTGCTCAGATCCTCGGTCCACTCGCCCGCGAATAAGTCGTTGGCAGATTTCTTTCCCCCGCTCCGTGTCCACACGGTAACCCGGTCGGCGCGGCCGGTCTGTGAAGTCCGGCTCGTCAACTCGTTACCATCGCTTGACAGTTTGTCACGAATCGTCGCCACCAGGGCTCCATCCTTCTTCTCTTTGATTTCGACTTGATGTTTGTCGATCCTCCGCAGCTCGATTTGATTGAACGCCGGATTGCCAGGGACAGACCCTTCATGGCCGTTCAACTTCGCCGTAAAATCGAGGTGGGTCTCGCCTGAGATCGCCACGTGCACTTCATCGTGCAGACGTGTAATGGAGAGCTTGTTGGGCGGATCGAGGGAAGACTGCGCCGAGATGAGCGTCCAGGAACCGATGCGGGGGTCTGCGGCACCAATTTGAAGGGCGGCGAACAACCCGAGCCACGCGAGTTTGTGCAATGGTCCTCCTGAGAACGCGTATCCTTACACACAATAAAGTAATACGAACCCGTCCGGAATGCGAACCCTGTCCGCAGCGGGTTAAGCCGGGAACAGAGCCTTCAAGTGAAGATTCATTTGGAACGCCGGGCCTGCCTCCGCGGTGGATGGGGGTCTCCTTAGGTAACGATTTTGAGTAGTGGGCTAATTCCCGGTTGCTGATCTTCCCGCCGATCCTCTAGGATTTTGAACTACGACAAGTCAAACGAAGAAGGATCAGCCTACTAGCGGATTTCGCGTTGACACTATGAATCTGATGCATGTGCGCCGTTTCTGGCTAGCCGGTGTAGTGCTTGCTGCGGTCCTTGCGCTCCTTCCATTTTCCTTTCACGCCGAGCGCCATCTGGAGACCGCAACGCGCATCGACGGCAGCGAAGCGGGAAGGGTTCCGCAGGAGTTGGCCACTCGCTTTCGTTCGCCATTTGTAGACCGCGTGGTTCTGGTGATTCAGGGGCTCCCTCCGGTCGATTCGGAGGAGGGCGAGCGAGCCTTAGGAACTATCGAAAAGGCGCTGCAAGAGGAGCCCGGAGTGTCGGGAGTTGTGTCCCATCTCGATTTTCGCGATCCGATCTTCCTGGGCAAGGGAGGAGGAACTTTTATTCTGGTGGGACTCGCCTCGACCGAAGGTCCGGTGGAGTCGCTCGTTCCCAAGCTTCACGGGCTGGAGGACACTCTTCAAAACCAACTGCGAGGCAGCTATCCGGGGGTGAAGCTCGAACTGACGGGAGAGACGCCACTAAATTTCGACATTCGGAAGGCCAGTGCCGACGACGTGCAACACGCCGAGAGTCTCGTGATTCCTGGCACACTCGCGCTTCTGCTGGTAGCTTTCGGAAGCCTGGTGGCAGCCTTGATTCCAGTGGCCATTGGTCAGTTTGCCATCGCGACCGCTCTCGCCATTGCGGGATTCCTCGCCCTGCGCTGGCACTTATCCATCCTGGTTCAGAACTTGTCCACGATGCTTGGGCTAGGCTTGGGAATCGACTATGCGTTACTCATGGTCAGCCGTTTCCGGGAAGGGATCGCCGCCGGGCAAAACGGGCTCGAAGCCTCGGCCATTACGGCGCGCCAGGCAGGTCGAACCCTGCTGATTTCAGCTGCAACTGTGGCCATCGGATTCCTGGCCCTGTTAACCGTGCCCATCAGCGAAGTCCGTTCCATCGGGCTGGCTGGAGTGCTTGTAGCAGGAATGAGCCTGCTGCTGGCCAATACCCTGCTTCCGGCGCTGCTGGCAACTCTCGGTCCGCGAATTAACGCTGGCCGGGTTCCCCTTATCGCAACCTGGGATGCGCATCGGGCAGCGCGCACGGAGGACCGCTGGAGGCGATGCGGTAAGGTGATTGTCACCCACCCCTGGCTTGCCATTTTTCTGGCGGGCGCACCCTTGCTTCTGCTGGCCTCGCAGGCCGCGCGGCTCGATACCAACGTCCCGGGAGGGGATTGGCTGCCCTCACAGGCGGAATCGGTTCGCGCGCTTCATACCCTGGAACACATGGATCGGGTGGGCATCGTGTACTCATTGCGCGTGATTCTCGAATTTCCGACGGATTCCATTGCGCAGACGGACGCGGGCTGGAATGCACTCGATCGTTTCAGCAAGCGGATCGCGAGCGACCCTCGTACCGACCGCGTGATTTCCCTTACAACGATTGCGGAGAGTAACCGCTCTGGGCTCGGCAACCTCTCGCGCGAGACGCGTCGCTCATTCTTGAGTCGCGACGGTCGGGCGGCGCTGATCGAAATCCTGCCGGCGACTTCCGTTTCTCTGAATGATCAGGTCAACTGGGTGCGGGAGCTGCGCAAGACCGGCGCGGTAGCTTTCACGGGAGTACCTGGGGCCACGCTGCGCATTGGAGGCATCCCGGCGCTGACTGCCGATTATCAAACGATTGTCAGGGACCGGTTCGCGTCCGTGATGGCGCTGGTGGTGGGAGGGACGCTGGTAGCGCTGCTTGGCGGGTTCCGGTCGCTTTTCGCCGCAGTGAAGGCCATTGCATTGAACTTGCTCTCGGTGGGGGCCTCGTTCGGAGCATTGGTTCTGGTGTTTCAAGAGGGACACGGAGTTCGCTTGTTCGGAGTTCCTGCGGGAACGGCCAGCATATTTCCCATTGTGCCGATCGTCGCATTTGCCATCGTTTTCGGACTGAGCATGGATTACGAAGTCTTCCTGGTCGCGCGGGTCCTCGAGGCGAGGAGGAGCGGCCTGAGTGAAATGGAGGCAATCCCAGAAGGGATGGCCAAGACCTCAGGACTCATAACGAGCGCCGCGGCGATCATGATTGTCGTATTCGCGGCATTCACCTTCGGGAGCTTCCTGGTGATCAAGATGCTCGGATTTACGCTCGCGGTCGCGGTGCTAATTGACGCCACGCTCGTTCGCATTGTGATTGGACCTGCGCTTCTTCGTCTCGCCGGCGATTGGAACTGGTGGCCTGGAGGGTTGACCACCGCACGCAGTGCGCCGGCGATCGCCAGCGACAAATGATGCAAATCGATAGGCGCAGTTCAAGGTATTCCGCTCCCGTCCTTTTTTGGGCGGGGTGCACGCGGGGAAATGCCAAGTTGATCTTCTTCCTCTGCCGGAGATTTTTCTGGAAACGTACCGCTTCGCGAGAATGCTTACGGGGTGTGGAGGGCTTTTTTCGTGCAGGACCGCACTGAGTCCGGCAGGGCATCCGGCGCATAGAATCGGTCGTAGAAATCGACGTCAACCCGACAAACCTGAAAGCCGATGACTGTGCGAAGCGGCGCGGTGTAGGCGGGGAACCGTCCGTAACGGCGATAGACATAGTTGCAATACGCAATCGCAGCGTGCACCGCCGCATTGCTCGGAGCCGGAATCCTGGCGGCACAGGAATCCGCGTTGCGCCACGTGCTCTGTTGCGCTCCGCCGCGGTAGGCTCCATCTGC
>Ga0209415_10007080_pt1 | contig 19677 bp, 14 predicted proteins | sample PeaSoiSIISIP2007_FD_187696 | JGI IMG/M metagenome (GOLD analysis project Ga0209415, IMG submission 187696) | Peat soil microbial communities from Weissenstadt, Germany - SII-SIP-2007 (SPAdes) (version 2) | ecosystem: Environmental > Terrestrial > Soil > Wetlands > Peat | place: Germany... | reverse complement strand
GGCGGTGGTGCGGTGGCCGGCGATGTGGATGGTGGTGAAGAAGGGGCGTTTGAGGCCGGGGGGTGCGAAGAATCAATTCATACTCCGTCCACTGGAGTACGCCGACGATCCACAAGACAATGCCTGCGGTGAAGAAGGACCAAAAAATGCGCGTTGCGCCTTGGCTGGTGCAAGCGTTTCGAATCATGAAGGCAGCGGCGACGAGGAGGAAGCCCAGTTCCGCGAGGTCGCCAAAAACAGAGAGCGCATAGCCTGGTTTGCCCCAGAGGGCCACGAAAAAGGCAAGCAGCAAAACAGCGGAAAAAAGAAGCAGCCAGGGCCGAGGCGATGGAGGCTCCGCTATTAGCTCGTCGCTACGCACGATTTTTTCAGTCAACGACAAACCCGATGACCTCAGCTTAGTGGTTGAATTCGGAGCCCGTGGTAAATCCGGCAGCGCTCCCTTGTCAGCCATGACGAGAAGAAGGAAGAGGGGCGCCGTACGTAAAGCGGGCGGGCAGCGAGTCTGTCTATTATCGGAGGAATTTCGCAGGAGGACGCAGAATTCTGCGGGCGGCGAGGACGATGAGTACAGGGGCAGAAACAAGCGAGGAGAGGCAAAATTCGCGGGGGAGTTCTTGCCAGTACGTTCAAAAAAAGGGAGACGGCAGTGAGTGATGGCGAGGCTGCCGTCTCCGGGTGTGGTCTTCTTTTGTTATGTGGAACTTGTACGAATTATTCTTCGTCGCCGTCGAGGCCGTCTACGGGCGTGATAGTGCCGAAGAGGCCGTCGTTTTCATTGTTGATGCCGGCGGTGAAAAACAAGGTGTTGGCCGGTCCGGCGGTCCCGTCGTTGCCAAAGGTGAGCGACCAGATGCCGTCAATGAACAGGAGCGAGTTATCGGGATTCTTAACGAAGCCAAGGAACTTGTGGGTGAAACCGTTGAAAGCGGCGATCCAGCCGCTGCGGAAATTGCCGACGAGGATGGCATTACTAAACTCGCCGAAATCACGAGTGGTCCAAACGACGCCCCAGGGCGCGTTGAACCAATCGCCGTGCTCGAGGTGGCCGAGGTGCTCGCCCGAAGGAGAGAAAAGTTCGACGAAGCCGAAGCCGTCGCCGCCGACAGGGTCGTGCCTTGGCGCATCCTGCTTGGCATAAGTGACGAAAAGCGTTCCGCCGATATTCTGGATGTTGAACGGAGCAAAGCCGCGAGGAATGTGGTCGGCGTCAAAAGCTTCTTCGCTAAAGTGCACGCGCTTGAAATTGGTGTCGTAGATTTCGACTTTGGCAGAACGGAAATTCGTGACATAGAGAAGTTTGTTGCCGTTGATTTCGCCGGTGGTGGCGCCCTTGTAGACAGCGCCGTTGGGCCCGCCATTCTGAGAGTTGTCGACGACAAGGACGGCATTTTGTCCGCTATTCCAACCGGAAATGGTTCCATCTTCCGTCACGAAGATGAAATGAGCGGACTTGCCAGGGGCAACCAGAAAATCGGTGGGGCTGCCATTAAACACTACACCTGTCGGAGCGGACTGCGTTCCTGGTGCGAAACCCGGAGGCGGAACGGTGACGTTACCAGTGCCGTTAATGGGAATGGCGGCGCCCGTGCCCGTGTACAGGGTGGAGGTACCGGAATTATTGTTGGCGACCCACCAAGGGCTACCAGTTGGGGTGCGCGTCAGTCCCCAGGGGTTCTTTAGATTGGGGTCAGGTGGGTTAGGAGTGGCAATGGACGCCAGATCCGAAACCAGGTTCGTTTGTTTGTAATGTTGCGCTTGCGTTGCAACCGGGAGCAACAAAAGCGAAAATGCAAAAACAGAAAGAAATTTCCAGGGCTTACTTGTGGAAAACATTTGAGAATCCTTCCATAGCGAGATTTTCGACGCGAAACACGTCCCATGTATGCGCGGACGAACTTCTGCTGGCTGGACTCCTTGCGTATTGATGCAAGCCGGATTCCAAGTTGGGGGAAGTGCAGGTCAACCGCCTGGCGATTGAACACAGGGAACTTGCGATTTCGAGCTCGCAAGCAGGAAGGACGGCGCTCCCAAAAACAGAATCCGGAAATCAGTGTGTATACCAAACTCGGGAATTGTCTATTCCACGGTTAGGAAGTGAAACGAGGATCAAAGCGGCCAGTGTTGGAAAGACCAGTTAAGCGGTGCGAAGGACGAGCAAACTGATTTCGGGAGGTACACCGAGGCGTACTGGGGCGCCGACAGTACCCAAGCCGCGGTTTACGTAGATGTGAGCCATGGGAACCGAAGCTGAGGCGAAGAGCGACGAGCCGAACGCGCGGGTGGAGGCGTTGGAAGCAGCGCGTTCGTTGGGGGCAGGGGCGAAGAGCGGGCGCTGGTACAAGCCGGCGATGTAGTCGGTGATAAAGCGCGCGGGGCTCAGGCGGTGGTCGAGGATCTCGACTTGAATCTGCCCGCCATGGGTGTGGCCGGCAAGGGAAAGCTCGATGCCCAGCTCGGCAGCGCGGTTGAACGTGTTGGGATTATGAGAAAGAAGAATGTTGGGCATGTCGCGGCGGACGAGCGGCTCGAGGCGCGAGAGAGTCTGCTGGCGCTGGCCGCGGGGAGTGCGCTCGCGCTGGTAATCGACGCCGAGGAGATTGAAGGAGGCGCCCTTGAAGGTAATCTGTGCGTTTTCCTGGCGGAGCATTTTCATGCCAGCCTGAGCATAAAGATAGGCGGCTTCGTCTTCGGCGCGGGCGTAGATTTCGTGGTTGCCGTTGCAGCCCCAGGTACCGAGAGGGGCGTGGAGGCGGCGAACCTCTTCGACACAATCGGCGATGGGATCGCCAGAGCCAGTGATGAGATCGCCGGTGACTACAGCGAGATCAGCGCCGAGATCATTGGCCATATCCACGGCGCGGCGGACCTGAGTACGGGACATGTAGCCGCTGAGGTGAATGTCACTGATTTGCACGATTTGCAGTCCGTCGAGAGCGGGCGGCAGATTGTGCATGGGAATTTCAATCCGGCGGACCTGGTAGTTGAGGCGCTCGGCGGCGAAGCCGTACATGGTGGTGAGAAAAGGAGCGGCGCCGGCGGCAGCGGTGGCAGCGCGGAAAAAGTAGCGGCGGCCTGGGTCAGCAACCGTTTCAGCAATGGTGTTTGAGGACCCTGCCGAGGAAGGTTGCGGCGCCGGGGAATTCTTCGCAGCGGCGGCATGCAGCAGATGCCAGACCCGCTCCAAACCATGAACCGTTTTGACAGCAAGGTAGGCAAAGAGGGCGCTGAAAAACCAGAGGCCGGTGATCATGGTCATCGTGGAGCTTTGGCGGGCGAACGCTCCACGGCCGAAGACCAAGCCTTGAGACAGGGTAAAGATGGTCAGGAGAAGAAGAACAATGTAGGCGATCCGGGCACCAACTCGCAACGAGAGCCGACCCCAATGGGAAGTGACACGCCAAAGAGCGCGGTACCAGAAGCGCTGCGAGAGAAAGAGCAGCGTCAGAATGCTCAAGCCAATGGCGATGCGGAGAAGCAAGAAGCCCCAATTCACGGTGATGACGCCCCCAAGCGTAAAGTACAAGCTTACCATGCAGGGGTTGGGAATTTTGCATGACGGGGGCGTTTTTACTGCGTAAGATAAACCCCCGCGAAAGGCCGGGCGTGGCCCTGTCCCAACGAACATTAAATGGGGAAACGCCTGGCTGGATGACGCGTCTGAAGGAGAGAACGCCCGCCCGCCGCGACGGGGGCGTTACGAAGGAGAGAAAGATGATGAAGATGAAGTGGGTGGCAGGATTGGCTTTAGCTATGGGTTTGGCGGCGCTGCCGGTACTCGCGCAGGAAGCCGCGAAGAAGGAACCGCCGAAACCGGCGCCGGGACCTTCCGAAGCGCTGCTCGAAAGCTGGAATGATATCGGGAGGAAGTTGATAGCGATTGCGGAAGACCTGCCGGAAGACAAGTACGACTACAAGCCGAACCCGGATTCGCGGACGTTCCGGGCGGTGCTGCTGCATGTCTCAGCGTCCATGTATTACTTCACGGATCCGGCGCTGAAGCAGCAGCCGCGCTACGCGGATGATCCCAAGCCTGCGGACTTGAAAATCAACAGCAAGGCGGACCTGGTGGCCTTCGTGAAACAGTGCGTGAAAGACGGTGCGGACGTGATCAAAGCTAAAGGAGACAAGGGGCTGAACGAAAGCGTGAACGACGGCGGGCCGCGGCTGGTGCGGCTGGGCGACTTGGCGTACGGGTTGATCGAGCACTCGGGAGAGCACTACGGCAACCTGGTGGTGTATTACCGGATCAATGGGATAGTGCCGCCGGAGTCGAGGCCGAAGAAGTAATGGGGTTAAGGATGCAAAGGAAGTAAAGGAAGTTAAGGAAAAACGCGGGCGCGCTGCGCGAGCATCGCGCCTGTTTTTTTGGTTGTAGGGGCGCCCCGACTGGGTGCGGCTTGAAGGGGCTAGGGAGTCGCGGCGCCGGCACTTCCGTTTTCCAGGAGGGCAATCAGCTGGGCGGGATCGCTGGTCGGGGGGAAACAGGTTTGGCCGGAGCAGACTACGGCTAGGGCTTGGCCGGCGGGGAGATGGGGGAGCGTTTCTTTGAGGGCGCCGGCAAGGTGGAGTTGGGGAGTTTCAGGAGTTACGCGGAGGATGGATTTGCCGAAGCGGTAGACGCGGTGGGCGGCGGCTTCGAGGGCTTGGGCGGCGGGATCGTTGGCGGTGCCGGCGATGACGACTTGTGTTGGGTGATGGGCGAAGAGCGTGGCGGCGAGGCCGTAGGTGGCGGCGAAGAGGCCATATTGGGGGGCGATGCCGGCGAAGGCTTCGAGCGTTTTCTGGGCGAAGGCGTGGTAGCGATCGTCGCCGGTGAACGCGTGCATGCGAATCAGGGCGATGGCGGCAACGGAATTGGCGCTGGGAGTGGGGGAATCCTGAAAGGGCTTGCGGCGGACATCGAGGCCGCCCATAGGAGCGGCGTCGGCAGGTCGATCGAAGAAGCCACCGGCTTCGGCGTCGCCATAGCGGGCAATGGCGAGATCCATAGTTTTTTGCGCGGCGGAGAAATAGCGGGGATCGAGCGTGGCTTCGTAGGCGTCGAGGAGCGCTAGGACGCCGAACACTTGATCGTCGAGCGAGCCTTCGAGAGCCGGGCCGCCGAGGCGGTGGCCGAAGCCGCGGGATTCGCTCCAGACTTCTTTCAACATGCGGTCGAGAGTTTTGAATGCGAAGGCGCGGCAATTTGCGCCGAGTGAACCGCCGAGAACGCGCGCGGCATCGAGATAGGCCGAGACGAACATGGCGTTCCAGGAGACGTACATCGTTTTGTCGATGAACGGTGTGGGGCGCGGGAGGCGCGCGGCGAGCATTTTCCCTTTGGACTTGGCGATGGTCAGGCGAACGGTGGTTTCGTCGAGGCCGAGCTGTTTGGCGATGGCGGAAGCGTCGCGTGCGATCCACAGAACATTTTTGGCAGGATCGTGGTGCATTTCGCCGTGAGCTTCGACGTCGTAGTACAGCTCCATGACGCGGGCTTCGCCAGGGAGCAGCGCGGCGCGGAGTTCATCGAGGCTCCAAGTGAAATAGTCGCCGTCATCGTCGAGCGAAGAATCGGCGTCCTGACTGGCATAAAAGCCGCTGTTTTCCTGATCTGACAAAACATCGTTCACCCAACCGATGATGCCTTCGGCGGTTTCGCGCAGAAAGGGATTCTGCGTGACCTGCCAGCCGTGAAGACAATTCTTCAGCAGCTCGGAATTGTCGTAGGACATTTTTTCGAAGTGGGGGACGAGCCAGCGTTCGTCGACGGAATAGCGGTGGAAACCGCCGGCGAGCTGGTCGTAGACACCTCCGCGGGCCATTTTTTCGAGGGTGGTTTCGGCCATGGCCAGGAGATGCTTTTCTTTTGTTTGTTGGAATCGCGCAAGAACCAGATCGACAGCGGAAGCGTGCGGGAATTTCGGGGCGCGGCCGAAGCCGCCGTTCTTGATGTCGAAGAGCTGGGTGATGGATTTGATTTGGGCGTCCACGACGCCGAGATCGAAATCGGCGCGGGCGTCGTTGAAGATTTCGGCTTGCGAGACGGCGTGGGCAAGGGAGTTGGCGGCGCGTTCGAGTTCAGCGCGTTTGTTGCGGTAGGAATCGGCCACAGCGAGTAGCACGCGGCGGAACCCGGGGCGGCCCATTTGGTCTTCGGGCGGAAAATAGGTGCCGCCGTAAAAAGGTTTACCGTCCGAAAGCAGAAAACCGGTGAGCGGCCATCCGCCCTGGCCGGAGATGGCGCTGACGGCGGATTGGTAACGAGAGTCGACGTCGGGGCGCTCGTCGCGATCGACTTTTACTGCGACAAAGTGCTCGTTGATGATTTTGGCGATTCCGGCGTTTTCGTAGCTTTCGCGGTCGATGACGTGGCACCAGTGGCACCAGACGGCACCGATATCGAGGAGGATGGGTTTGTCTTCGGATTTAGCGCGAGCGAAAGCGGCGTCGCCCCATTCGTGCCAGTCGATGGGCTGGTGGGAGGCGGAGCGCAGGTACGGGCTGGCGGAATCTTTCAGGCGGTTTTCAGGATGATTGCTCACGGTTGCTCACAGGTTGAGTTTGCGAGAATTGGAAAGTTGAGATCCTTCGCTTCGCTCAGGATGACAGCGGGAGAAAAGCACCGGTCTGAAGACCGGCCACTACAAAAGCGCGCAATTGAATCGAAGAAACACAATTCATTGGATGGTGTCGCCGGGGCCGAGATCGCGGGGATCGAGCGGTTTGCGGCTGGCGAAACCTTCGTCCTGGCGATGGTAAAAGCGAATACGGTCCTCGCCGAGCTTCCAGCAGAGATAGACGTCCTGCTGATTGATGACGGCGGGAAAATCAAGCAGGCCGACGTCGAGATCCTTGATGAGACAGCCAGTTTCCAGAATGCGGTTCAGCGCCGACTTGAGAATTTCGGTAAGCTGGGTGTGTTCCATGCGGACGGCGGCCAGTTTATCGTAGGGGACGATGACGCCGCCCATCATCATGATGCGCGCGGAGACGGCAGCGAGTTCGTTTTCCAGGGTGGAAAGTTTTTTGCGAGAGTCCATGGCTTCGACGAGAAAGGGCTCGAGTTCCTGGCGCGTGCGCTCCGCTTCGGTCAGCGTGAAGAGGCGCTGCGGCGGTTCCGGAGTTTCGTCTTGTTCTTGGTCGTCGTCTTCGTCAGCCATTCGAATTCCGTTCTGGGGACAGCTTTGAGATGGGAAAAGAGGACAGACTGCCCTTCGCAAGCTCAGGGTAAAAGTCTGTCCTACCGTGATGCTAGCGCAAAGCGAGCATGCGGTCGAGAGCAACTCGCGCGTGGTAGCGAGTGCGCTCGTCGACGGAGATGCGGTTGACGACATTGCCATCGCCGAGGTTTTCGAGCGCCCAGAGGAGATGCTGGGGGGTGATGCGGAACATAGTGGTGCACACGCACACGCTGGGATCGAGAGAGATGACCTTGTGGCCCTGCAGTTCCTTGCTAAGGCGGTTGACCAGGTGGATTTCCGTGCCGACGGCCCACTGGGTGCCGGCGGGAGAAGCCTGGATGGCCTTGATGATGCCTTCTGTCGAACCGATTTGATCGGCGGCCTGGGCGACCTCGAAGCGGCATTCCGGGTGGGCGATGACGCGAATGCCGGGATGCTCGCGGCGGACGCGCTCAACTTGTTGGGGCGTGAAGCGCTGGTGCACGGAGCAGTAGCCCTTCCAGAGGATGATGCGGGCGCTGCGGATGGCTTTCGGCGTGTTTCCGCCAAATTCAAGGTAAGGGTCCCAGACAATCATCTGATCGAGCGGAATGCCCATGCGATAGCCGGTATTGCGGCCAAGATGCTCGTCAGGGAGAAACAGAACTTTTTCACCGCTCTCAAAGGCCCACTTCATGACTTCCGCGGCGTTGGTGCTGGTGCAAACCGAGCCGCCATGCTCGCCCGTGAAGGCTTTGATGGCCGCGGTCGAATTCATGTAAGTGACAGAGATGATTTTGCGCGAATCGAGGAGAGAGGATAGTTCGCTCCAGCAGGCTTCCACCTGACCGATGTCGGCCATATCGGCCATGGAGCAACCGGCGTTCAGATCGGGCAGGATGACGGTTTGGTGCTCGCGACGGAGGATGTCCGCGCTCTCGGCCATGAAATGCACGCCGCAGAAAACGATGTACCGGCCCTCGGCTTGGGAGGCTTGAAAGGAGAGCTTGAGGGAGTCGCCACGGAAATCGGCGAATTTGATGACTTCGTCGCGCTGATAGTGATGGCCGAGAATGACGACGTCCTCGCCCAAGCGGGCTTTGGCAGCGGCAATGCGGTCATCCAGGGCGTTATCGGGAACAAGGAGGTAGGAATCGAAGTCGCAGCCCACACCAGCTTCAATTTCTAGCGCGCGTAGAGTGCTGGGCTGGTCTGCGCCGATGAGGGTGCTGCTATCTGTGATGGATACGAGATTACCCATTGGAGTGTTTTTATCTGCTTAGAGGCTGATACCAAGTGGTCCCTGTTGCCTGACTGGAAGCTTCATTTTCTCATATTTGGAGCAAATTGCCACTATCCACACTAGCCGCCGATGAAGACCATGGTACGGGAGGGGGGCACGAAACCGGGCTCATTGATGCGATGGCCCTCCTCCTTTTCGAGGACGATGGAGCGGATATAGGTTACAAGATCTTCGTCCGACGCCCCCTCGCGAAGCAGCGCCCGCAAGTCGTGGTCGTCCTTGCTGAATAGGCAGGTGCGGAGCTTGCCATCGGCGGTGAGCCGGATGCGGGAGCAGTGGCCGCAGAAGGGCTGAGTGACCGGGGCAATCAGGCCAATTTCGCCGGGGGCGCCATCGGCAAAGCGGTATTTGCGGGCGGTTTCGCTGCGTTCGTGGGGGATTTGCTCGAGCGGCCAGCGGGCGTGGATGCGGCGATGGACCTCCGCGGCGGGCACGACCAAGCCAGGAATCCAATGGCGATCGGCATCGAGCGGCATGAACTCGATAAATCGCATGATGACGCCGGTTTCGCGGGCGTAGGAGGCGAAGGCCTCGACTTCGTCGTCATTTATGCCGCGGACCAGAACGGCGTTCACCTTGGCGGGGGCCAGACGTGACTTCTGGGCGGCTTCGATGCTGTGCATTACCGTTGAGAAGGACTTGGTTCGGGTGATGCGCTCGAATTTATCGGGATCGAGCGAATCGAGGCTGATGTTGATGCGTCGGAGGCCGGCGGCTAGGAGGCGGTTGCAGCGTTCGGCCAGCAGGTGGCCGTTGGTGGTCATGGAGAGATCTTCGACGCCGAGCGCGTGGAGACGGGCAATGTAGTCCTCGACACCTTCGCGGACCAGCGGTTCGCCGCCGGTGATGCGGATTTTGCGGATGCCCAGGCTTAGAAAAATCTTGGCCAGCCGATCTAACTCGGGCCAAGAGAGAATTTCGTCGTGGTCGCGATAGTTTTCCGGATCGGCGGAGCGGCAGTAGACGCAGCGGAAATTGCAGCGGTCCGTGATGGAAATGCGCAGGTCGGTGATCTGGCGGCCGAATTTGTCATGAAGGGTCATCATCGGTCGTGCTTCTTGGATGCAGCTCCCTGCTACCTGGGCGCACCGGACTCCTAAAACAAAACCGCCCGAATCCAGTGCTGAGAATCGGGCGTTCTCCGAAAATGTGCGCATTTTCGGGGGATCGCTCCTTTCCAAGCACGCGTGCGCCTCAAAAGGCTCACCACAAGCGGGAGGCCCGGGCGTTTCCGCCCAAACCCTCAGCCCCGATAACTTCTCGGGGCATCGCCCCTGTAGCCGTGGGTTATCTCTCCCGTAGGCGGCGGGGGTCGGAGTTACAGCCATAGTCTACGCCCCAACATTCAAAGGTGCAATCCGGCAGTACTCGGACTACTCGGACACACCGGCTCGCGAGAAGGTGTCTAAAGGAGAAGGGGCCGAACCCGATGATGCTTCAATGGGGTCCAAGGCTGGCAATCGTGTTCGCCGTCGTCTCCATCGGCCTCCACGCGGGATTCTACCTTTCATCCTGCAGAGGGCACATCTTATGTCTGATAGGTCTTCTAGTGGGACTAGGCATTGACGCTTTGCTGCAGACTCGCGCTGCCAAAACCAGATAGATCGAAGATACCCGCTCGTAGTCTGTGATAGAGTTTTGGCCACGCCATGCGGATCTTCGTTTTAGGGGCCGGAGCGACCGGCTCGCTTCTCGCACAATTGCTGGAGCGGCAAGGACATACGGTCTGGTGCGGAGACCGCGACCCGGAGCGCGCGCGGCGCTTCCTGGGCAAGCGCAGCACTATCGCGGTGACACACGTGAACGCGCGCAACCTGCGCGGCATCGTGAAAGCCGCGAAGGGCTGCCAGTTCATCGTCAACGCGTCGGCTTCCGTGTTTAACGAGATCGTCTTGCGGGCGGCGCTGCGGCTGCGCGCGCATTACGCCGATCTCAGTTCGCACCTGACGCGCAATCCGTTCAAGGCCGAGCAGTTCCGGTATGTAAAGAAATTCGAGGAGAAAAACCGCGTGGCGCTGATCAATACCGGAGCGGCTCCCGGGTTGACCAATTTGCTGGTGAAGCGCGCGGCGGATTTGCTGGACGAAGTCGAAGCCGTGCACATCCGGCTATATGAGAGCAGCGAGAGCGACGACCCCATTTCGCAATGGTCGCCGGAAGTATCGTTCGACGAGGCGGTGTCGCACCCGCGCATTTATCGCAACGGAAAATTCCAGCTAGGCAAGCGCTTTTCGGAGATTGAAAAGTTTCGCTTTGTTGAACCCATTGGCAACGCGCGGGTAGTGCTTGCAGCACAAGATGAGGTGGCTACACTGCCACACTCGATTCCCATGCGGGAGCTGGACGTAAAGATTGGCGGGAACGAGATTGACCGGCTGCGGCGCTGGCATAAGCAGGGAAAGCTGTCGCGGTCGCGCGGGATGGTGCCGGGCCGCTTTCCGCAGACGTCTTCTCCCCGGTTGATTGCCAAGCTAATCCGGCAGGGGATTTTACAAAACGCTCGTTTCGCTGCCGCCGTTCTAGTGGAGGGAATGAAGCGCGGCAAGAAGGAAGACCAGCGCTTGCTGATCCGCAGCGATTGCACATTTCCAACGCTGTATCAAATCCGGCAGCAGGGACGGTATACGACGCCGGTAGCGTACGCGACTGCACATGTCGCGGCACTTTTCATAAAATTTTTTCCGCGAGATATTGCGGGAGTCTTTGCGCCGGAGATGCTCCCGGCAGAGACGCGCAGGGCCATCCTCTCAGGGATTCGCAAGCACAACGTCCGAATCAGCTATAAGACAACCACACCAAAACTTACCAGTGATGACGAGGAAGAAATCTAGCCCGCAGCCGTGTGTTCCTTTCCAGCAAGACGCGGCTGCCGAAGCTGACTCGAATCGCGGATTAGTCCGCAGAAGCGGGCTTTGCGTTGCCTGAAAAGTGGATGGTGATCAGGAACCCGTTCGTCCCGTCGTAGGAAAACTTGTGGCCGTCCCCTTCGAAAGCTTCGTGCTTGCTCTTCCACATGCGGAAGCCGTCGTTGGACTGCGCCCCCCAATATTTCAAGTTGTGCATGACAACTTCGTGGCTGGAATTGTCGCCCTGCACGCGCTCCAGGATGACTTCGCCCTTGCCATCGCTCATCTTGGCGTGAGCCACTCCTGTTTTGGAGTCCACGCTCCACGAGAATGCCACAGTCTGCACGGACTTCTTCTGCCAGGGGATGGGATAAAGCTGGCCGAGGACGTCCGCGAGCGCGGCTTGCTGTTCCTTGGTGACGCTGGGATCAAAGTTCACTACCAACCAGGAATCCTTACCGGTGCTCCAGTCGCTACCCAAGTCATTGGCAAGCCAAACTTTGGCGCCATCCAGTTTGACGTCCTTATACATGCCCTTATCCACTTTGAGAACGAGGCTGGCACGGCAGAAATGTTCCTCCATGTGATTCTCGCCCATGGCCATGTGGTTCGTGGAGCGGGTGTTGAAGTAACAGGGACAGAACATGTCGCAGCTGCAAGCTTCGATGTAGCTGGCGGTCATATCAAAATCGGGTTTGGAAGCTTTTTCCTGCGCAGGAGAAGTGAAGTAGACGAGGCTAGCGGCAAGCGCAAGGAGAAAAAGTACAACGATTCGAGGCATACGTGGCATTTTTACCTCCGTAGGAAATGTGTTCAGAAGGGCCCAACTGAGATGGACGCCAGTCTACTCCCGAAACATAGCGAGAACAAGACTCGCTTGGGCATGGCTGGGCATGGCTTCAACAGCAGCGGTTGGGCTTGGAATAGCGGCGGTTGAGCTGTTCCACGTAGAACTCCGCCGGGGTGAGCGCGCGGCAAGAACTGGGCAGCGTAGCTTTTGAACGGAGGTAGCTTTCATAGGCGGCATCGCCGCACCATTCACGCAGGCCGCGCCAGAAATGGCGGAGGTAACGGGAGGCCTTCCTTGCGACTTGTTTCATCAATCGTCTCCGTGGGCGGCGCCGGAGAAGTCTGCAGCCCACTTCGTGGCAACGTACGGCGATTCATTAAGAACTGGCGCACCGTCGCCACTGAGAATCGAATACCAGTGCACGAGGGCTTCGACGATCAAAACGAGGATCATGGCGGCAAGAATGCCGGTGACGGCCGCATCGAGGCGCTGGTTGAAGATGAGCCGTTGTGCTTCGGCAATTTTCTCGGGGGAAATTTTCCCGGCGGCGATTTGAGCGACAAGAACCTTGGCATACGCGAGAAAACCGATGCGGGGGTTGGCATCGAAGATCTTCTGGTAGCTTGCCGTCATAGTGATGATGACGAGCCACGCCATCGGTAGCAGCGTTACCCAAATCCAGCGCAGGCGACCCATTTTCATCAGGATGGTAGTGGCCACGACGAGCGCGACCGCCGCGAGCAATTGATTGGAAATGCCGAAGAGCGGCCAGAGCGAATTGATGCCCCCGAGCGGATCGACAACACCTTGATAGAGAAAGTATCCCCACAGCCCAACGATGATGGCGCTGGACAGCAGAACCCCGGGCATCCAGCGCGTCCGACCAAAGGGCTTCCAAAAACGGCCCCCGAGATCCTGAACCATGAAGCGGCCTACACGAGTGCCGGCGTCAAGCACCGTCAGAATAAAGAGCGCTTCAAACATGATCGCGAAGTGATACCAGATGCTGAGGAGGCGTTCACCTCCGATAGTGCTGGAAAAAATTTGCGCCATGCCGACAGCCAGCGATGGGGCACCACCGGCGCGATTCCAAAGGGTGATCTCGCCGACTTTATGAGCGAGTTCGGTCATGGTTTGCACTTGCAGCGGATAGCCCCAGCTGCTGATCGTCGCGGCAGCTGCGCCCGCAGTGTTCCCAACGATGCTGGGCGGGCTGTTAATCGCGAAATAGACGCCCGGTGGCATGGCGCATGCCGCGACCATAGCCATCACGCCGACAAACGATTCGAGCAGCATCGCGCCGTAGCCGATGAAACGCGCGTGGCTTTCGCGAAGAATCATCTTCGGCGTGGTGCCGGAGGAAATTAGCGAGTGAAAGCCGCTGATCGCGCCGCAGGCGATGGTGATGAAGCAAAAGGGGAAGATCTTTCCGGCAAATACCGGGCCAGTGCCGTCAACGAAACGGGTAAGCGGCGGCATCAGAACTTGCGGACGGACAAACAAGATGCCGGCGGCCAGAGAAAAAATGGCACCGGCTTTGATGAAAGCGCTGAGATAGTCGCGCGGTGCAAGCAACAACCAGACTGGCAGTGCGGATGCCGCGAAGCCGTACGCGATGATGGCGAAAGCTAGCGCGACGCCGCTCAACGTGAAGACACGAGCCCACGAGGGCGAATCGGCCACCCACTGTCCGGCCACGACCACAAAAAGAACCAGCGCCACGCCCATGACGGAAGCTTCAAGAACGCGGCCGGGACGGATGAAGCGGAGATAGAGTCCTAGAAGCAGCGCGATGGGAATGGTCATCGCCAGCGTGAAAGTGGCCCAGGGAGAGGACTTAAGGGCGTTCACTACGACGAGGCCGATCACGGCGAGAAGAATGGTCATAATCGCCAGCACGGCCAGCTGGGCGATGAAGCCGCCGCGTTCACTGACTTCTTCGCGCGCCATCTGGCCGATCGATTTGCCGTCACGGCGAATCGAGCAAAAGAGAATCACAAAATCCTGCACGCAGCCTGCGAACGCCGCGCCGGCAATCAGCCAGAGTGTCCCCGGCAAGTAGCCGAACTGGGCGGCAAGGGTCGGGCCGACAAGCGGCCCTGGGCCCGCAATGGCGGCGAAATGGTGGCCGAAGAGAACCCATTTGTTGGTGGGCACGAAGTCGCGGCCGTCATCGTGGCGTTCGCTGGGAGTGGCGCGCGTGTCATCGAGCGCCAGGACTTTGGCTGCGACAAAGGCGGAATAGAACCGGTAGGCCACCAGATAGCAGCAGACGGCGGCAACCACGAACCAGGTAGCATTGAGCGGTTCGCCGCGATCGAACGCAATCTTGGCGAACGCTCCCGCGCCCAGCAGGGCAACCACGATCCAAACGACAATAGTGAAAATGCGCTTCATTTTGCCGGGTTGACCGCCGAACTGGCTTTGATGAATTGCGCGATATCGGCCTTGAGCTTGGCCAGCGACGGCGGATGGACGTACATCATGTGGCCCGCTTCGTAATACGCCCCGGTGAGATGGCTGCGCAGCGTGGGGTCGAGGCCGAGATGGTCGAAAGTGTAGTCCGCGGCAAAAAATGGCGTGGCCAGGTCGTAGTAGCCTTTGGCGACGAAAACATGCAGGAACGGATTTTGTGTCATGGCCCTGCGCAGCGTTTCGGCGACATTGACGTAGCGATTCTCGTAGGGAGCGTAGTTCCACGGCCGAACTCGGCCGGTCAACACTTCATAGGGCAAGTCGCTGTCAAATTTGAGATCGTTGCGAACATAGTCGTTCAGCATTCCGGAATAGGGACCGATGATCGCCGCGATACTGGGGTCGTACTCCGGATCTTCACCGGCAGCATCGCGATCGATTCCCAGGAAACGCGCGTCAATTCGGCCTATCGTGCGGCGCTCGCTGCGCAGCAACTCTTTCGTGAAGCGCTCGATTTCGACGCGCAGGTTGGTGCGATCGATGTAGTCCGCCGAAAGCCCCGTCAGGCGCGCGAGCTTCTGTTCAATCTCCGAGCGTCTCGCGACGGGCAGCGCGTCGCCGGTCATGAGAGCATCCGCATATTCTCCGACGGCGAACTTGCGCGATTCTTCAACGGCCTTTTGGAGGTCGCCGCTCTGCAAATCGGGGGGAAGCTTTTTGTGGTACCAGGCGATCGCGGTATAAGTCGGCAAATAAAGGATGTACGGCAAGTCGTTGCCGGTATCGAACTCGGCCGTCTCAAAATTCAGGATCGAGGAAATCAGGACGATGCCATTGAGGTACATGCCGTAGCGTTGTTGGAGATAGCCGGAAAGGCCGGCGGCACGAGTGGTGCCGTAACTTTCACCGGCAAGGAATTTCGGCGAAGACCAGCGCTTGTTGCGCGTGGCATAGAGACGGATGAAATCCGCAACGGACTCGACGTCTTCCGTGACGCCGAAGAATTGTTTGGGCGCTTCGCCGGGAACGGCGCGGCTGTAGCCCGTCGAAACGGGATCGATGAATACCAGATCGCTGGTGTCGAGAAGCGAAACATCATTGTCCACTAGCTTGTAAGGCGGCGGCAGCAGCGTGCCCGCATCGCCCATCTGCACGCGCCGCGGACCGAACAAGCCGAGATGCAGCCACACGGAGGCGGAGCCCGGGCCACCGTTAAAGCTGAACGTCAGCGGGCGCTGGCTCGCATCGCTCACGTCATCCTTGGTATACGCAACGTAGAAGATGCTGGCCTTGAGAGTGCCGTCTTCCAGCTTCAGGAGAATCGTGCCGGCCGTGGCGGTGTATTTGATTTCCTGCCCGCCGATCTTCAGCGAGTGCTTGGTCTGAACGATTTTCTCTTCAGGAGCCGGCGGTTTCTTTTCTTCTTTGGGCTTTTCCGCGACTTTATCCGCGGCCGGCTGCGCGGGCGGCTGCTGGGCGAAGCTCGGATTCATCCCCAGAAGAAGAAGGATTGCGGCACTCAAGCATGGTGGAGACTTCATAAGCGGCGGAGCTCCTTGTCAAACCTTCAAAAATGAAAAACTGTGACGTGCGGCATCGTATGCGAGAGTGCGGGCAGCGTCAATCGTCTGTGGCGCCGCGGCCAAGCGAGCCACTTTCATGATTTCTTTGCGTCGAGCGAATTCGCGGATACAATGCGGCCCTCGGATGTGTCCCGCGTCCTAAGGAGCAGCGCATGCGCCGTGTTGAGTTACCTGCCGCGATTTCATGGCTCGCCGCCGCGGTAATGCTGTGGCTACCGGCTCCCATCGCCGCGCAACAAAAAGACGATCAGCCGCACCCCAAGACGCTCCCGGAGCTGCAGAAGGCCATGAAAGATGTGCTCGACAGGGAGCATGTGCCTGGAGTGGGAGTGGCGCTGGTAGCGAATGGCGAGATTCTCTGGTGCGGCGGAATCGGAGAAGCGGACCTTGCCGCGAGGCGCGCCGTCAACTGCGACACGGAATTTCGTGTGGGCTCGATCAGCAAAACGTTCGTCGCGCTGTCTCTTCTAAAATTGCAAGAAGAAGGAAAGATCAATCTTTACGCGCGGTTGCAAGATGTCGCGCCGGAAATCCCGTTCAAGAATCGCTGGGAAGCGACGCATCCCGTCCGCATCGTGAACCTGCTCGAGCACACCGCGGGCTTTGACGACATGGAGCCGAGCGAAGTTTACAACGTACAGGATCGCTACGAATTTCCCTTACTCGACGTTTTCAAACGGTTTCAGGAGCCGGAAACAGTGCGTTGGCCTCCGGCAACGCGCATGTCTTATTCAAATCCTGGAAATGCCGTCGCCGGCTATTTGATTGAAAAAATCACGGGAAAACCATTCGATCAGTACATCCGGGAAACATTTCTGCGGCCAATGGAAATGGAGCATGCCGACTATCCCTTCACCGATGCCATTAAAGCTTTGCTTGCGACGGCGTATCAAGGAAATCCGCCGAAACCTTCTGCATACCCATTCATTTATTTACGGCCGGCAGGCGACCTGAAAGCATCACCAGGAGAGCTGGCGAAGGTAGTGCAATTTTTTCTGCGGCGCGGAAAAGCCGGAGACGCTCAACTGGTGACGCCCGAATCGATCTTGCGGATGGAAGCTCCGGAAACGACGCTCGCCGCAAAAAATGGCCTGCGCCTTGGCTACGGCCTCTGCAATTATTCGAGCGTGGAAGGCGGCGTGGTGACGCACGGCCACGACGGCGGAATTGACGGCTTCATTTCTTCGTATCGTTACATGCCAGAGCAAAACTGGGGCTACGTCATCCTGCTGAACAGCGACAATTCCCAGCAGGCACTGGAAAGTCTGAATCACCTGGCCATTGATTTTCTTGCGAAAGATTTCCCGAAGCCACAGCAGCCGGTAATGGCTCTCCCCGTGCAGACTTTGGAGGGGTTCGCGGGCTATTACGCCCCGCGTGCTCCGCGAAGCCAGTTGTTTGCTTTTGTGGACGACCTGACCGGCGGGACGCGCATCCGCGTAATCAACGGCAAGCTTACGCGTACCGGTCTATTCGGCCAGCCAGAACCTCTCTTTCCCGTGGGCAAGAATCTCTTTCGAGGAGAGAAAGAACCGGAAGGCACGACCGTTTTTTTCGTTACCGAAAAGGGTGCTATGGCCGTCGCAGGCAGCGGACTCGAGGGCATTGGCTACAGCGAACGGAGCAGCCTCGCGTTTCCCTTCCTGCGGATCGCAATTCTCTCGATTTGCCTGCTCTTTATGCTGACGACTTTGCCGTACGCGCTCGTTTGGCTTTTTATGAAACTCCTGGGCGCCATTAAAGACGTGCGCCACCTTTCCGTCCGCGTTGCGCCGTTGCTGGCGACCCTCTCCCTGGTAGTCGTACCGTTCTGCCTATCGAGACTGAGCGGTACGCAAATCGGCTCGTTCAACTTCTGGACCTTCGGCATTTTCCTGGGAACATTTTTCTTTCCGATGCTGTCGGTGATCGGCGTCGTCCTCGTTCTACGGGTTCCGAAGGAGGAAATCCACCGAGGCGTGAGGATTCACTCGCTCCTGGCCTCCTCCGCCTGCTGCGTGCTCACCGGATTTTTTTGGTCGTGGCATCTGCTGCCGTTGCGATTGTGGGCGCCGTGAGTGGATCCGCCGCCATCAGGAAGAGCGGCCGACCAGGTAATTCCGCGTGATCTTGTCCACGGAGATCGTTCCCGCCTGACGCATGATGGTTTTCAATTCGCGACGCAGAATTTCGAGTACGACCTCAACGCCGGGCTGGCCGAACGCCGCCAGTCCCCAGATCGGGGGCCGGCCAATCCCCACCGCGCTGGCTCCCAGCGCCAGAGCTTTGAAAATGTCCACGCCGCGCCGGACACCTCCGTCGACGATCACCGGAATTTTCCCAGCGGCTCCTTCGAGCACTTCGGGCAGGCTCTCAATCGTGGGGCGAAGGGTTTCCTCGGAGCGGCCACCGTGATTCGAGACCATCAGGCCGTCCACACCGTGTTCGACGGCGAGCTGCGCGTCCTCACGTGTCACGATGCCCTTGAGCAACAATTTGACGGTGACGGTGTCGCGCAAGCGCTTCACATAATCCCAATTCATGTTCAAGGGATGCGTGGCCGTGACCTTCGACAAATCCAGTCCGTCAAACATCGGTTTCCTGGCTGCGAATTGGGCGTAGCCTCCCGAGCCTGCTCGAGGCTTTCCCTGGGCAAACCCCGTGTACGCGCTGGGATGACATGCGGAGCATTCTCGCTTATCCGCTCGTTGCGCCCGGAACAAAGTTTCGCGGTTACTGCCTTCCTGCAGGTCCACAGTCAGGACAATCGCTGGCGAACCCGCTGCTTCTGCGCGCTTGACGATGGCCCGGCCAACTTCCCAGACGTTTGTGGGATAGAGTTGCTGCCAAACCGGCGCGCCCCGCGCCGCCATCACGTCCTCCACGGACGAGGTAGTCACGGTGGATAGAATTTGCAAATGGTCTTTTGCTCGGGCTGCGCGGGCCACGGCAACCTCGCCTTCGGGATGAAATGCCTTCTGGCTGCCGACCGGGCAGATCACCAGGGGACTGCTCCACGCTGCGCCGAAGAGACGCGCGGACATATCTATCTTTTCGACGTCTACCAACCGGCGGGGTCGAATCTGGATGTGCGAGTAACCATCGCGATTCGCGCGCACCGTGCCATCGTCGTCCACGCCGGTGGCGAGGTAGCCGAAATGCGCGGGCGGCAGCGCTTTGCGCGCGGCCGGCTCAAAATCCATCACTTCCAGTGCCTGGTCCGGAGCGGAAATCACTTCGTCGCTCTGCTGAAAGGAATCGAACCAGCCAAGAAACTTCTTTTCGGTTTCTTCGCCCGCCGCGAGAAGACTAGTGAAAGTACCGCCAAGCAAGCCCGGGCTGGCCAGCAGCGGACTTGCCGAGAGCATCTTCAGAAATTTCCGCCGCGTCTTGATGAGCTCGGTGCTGCGATTCATAGGCGCCTTCCTCTTCCTATTCCTATTCCGGCAACGAAGTGAACCGCAGTAGCGGAAAAACATCGCGAAATATTTTGACCGCTTCGCGCGGAAATGAAGTGCGCATGGCCGCCGAAGGCGCGAATTTGCGGCGAACGATCCACGCCTGTAATTTTTTCCAATTCTCAGGGGTGGTGGGCCAACCGTTGTTTTTGGTCCAT
>Ga0209415_10007079_pt1 | contig 19680 bp, 19 predicted proteins | sample PeaSoiSIISIP2007_FD_187696 | JGI IMG/M metagenome (GOLD analysis project Ga0209415, IMG submission 187696) | Peat soil microbial communities from Weissenstadt, Germany - SII-SIP-2007 (SPAdes) (version 2) | ecosystem: Environmental > Terrestrial > Soil > Wetlands > Peat | place: Germany... | reverse complement strand
CCCGCCGATCTGAACCACATCGGCGGGTGGACGCCCCTCGCGCCGGGGCGGCAGAGCAGCCGACCGCGGCCCGCGCGTCAGAGAATGAAGGCGCCGCACGGCCGAAGCGTTCGCGACGACCGCGATGATCACCAGCGACGCCAGGAGCGGGAGCGTCTCGCACCACACGGCGAGCCCCGACCGTCGCGCGAGCCACACGAACCCGGGCGTGAGCACCGCGCCCGTGCAGAGGCACGCGGCTCGCTCGGCCCGGCGCATGACGCCCGGAGGAACCGGCACGCCAAGCGCCTCTGCCTTGGCGCTCCCGTAGCTCACCATGAACGACCCGACGATGGCCAACAGCGTCAACACGAGCGCCCACACGGATTCCCGGAAGAAGACAGCGAGCCCGCCCAGGAAGAAGAACTCCTGGTACCGATCGCCCGATGCGTCGAGGAGGGCGCCTGCCACGGAGGAAGAGCCGCTTCGCCGCGCGACCAGCCCGTCGAGCGCGTCTCCCAGCGACGCGACCACCATCGCGATGGCCGCCAGGCCGAACTGCCCGAACCCCAGCAGAACTCCCCCCGCCGCCCCGAGAACGATGGACGCGGACGTGATCGCGTTCGCCGAGACGCCGAGGTCCACCAGTACGCGGGCAGCGCGGTCGAGGGAGCGCATGACGACCGCGACGAGGGCGTCGGGCAGGACGAGCGAGGTGCGTCTCGTCGGGGTTTCTTGCGGGAGGGCTTCGAGCTGGAACTGGATGGCCATCGGTAGGTTAGATGATCGAGGAGCCTCGACGTGGTCGCCCAAAAGATGAGTCGTGGTTATATACGCAGCGAAGCATTGATGTGACCAATCAAAGCGAGCGCCTCGTCGACGCTACCGACGAACGGGCGAGCCAGCCGGACGAAGGGCGCGCTCGACGGCACGAGCGGGGGACAGAAAAGCCCGCGAATCGCGGCGGAAACACGAGCCTGCCCGGAGAGCGGGAATCCCACCGACGCAGTCGGTACATTGCCTCGCACCGCAATGCAAGCATGCGGCCAGCGCAGCCCCTTCGCGCTCGTCCTACCGCGAGCGGCCTCGCCGGGCTCTGGCGCGTTCTGCCGGGATCGGCTCGAGGTTCTGCTGTGAACGGCGGGCTCCGTCGTTTCCGTGAAACGGGCCAAAAATGCGCGCCGCGAAGCGGTTTGCGCGGCAGCACATGACGGAAGCATGACGGCGCACGTCAGCGGTGGGCGCTACATCACCCACACTTCGCGCGTTCCGTAGGACCCGGAAAGGCGAAGCCCCCAGGAGGACTCGCCGTGGTCATCGCCATTTTCTTCGTCGCGCACTGGCAGCTGTCGGTGTTTTTCCAGACGTTCTTTCTGCATCGCTACGGCGCCCACCGGATGTACTCGATGAGCAAGGGCTGGGAGCGCTTCTTCTACCTGTGCACGTACATCACCCAGGGGCCGAGCTTCCTGTCTCCCCGCGGCTACGCGATCCTCCACCGGATGCATCACGCCTTCAGCGATACGCCGAAGGACCCGCACTCGCCCACGAACCATACGGGGCTGATGTCGATGATGCTCGCGACGAAGAAGAAGTACGACGACTACGCGTACGATCGCGTCAAGCCGGAGGCGCGGTTCGACGGCGGGCTGCCCAGCTGGCCGACCCTCGATCGCATCGGCCAGTCGTGGGTCGGGCGCGTCGCGTGGGGTGCGGCGTACACGCTCTTCTACTTCAAGTTCGCGACGCACCTCTGGATGTACGCGCTCTTGCCCCTTCAGTACATCATGGGCCCGATCCACGGCGCGATCGTCAACTGGTGCGGCCACATGTACGGCTACAAGAACTTCGACAACGGCGACCAGTCGCGAAACACCCTGGTGTTCGACTTCGTCACCGCGGGAGAGCTCTTTCAGAACAACCACCACAAGTTCGGCATGTGCCCGAACTTCGCCGTCCGCTGGTTCGAGCTCGATCCCACCTACCAGGTCATGCGCATCTTCAACGCGCTCGGGATCATCGACATGAGCGGCGCGCAGGTCGCGCGGATGCCCGTGAAGGCAAGCCTCTCGGCCGCGGAGTGATGCGCACGAGGGCGTGAGATCGCCGCCTGCGCAGAAGGGCGCCTACGCCCCCGCACGCCAGCAACACGCTCGACCCCCCCGAGCCCGCCTCCGTCGCTCCGATCTTGCAGGCGCACCCCAGAGCGGTCGGCGGCCTCGGGTCACCGGACGGCGCGACTTCAAGGCTCGCTTGCGGGACGCCCGCCTCCGCCGGAGTCCCGGCGTCGGGAACGGGAGCCTGACGGAACTCGAAGACATAGCGACCGGGGACGCCGCTCTGGCTCTGGCCGTGAACGAGCCCCGTCTCCGGGTTGCCGTCGAGAAACGTCCCCGGAGCACCGGAGCCCGGAAACAGCGTGGGGGTAACGCCGTCGGAATAGCCGACGATCGCGGACGGCCATCCCCCAAGCCCCTCCACACTTCCGTCCGAGCGATCGCCGGAGTCCCACGTGATCGTCCCGTAGTTGAATTCGACGTCGAAGTGTCCCGCCCCGGTATCGTCGCGATCGACGAGCACGATCTGGAAGACGTCGAGCTTGTCGTCGTGGCGCTCGTAGTAACCGACGCCGGGCCACGTCGCCGCGAAAGCCGCCCTCCCGTTCACCGTGTCGGCCCCGTAGTGCAGCGTCGATGTCCCCGCGTCGCCGCGGGTGTCGACGTCGGCGAAGTACACGCCTAGGAGCCTCTGGTCGAGCTTGGTGGCCGAGAACAGCGTCGTCACCTGCTCGTCGAAGGCGATGTACCCGTTGTTGTTGACGTAAACGCTGCCGAAGTCTCCACCGAAGTACGTCACGTGGAAGCCGAGCGGAATTGCACCGGTGGAACCGTCGTCCGTCGGTCCGAGATCGTTCGCGAAAAACCCCGTGTTCGTGCGGATCGCCTGCGCGTTCGCGCTGGCGGCGGCAAGGAAGACTGCGACGCCGCACAGGCTGCCGGCCCGTAGCATGGGATGCCACGCTCGCGCTGCAATCGGCGCGCCACAGGCGCGGGCTTACTGGCGAGCTCTACGGAGCGCCGCCGTCCGCCGCACGAGGACCGACCTGGCAATAGCTCGGGAAGACGGCGGGGATCGGGGGGTACGGCTGCGGCGAGACCTTGAACGGGTGGTCCTCGAAGAATTGCCATATCGCCGGACAGATCTGCGGAGGGCCGCTCACGTGGCCTCCTCCCGTGTTGCAATCCAACGAGAAGCCGCCCTTCATCGCGATGTCCGCCTCCCAGGCCGCGCTCGCCACCGCGAAGTCGAGGACCACGACATCAACGCCCGTGGCACCGTGGATCGCCATCGCGGAAGGGACGTTCGTGGGGTCCTGTGGCGTCGTCGTCGGGTCCTCGTAGAAGCCGCCGACGCCGGTCAGCCCACCGGAGAGCGTGGCCGCAGCGGCGATGTATCCCGATCGCGCGTAGGCCATCCACGTGGCCTGAAGCGCGCCCGCGCTGGCCCCCGTCGTGAAGATGCGCCGGGTGTCGATGTGCAGTTGCTGAATGGCGCACGCGACGACCTGGTCTGCCGTGTTGAAGTCGTCCGTGTACCAGACGGCATCGCCCGTGTTCGTGCCCATGCCCGTCGACCTCGCGAACGAAGCGACCATGCCGCCCTCGGCCGTGACGGCGGAGATCTGCGCCGTTCCGAACTGAGTCTCGACGTCCGTCGCGGTCCCGCCCGTCTCGTACCAGAACATGACGAGCGGGCCTCCCTGGCCGCTGCCCGTCCAGACGTCCACCGGCTCGCCGGCAAACGTCAGCGACGTCGTGTTGGCGTTCGGTGGAATCGTGGGGCACGTCCCGCTGACCGTGGGCAGCATCGTCGGGCTCTGGCCGGAGCCCTGACTCCCGCTGCTGCTGCTGCCGCTGCCGCTACTGCTGGTGCTGCTGGTGCCGGTGCTGGTGCCGGTGCCGCTGCTGCCGGTGCCGCTACTGCCGGTACTACTGCTGCCAGTGGCGCCGCCCGAGCCGCTCGTGCCGCCCGTCCCTCCGGACGCGCTGTTGCCCTCCCCGGAGCTCGAAGTCGACGGCTGGCCTCCGCTGCCGCTGTAGCTGGTGCCCGGCCCCCCGCTGCCGCTCGAGGTGCTGCTGCTGGACGTGCCACCCCCACCGCTGGAGGCAACGTCTCCGCTTCCGCCGCTCACGCCGCTTCCGCTGCCCCCGCCGCCGGGCTCTCCGGCGCTGGGCGTCGAGCCGGAGGCACAGGCAGCGGCGAATCCAATCCCCACGAGTCCAATCGCAAGCCGCCGCATGGGCTCCTCCTCGCCACGCCGGTTACCGACGTGCCTCAAGTGCAGCGCACTGAAGCTCGCGGGCTTGGCTCGCGCAAGGACAAATACAGAAATAAAATCATGTGATTTGTCTGCAATGTAAGATTGCGCTGACGCGAGTGCGCCACGCAATGCGCACGCCGCGCAATGCCCTTTATCGGGCCTCGTCGACGAAGCGCTGAAGCAGGCGTTCGACGATCTCGTAGCGGCCCTTCACCTCGCGCACGATGAACCGCTCGACTATCCCGCCGAGGCCAAAAATGGGTACCACCGCGTCCCCTTCGAACCTGAGGCGCACGCCTCCGCCCTCTTCGATGAATCGAGCGATGCCGGTCACGTTCAGCTTGTCTCCGGCCGCACTTTCGATTGCATACGTGGCGCTGCGTGTCACGGGATCGAAGACGGTGACTTCCTCGTAGCTGAGCGGCTTGCCATTCAGGATCTTCAGCAAGGGCGCCGGGACGCTCACGGTCGGGACGACGAGCACGCGCCTGCGCTCCTTGCCGTCCGGCAGGGCGACGAGCTCCTTCAGGGACCGCTCCTTCAGGTTCGCCGCTGCCGCAACCTCCTGGTTGAATGCCTCGGAGTGGTACGTCTGGCGGAAGCGTAAGTAGTCGACTCCACGCGTGACGATCTCGATGACGAATTTCATTCGCTCCCTCGCGTGGACTGAAACATCTCGCACAGCTCCTCGATCCCTGCCAGGAGCTCGTCGTAGTCGGTGTCGGCGCCGCAGAGAGCCTGGACGTGGGGCAGGATCCACCGGGTCGCGTCGGCGGTGGCGCCGAAGACCTTGGTCGGGTGTGGCGACGGCGCGAGCATTTGCAGGCCGGTCAGGATGCTCCGGTGCATCGATCCCAGGAGACCTTCCGCGAGGACGACCGTGGCCGAAGCGGTCCGCATGCTCTCCCAGCGCTTGACGATGGCGGCCATCCGCTCACGCTCCTGGCCGTTCATCCGGGCGTCGCTCGGGAAGATGATCACCAGCTCGACGAGCTTGCCCGGGTTTTTCCGGTGCCAGAGGCTCCCGGCGACCTCCATGCGCGTCATGTCGTCGAGTGTGACCCTGCCCTGGAAAACGTGGACGTGGAGGCGGCGCCAGATCCCGCTCATCATGTTCGGCAGCGTGGTGATAGGCTCGAGCTTCATGACGCTGCGGCAGAGTAACACCCGCGGCGAGGACGGGAGCAGAGAGCCATGCGCGTCTTTTTCGTGACCTTCGCGCTCGTCGCCGTCGCCTGCGGCAGTTCCAGCAAGGCGCCCGGCTCCGGGACCCCGGTGACCAACCCCGCGAGCGGGACGTGCGTGGAGGGGGGAACGTGCGCCGGATGCTGCGACACCGACAGCATTTGCCGCGACGGCACGCTCGACGTGTCGTGCGGCGCTCCCGGTCACGCGTGCGAGAACTGCACGGCGGTGGGCCTGGCGTGCGTCAACGGCGCTTGCGGCACTGCGGCGCTGGGCTCGAGCTCGGGGGATGCGAGCTCCGGGTCGGGATCGGGGTCCGGTGGCGGCCGGGGCCCGGGAGGATCAAGCTCCGGGGCGGGGTCGATCACGTCATGCCCAATGCAGCAGACCTGCCCGGCATGCGCGGCGACGATGGCCTGCTGCCGGGCCAACGGGATGTGTGGTTGCAGCCTGGGCGGAACCTGCCTGTAGGCCTATTTGAGCACGATGACGGCGGTCGTCGCGCCGACCGTGACCGACGTGACGGCCTGCATCGTGACGCTCCCCGGCGCCGCGCCCGTGGTGTCGACCGCGCCGCCGCCGCTCGGGACCACCTGCTGGTAGGTGCCACCCAGCTGCACCGTCACTGACGATGCCGTGGGGTTCACGAAGACGCTGCCGTTCTGGAAGTCCCGGCGGTAGACGCCCCCGCTCGCCAGGTCGGCGACGCTGGTCGTGGCCGGCGTCGTCGGCGTGCCGAGGTTGATGCCCCACTCCGGGTACCACTCGAGCGGCCCGTTCGCGAAATAGTCGAGGTACGTGTGATGGCCTTTCACGAGCAGGTAGTTGCCGAGGTAATACATGCGCGTCGCGACGTCGGACGGCGTCGACAGGTAGTTCTGCAGGATCATGATCCGGTCCAGCGAAGCGAGCTTCAGGAGCTCGTTCGTCGATGCTTCCCAGTCGGTCACGGCGAAGCCGGTGCCGGCGAACCCCTCGACGAAGGCCCCCGGAGACAGCGTGTAGTTGGTGTTGTCCCAGCTCGTCGTGAAGGCGCTCGTGTTCGGAATGAGCGGGATGCCCTGCGAGGCGAGCGTCGCGCTCAGGGCCGATATCCACGCGTCCCACGCGTTGATCCACGTGGTCCCGTTCGTCCCTCCGAGCTCGGTGAACGCGGTGTCGCGCGCCGCCGTCGCCGCGAGGCGCGGGTCCTGCCCGGCGCCGGTCCCGCCGCACTCCCCCTGGAGCAGCGCGGGCGACGCCGAGTCGAACATGATCCCGTCGTACTGCCCATCGGCGCCCTGCTGCGCGAGCGAAGTCGCCCAGTACTGCTGGAAGCCGGACACCGAGATGTTCATCAGGAGCTTCTGGTCGGCGCTGCTGGTGACGCGCTGGCTCATCGTGTTGTGCCAGAACCATGTCTCGTTCATGGTCACCGTCGGGTAGTCGTTGCCCCACGTCGTCCCGTTGACGATGAAATCCGTGGCGGGGGCCGACTGCCACATCGCCAGGTGGTAGTGCAGGACGAGGAACGCCGGATTGATCGCGCGCAGCGCCTGCGTGACCGACAGCACCTGCTTCTCGGTGCCGACGTAGTGGCTGGTCGCGAAAACCATCTGCGCCATGTTCATCGTAGGGAGCTGATCGACGAGCAGGGCGATCGATCCGAACGTGTCCGGGTACTGGCGGCCGCCGGACGTGACGAAGCCTCCGTCCCCGGCATCGGCGACGTGCGTGCCACCTTCAGTCCCACCCTCCGGCGTGGTCCCGTCAGGCCCTGCCGCGTCCTCACTCGTGCGCGTCCCACCGTCTGCAGTGGGCGCTCCGCCGTCTGCCGTGGGCTCCCCGGCGTCTCCGGTCGGCTCCCCGCCGTCCGAGCCCGCCGTCGCATCATTGCCAGGGCTTGCACCGGACGGGTGCCCGGAGGATGAGCCGCAGGCAACGGCGCCCAGGAGGAGAAACACGAGGAAGGAGCTCGATCGACCCATGCCCGCCATCATAGTCGCGAGAGACACCGTTTGCCTCGCCCCGCGAGCGCGTGGCAAGCTCGGTGTCCGCGTGCTCGGGTACGGAGGTTCGACCATGAACGACCCCAAACGTACGACCCGCCTCGGCAAAACCGGCCCGGGCGTGTTCCCCGTCGCCCTCGGCTGCATGGCCATGTCGGGCGTCTACGGCCCGAGCGACGAGACGGAGAGCATCGCCGCGATCCGGCTCGCGATCGACCGGGGCATCACGCTCATCGACACGGGCGACTTCTACGGCATGGGACACAACGAGATGCTCATCGGCCGCGCCGTCGAGACAATCCGTGACAAGGTCCAGATCTCGGTGAAGTTCGGCGCCCTCCGCGGCCCGGACGGGCAGTGGCTCGGGTTCGACGCGCGGCCCGCCGCGGTGAAGAACTTCGCCGCTTACAGCCTGAAGCGCCTGGGCGTCGACGTCATCGACATCTACCGCCCCAGCCGCCTGGACCCCGCCGTTCCCGTCGAGGACACAGTCGGTGCGATCGCGGACCTCGTGAAGGCGGGATACGTCCGCCACATCGGGCTCTCCGAGGTCGGCGCCGAGACGATCCGCCGCGCCGCGAAGGTGCAGCCGATCGTCGACGTGCAGCTCGAGTACTCGATCGCGAGCCGCGCACCGGAGCGGCAGATTTTCCCAGCGCTCGCCGAGGTGGGGGCGAGCGCGACGCTCTACGGCGTCTACTCGCGCGGACTGCTCACCGGCAGCAAGGCGGGCGGGCGGGGCGACTCGCGCGGGTACTTCCCGCGGTTCCACGCCGACAATCGCGCGCAGAACGACGCGGCCGTCAACCGGCTCCGCGCCGTCGCCTCCGAGGGCGGGCGAACGCCCGCCCAGCTGCTGCTCGGATGGGTCCTCGCGAAACAGCCGGCGTTCGTGCCGGTGATCGGAGCGCGCACGCGCGCCCAGGTGGAAGATGCGCTGGGCGCGCTGGACCGTCCGCTCGCGCCGGACGACGTGGCCGCGCTCGAGAAGGTCTTCCAGCCAGAGGCCATCGCCGGAACGAGGTACATGCGAGAGCAGATGGCCCACCTCGACAGCGAGAAGGCCTGAGCGATGCGCGTGCGCTCCTTGTCCCTCGTCGCGGCCATCGCGGCTTGCGCCTGCGCGGAATCGACCCCTCCTCCTGCCGGCGTGACCAACTCCCCTCCCCCTCCTCCGGCCACGAGCGCCGCGACCACCGAGTCCTCTTCCCCTGCAGCGAGCGCCGAGCCGCCCGTACCTTCCAGGCCGCTCGACCTGACCAACGATTGCCCGAAAGACATCCGCCTCTACTACGGCGAGCAACCGGGCGACGGCCACGGAGACCGTGCGAGCGTCGCCCCCGGAGCGACGATCCCCGTTCCCCGCAAGGACGACGGCAGCGTGACCGTCTGGGTCGTGGACGACAAGGGCTTCGGTCTCGCTTCGGTCCACGTCACGCGCAGGATGAGGCACGTCCGGATCGACGCGTCGTGCGCCCGCATCGACGCAGGCTCGACGCGCTGAATGCGGGCGGATCATCAAGGAGGAAATTGAGATGCTTAATCGACTCGTCTCGGCCCTCGCCGGCGGCGCTTTCGCGACGATCGCAGTCGCCTGCTCTCTCACGACCAATCCCCCACCCGACCAGAACGAGAGCGATTTCTGCGACGACTGGGCGAAGGCGTATTGCCAGATCGGCAGCGTGTGCAACTTCGACGTCGCGACCTGCTCGGCGTACCAAACGGGCGTCTGCACCACGTACGTGAATGGCCTCCTCGGAGGCACGAGGCAGTACAGTCAGCCGAACGGCCACGCGTGCATCGTCGCGCTCACGGGCGCCTACGGAGGCAGCCCCACGTCCATCCAGGCATCGATTCTCCTGCAGATCCAGTCGACGTGCAGCAAGGTGGTCGCGGGCAATCAGGGCAAGGGGGACTCGTGCACCGCCGACAACGATTGCACCGGCGATCTCGTCTGCGCCAAGTACAACGCGACGACCTCGATCTGCGCGGTAACGACCCCGAAGAACGCCGGCGACCCCTGCTCCGATCCGGGCGACCAGTGTCAGGGCGACACGTACTGCGCAACCACGATGGTCCCCCCGATCTGTGTTGCCACGCCGCCAACCGGCTCAGCGTGCAGCACGACCATCCCTTGCGGAAGCTCGGACCAGTGCGGCGACGGAGATACCTGCCAACCGCGCGGCGCCAACGGCGATCCATGCGCGGCGAACGGGGATTGCGTCAGCGGCTACTGCGACCCTTACCCGCCCGCGCAGTGCGAGGACGGACTGCAGTTCAGCGGCCGCGGTATCCTGTACGACTGCGAGGGCGTTGCCGGGACGGACCAGCCCGTGGACGCGGGGAGCGGCGCGGCTTCAGGCGACGGCGGGCCGGGCGGCTGACGCCGCTCGACGGATTTCCCGTCATGCGCCGCCGACGACTGCGCTGAACGCGCTCGTCGCCAGCCCCGCACCGCCCTGCCAGATCTCGAAGCCGGCCTCGATGTCGATGAGGTAAGACGCCGGATCGACCGCGCCGCGCGTGACCGCGTCCTGCGTGAACGCGCGCAGGTCGAGGTCGACGGAGGTCGCCGGCGTCTGCCGCACGTACGCGATGTACGTCCATCCCGACATCGATCCCTTCCAGACGTCCCACGGCGCTCCCGCGATCGTCACGGTCGCGATTTGCGACCCCGCGGGCTGCACGTCCCCCCGGTGGTCGAGCCAGATCATCAGCTCGGCCCCGTTGGGCTGCCCGCTCGTCGTCGGCGTCTTGTTGAACCACAGATCGTAGGCGATGTCGTATGCACCCGACGGCGACGGCGTCACCTCCCAGTGGCTCGGCACGGCCGGCATGGTCGCGGCTTGCACCGGCAAGCCGCTCCCCTTCGTGCAGTTGCCCCAGTGGCACCCCTTGTAGATCGACGGGTACGACGCGGGCGGCCCAGCCGCGGGGAGCGAGAAGCTCGCCTCGCTCACGGCGAAGGCGGTCTCGTTGACGCTGAGACACTGCGTCTTCGTTGCGTTCCACTCGTTGGTCTGGATCACGTACTCCTTGGCCTTCACGTCGACGTTGTCGAACTGGCCGCAGTGCGTGGAGCCGCCCGTGACGCCTGCGGCATGACCGGGGCCAGTCGTCGTCTCGGCGCACGCGGCGAGCGGCGCGAGGACGAGGGGTACGGCGAAGAGACGGAGTTTGCGCATGGCGTACTGGTCGCTCCCTGACGGGCCGGCGGCTCGCGTTTGTCTGTCGCATCGTATCGCACTTGTCTCGGGGACATCGGGCGACCGCACGGTGCTTTCGGGGTATCCTCGAAGACAGCGATGCCTCGCCGATCTCCCCTTCGCGCCTGGGCGCTCACGCTCGGCATGGGGCTCGCCGTCGCCTGCGCCGCCGACCGCGGCGATCCAGTGAAGTCTCTCCAGGAGGCAGGCGCGATCGAGATGAGCGCGCAGCTCGACTCCGGTGACGACGGTTACGGCGGCAGCGGTGGATCCAGCAGCGGCAGCCCCACGGGCGGCGATGACACGGGGACCGGATCGAGCAGCGGAAGCTCCAGCAGCTCGAGCAGCGCCGGCTCGACGACCTCCGCCAGCTCCGGCGGCTCCGGCTCCGGCAGCTCGACGAGCTCTGGGAGCAGCGGCGGCTCAAGCAGCTCGAGCGGGTCGACGAGCTCGAGTGGCTCCAGCGGATCGAGCGCGTCGAGCAGCGGTGTCATGAGCGGAGACGGCGGTCTCGCGTGTCTCCAGAATCCGCCCGCGAGTTGCGCCATCTGCCAGACGCAAAACCAGAGCGACGCGACAATTTGCAAGAACACGTACCTTCCCTGCTACATCGCCCACAACTGCAACCCCACTACGGCCTGCGGGTCGATGGACGCGGTGTGTGGAGTCAACACGCTCGGCGGAGGCAGTGCGCCCCAGATGGCCGCCATCGCGACCTACCAGTGCGCCTGCCCCTGACAGGGGCGGTCGAGCGAGCTCTTCGCCTTTCTCTGCACCTCAGCCGCAACGCAAGCGGACGAGCCCGGATGCGCGACGCCTTGCCCGGCGCCATCATCTGATCAGCATCATCAGCTTGCAGATCGAGGAGGTGCCCCGTGCGCGGCTCGCTACGCCTGAATTCCCTGACGGATCTCGCGCTCGTCGTCGGATGGTCGCTCGTGGCCAGCGTGCGCGGGCGCTTCGCGTCGCCTCGCGCCGTGCAGGCGCCACCGCTTCGTAGGGTGCCCGCCGCGGCGATGGCCCGCGTTCCGCCGGTCGACCCAAAGCGCTGGAACTAGCGGAAGGCGAAGAGCGCCGGCAACCGGCGCAGACCAAGTTTCACGAGTGTTCGCATGATGGCGGACGTCGTCGCATCCGCCGTGCCGCGCGGATGAACCACGATTGGCGCTTGCGCATGAGGTATGTGCGCTTCCGCCCAGCCCGCGTCGGCATGCTCCATGCCCATCGTTCACTCCGGAGCACGCTCTTCCAGCCCCACTCCGAGGGATCACACCACTTTGGGCACGACAGCCGAGCCCGGCCGAGCCGCACACGTCCTCGTGGCCGAAGACGACGAGGACGGCCGCGACATGCTCGCGGTAGCGCTGCGTGATATCGGCGCGGAGGTGGAGGCCGTCGAGGACGGAGGGCGGTTCCTCGTCGCCATCGGGTCGCGGTACCGGGATGGCAGCGCGGTGCCCCCTCCGGATCTGATCGTGACCGACGTCGTCATGCCGGTCTGCAGCGGATTGTCCGTGTTCGAGGCCCTCCGCGCCGCTCACTGGCGGACGCCGGTCATCGTCATCACGGGGCTCGATACCCCCATGGTCCGGTCATCGGCGAAGAAATTCGGGGCGACCCTCATGTTCAAGCCGGTCGACCTCCTCACGTTCCAGCGGACCGCCCTGCGGCTCATGGCTACCAGGCACTCTGCGCAGCATGCCTGACCTTCGCACGCGCGGCGCGCACGGATGCCACAATCGCCCAGGTGCACGACCGCGGCTTGTAGAATGGTGCCTGGTCGCGCCACGTCTTAAGGTTCAGGCGATGGGTTCCGCTTCACGCCGCCCGGGCGGATTTGTCGCGTGCGTCGTCGCGCTAGGTCTGCTGTTGCCGGCGTCCGCGTTCGCGCAGACGGTGCCGACGAGCGAGACGAGCAGTCGCGCCCAGGCGGCTCAGCAGTTCAAGGACGGCTCGACCGCGTTCGATCGCGGCGACTTCGTTCACGCGGCGGAAGCGTTCGAGCTTGCGTATCGGCTATCCCCTCATGTGGACGCCCTCTGGAACGCGGCACGGGCGCGGCAGCGCGCCGGCGACCTGCCGCGGGCGGCCAACCTCTACGCAAAGTACCTTCGCGAGGCACCGCCGGATGCGATGGATCGGGGCGTCGCGGTGGCTCAGCTGGCGAGGCTAGTGGCGGGCCTCGGACGCATCGAAGTTCATGGCAACGGCATCGAGCAGCTGAGCGTGGACGAGCAGCCCGCCGAGGAGCACACGATTTACGTCAGCCCCGGGGCGCACCTCGTGCGCGCGGTCGTGAGCGGGAGCCTCGTCCAGCAGGCGCCCGTGCTCGAAGCGGGGGGGGTCGTCAGCCTGGTGTTCGAAGCGCCGGCGCCACCCGTGGCTCCGGAGGGTCGGCGCCTGCCCCCGGACCGGCCTGCGGTTGCCGGGCCGCAGCCCGAGGCGTCGGAGCGTAAAGGACTCTCGCCCTGGGTCGTCGCGGGTGGCGGCGCGCTGACGGGGGTCTCGACGGTCGCCGCGATCGTATCCGGTCTCTCGACGCTGTCCGCGCTTCACACGTTCGAGGCACACCCCACGATGGCCAACCTCGCGACCGGGCAGTCGCTGCAGGCGCGGACGAACGTGCTCGTGGGGACATCGATTGGCCTGGGCGTGATGACCGCGGCGACCGCCGTCTGGCTCGTCGATTGGCACGGGCCGTCCCTTCAAGAGGCCCGTGTGGGACTCGGCGTCGGGCGGGTCGAGGTGGACTGGAGATTCTGAGTGGATAACGTCCCGTCCAGGATAGGAACCTATGAGCCGCTCATCCGGCTCGCGTCGGGCGGAATGGCGTCGCTCTACGTCGCACGGCACGCGGGAGCGGGGGGCTTCGAGCGCCTCGTCGTGATCAAGCGTGTGCACAGCCATCTCCTCGGCAACCGTCATTTCTGCGACATGTTCCTCGAAGAGGCGCGCATCTCCTCGCTCATACGCCACCAGAACGTCGTCCCGGTGATCGACATCGCCGAGGCCAACGCGGAGCTCTTCCTCGTCCTCGAGTACGTGGAGTCGCTCTCCCTGGCGCAGCTCCTCGCCGCGGCGAAGGAGGCCGGTGAGCTTCTACCTCCGCCGGTGGTCTCGCGCATCCTGAGCGATGCGCTGGGGGGACTGCACGCCGCGCACGAGGCGCTCGACATGCGCGGGGTCTCGCTGGACGTCGTGCACCGAGACGTCAGCCCGCACAACATCCTGGTCGACACGCACGGAATGAGCAGCCTCATCGATTTTGGCATCGCGAAGGCGGCGTCCAGCCTGGCGGCCACGGGCAGCGGGCACTTCAAGGGCAAGTTCAGGTACATGGCCCCCGAGCAAGTGAAGCAACAACCGCTCGACCGGCGCGCCGACGTCTTCTCGGCAGGCGTCGTCCTGTACGAGGCCCTGACCGGCCGCCAGCTCTTCGGCGGCGACGACGAGGGCGACACCGTTCTCAGCGTCCTCCTGACCGAGATCCCCGATCCGTCATCGTTCGCCGGCGCCATCTCGCGCGAGCTCGACGCCGTGGCGCATGAGGCGCTCGAGCGCCGGCGCGACCTGCGCTTCGCGACGGCCGCCCGGTTCCGGGAGGCGCTCGTGGAGGCGTGCCCCCCCGCGCCGACCGACGATGTCGCGGCGATCGTCGCGCGCCTCGGCGGCGACCTGCTCGCGAAGCGCCGCGAGGCGCTGCAGGAGGCGCTGGTGCGATCGGCGTCGCGAGCCCGACCGCTCAGGGTCGTGCGCCCTCTCGCGATCGCGCTCGCCGCGCTGTTCGCGGCGACCGGCATCGCCACCGCAGCGGCGGTGCGTTTGCACCGCGGTCACGCGAGTCCGCCGGCGTCGCCTTCGGCGATCGCGACCACGGATGCGGCGCCGACCGGCACGGCGCCGGTCGTCGTCCTCCCCCCGCTCGACGACCTCGGAGCGGCGAGCGCCCGCGCGGCCTCTCGACAGGCGCCCCACCCGCGCCACCTTCCTCCGGCCCCTCCCGCACCCTCGGGCGACCTTCACCGGAAGAATCCCTATGCCGCTCCCTGACGTGGGTCGCGCGGTCGGACTGTCCGCGTGCATCGGCGCCGGCGTGCTCCTCGCGCGGTGTCTCGTATTCAACGGAAAGTCCGCCACGCTCCCCGACGCGGTCGATTCCGGGACCGCGGACTCCTCCGAGGAGCCCATCGCGCCCGACCCCGGTGTCCGCTGCGGCGCGAACGAGTGGTGCTCGGGCGGCGCCGTGTGCTGTCAGAAGCTCGGATCCAACGGGTGGTTCGGTCCTTCCTCGCCCTGCGGCGAAGCGGGGACGTGCGCCAACTTCTCCCAGTTCGCGTGCGACACGGTCCGCGAATGCGCCGACGGCGGCATCACGGCGGGCGAATCGTGCTGCGCGACTCGAGAGTCCGAGACGACCGAGTTCCAGGGTTCGAGCTGCGTCCCGGCCGCGGCGTGCGCGCCTCCAGCGCTGGCGGTCGCCCTCTGCGCTCCCGGCGACCCCACAGCGTGCCCGCCCCACCAGTCGTGCGTCGCGGCCGACGGCGGCGACCTGCCGCCCGGTTACTACGCGTGCCGGTGACGGTCACCGGGCGGCGGGCAACAGGCCCCTCAGCCGCTTGACCGCGTGATGGAAATTGGCCTTGGCGGACTCCACGCTGAAGCCGGCGATGGCGGACACCTCCTCGAACGAGAGATCATGAAAGATCCGGAGCTCGAGCGCGAGACGCTGCTTCGGGGGAAGCTCATCCAGGCGAGCGCTGACCTTGCGCCAGACTTCTCCGGCCACGAGCTGCGACGTCTCGAGCGCCCTCGTGAATGCGGCGACGTCCCCGATGGGAGCGAGATCGCCTGACGGCATGCCGCGCATGTGATTGAGCGCGAGGTTGATCGCGATGCGAAAGAGCCACGTACGGAACGTGGCCTCGCCGCGAAACTCGGAGAGCCGCTCGAATGCGCGCACGAATGCGATCTGCGAGATGTCCTTCGCGTCGGCGTCGCTCTTCACGTAGCGGAGAACGAGCCTGCGAACGCCAGCCTGGTGACGCCGAACGAGCGCGTCGAACGAGCGGCGATCTCCTGCGAGGAACTGCGCAACGAGCGCGGCGTCCGGATCCACGCCCTCTGTAGGCGTGGGTGCCTCAGCAATCGGCGATTGGCCGTGATCTTTGTTTTTCACCAAGCGGGCTCCACAGGTGTCTGAGCAGGGTACGGGAGACCTTCCTTCCCGACGCGCGGATATTTTTCGGCGCGCTCGGCGGCTCCACCGTGACCGTCCGCACGCGTCGCTTCCAGGCGACGTGAGGAGGATTCATCCATGCGTCGTTTCCCGCTCGTCAAATCTTCGTGGGCCGTAGGTGCGGTCCCCGTATCCCTCCTTTCGCTCATGCTTGGGTGCGCCGCCGGTACCAACGACGCCCCTCCCTCGAGCTCCGTGAGTGAGGACGCGGGAGCTCCAGCCGATCCCGAAGCCTCGGCCGCGAGCGAGGACGCGGGGTCTCCTCTCAATCTCGCCGAGGCGCCGGCCGCGAACGACGACGCGGGGAGCCCTTCCGGTCTCCCCCGGGCGCCTGCCGACCCGCCCGATGCCTCCGGTCCAGGTGATTCTGCCGCCGCCCCGGCCGTCGCCCGGACCTCGCCGCCTTCCACGGCGTCCGCCGGACTCGCGCTCCGCGTCGTCGGCAATCATCTCGTCGACGCGAGGTCGAACACCGTGCGCCTCCTCGGAGTCAATCGCTCGGGGCAGGAGTTCAAGTGCATCCAGCAAGGCTCCCCCGGCTCCCTCGGCTGGGGCATCTTCGACGGTCCGACCGACCTGCCGTCGGTCCAGGCAATCGCGTCGTGGAAGGCCAACGCGGTTCGCGTCCCGCTCAACGAAGACTGCTGGCTGGGCATCAACGGCGTCAACCCCGCCTACGGTGGTGCCGCATACCAGGCGGCCATCGAAGGGTACGTCGCCACGATCCACCAGGCGGGTCTCTACGTCATCCTCGACCTTCACTGGAACGCCCCCGGGACGGTGGCCGCGGCGGCCCAGCAGCCGATGCCCGACGCCGATCACGCGGTCGACTTCTGGAAGTCCGTCGCGACGACGTTCGCGTCGAATCCCGCGACGGTGTTCGACCTTTACAACGAGCCGTTCGTCTATGGCTCCTACATGCAGGACTCGGGCGGCGATCCGTGGGCCTGCTGGCTCAATGGATGCGGCCTCAATCAGTATGTGACCGGGGGCAGTCCGTACACGCAGAGCTACAACTGGAACGCGGTGGGCATGCAGGCGCTCGTCACGGCGATCCGCAGCGTCGGCGCCACCAACCCGCTCATGGTCGGGGGGCTCGACTGGGCGAACGATCTGTCGGGCGATTTCGACGATCCGACCAAGTGGATCGGCGGGGCGGTGCCCAGCGGCTCGGGAGACGCGGTGATTGACTTCACCGATCAGCCGCAAGTGGTGCACGCCAGCGGTAGCGACACGTTGCACGGCGTGCGCAACATCGCCGACAATTTCGTAATGTCCGGCGGCACGGTCACCGCGAACACGGTGGAGAACGACTCCGCCATGTCCTGGACCGGCGGCGCGCTGGTGCTGAACTCCGGCACCGGCGGCGTTGCGACGCTGCTGAACACCGCGGGTGCGACACTGACGATCGCCGGCAACGGCCAGCGGTTGAGCACGATCGGCAGCGGCACCGCCTCGGTGACCAACAGCAGCACGATCACCGCCGCCGGCGGCAGCGGCGCGGCCAACATCGACGTGGCGCTGGTCAACAGCGGCCTGGTGCAGGTCACCCAGGGCACGCTGTCGCTCAACGGTGGCGGCAGCTCGAACGGCTATGGCCTGGCCGGCGGCGCCGGCGGCACCCTGCGCTTCGGCCTGCCGAACTCCGGCACGCCCAGCACCTTTACCGTGACCGGCGGCGAGTATGCGGTCGGCAACACCACGGTGAACGGCGGCACGCTCGACCTGTCCGCCGCATCGGCCGGCATCTTCTTCGTCAACTCGCTGCGCGTCGCCGGCGCCGGCACGCTATTGCTCGGCGCGCAGAACGCCACGGCGCAGAACGGCTTGGTGCAAGGCCCGACCACCTGGGCCGGCGCCACCGGCATCCCGTTCCTGTCGGGCTCCGGCACGCTGACCGTGTTCGGCGGCGGCTCGCTGATCAACGGCGTGCAGAGCGGCTCCGGCCTGACGCGGCTGATCGGCACCAACCAGCTCGGCGCGTTCGACCTCGACGGCGGGCGCAGCGTGGAGAACGACGGCTGGATGACCTGGTCGTCGGGCAACATCATGCTCGGCGCGGGAGACGCGGCGGCGGCGACCCAGTCCGGCACGCTCGCCAATGCTTCCGGCGCGACGTTCTATGTCACCGCCGACGCGCGGATCGGCAACGCCGGCGCCGGCCCGAGCATGCTGAACAACGCCGGGGTGACCGCGGTGTTCGCCGGGATCGGCGAGACCGACATCGACGCGGCGGTGAGCAACTCCGGGTTCATCCAGGCGCAGAGCGGCACGCTGAGCCTGAACGGCGGCGGCAGCTCGGCGGGCGACCACCTGTTCGTGGCACAGAACGCGGTGCTGCGGTTCGGCACCATGGCGGGCGGCGGGGCCGGCCCGGCGTTCCACATCGTTGGCGGGCAGTACACCGCGGGCGACACCGCGATCAGCGGCGGCACGCTGGATGTGTCGGCGGCGAGCGGCGCGGTGTTCGTCAACCAACTGGCGATCACCGGCGGGTCGCTCTTGCTCGGGAGTTTGGGCAATGGCGTGGACCAGGGGGCGCTGGCGCAGAGCGGCGGGCTGCTGAGCGGCAGCGGGCTGTTCACGGTGTATGGCGGCGGCTCGCTGACCGGCGGCGTGCAGAGCGGGGCGGCGATCACCCGGCTGTTCGGCACCAATGTGCTGGGCGGGTCGTTCGCGCTGGATGGCGGGCGGACGGTGGAGAACGACGGCTGGATGAACTGGTCGTCGGGCAATATCGCGCTGGGGTCGGGCGATGCGAGTGCGGTGTCGCACACCGGGACGATTACGAACACGGCGGGGTCGGTGTTCTACGTGACGTCGGACGGACGGATCGGGGTCGGCGGCGCGGGCGGCGGGACGCTGAACAATGCCGGGGTGGTGGCGGTGTTCGCCGGGGCGGGCGAGACGGACATCGACGCGTATGTCAACGACACGGGCGGCATTCAGGCACAGAGCGGGGTGCTGGGGCTGAACGGCGGCGGGACGGCGAATGCGGGCAATCTGTTCGTGGCGGCGAACGCGGTGGTGCAGTTCGGCACGATGGCGGCGACCGGCACCGGCGGGACGTTCGTGTTCAACGGCGGGCCGTATATCGCTGCCAACACGGTGGTGAACGGCAGCACGGTGGATCTGTCGGCGGTGTCGGGCGTGTCGTTCGGGACGGGACTGACGGTGGGTGCGGGGGCGTTGCTGCTGGGCGGGGATTTCCCGTCGGCTGCGAGCTTTGTCCAAACCGGCGGCGAGGTGGCGGGCACCGGGATCTTCGCGGTGACCTCGGCGGCAGCGTTGAGTGGCGGGCTGGAGACGGGAAGCGGGCGGACGGACCTGCAAGGCGGCGGGTCGATCAACGGCGCGGTCGCGTTCGATGGTGGGCGGTCGCTGGAGAACGATGGGACGCTGACCTGGACCGGCGGGGCGATCACGCTCGGGGGTGGGGATGGTGCGACGAGCAATCACTCGGCGACGCTGATCAACACGGGGGTGTTCGAGATCGAGACCAACGGGACGCTCAACAGCGCGGGGTTCCCGGGGGCCGGGACGGTCAGCAATAGCGGGACGATTCTGGCGAACGGCCTCGGCCCCACGGAATTGTATGCAAACGTGTTCAACTACGGCGTGGTGGATGTCAGCGAAGGAACGCTGGCGTTGGAACAGGGCGTAGGGGGAACTGGGACGTTCCTTTTGGACGGGTCGGCGACACTGGACTTCGTGAACGGGGCCGGGAGCAGCAATACGATGCAGTTCTTGCTGCCGGGAGGAACG
>Ga0209415_10007078_pt1 | contig 19680 bp, 13 predicted proteins | sample PeaSoiSIISIP2007_FD_187696 | JGI IMG/M metagenome (GOLD analysis project Ga0209415, IMG submission 187696) | Peat soil microbial communities from Weissenstadt, Germany - SII-SIP-2007 (SPAdes) (version 2) | ecosystem: Environmental > Terrestrial > Soil > Wetlands > Peat | place: Germany... | reverse complement strand
CGCCGCGCCGCTATCAGGAAGCCCGCGAGGATTTGACCACCGACTATTTCTGGATTTTTCCCAACTGGATGCTGAACTGCTACCCCGATAACCTCTCGTTGAACATCGTGCTACCGCTCGAACCCGAGCGGTCGCTGGCCATTTTCGAGTGGTATCTGCCGGAGAAAGATCACAGCAGCCCGGCTGCGAAGGCATCGGTCGAGTTCAGCGACCAGATTCAGGTAGAAGACGTTGGCATCTGTGAGGTGGTGCAGAAAAATCTGCGTTCGCGAAGCTACTCGCGCGGGCGCTTCAGTGTAAAGCAGGAAAAGGGCGTGCATGCGTTTCACCGCATGTATGCGGAACAAATGAAAAACAATTCAACCGCCGAGAACGCGGAGAGCGCAGCGAAAAAAACTTAGACGGGATCTACGAAATGCTGTGCGTTGTTTTCTCGGCGCGCTCGGCGTTCTCGGCGGTGAATCGCCTTATTCTTCATTCCGCCTTCAGCAGCATGCAGGTCACATCATCATGCTGCGGGGTCTGGCCGACGTACAGGTCGAGGGCGGCCATCATGTGGCTGAGCATCTCGCGGGGAGTCAGGCCTACGCTTGCTCCGATCGTGCTCAGGACACGCGCTTCGCCATATTCTTCCTGGTGCGCGTTCTCAGCCTCTACCAGCCCGTCGGTGAAGATGATGAGCCAATCTCCCGGGGCGAGGGTGACGCTCGCCGACTCGTACTTTACGTCGGGCTTAATACCGAGCGGCAGGCCGCCTACATCCAGGCGTTCGATGGCTCCATTGCTGCGGCGCAGGATCGGGTTGTTGTGCCCGGCATTGATGTAATCCACGCGGCGGCGCACGGGATCGTATTCGGCCAGAAAAGCGGTCGTGAAGCGCAACCCGCCCTGACTGTTCTGGCAGGCGTATTTATTCATGTTCGCCACCAGTTCGGGCAACGCGACTTGCGCCGTTGAAAGTGTCTTGAGGCTGGCTTGAAATGTGGCCATCAGCATGGCTGCGGGAATACTCTTGCCCGCGACATCAGCCACGGCAAGGACAACGCGGTTCTCTTCCGCAGTCCTGCCCGGGCGCGGGAACACATCGTAGTAGTCACCGGCCACGGTGTTTGCGGGCCGCGTCACATAAGCGACGACCAGGCCAGGAATTTGCGGTGGAGCGCCCGGCAGCAGCCAGGTCTGAATCTCGCGCGCGATCTGCAGATCGCGCTTCATCACCACACGGTCGGCGATTTCGAGGATCAACAGAATAAACAGAAGCAGCCCGCCCCAAAAATGGAGATCGAACTCGACCGTGGAAATTCTGCCACCCTCGCCACTGTAACTGAAGCCGGCGTGAGGAATGATCAAACAGATCAGCGCCGCCAGCAGCAGCACGCGCCGCGCGGGCGAAAGTTTTTCCATCACCGCCCAGAAAAATTCCTTGACTACGTGCAGGCGCTGGCCGCGATGGGTGAGTCCCTCGGGCGTCTTGGCTTCAACGTCTCTGGAGTAAAGCCGGTAGCTGGCGCGGGCTTCGGCCTCAAACTGCGACCAGAGTTGGCTGACCTCCATTCCTTCAGTCACGCGGCGCCAGAATCTTCGCAGGCGCCCGGTGATGGGCAAGGGCTGAACGGCGGGCTGTCGCGCGGGTGGGGAGGCAGTGGCCATGGAGTCAGCTTCGATTATAGAGGGAGTGGAAGGATTGAGTAGTTGGGTAATCCGGGATTGGTTAATTTGAATCGTCAAATCGCCGGGTCGCCGTAGACGATACAACGAAATTCTACGCAACTAGGCAATTACCCAATTACAAGATTACCCAATTTCTGCTAGTCGCTCAGTTTGAACTTCAACTCCTCGCGCCGTCATCCCGAAGGCCCGCGTTTTTACCAGCGGGCCGATGGATCTCCCACGCGAACGATGCTGAAGTGTTCCACGGGAGATCCACTTCGACTTCGCTCAGGGCAGGCTCTCGCTCCGCCTGAAGAGCGGCTACACTCGGGATGACCCCATCGGAAAAATAGCCAACACGTTGAAGTTCAACCAGAGCCACTACCCAATTTCTCAATTCTTTAAAACAAGTCCATCTGTTCCTCAAATGCTTGCACCGGCCACTTGGTAGCGTAGGCGGTCTGTTCACCACGGCGATCGGCGTGTGCGATTTTGTATTTCTCGCGGAACTGCTTGATGAGTTGTGAGATCCGCTTCCCGTAGGCCTGCGGCAGGAATGAGCGCCCCTCATAGCGCCGGCGGTAGTTGTCCACTAATTCCGGGAAGTTTTGTTCGAGAAAGGGGAGAAACACCGCTGCGGAGCACGGCTTCAGGAAGAGCGGGTTGGCGAAAACGTGATCGGCGCCAGCTTCGGCCCCAGCGCGCACGACTGCTTCCAAGTCAGCGGGGGAATCGGTAATTCCGGGCAGGACCGGCGAGCAACTCACACCGACGCGCACACCGGCTGCGCGGAGGGCGCGTACTGCTTCCAGACGCAGATCGGGACGCGGAGCCCTCGGCTCGAGAATCCGCGCCAGTTCAGGATTCAGAGTCGTGATCGTGATGTGGACGGAGAGGTTGTTCGTTTCCGCAACTCGTTGCAAGAGATCGATATCACGCACGATCAGGTTCGACTTGGTCACGATGCCCATCTCATATCCCCGATGGCGGGCGAACTCTTCGAGAATGGCGCGCGTGACCTCATAGCGGCGTTCGGCCGGCTGGTAAGGATCGGTGGCCGTTCCCAGGGCGATGGCTTCTCCCGGCTTAACGCGGCGCAGGTCCTGGCGCAGAAGATTAGCCGCATGCTGCTTGACGTAGATTTTCCGCTCGAAGTCGACGCTGTCTCGCATCTCCATGAGCTCGTGGGTATAGCGGGCGTAACAGTATTTGCAGGCGAACTCGCAGCCGCGGTAAGGGTTGATCGTCCAGGTAAAGGGCATGGCGCGGCCGCTCACGCAGCGGTTCAGGACGGACTTGGCGGGGAGGGTGAAATACTCAACGTTGTGGCCTTCGCGCAGGGATTCACCCTCGGAGGCCAGGCGGGCGATACCCACCAGGCGGGGCTTTTCGGGAAGAGGGAGCAGAGGTAGGGACAGCATTGGGTGTTCGCCTTTTGTTCGCTATACGATAATGCGGAACAAGAGGTTTGTCAACCGCGCAAAAGTTGCGGCCGAAGTGGGTGGCCGTCAAGAAAAAGGGGAACCTTAGTCCAAGACATGGTTTCTAATTGAGTGAAGCATCGGCGCCCCAGAACACGGGAGGTTGTGAAGAAAGCGCTCATCATCGTCGCGGTCGTGGCCGCATACTCATTGCTCGAGACCTGTGTCCTCTTGAGCGTTATGCTGCCCCACAACGGTTACTCGAATCGAGGCACCTACGAAGCGGGAGTGCTCCTTGGGCAGTTCTTCTTCATCCCCGGCCTGGCCACGCTTCTTTCGCGAATCATATACGGTCCTTACCACTGGGGTCGCAGGGCCGTAACGATCCTCTTTGTGGGTTCGTTCGGCGTGCCGGTCGTCCTCGCGTTGATTTTCATCCCCGTCGGCCTCCTGGTATGGGCCTTTTCGGTCAGCAAGGTAATTTTGACGGTGCTTCTGCCCGTGATCGTTGGCGGCATCGCCTTGGGTCTGCGTTTCGTAATTAGGAAGGGAGCTAGGTGGAGCGTTCGCCTCGAATCGAGGAGGTGGCTGACCGAGCGAGAGTCGGGGATCGATCCGCATGAGCGCAAATGGCGCAGCCGAGGCATCCTCTTGGCGTCGTGGATCCCTGTCTCGGTCGTCCTGGCGGTCTTCTTGTTTCTCCCAGAAATATGGGGGATTTTGTCGCAGGTTAATTTCCGCCCATCAGCGAGCGTGACTGGATACCGAGTTCCGATTCCGCGCACCTGGATTGTCCTCTCCCACTGGGACGAGCGGGAGACAGGCAGGTCATCGGTGACGGGCATGATGGGTCGCGGCATCGCGCTCGCCATCAGACCTTACCCGCATGCAGACGTGCCACTCTCCAGTTGGAATATCCGGACCGATTCCTATGTTCAATCTGAAGCAGAGGCGCGCTACCAGGCTGTGCCCAAGGCCGAGGAAATAATCGGCCGGCGCGTGTTCAGGATTGGCAGCGAGAGTGTCACGTGCCTGGACTACTGGCCTTCTTACCTATCCCGGCCGGAGCACGTCGAAAAATCACCCATCGCATACGTCGAGTGTGCCGGGAACCGCCTAGACGCGGGTTTTTTTGGCGAGCGGAAACAGGTCGCGACGTTCTATAGAATGCTCGAAGGCATTACACAAGCCAAGTAGCTACGGGAAGAGCACGTCCAGGCTGTAGATTTCCTGGGTGCTGCGGTCGCGCATGATGAGCGGGGAGTCGTCGGGGGCCAGGCCCACCCAGAACTCCCAAGGGTCGAAGCCGCGCGGAACTTCCTTCAGGCTGAGCAGGCGTTCTTCTTTGCCGGTGGCGACACTCACGCGCACGAAGTCATCGGTGCTGTCGGAGTAATCCTCGGCATACAGATACTTCCCATCGTGCGACCAGTTTTCGAACCCGAACTTCGACACGGCGAGTTGCGCCCAACTCTTCTTGTCGGTGTCGTAGAGCATCAGCTTGGTTGAGTCGGCGGAGAGGGCCGCGACATAGCGTCCATTCTGTGAGCAGCGCGGGCTGAACAGGTTTTCCGATCCTGGAACGTCGGAAACCTGCCCCGTCTTCAAGTCAGCGATGTGGATGTTGGGGCCGGTCGCGGCGCCATATTCCAGCCATGGCATTCCCGCGAACATGACGGAATCGCCTTTGGATGTCCAGGACGGATCGCCCTGATTCTGATCGCCCTGATTGCGGTCGCCCGTGGTCACTTCGTGGGGCGTGCCGCCTCCGGCCGGAATTACAAAAATCTTCCACGGTTTCCCGGGACGTGATGCCATGAACGCGATCTGGGTTCCATCCGGAGACCAGCGCGGCATGTGCACCTGCATCGGCGCATAAGTGAGTTGGGTGCGGGCACTACCGTCGAGTTTGCTGCGCCAGAGAGTGAGTTCCGGATGAGCCACATAAGTGATCCACTCGCCCTTGCCCAGAATATCGGCCTCGCCCGCCGACACTCCCGGCAGGCTGACGGAGAACTGAGATTTGCGATCCAATCCGATCAAGTCGAAGCGGCGCTGCTGGCCGATCACGAACAGCTTCTTGCCATCGAGGCTGGGCGTGGGATTGCTGAACATGAGCGGACCAACGGTGAGCTGGGCCGGCTGCGAACTGGTCTTGCGAAACAGTGGAGTCCCTTCGCGCAGAGCCCATATGTTCTGGCTGTGGTCGTGAGTCGATTCAAACAGGAAGTATTCTCCGCCGGCCGACCAGGCTCCGCCGAATTCCTGCGCCGGCTTGTTCCAGCCCGGCAACAACGAGCGCAGATCCTTGCCGTCGGCGGAAACCTCCCACAGGGAAGAGGTGCGCTGGCTGGTATCGCGGACGGTGAAGCGCAAGCGGCTGCCATCGGGAGAGAATCGAGGCGCGAAGGGAACTCCCGCAACGCTGACGATCTCGCGAGACTCGGTCCCGTCGGAGTTAGAGAGATACAGGGTCGACTTCTTCGCATAAACGATGTGCTGGCCATCGGGCGCCCACGTAGCTGCATGAGCCAGGATGTTTCCCACCGGGCGGAGCGATCCTGCAGGAAGTGTAAGCACGCTCAGTGGCCACTCTGTTTCCGTGCCCTCTTCTGCGCCTTTTACCAGCAACTCTGAGCGCCCGGGATAAAAGTCGTAGATGTCCGCGCTCGCGAGAGAGGTTGGTACGGGCGCGGTTTCTCCACCCGCGGTAGAGACTTGCATCAGCACCGAGTGTCCGCTGACATATTCCGAAAAATAGAGCCGGTTGCCATCGGTGACCAGGGAGCGTTTCGAGGTGCCGTCGTTGGTAATTTGAACCGACGAAATCACCGCGGGCGGGGAAGCAGCCGGCCGCAACCACCAGAGGCTTGCAGCTACCGCGGCGACTGCTAGAAGGCCGATGGCCAATAACTTCCCAGCGCTCTTCTTCGGTTGAGGGAAAGGAGTATTGAAAGTCGTCGAGAATAAAGCTCGGATCCTCTCCTTCGAATCCGGCGCCGGTCTCACCGAAGAAGCAGCGGTCTGCACTTGCCGTGACTCCGTTTCCCGCCGAAGACGCTGCAGGTCGGTGCGCATTTCAGCCGCGCTCTGGTATCGCATGGCCGGATCTTTTTCAAGAGCCTTTCTAACGATGCGTTCCAGCTCAGGGGGCGTCGAAGACGCAAATTGCAAAGGCCACTCGGGGACACTGTGAATCAGGGAATCGAAAAACGCCGCGGTCGTGTTCCCCTGGAAAGGCAGGGTTCCGGTGGCCATCTCATAGAGCACGACTCCGAATGAGAACAGGTCCGTGCGGAAATCGAGCGGCCGTCCCAAGGCCTGCTCCGGCGACATGTAGGGGATGGTCCCCAGAGCCGAGCCCGGGCGGGTGAGATCTTCCGGCGACTGCGTGACGCCGCCAAAGGTGTTGCCGCTGACACTGCCAGTCTCCCCTACCGCGAGCTTGGCCAGGCCGAAATCAAGAATCTTGGCGTGGCCGCGCTTGGTGACAAAAATGTTGGTAGGCGTAATATCGCGATGAAAAATGCCATGCGTGTGAGCGGCGTCGAGCGCATCGGCAATCTCGATGGCGAGCGGCAGCAGCACATCCATTTCCAGCGGTCGCCCGGCAATGCGGTGTTTCAGAGGCAGGCCTTCCAGAAACTCCATGGCAATGAAGGCTTCGCCCTGCTGCCCGCCGACGTCGTGGATGGTGCAGATATTGGGATGGTTCAAACCGGATGCGGCCTGGGCTTCGAACAGGAAACGGGCCAGCACCTGGGTATCGCGGGCCACATGCTCGGGCAGGAATTTGAGGGCGACGAAGCGGTGCAGGCGCGTGTCTTCAGCTTTGTAGACCACGCCCATCCCGCCCCCACCGAGCTTTTCGACAATGCGGTAATGCGAGATGGTTCGCCCGATCACAAGAGCAGAAATCCTACGTGTGCGAACCGGGCAAGTCAATGAACCCAGCGCCGGGTAGCGGCAAGTCTTGCTTCAGGCGCACTCGCGGGGCGTCATCCCGAGCGGAGCCGTTCTTCAGGCGAAGCGAGGGATCTCGCGTGGAACGTAATGCGGCATCGTCTACGGTTGAGCGGCCGGCTTCTCCTCAGGCTTCTCGAAAATCTTCGGATCGACCGTGGGATTGATTTCCAGCGCGGTGTATTCCGAAGCGCTGGAATCCTGCCCGTTCTGCTTGTTCTTGCGCAGCACCGGGATGGTCACGCCGCCCAAAGTCTTCCAGTTTTCGAAAGTGGTTTCGCCCTGCACCGGCCCAGCCTGCCCGAGCGTGGGGTAGGTCTCTTTCAGAATGTGCCCGGTCTGCGGGTCGACGAACCACCGGATGGCAGCGCCGGCCGCATTCACGTCGACGATGCGGGCTTCCACGTCGCCGACTTTCTCCGTTCCACCGGCGCGGAAGAACACGTTCGGATCTTTCCAGTGCGAGGCGATGAAGATGGGATCGCGCCTCAGTTGCTCCAGACTCTCCGCTTTCTGCGGGGGTGGGAGGTCGCGCATGCCCTGGCCAGGCATGGCCATGAACGCGGCGTCTGGCGTGACCACGATGTCCATGGTCCCGTTGGGCGTCTCCATTTCCGCATGCAGGTGGTCAGGAAACACGATCACGGTTTCCATGGGGATGGCGAAGTCACCCTGCGGCGTTTTCCGGGTGTTGGTCAACATGGCCTTGAGCGACTTGATGGCCACCAGTTTGGCCTCGCCGCCCATGGCTGCGACCAGCTTCGCAGCCAGAGCTTTCCCTTCGGCGTTCGATTCGGTGACTTTGGGATTGTCATCCTCCCTCACCCCCGCCTTCCCGCCGTTTTGCGCCGCGCCTGGCGGAGGCGGAATCGTGATGTCGACTTCTTTCACCGCGCCCAGCGACGAGAGCGGCTTGTCGAATTCTTTATTGTTGCCGACCACCAGCACGGCTAGCTGGTCGCGATGCAGATATTTTGCGGCCACGCGGTTTACGTCTGCGGCCGTCACTTTCCTGATCTCTGCTTCGTATTTATCCAGCCAGTCGGGAGGATATCCGTAATATTCGTAGGCCAAGCGCTCGCCGAGAATCTTGTCGGGAGAATCCAGGCGGAAAATAAACGCGTTCAGAATCGAATCTTTGGCGCGCTTGATCTCGTCGTCAGTGATGGGATGTTTTGCCAGGTTGTCGATGTCTTCCCCGGCAGCCTGAATCGCCTCGATGGTGCTCTGGCTCTTCGTGCCGATCACAATTTGCAAAATTCCGGGATGCCCGAAATTGGCGCCGATGCCGCCGCCGACACTGTAGGCGAGGCCGCGCTTGGTGCGGATGTCGTTGAACAAGCGCGAGGAAAATCCTCCGCCGAAAGCATCGTTAAACACGCTGATGGCGTAGTAGTCAGGATTGTCGCGGGTCGTGCCCAGCGCCACCATGTGGATGCTGCTCTGATTCACATCGTCTTTCGGGACGAGGTAATAGCCGGGCGCCGCGGGATGGTATTGAATTTCGTCCTTGGGAAGGTCGGGGCCCTTGGGCCACGACTCAAACGCCGCGCGCAGCCTGGCTTCCATGGCGGCCGCATCAAAGTCGCCGCTGATGCCAAGAATCATGTTGTTGGGGTGAACGTATTTTCCGTGCCAGTCGAGCAAGTCCTGGCGCGTGATTGCGGCCACCGTTGCATACTCCGGCTCGCGAGTGTAAGGATTGTCCGTGCCGTAGGCCAGCTTGGCGGACTCGCGCGCCGCAATTCCGCCGGCTTGATCGTTGCGGCGGGAGATGCTGTCCTCCTCGCCCTTTTGCGCGATTTCGATTTTGTCAGTGCGAAATTCAGGGTGTTGCAGAACTTCGACGAATACTTTGAAAACGTCGTCCAGATCGCTTTTCAGGCAGGACCAGCCGATGGTGGTCGAATCCGATCCTCCGCCGGTCTCTACTTTCGCGGCGCGCACTTCGAGAAAGTCGTCGAGCTGATCGCCAGTCTGCGTTTTCGTTCCGCCAGTGCGCCAGACCTCGCTGTAAATGTCGACAAGGCCAGTCTTGCTGGCAGGCTCGTTGCGCGATCCCCCGCGAATGCGGGCGGTCCCGTCAATCAGCGGCAGTTCGTGATCCTCCTGCAGAAAGATCACCATGCCGTTGGAAAGTTCAACGCGCCTCGGCTGTTGGGGATGAAACGCCGGGAGCGGTGGAATGGGCACCTGCTGATAGCCCTGGGCCTGAGCGGAGGCGCGAGGCAACGAAGCGAAAGTGGCTGCGATAATCAGAAGAGCGACGGCGACGTTGCCCGGTTTCATTGCGCACCTCCCTGATCGCCAGCATCGTCCGCGCTCTGATCGGACCCGCCGGACGCGCCGCCTGCGGTCTCGATAATGCCAACCGTCCGATTCGTATCCACGAAAGTTTCATTGGCCACGCGGCGGATGTCAGCCTTGGTCACCTGGTCAATGCGGTCGACGGAGTGGAACAGCTCTCGCCAGTCGCCATAACGCGTCTGGTCGGTGGCCAGGCTGGTGGCCAGTCCTTCGTTATCGGCCAGGCTGCGAATGAGGTTCGCTTTCGTACGCGTCTTAATCATCTTCAATTCGTCGTCGCTGATGTCTTCTTTTTTCAAACGCTCAATCTCTGCGTGGATGCCGTCCGCCATTTCTCGGGTCGTGTGGCCGGGCAGGGGAACAGCGTAAAAGGCGAACAGATGCGGATACTTGACGCCTGGCAACCCGCTGAATCCGGCTGAGAACGAAGCGATCTTCTTATCGCGCACCAGCGCGCGATAGAGCCGCGAGGTGCGGCCCTCGGACATGAGATCGGTGATGGCGTCGTAAACGGCGTCGTCTTTGGTGCGATAGTCCGGCCGATGATAGCCCTCGAGATAAAGCGGCTGAGCTTTCTCTCTCAAAACCACTTTGCGCTCGGAATTCTGCGGAGGTTCGGTGGTGGTGGCCTCGTCGGGCTGCGGGCGCTTGGGCAGGCGGCCAAAATATTTTTCGAGCATCGGCAGATCGCGCGCCCGGTGCACGTCGCCGGCAACCGCGACCACCATGTTCGAGGGCACATAATACTTGTCGAAAAATGCCTGCGCGTCGGTGGCGGAAAACGAATTCAAGTCTGACATCCATCCGACCGTTGGCCGATGGTAGGGATGCGCCTCAAACGCCGCGGCGTTGAACTGCTCGATCAGCCTGCCGGTGGGCCGGCTGTCGGTCCGCAGGCGCCGCTCTTCGATGACCACGTTGCGCTCCTTGTAAAACTCGCGCAATACAGGATGTAGAAACCGCTCCGATTCCAGATACGCCCACAACTCGAGCCGGTTGATGGGTAGGGAATAGTGATAACCCGTCTCATCGTAGCTGGTGAAGGCGTTCATGTCTTCGCCGCCGTTCTGTTCGATGATCTTGCCAAACTCGTTCGACTTTACATATTTGTCGGCTGCGGCGATGGCGTCTTTCCAGTCTTTTTCGAGCTGATTCAGTTTCGCTTCGTCGCGTCCTACGCTTTTGTCGCGCTCGGCTATGTAGGCCGCGTAGGCGACCTCAACCTTTGCGAGCGCAGTTTTTTCGGCGGCGTAATCGGTTGTTCCGATCTTGTCGGTGCCCTTGAACGCCATGTGCTCGAACATGTGAGCCAGTCCGGTTTTGCCCATAGGGTCTTGCGCTGAACCGGCGTCGACTAAGGTGAAGAAGGAAAAGACCGGCGCTTCCGGCCGCTCACAGAGCAGGAGTGTCAGCCCGTTCGCTAATTTCTTGACCGTGATGCGCTTCTCGAACGAGGCGACGTCTTGCGAGGCGGCGAGCGCTGACAGCAGAAAAATAACCAGGCAATACGCTACGGGTTTGAGTGCGCGTGCTTTCATTCGGACCTCCGGATTGGCCGTTGCTACTTGGACGGATATCACTTGGACGAGCATGCAGGGCAGAAGTTTGAAAGTACGTGGCGGAAAGGGAGGTTGTCAAACGGAAGCCGGACAGTGCCCGGCCGGGGGAGTCAGGGTGACGGTGGTATCGGAACGAACCTCAAAATAGTGCCGGCGAGTCCGTAATGATTTTTTACACCGGACCGGCGCAGCATCGCGGGCGGCGAACGCCATCAAGGGAGTCCGCACCACGGCTTCACTTTGTAGGGGCCCCTTTACGGGCCTTATCGGCGGCCGCCGCCAACGACGACGCAAGCGAGTCGTTCGGACCCGTCAGCTGTCTGAGCGTGGACGGGGCGCAGACGTTGCCGTCCATCGCGACTCCGTTCGGCGCGCGCAGCCTATTCGTCCACTGAAACAGATCGGCGCGGCGCCAGGGACCGGCGCCGCCCGGCAAGGTCGAGGGCATGCTCGCGACCGGCGCGTCCGCTTGCCAGAACGGCATCGACGCGAGCACATCGTGGTGGGCCGAACGCGCGAGCCCAGCAGCCGTGACCCACCAGGAATAGCTATAGAAGCCCATTCCGACGCCGCTGATCTTCGCGTAGTAGCCGACATAGCGGAGGATGAAATCGGCGATGAACTCAGCACGCTGGCTTCCTTTCGGGAGTTTCCACTTGTCCCAGGCGGTGTGACCGGGGAACTCGACGTCGGCCCACGGCAGGAGATCGCCCGGCTGATAACTTGCGAGGCTGAAATGCGCGAGCGCCTGCTCTTCGGGAGACCGTCCCGGATGGGCCGGGTCATCCGGCAGGGCATACACGAAGTGATAGGTGCCAACGATCAAGCCGGCGCTCCTCGCCGCGTGGATGTTGTGACGATAGTTCGGATCGACGAAGTTGCTACCGTCGCGACGCTTCTTGTTACCTTCGCCGCACTTGAGGATGACGAACTGGTGCGTACTCGCTAGCGTCCTCCAGTGGGTCGCGGACAGGAACCCCTGATGTTCTGACACATCGCAGCCGCTTCTGACCGACACTAATCGTCCCGTGGGCCCCTCTGTCCTGCTTAAGGGGTCCGGGAAAAGACGTTCTCGAAGCATACCTCCTCCTGCAGGCGATTGGCCTCGGCTGGATGAGCATCAGTGAAGCGTTCTGTCCGGATATCCGCGTTTGAGCAACCACAGTCGGCGCGGATTTTACCACTGGGCATCTCAGCGCGCAACGGGAGGCTGTGCGACACGCGTTGGATTCCGCGTTCCGCCGAGGCAAGATCAGGCATTAATCGGAAACTGCTTCCAACCCGGACTCGACAACCGGCATTTTGCGCTCCGCCAGGTTTCAGGCACAATGCGGAAACGGAGTGACGCGCGATGGATTCGGTCATTGAAGTCCAGGGCAGGCAACTGAAGCTCTCGAATCTCGAGAAGGTGCTGTACCCCGCCGTCGGATTTACCAAGAAGCAGGCGATCGACTACTACGTGCGCATCGCACCGGCGATCATTCCGCATCTCGCCGGGCGTGCGCTCACACGCAAACGCTATCCCGACGGCGTGGAGGGAGAGCCCTTTTTCGAGAAGAACGCTCCCATGCACCGGCCCGACTGGGTGAAGACCGCACCGATCTGGAGCGGGCGCAACCGGCGCACTATCCATTATGTTCTGGCGGACGACATGGCCACGCTGGTGTGGCTCGCCAATCTGGCTGCGCTCGAACTGCATCCGTCGCTCGCGCTGGCGAAAGACATTACTTGCCCTACCGAGATGGTGTTCGATCTTGATCCCGGCCCGCCGGCGAATATTGTGCAATGCTGCCAGGTCGGCCTCTGGCTGCGAGAGATCTTTGAACATTTCGGTTTGCAGAGCTTTCCCAAAACGTCAGGCTCGAAGGGACTGCAAATCTACATCCCGCTGAACACTCCCATCACCTACGACTCAACCAAACTATTTTCCCATGCCCTGGCGCAACTTCTGGAGCATGATCATCGCGAAATGGTTGTTTCTGACATGAAGAAGCAGGTCCGCACCGGCAAAGTGTTTGTGGATTGGAGCCAGAACGACGAGCACAAAACCACCATCGGCGTGTATTCGCTGCGGGCGCGCGAACATCCCACGGTCTCAACGCCGGTGACCTGGGACGAAGTGGAGCGTGCGCACAAAAAGAAAGACGCCGGCCTGCTGGTGTTCGAGGCGCAACAGGCTGTCGCCCGCTTCGAGAAGATGGGGGACCTGTTCGAGCCGGTTCTGGAGTTGAAGCAATCGCTGCCGGATTTGAAGCGGTTGGCTGCGACCGCCGCGGCGGAGGCGGCGAAGCCGATCGAGATCGCCGCTCAGGCAGAAGAGCCCGGCACCGTTTCACAGAAACCGACCACGAGGATGGTGCGCCAAAAGCCCACGGTGGGGAAGACTCGCCGCAAGGTATAATCCGACCCCCGAGTGGTCGCAGAAGTCCCTCTGTGACCTCTGCGCCCTGTGTAGTGTAAGGTTTTTCAGATACTGAATCAGAGCCTCCGTCGAGCACACTATGCCTCAACTCTTCGCTGGAACCTCCGGATGGGCCTACCCAGGCTGGAAGCCCGACTTCTATCCCGCCAAGCTGGCCCAGAAAAAATTCCTGGGCCATTACGCAACCCAACTGAACACCGTGGAAGTGAACTTCACTTTTCGCCAGCTGGTGAAAGAAACCACCATCCAGAACTGGATTCGCGAAACCCCGCCGCATTTTCGCTTTGGGGTGAAAGCTCACCAGGTGATTACTCACATCAAGCGCTTGAAAGGTGCAGAGGACTTTGTTCCCAGATTCCTGGCGACGATCGAGCCGCTGGCCTCGGCGGGAAAACTCGGTCCGATACTTTTTCAACTTCCCCCGAACCTGAAGGCAGATGCGGCCTTGCTGAAGGATTTCCTCGCCATTCTGCCGCGTACAGCGCCGTCCGCGTTCGAGTTCCGCCACGCGTCCTGGTTCACCGATTCCACCTGGGATTTGCTGCGCTCGCACCAGGCCGCGGTTTGCATTGCCGAAACCGAGACCTTGACTACGCCTGAGGTTGCGACCGTCGCTTTCGTCTACTACCGCTTCCGCAAGCCGAGTTACACCGGAGACGAACGCCGCTCCATGATCAGCCGCATTCAAGAGCACATCGCCGCCGGCCGCGACGTGTTTGCTTACTTCAAGCACGAAGAGACTCCAGAAGGAGCGCTGTATGCCGTGGAGCTTTTGCGGGAAGTGAGCAAGCAATGAGAATCAAGATTCACCGGCCGCGAATTGGTGTGGTTTTTGCTCTGGTGTTTGTCGTCCCAAGCAGCTTGCTGCTAGCACAGCAGGTCCAGCCGCGCGTCGTTCATGTTTTCGTGGCTCTGGCTGACAATCAACATCAGGGAATCGTTCCCGTACCCGCGAAGTTGGGGAACGGAGAAGATTCTGAGCACAATCTGTATTGGGGCTCAGCCTACGGCGTGAAAACGTTTTTTGGCCGTAGCCCCGACTGGGAGCGATTAATTTGTGGTCCAGCGCCGAAGCCCGCAATCCTTGAGCGCTGCGTGTTCAAGAATCGCCAGGCCGCCGTCTACCTTGTGGCTGACGCGTATCGAGGGATCGAGATACGCCAGGCCGTGCTTGATTTCTTCGAGGCAGCGGCGGGAGGCAACCCGCAGACTGCCTCACTGCCTTCCGGTTCGCCGGTCCCCACGCTCGCGGCCGGGGGCGCGTCTAATTTGGTGGCCTACGTCGGTCATGACGGGCTGATGGATTTTCAGCTCGCGACTTTTTCGCGGAAGAAAAACGAAATCCATCGCGACGCGATCATCCTGGCCTGTGCGAGCAAGCAATTCTTCGCTGAGCCGCTGCGCGCATCAGGCGCGCGTCCACTGTTGTGGACGACTGGCTTGATGGCGCCCGAGGCCTACACGCTAAAGGCCGCGCTCGACGGCTGGATCGGCGGAGAGGATGGCGAACAGATTCGTGATCGCGCCGCTGCCGCTTACGACAAATATCAGAAGTGTGGATTGCACGCGGCCCACAGGCTGTTCGCCAGCGGTGAGTAAGTGAACCGACATTCCCCGGGCACCCACTTGATTACTTTTCCCAACGTCCGATAACGCGCATACTTAATCCTCCCAGAAAAAGATGACCGCGAATGCCAACGCTCGTGTGCTCTCCAGCTTTCTCGACTATCTGAGGATTGAGAAGGGACTCGCACCGCTATCGGTCGGTGCGTACACGACCGACGTGAGCCAGTTCGCCGAGTTCTTGGAGAAGCGAAAGCGCGCGCTGCTCACGGCGCGGCGAAGCGAGGTCCGCGAATTCCTGCAGCAGCTTTTTGCCAACCAGGTAGACGGACGCAGCGTGGGGCGGAAACTTTCCGCGCTGCGGCATTTGTATCGCTATCTGCTGCTCGATAAGAAAATCGAGCACGACCCCACGCTGAATATCGAGTCGCCGCGGCAGTGGAAGGTTTTGCCCAAGTCGCTGGCGCGCGACGAAATGGAAGCAACACTCGATGCTCCGCGGCTGCGACACGCTGCCACGCAGAAACCAGAGACGCAAGGGTCCGCCGCGTTGGCGGTTCGCGACCGCGCCATGCTGGAGGTTCTCTACGCCGGGGCCTTGCGCGTTTCCGAAATCGTGAACGCCAAGCTCGAAGACTTGAAACTGGAAGCCGGCTACATGCTGGTGCGCGGCAAGGGAGATAAAGAGCGTGTGGTGCCCCTGGGAAAATCGGCGCAGGATGCGCTGGCAAAATATCTCGCGGATTCGCGCCCGGTGTTAATGGCCGGGAAGCGAGGCGCAAGCGCTCTCCCTTCACGGAAAGGCTCGCCGTTGTTGTTCCTCGCGCGCGGCGCTCACAAACTTACGCGGCAGCGCGTGTGGCAGATGGTGAGGACGGCTTCGGCCGCGTCGGGCCGGCAGGCGTCGCCGCACATGCTGCGCCACTCCTGCGCCACGCACATGGTGGAAAATGGCGCTGACTTGCGCACCGTGCAGACCATTCTTGGCCACTCCGACATTTCGACCACGCAGATCTACACGCATCTGGCGCTCGATCGCCTGCGAACCGTTTATCAAAAGCATCATCCGAGGGCCAAGGCGCGATGAAGAACTTGTTGGTAGGGACCCCGGACGCGTGACAGGTGCAGCCAAGGTCGATTAGGCACGGGTGCAAATTGGAGAAGTGTTCCTGCAGGAACATTTTGTGCTGCCAGAAGTATACGTACATTAATGTCAACACTCGCAAATGAAACCAGGGACAGGACTTAAGGTTGAGTGACCGAGCATCAAGGTTGCACAATGAAACAAGAGACCACCATCGTCGCCAAGGCAGTTGCCGATTTTCTCCGCCATCTGCGCGAGAGCAACGCCTCGCCGCACACCATTAAGGCGTACAGCGGCGACCTGGCCAACTTCGCTGCCTATGCCGGTTCGCGCGGATGGAAAAATATCGACCACATCGCCATTCGCGGTTTCTTGTCGCGGCTTTACGAAAAGGGTCTGGGCAAGACTTCGGTCGCGCGCTCTCTCGCCGCCGTGCGTTCCCTCTATCGCTGGTTGGCGCGGGAAGGGGTGGTCGAACAGAACCCGGCAAAACTGGTCGCCACGCCGAAACTCCCAAAGAGACTTCCCCGCGTGCCGACGATCGAAGAGATGAACTCCGTGCTCGATGGCGCAATGCCCGAGGTGGCAGCGTTCCCGGAACGCGACCGGCTCATGCTCGAATTGCTCTACGGCTGCGGCATTCGCAATTCGGAGCTGATCGGCATCAACCTCGACGACATTCGCCTGAGCTCCGAAGCGATCCTGATCCGCGGTAAGGGAAAGAAAGAACGCTACGTTCCGTTTGGAGGCTCGGCGGCAGGTGCGCTTGCTTCTTATCTTCCAGTTCGCCGGCAGGTTCTGGAAGGGAATCACAAAAACGCTTCCGCCCTGCTGCTCAACCAGCGAGGTGGGCGCCTTACCACACGCAGCGTGGGGCGCATCATCAAAAAGATCGCTGTGGCCAAGGGCCTCTCGCCCGACGTGCATCCGCACACGCTTCGGCACGCTTTCGGCACCCATATGCTGGAGGAGGGCGCCGACCTGCGCGCGATTCAAGAGTTGCTGGGGCACGAGCGCCTCGCGACCACCCAGCGCTATACGCAGCTCTCGATGAAGCACGTGCTCCAGGTCTACGACCAGACCCATCCGCGAGCAAAATAACAGGCTGCCGCCGCCCATAATTACCTAGGTAATTTTGAGTGCCGCTGCCTGGGGCATGAAAATGAACCAGCTGGCAGGATCGGCCGCAAGCTGCTGTCTCACGACAGCGGCAATGCGTCTGCCGGTCTCGGTCTCCGGCGCGGAGGAGTTTTGCGGAAGATCAATTCGGAACTTTGGGTGCTGTTATTCCTGGTCGTGATTGCTGCGATGTTGAATTTCCTGGTGGCGTCGCAGCGCATGGCGTTGGTCTTCTATTTTCTTCCAACGTTATTCTCCGCTTACCACTTCGGCCGCCGCCACGCTACGCTCACCGCATTCGCCAGCGTGATTCTGGTCGTGTTGCTGGTCTTCATTAACCCAGCCATGTTCACGCGCAAGGTCGATCTGCCCTTCGACGCCCGCTGGTTTGACCTCGCGGTTTGGGGTGGAGTGCTCATGGTCGCAGGCTATGTTACGGGCACGCTCTATGAGCGCAACCAGAAGACCCTGCGCGAGATGGAAGACGGGTACGATGGCATGCTCGTAATCCTGCAGAATTTTCTGGCGAACCAGAAATATAGCGATTCCCACGCTTACCGTATTGCGCTGTCCGCCACGCGAATCGCTGAAACCGTCGGTCTCGACCCGGCCACCGTGGAAGACATCCGCACGGCTGCGCTTTTGTTGAATCTGAAGGAACTGGGAATCAGCAATGACGTGCTTCTTAAAGCGGCGCAGGTGACGGAAGAAGACTTGCGGCAGGGGCGCGCAGCTAGCAGCAAGCCGGTTTCGAAAGCAAGCGCCATGGGCGGCTCTCTGCGCCGCGCGATTCCCATCTTTCTGACAGAGCGCCAGGTGCGTCAGACCGGCACTAACATCGCGGACGCCTCGATCGAAGTGCAGATTATGTTGCTGGCTGAAGAATACGATTCGCTCATCAGCGGAGTCGGCAGCAACCAAACCGCGCCCATGGCGCCCTCCCACGCCGCCAAGCAAGTGGTACGGCGCGCGGGGACCCGTTATGACTCCATGATCCTCGATGCCTTTGCCAAAGCTTTTGGCGGACAAGCAGAGGGCGCCGGGGCTTAATCTCCTGGCGTCGCGTCCGGGATCTGATCCCGGCCGGCAACTGCATCCTGTCTTCGCAACTCCTCCCACATCGTCACCACCCGAGACTTGAGCTCTCGCGTGAGGTTTTCATACGCGGCCTCTGAAGTCTCACCCTCCGGAGGCGGAATCAGCGGATCGCCGAACACCATGCTCAAGGGCGAGAATCCTTGAAAGGCCTTGTTCCTCGGCCAGACCTCGTAGAATCCCTCAATCGCGACAGGCACGATCGGCACCTGCATATGAATCGACAGGATCGCCGCGCCCTTCTTGAATATGCGCGGAGTACCGTCAATCGAGCGCTCGCCTTCGGGATAAAGAATGAGCGGACGCCCCTGGCGCAAGCCGAATGCACCGGCACGCATGGCGGGAACTAGATTTGCATCCGGATCGAGAACCACGACTCGAATTGACCGCGCCAGCCGCAGCATAAAGCCTTTACCGAAAATGTCGCTGGTTCCGACGGCAAACACTTTCTTCACGACCTCGTCCGGCAGAATGCTCACCAGAATGAGCGGATCAATGTAGCTCTGGTGATTGGAACAAATAATATATGGACCGCTCTTGGGCAGTTTTTCAAGTCCGCGGACGCGCAGGCGAAAGCGATCGAGTGCGATCACCTGAATCAGCCGCGACACCATGAACCAGAAGCTGCTGCTGATCGGCTGCGAGCGAACCAGCGCAATCACGTCGCTGGCCGGCGGCGCCTCGTCCAGGATCGCCTTCCATCCGGCAAAAGCGGAGCGAACGACGGGGCTGCCCGCGCCGCTCGCCGCACTCTGCAACACGGCATCGACCAAATCTCGGACGGTATAGATCCCGGACAACTGGGACTCCTCGACGTTACCGCCGATTTTTTCCTCGAGTTGGCTCAACAGTTCCACGCGCTGCATCGAGTCGAGACCCAGGTCGAGTTCCAGATTGTGGTCGGGCCGCAGCAGCGGAGGCTTGGTCCTGGCCACTTCCAGAACGATCTGCAATGCTTGTTGCACGGGTGCCTGATCCAGCCAGGCAAGCTCTTCGGGCGTTAGCGGCTTCTCGGCTGATATCTCGGAGTCATCGTCTTTGGCCTTGCGCGCCAGGTTTGCCTTGACCCGCTTTTCGACTTCGAAACGCTTGATCTTCCGCGTGGTCGTGCGCGGCAGATCCTCCTGCCAGATTTCGTAACTGCCAATGCGCTTGGTCGATGCAATCTGCGGCGAAAGACCTTCAATGTCGAAGCGGATGGCTTCTTTCACATTCACGATCTTGCGCTGCCGCAGCACTTCGAAGTTGGGCACGATGACGGCATACAGCCGGTCGCCGCCTTCGCCCGGCTTGCCTTCCAGCCCCATCACGGCAAGCTCCTTGATGAACGGCGACTTCAGGTAGTGCGCCTCCACTTCTTCCGGATACACGTTCTTGCCGTTGCTGAGGACGATTACTTCTTTCTTGCGTCCGGTAAGAAAAAGGTTGCCGCCCGCATCGAAGTAGCCGAGATCGCCGGTGAGAAACCATCCATCGCGCATCACGGCCGCGGTTGCG
>Ga0209415_10007077_pt1 | contig 19681 bp, 16 predicted proteins | sample PeaSoiSIISIP2007_FD_187696 | JGI IMG/M metagenome (GOLD analysis project Ga0209415, IMG submission 187696) | Peat soil microbial communities from Weissenstadt, Germany - SII-SIP-2007 (SPAdes) (version 2) | ecosystem: Environmental > Terrestrial > Soil > Wetlands > Peat | place: Germany... | reverse complement strand
GATGCGACCGACTACTGCGTACTCTGGGTCGGCCAGGATTTCAACAACTCCTTCCTGAGTGGCCCACACGCCTTTTCACGTCCCTTCGAGGTGCAAGCTCCAACGGCAACGACCCCGGAGGCTCCGCTTGCCATCGCCCTCCCGGTCTGTGCGGCCGGCGTGGTGGGGGCATACCTCTTCCTACGCCGCCGACGCAGCCGAAGCATGCTTACCCACTAGCCGGGCGTAGGTATCAACCAGCGCGCCATTGCGAACCACAAGGTCCCGAAGAGCAACTCCCCCCAAAAAGATCAACTAAGGAGAGAACCCAATATGAGAAACCGCAAACTGCGGAACCGCTTTGCGGCTGCGGCATCGTTGACTCTCGCAGCCTTCACGGCCGCTACGACGTTGGGCGTGGGGACCGCTGCGGCGAATCCCCCTTCTCCGACCTACGGAGTCGCCCCTCACTGGTTCGTCGGAAAGCCGGAGATCATTCGGGACGCCGGATCCGACACGACGTTCTTCGCCATCCAGAAGCTTTCGGATCTGTTCGTAGATTCGGGATTGTACGGCTGCCAGTTGAACTCGGCTCTGACACCAAACTACAACGCCTGCATTGCAGCTCCGGGCGACGTGATTGGCACGACTGACGTTGCCGACAACTACGACCACATCGAAATTACTACCGGGTTGGGCAAGATCGGGTCCGGTGACGGGCAGAAGCAGTTGTGCGGAACCGAGTCAGCGCCGTTCGGCGGCGGAGAAGAGAACGGCGGCACACTGCCGGCAACACCGGACTTCTCCAGGTCGTCGAAGCCCATCGACACCACCCAGTCGTGTGCACCGCAAGAAGTGGAAATGGGTTTCGGCAAGGACGGCGTGCCGTCGGTTGACTTCTCGGGCGCCGAGGGGCCAGGCACAGCGACAGGGTCCTCGTCGCCGTGGACCGGTCAGGTCGTCGGCCCGGTTGCCGCCGGTTGGCTGCCCGGTAACGCCATAACCTGTGACACCGGTGCCCCGGGGTCGAGCTCCAACCCGAAGAACACCATCAACGGGTGCAGTGGGGTTCCCGTTACGGATATTTCGAACGTCGGCGGGACCAGCTCTGAGGTGTACGACATCTACTGCAACACCGGTGCCGGTCGGATCACGGACTGGGCGCAGCTGACCAACCTCACGGGGTCAGAGCTTCCCGGGCAGGGTGCGACCATCGCTTCACACCCGCTTCCCATCGTCATCGCCGACATCAACACGGGTTCGGGTACCGAAGCGACGTATTCAGGCTTTGCCGGGTGCACGACGAACGTCAATGCCCAGTTCAGCATCCTGTGCGGTGGAGCGCAGCTCCTTGAGAACAACAGCGCCCAGTTCGGTGCCTGCGCGGCGTCCGACTTCCCGTCAGGTACGGACACAACGTACGTGGCCGACCAGGCTGCCGAGATCTCGAGCACGCTGTCGTACATGGGCAATGGCGCATACAACAGCGACCCGCACGATCGTTTGGTGACGCTACCGACCGGTCCGACCACGACGACCCAGGTGGCAGCCATCAAGATGACTGCCAACGGCGTCGTTCCGACGACCGGCAACCCAACGACCTGCAATCCCGGTCAGCTCAATTGCACGCTTATCAACAACTTCTTCCCGATCGCGAGAACCCTGTACAACATCTACCGCACCGATACGGTACGGGCCTCGACCGCCGATTTCCTGAACTGGATCTGCGACTCGAATAACGCCTACGTAAAGGGCATCGACAACAACACCGGGGTGAACTACAACAATGAAATCACGGCTGCGTTGCAGACTACGTATGGCTTCATCCGTCTGAACACGCAGACGCCATCGCCCAACAACTCGTGCCAGCTGATCACCGCCGTGCACGACGCGAGCTCCTGACAGAACCACCAGAGGTCGGCCGCACAGAGTGCGCCTGCCTGACATGAAGTACCCAGGCCCGAGGGGACCCGGCGATGTATTGCCGGGCTCCTCGGGCATCTGGGTGTAAAGAAGCGAAAACGGGGGGGAGGACATGGGACGAGAAGACGCCATCAAGGGATTCGAACGGCGGAGAGCGTGGTCGTTGGTCCAAGTCGGCGGCCTTGGCATCCTGATTGCGTGTGCGGTCATGTGGTTCCTCCCCGGTCATGCGTATGCACAGGGCGAGTCGGTGACGATCCCCAGCGGGCCGTTGACCGATGGACAGACGATCACCGTGACTGGCACTGGTTTCCCCCCGACCTCTCAACTGCCGACAGGGCTCCAGATCATCGAGTGCTCGGACCCGGGTGGCCTGGCTGTGAATTTGCCGACTGATGCGGCTAGCGGCTGCGACGGCACGACCATCAATGGGAGTCAGATCAACACCGATGCCACCGGTGCCTTTAGCGCCTCGTATTCGATCTCGGCCCTGAGTGCGACTGGCAACTCGAACATCAACTGCGATGCGACCGATTTCTGCGTGCTCTGGGTCGGTCAAGATTACAACGCGGCGTTCCTGAGCGGCCCGCACGCGTTCTCGGTCCCGTTCGAGATCGCGACCACGACCACGACCACCACGACGTTGCCGACCGGCACCACCACGACGTTGCCGACCGGCACCACCACGTCCACGACGACGTCGTCCACCACCACGACGTTGCCGACCGGCACGACTACAACCAGCTCTCCGCTCGTCACCACCACCACGTCCACGACGACGTCGTCCACCACCACGACGTTGCCGACCGGCACCACCACGACGTCTGTGGTCGGGTCGGGAACCACCACAACGCAGGCCGCCTCCTCGGCGGGGACGACGGGAAGCTCGGGAGGCGGCTCGAGCCCGGTGGCGGCCTCGTCGAGCCAGCTCGCCTTCACGGGGGCGCCTCCGTTCCTGCCGTGGTTGGCAGGATTCGGGTTTCTGATGAGCGTGGTCGGGCTGGTGGGGCGGCGGCTGATCCCCGACGGGCCCGTATGACCGTCATGGCGCCGCCGTCGGTTGGGTTCGGTCGACCGGTGGAAGACGTCCCAGTACCGTTGAAACCGGCCCAGACGCGGGCCGACAAGGTGTTCCTCGCCATGCTGCTCGTGGCCAGCGCGATCGTCCTCCTGGCCATCGTCGCCATCTTGTATTTCCTGGTGGACAGCAGTGTCCCCGCCATCCGCTACGCCGGGCTGCATCTGATCACGAGTGAGCATTGGGCCCAGACCGGAACCCATCAACAGTTCGGGTTGCTCGGCGCGCTCGTTGGTACCGTGATGATCGCCGCGATCGCCTTGATGGTCGGAGTGCCGGTGTCGCTGTGTGCGGCGTTGTTGATCAACGAGTACGCACCTCGGTCGGCCAAGCGATGGATGACCTCCGCGGTGGACCTCTTGGCGGTGCTCCCGAGCCTCCTCTACGGCCTGTGGGGACTCAAAGTGCTCGGGAACCAGATCTACGGCTTCACCAAGTGGTTGAGTGTCCATGCCAGCTTCATCCCGTTGTTCCGGGAACCCGACGCCACCTTCGGCAACTCGATCTTCGTCTGCGGCGTGGTCGTCGGCATCATGATCATCCCCATCGTGACGTCGGTGAGCCGGGAGGTGATGGCCCAGGCGCCTCGCGACGCGTGTGAGGCGGCGATGGCTCTGGGAGGCACCAAATGGGGGATGGTGACCGACGTCATCCTGCCGTTTGCCCGGAACGGGATCCTGGGAGCCGTTCTTCTCGGGTTGGGGCGGGCACTCGGGGAGACGGTCGCCGTCCTGTTGATCCTCTCGCAGACCAATGTGATCCACCTGAACATTCTCGGCCCCGGCGGTGGCCAGATTCCGGCCCTGATCGCCAATAACTTCGAATCGGTGAACGCACTCGCAAAGAGCGCGTTGACGGTCTCAGGATTGCTCCTCTTCATCACCATTCTGGCCATCAACTTCACGGCGCGACGTGTCGTCGGGCGACCCCAGATCGCAATGCAATGACCATGCTCGACACGAGGACGGCCGACTCACCGGGGTACTCCGGCGTCGATCCCAGGGCGGCGCCGAATGGCGAGCGCCCGACCGCCCGCCGCCGCTGGTCACCCGGGGCGGGCTGGGAATTCCTCGGATCCCTGGTCGCCGCCGGTTGCCTGGTGCTCGTGGCCTTCCAGTTCGCCTCGGCGCGGCCGCTGGACGGGATGATCGCGTGCTGGTTCTTGGGTTTCCTCGTGCTCTACGGCGCGCTGAGCCGCCTTCTGCACGGAGTACGGATCGCCAAGGACCGCCTGGCCACCGTCTGCATCATCGCCGGGGCCGCCGTCGCATTGTTCCCCCTGATCGAGATCATCGTCAGCGTCATCGCCCAGGGCGCTCCGGTGGTGTTCTCACATTTCCCTTCATTTCTCATTCATGACCTGTCGACAGCGGCTCCTTCGGACCCCGTCTGGAAGGGAGGCATGGGCCACGCCATCGTGGGAACGTTCGAGCAGGTCGGTCTGGCTACCTTGTTCACCGTTCCCGTCTCGATGCTCACCGCGATCTTCCTCAGCGAGACGTCGAGCGCGTTTTCCCGCCTGGTTCGGACGATCGTCGACTGCATGATGGGGACGCCATCGATCATCGCCGGCATCTTCGTCTACCTGTTCTGGGTCGAGCCCAAGGGCTCCAGCGGCTTCTCCGGATTCGCCGCCAGCATCGCCCTCGCCATCTTGATGCTCCCCATCATGATCCGCACCGCGGAAGAGGTCATCAGGGTCGTGCCGGGATCACTCCGTGAAGCCGCCCTGGCCCTGGGGGCGCCTCGTTGGCGGGTGAGCCTGCGGATCGTGCTCCCCACAGCGCGCTCGGGGTTGCTCACGGCGGTGATCCTCGGTGTGGCGCTGGCGGTGGGAGAGACGGCTCCGGCGCTGTTCACCGCACACGGTTCACCCCGCTACAACATCAATCCGTTTAGCGGACCACAGGCGAACCTGCCGCTCCAGTCGTTCCAGCTCATCCTGAGTCCGAACACCAATCAGGTGCGTGAGGGCTGGGGTGGAGCATTCATCCTGGTTTCGCTCGTGCTCGCACTCTTCGTCGCCGCTCGCGTGGCCGGCTCATCGAGCCCCCGAAGCCGCCGTCGGTGGCGGCACACCCCCAAGGAGGTCGTTCCGTCTTGACGTCGACTCGCCCCCGCCCCTTCCGCTACGCCAAGAGACTTGTCGTCCTGGCCATGATCGGACTGCCTCTCGTGGCGTCGGCCCCGGCGTGGGCCGACGCCTCTCCGGGAAGTACCACGTCAAGTCCGGCGCCCTCGACGACCGCGGTGCCGTCGACACCCGTTCCCCCCGTGCCGACCCCGGGCGCGGTCGAGGTGCCGTCGGCGACGCCCACCACCACTTCCCCGCCGCCGGTGGCGGGCTCGACTGCTTCGAACGACGGATCAGCGGTGCCGCTCCCACACACGGGCACGACGATCATCGGTTCGGGATCGTCCTTCGCCGGACCCGAGGTCCAGCAGTGGCAAGCCGACACTGCAAAGTCGCCGTACAACTTGAACGTCGATTACACCTCGACGAACTCGGGGGATGGACGCTTCAACTTCGGGAACGACACGGTCGATTTCGCCGTAAGCGACATTCCTTACCAGTCGACGGCGTTTGACACCAAGCAGCCGACGTTCCCCTTCATCTATGTGCCGGTCACCGCCGGTGGGCTCTCCTTCATGTACCACATCGACGGATTGAGCAAGACCCTCCAGCTGTCGAGCTACTCGGCCTGCGCCATCATGACGGGGGGTGTAAAGATGTGGAACGACCCCGTGATCGAAGCGGATAACCCCGGCGTCAACATACCGGCAATTGCCATCCACCCCGTCATCCGCTCGGACCTGGCCGGGACGAACTTCGTGCTGCAGGAGTACTGCATCCACGAGCAGCCTGCCATGTGGAGAGCCTTCGTGACCTCGCCGGGAGTGGTAAACAACCCGGCACAAGTTGGCGACCTCAGCCCGACTGATCCGCGTTCGGATTGGCCGCTGTTCCAAGGGGGGATCGAGGCGTCGGGATCCGCGGCGGCTGCGAACGATGTCGCCGTGCCCAACGACGATGGGTACATCACGGCCGTCGAGACGGCGTACGCGCTGCAACGCGGGTTCCCGACAGCGTCGGTAAAGAACGCCAGCGGCCTCTACACGCAGCCTGGCCCTGTCAACGTCGCCTCGGCGTTGGCGTATGCGAGCCAGAACGCCGATGGTACGCACAACCTCAACTTTGACGGCACGGGCCCGCTGGTCTACAACCCGTCGACGTACAGCTATCTCCTCACCCCCACCACGGGCTGGAACCCGGCCAAAGGTGGGGTCATGGACCAGTTCGCCAACTATGCGCTCACGATCGGACAGCAAAAAGCCACCGAGATCGGCTATGCGTCACTGGGTCTGTCGCTCGAGCAGTACGGCGTCAACGTCATGAAGCAGCAGGTGCCGGGGGCTACGGCGCTCACCGCGCAAGAACAGAACGCCTACGCATGCGGGGACCTGACCGTGCCCGAGGTCCAGGCAGGACAGTCACAACCGACGTGTGGAGTCCTGAACACGAACAACTCCACCACTCCGAACCAAGCTGCGAAAGGCGGAGCGTCGAGTACAAACACGACCACGGGAACGGCTGCGAAGGGCGCCACCGCCAGTAAGAGCCACACCAGTACGGGGACGACCCCCGGCGGGGCGACAAGCGCCGGTGTCGATCCGGGCGTGTCGCTCGGCACCAGCCCGGCTCTGGCGACCACGGGAGGCAATCCGCTGCCGATCGTGTTGTCGGGTGCCGCCTTTGTCACCATCGGATGGCTAGCGCGCCGGCGGTTGCGCGCCCGGATGCGATGAGAGGGCGCAACCCCCAGTGGCGGCCTTCGACGGGTCGCCTTGTGGGAGTCCTTGCCGTCACCGTGGCGACGGTTTCGTTCACGGGTGTGCGCGTCAGCTGGGGAGCTACGGGGACGCCATTGGCAGCCGAGGGTGGATCCTTCGCTGACCCGATCATTAACCTTCTGCAAAACGACCCTGCCGCACTGACCGCGATTTCACCATTCACCCCGTCCTACTTCGACGCTGACGTCGACCAGGCCCGCCAGGACTTTGTAGCGGGAGCCACCGATTACGCGGTCACTGAACTCCCGTTGACCGCCGGTGAGGCGGCCACCGCGGCCCAGAACGGGCGTTCATTCGCCTACGTGCCGTTCGCCGCCAGTCCGCTCGCGATCGCGGCTGTCGTGGAATGCAGCCAGACCAGTACGCTAACAGCGACCACGTTTTGCGGGACGATCAAAGTGACCGTTCCAATACTGGCGCAGATCTTCACCGATCTCCCGCCAACGGCTTCACCCCCGCCCGGCGGTCTTGGCATCGGCAGGTGGAACGACCCGGAATTGACGGCTTTAACCCCGAGTTTGGGCGGCGTGTCTACCGCGAGCGCCGACATCACGGCATTGGAAGACGTACAGCCGGCGGCATCTAATTACGCGCTCGAGACGCTCTTCGTCAACAACGCGACGGCCAAGCCTATTTGGGATGCGTACTTGAAGTTCTACGAAGGCGTAACCGACGACACGCCCACGGACCTTTGGCCTCATACGAACGGGACGAGCGGAGGGGACGTGACACTCGCTCAGTCGCTCATTCCCATAAACGAGCAAGCCAATCCGCCGGCACCCCCGTCCAACCCGCAAACGTGGGGACAGGGCGTCGTCGCGCCCCTACCGATCGACTGGACCGGCGCCCCACGGAACATACCGACCATGGCTGTACAAAACGCCGCTGGCGCCTTTGTCCAGCCTTCCGTAGCGTCGATGAGCGCCGCGCTCCAAGATGCCACCATGGACCCGACGACGAACCTGGTCACGTTCACTGCCAATCCGAACGACGCCGCCGCCTACCCGATCCCTGTCATGAGCTACCTGGTCGTGCCCACCTCGGGCCTGGCGCCGGCAAAGGCGACGGCTCTGGCCGCGTTCATCAAATTCGTCCTCGGGTCTACGGGCCAGGCGGAAGTCGAGTCCCTGGGAGCCGCCGGCGTGACGCCCGCCATGGTCACCGCTGGACTCCAGGTGGCCGCCCAGGTAGCCGCCGAGGCGTCCACAACCACCACCACGACAACGACCAGTCCGACAACGTCGACGTCGACACCGACGTCGACGTCGACGTCGACGTCAGCGTCTCCCAACACCTCCGGTCAGGGCGTCGCGGGTGGGTCTGGGGCTGCGGCAGCCACCACGTCGACTTCGTCACCCTCGCTGGCCCTCACCGGTGGTGTGCCCTGGCCGGTGCCCCTGGTGGGGGGCGCGCTCGTGCTGGTGGGATTCGTCGCCCGCCGGACTCTCCGATCCCGAATCACCCCCCGGGGCTCGAAGACGTGAGGGCGCCGGTGACGGTCCTCTCCATCGCCACTGACGTGGCCGCCCGCGGGGAACGACGATGACGATCCTGGGCCGTTCTCGCCGGCCCGATCCAGCGAGTTGGAATGGCACCTCATCGTCGCACGAGCAACCTCCGCCTTCGCCCGACCGGTGGGCCTGGGGTCCGTCGTCGCCTCCTCCCCACGAGCCTTCCGAAGCACCATCGGCTCCTTCATTCGGTGATCCCACACTCGTGCCTGCACCGGGCGAGATCGGTCCCGGCCTGGCTCGTCCGGCTGGCCTCGTCGCTCGTGACGTGAGTGCATGGTTCTCGAAGAACAAGGTCCTCGAGCGAATCTCGCTGTCCATGGATCCCGGCAAGGTGACGGCGTTGATCGGCCCGTCGGGATGCGGCAAGTCGACGTTCTTGCGCATCCTCAACCGCATGCACGAGCTCATTCCCGGTGCCGCCATGTCGGGCTCGGTGACCCTCGACAATGTCGACGTCTACGGACCCTCGGTCCCGGTCACCCAGACCCGGCTCCGCATCGGCATGGTCTTCCAGAGGCCCAACCCCTTTCCGTCGATGACCATCGCCCAGAACGTGCTCTCAGGTCTGCGTCTCTCGGGGCTCAAGACCCAGAACCCCGACGCGTTGGTCCAGGAGTGCCTCGAGCGTGCCGGTCTGTGGCGCGAAGCGCGCAACCGACTGAACGAACCGGGGGGCGCCATTTCAGGTGGTCAGCAACAGCGGCTTTGCATCGCCCGGGCCCTGGCCGTGCGCCCCCAGGTGCTTCTCATGGATGAGCCGTGCTCGGCGCTGGACCCGATCTCCACCGGGGTCATCGAGGAGACGATTCGAGAGCTGTGCCACGAGGTCACGATCGTGATCGTGACGCACAACATGCAACAAGCACAGCGCGTCTCACACGATTGCGCCCTGTTCCTCGTGGGAGGGGAGTCCGAACCGGGTCGGATCGTCGAAGCCGGTCCCACCGAGCAGGTGTTCGGAGACCCCGTCGACCCCAGAACTGCCGACTATGTCCACGGTAGGTTCGGGTGACACAGGTCCTCGGCATCCCGGCCGCCCCTCCGGGCTTGGGGTCTCTGCACGAGCAGCGGGACCACTGGCGTTTGCGGTGGAGCGAGGCACAGCCGCGGACCCGAACGATGATCCAACTGAGCGTGATGTTCGCGGCGATCGTCATCGCCTACGGCTACTCGCTCCTCACGCTCCTCCAAAACGCCGAGATGCAGACACCGCTTGCATACATCAGTCTCGTCCCTGCAATCTCGATCGCGCTGGCCGTCGCATACGCCCGTCCCGAACGGACTGAGCCGGCCATCCACGACCGGCAGCTCGATTACATCGTCGGCGTCCCACTCATTGCCACGGCGATGGCGATGAACATGCTCCTGCCGAACAAGCTTTCGGCGATGTTCTGGATTTGGCGTATCGACCTCCTTTCGTTGCCAGTGTTCGTCGCCGGTCTCGTGGCTGTCCTTTTCGGTGTGCGCGTCCTGTGGCGCCAGAAATTCGCGATAGGATACCTTTTCCTTGCGTGGCCGTGGCCGTACTCGACTGTCCTGCTTCGAGTGCTGGATGCATCGACAAACACCACCTTGGCCGGATTGCGTGTGGTGCTGCGTGTGGTGCCGGTTGCAAAGCCGGTGTTGTCCGGAGACGGCTCGCTCTTCGACGTCGTGCACAACGGGCGGGCCTTCCCGATCAGCGTGGTCTCGGCGTGCTCGGGAATCAATGGGATCGTGGGCTTTCTTCTGATTGGAGTCGCGTTCGTCGCGGTGGTTCGTGGTGCGTGGATCCGAAAGGTGGCCTGGCTGGCAGTGGGGATGCTGTTCCTTTGGCTGGTCAACTTGGGTCGTCTCATGCTGATCTTTTGGGCCGGCAGGATGTGGGGCGAGAACATCGCGATCAACATCCTGCACCCCGTTGTGGGCTTGGTGACATTCACAATTGGGGTTGTGATCATGTCCATGGCGATCCGACCCATGGGCATGATGATTGGCCGATCGGGATCCGAAAGTATGCGCCATCCAGGCACCGAGATGACGATGCCGCCTCGATCGCGCACAGTGCAGGCAGTGCCAAAGGTCTTCATGGCGGTCGTCGTCGTTGCCATCGCCACTCTCCTCTTGGGGGTCGCTGATTTCGGGCTGCGATCGTACAATCTGGTGGCCAACGCAGCCGGTGAGCCGAAGCTGCTGGCGTTTCGATCTGCACCCACTGCGCCGGAAGGCTGGCGCTACCGGATCACCAACCAGTACGACTGGGCACAGCCGTTATTCGGTGACGATTCGACGTGGGTCCGCTATATCTTCATCCCGTCAGATAGGGGAGGGGACCTCCGCTCTTCATACGGGGTGACGGCCGACGTCATCGACACCTCGGATCTCCAGACGTTCTCGGCGTATGGGGTCGAAGACTGTTACCAGTTCCATGGGTATTCGCTCCGTGATGTGGCACAGGTGGACATCGGGGGCGGGATCACCGGCCAGACGTTGTCGTTCTCAGGCGCGGGACAGCAGAGTTGGTCGGTCGTATACTGGATTGCGCCCGTCAAGGCGGGTCAAGGAATTCGATACGAGCGGTTTGTGTTGTACTTGCTCAATGCGCCTGGGGGGGCTGGGATTCGCATGCCACCGGACGTTCGCATCACGAACCTCGCCGGTTCGCTGGACAGCACCGGACCCGATGCCGTCCTGGTCCAGAACCGGGCGTTCCTGGTGGCCTTCGCCCACGAGCTGGTGGTGAACCAGGCGCTAAAGGCGTCGATCGACGCAGATCACCTCGCGGCACCACGCAACCCCTCGCTTCGGAGACCCGTCGCAACAGGGAACAGCCTCGGCCTCCGGACACCGACTTCCGGACCATCGTCTTTCGCTGCGAAGGCGTAGCAGAGACATCGTGCGCCTGACGGCCCCTGCCTCGAAGGACCGCAAGGCCAGGCACCCTCGGGTCGGCGCGTCTCGGAGTCACCACCAGCCTCTACACCGCGATTGCACGCCCGACCTTCCCGCTTCAGATGGCGTGACAGACCGCTCCTCGCCCCCGGGGGAACTTTCGCTCCCTATTCTGCGGCAGTTCTGTGAGGAGTTGGTCGCCGAGGCGGTCGCCAGCGTTCGGGAGGTGTACCCCGGCACAGAGCCGCCCGAGATGGACTGGGGTCGCCTGTGGGTCTCGGAGTCCGCCTCCTCTCCGGAGATCGCTGCAGGCCATGCCGCCGTCGCGGCGCAGCGGATGGCGTCCGACATCCTCACCTGGAAGCAGTCGATCATCGGTTCTGGAGTGCTTTCGACGGTGCCCCGGTTTGCGCCTGCCTCGCAAGGCTTCGTCGAAGCTCGCGTGGCTCCTCCTACTTTTTCACCCCGTCGGTCACCCCCACTGGGAGAGCCGGCGGGTTCGCCTTCCTCTCAGGGCGTAGAGACAGGATCTTCTCGGCAGGCATCAGCGCCGATCGACCCCATTCCGCCTCGCCAGGACAAGGATGAGCCGCACACCGCACCGACGATCGGTGTTGACCAGAAGCTCAAGCGGAACAGGCGCCTGCGCCGAGCGTTCGTCGCCTTCGGCTGGATGCGGGACATCGGGCTGATCCTCATCGCGTTCGCAGCGTGGCAACTGTGGGGCACCTCGATCGAGCAGAGCCAGGCCCAGCAGACGTTACGACAGCAATTCGAGTCTCATCTGCCCACGGCCGCGCCCCAGACAGCCAGCAAGTCCACGGGTCCGACGCTCATCTCGGCAGCCATCAACGTGCCGGCGCCCCCCGATGGTTCCGCGGTCGGTCTTCTCCAGATTCCCGCCATCGGGGTGGACCAATATGTCGTCCAGGGCACGTCCGAGTCGGACCTGGCAAAGGGTCCCGGGCATTACATTGGCACGTCGATGCCGGGGCAGGCCGGAAACATCAGCATTGCGGGGCACCGGACGACGTACGGTGCCCCGTTCTACAATCTCAACAATCTGAAGATCGGCGACCAGATCTCACTCACGAGCAATGCCGGCGAACAGCTCACCTACGTCGTCAGCGCCAACCCCGTCGCCGTCTCCCCGAACGACGTGGCGGTCCTCAACCCCGTCGGAGACAACCGCCTCACGCTGACGACATGTAATCCACGCTTCTCGTCCTCGCAGCGGCTCGTCGTCGTCGCCGAACTCAACGAACCCCACACGGTGGCCGCCGCCCCACCCAACATCAAACCCCGGCCGGTCCGAATCGTGAACGAGCCGATCGGATGGAATACCGGGTACATCCCGATCGTCCTTCTCCTCGCGGCGCTGTTGATCGGGCTGGGCCTCGCCAATAGGCGGGCACGCAACATCTACGGCCGCACCGGCCGGTGGTTGGTGCTGACACCGATCTGGGTGGCGGGGCTTTTTTTCCTCTTCGAGTCGCTCACCCGGTTGTTGCCGGCGAACCTGTGATGAGCCGACCTCGCGCTCCGACGGTGAAGGCGGCCAGGTCAGGGCGCGCGCTGCGTATCGTGCTCCTGTTCGTCGTGGGAACGGCGCCGGTCTTCGTCTTCGTTGACACGGCGTCGGCCGCTGCCGCCTTGGTTAGTATCCCAACCGGGCCGTTCGTCGACGGTCAGAGTATTGCTGTCTCCGGCTCGGGTTTTCCGACCCGCGCCCAGGACCCGACGGGGCTGCAGATCATCGAGTGCTCTGATCCGGACGGGAGTCCGGCCAACCTTCCGACCGATCCCAGCTTGGGATGTGAGGGAATCACGGTCAATCCGGGCCAGATCAATACCGACAGCGCCGGTAGGTTCCACGTCTCGTATGCCATTGCGGCGCTGAGCAGCAGTGCAGGGACATCGAGCATCGACTGCGACGCCACTCACCAATGTGTCCTGTGGGTCGGGACGGACTACAACAACGCCTTTTTGAGCGGCCCGCACGCCTTCACGACGCCGTTCAGGGTAAACGCGAACCCCGCCACAGCCCCCTCCACGACATCGGTGTCGACCCCCACCACGGTGGTGCCCACCTCGTCGGGGACCACACCGCCGGGCGTGAGCAGCAATGCCGCCGGCGTCGGTTCCTTGGCCTCCACGGGCCTCCCTGGGCTCGTCCTGTGGCTTGGCGGCCTGGGAGTCCCGATGGTGCTCCTGGGGCTCCTCGGCCGACGTCTCACGGTCGCCCGCGCCCGGACTCCCGAGTGAGGGGGACCCGGTGGTCGCCCCAGGGCGGCCAGCGGGTCAAACGATCAGGACGGAGCGGGGGCGGGTTGGCCCGGTGTCGGAGTGACGACGGGAGGAGGGGGCGCGTTGGGCGGCCGCACGGCATCCCGGCCCTGGCCACCCGCATGCCCGGGAGCGGGGGGAGGCGGAGGGGGAGGAGGGGCCCCGACTGGAGAGGACGGAGGCCTCTGGACCTTTTCGGTCAACGTCTGGACGAGCGACGTGAGCTCCGACTGCAACTCGCCGTTGACTCGGGCGAAACCCTCGATCGTCCTCTGGAGCTGGTCGGTCACCGCAGGAGGGATCGCCGGCTGGCGAGCCTCCTCAAGAAGCCGGTGCGCTTCCTGCTTGGCCGCCATCACGATACGGGACGCCTCGAGCTCGGCGTCGGCCAGGAGTTGTCTGGTCCGCTCCTCGGCATCGGCAACAGCGTGGTTGACATGATCCTGGGCCCGGACAAAGAGCTCCCCGATCTTCACCTCGGTGGCGTGCTCGTCGCGGGCTAGGACCAACAGCGATCGCAGGCGCTCGAAGACCTCGTGCAGCTCGGCCATCGCCCCGGCAGCCTCACTGACCGTACGGCCGATGGCCACAATCGGGTCCGACCCCTCATCGGGCGGCGTCGGGTTCGAGCCCTCTTGGGGAGGCGTGGGAGCGACGCCCCCGCTCACGGTCTCACTGGGAAGAACAGACATTCGGCCTCCGGGAAGTGGCCAGGCTCCTGAACCTGCACCACATGTGCTCTGAGCATCCTCACAGCGCCTCTTTGACAACGACTGCGCTATCACAAGTTTAGCATTCGGTTTTTCCCTATTTCCGCCGCCAATTGTGATGAGAGGTTGATTCTCGAGGGCCGCAGCATGGGTGGCGTGGCTCGCCGGCCCCGAGAGACGAACCCTGCCCGTTGGGCCAGGCCCGCCTCTGGGCGCTTTGCCGGACGCGGGACCGCCAACCGCGCCGCCCCAGACCGTGACGCGCCACGGCCGGTCGCCTAGGGGGCGTCCGGCCGTGGCGCGTCAGGTTGGTGGCTCCGTCAGAGACGGGCCGAGTCCGTTAGCTCAGCAGCGTCAGATGCAAGGTGGCAGTCGCCGTCTCCTTGCCGTGACCGTTCGGGTTCGGGTGCTTGGTGCTGGTCTTCACCTTCGAGTCGGTCACCGTCACGGTCACCGTGAAGGTACCGGCATGGACCTTCTTGGATGCAACCACGGTTCCCGTGATCACACCGGTGCTCTTGCTCGCCTTCAGTCCCTTGGGCAGCCCCTTTACCTTGTACTTGTAGGGCGCCGTGCCTCCTGCGACATTGAGCGAAGGAGAGGTGTAGGCGGATCCGATCGTGGCCGGCGGCAGGGAGGTCGTGGTGACCCGGAAGCCTGCGTAAAGCGTGAAGCTCTGCGTGAAATTGGGTGTCGTGCCGTTAGACGCCGTGAAGGTCAGCGGGAAGGTGCCGGTAGTTGTGGGTTTCCCTGTCAACGTGGCCGTTCCGTTGCTGTTGGCCGTGAAGGTCACACCGGCTGGAATCGCGCCGCTCTCGCTAACGGTCGGGGTGTCGATTCCGTGGCTCACGACCGTGAACGTTGAGGTGCTAAATGCCGGAAACGCGGCGCTGGACGCACTCGTAATACTGGGAGCCACTGCGGGCACGACGAGGAAGGGTGCCGAGAACGCTTCAGTCACGCCGTCCGAGAATTGGTTGTTGTAATCCTCGCCAACCCAGAGGACGCAGTAATCCGTTGCGTCACAGTTGATATCTGAATTGCCGGACGCTGACAGACTCGATACCGCGTATGTCGTGCTGAAGCTCCCGCTCGGGCTGGTATTGATCTGGTTCGCGCTCACGGTCGACCCGTCGCAGCCGAGGCTAGGGTCAGTCGGCAGGTTGGCTGGAGAGCCTCCGGGATCAGAGCACTCGATGACTTCAAGTCCTGACGGATCGGCCGAGTGCGACGGGAATCCCGAGCCGGTCACCACGGCCGCCCCACCATCGGCCAGAGACGACCCTGCCATGTTCACAACGGTGACACTGGGGCCTGAGCTGGCGCTCGCCGAGCCGGCGAAGGGGATCGAGATCCCTGAGCCGACGACGGCGAAGGCGGCTCCGATGACTGCAAGTCGCGTCTTCTTTCGCATCGAGAGGTAGTCCTTTGGTTTGGGGGTCGTCTGGTCGGGTGGAGACAGTCGGACCGCGCGATTGCTCCGACCCATCGGCATCTCATCAAGAACAAAGGTCCAGCACAAGGGCCAAATCCGGTCGTTGCGAAGAGTTCATCTCGAGTTCGCGGCGAGGTCACCCCACGGTCACGCGCTGGTCGCGAACGATGAAGTCGGCGGTCTGATGGCCCCGTTCGTCCGGCTTATGAGAACGCGAGCGGTAGTGGCGCTACGACGCGCCGGGCAAAGACACCATCAACGGCGAGACGCGCCACGACGAAGGGGCCGCCTTGATCGAAAACGATGGTGAACCGAACGAGTTCCCGGGTGGCCGGTGGTGCGAGTTCACTGCGCGTGGTACCTCAAAAGCGTTGGTTCACTGACCCGTCACCCTGCATTCGCGTTGCGATAACCTCGGCTCGCTACCGTCCTGGTTGACACCCACGGGGGGGTTCGACAGTGATTGTGCGACTACAAGCTGATGACCGCGATCCGTGACGTCGTATGGGCACTTGCCAAAAAGGGCGGCGGTTACGAGCGAGCTGCCAATGTCGACCATTGGGGTCGTTCGGTCCGGTGCGATGCCGAGCGCACCTCCCTTCGAGCACGCAGACCGAGTTGATCGGATCGTTTCGATAGCCATGGGTGCTGACACGTCGAGGAGGAGCACAACCCCGGGGTCCCGCGCCGAGGCGGAGGCCCTGGTGGGCGCGGCCAGGATTCTCGTCGTCGAGGACGAGGGGTCGTACCAGGATGCGCTGTTGGTGGGGCTCACCCGCGAGGGTTACCAGGTCGAGGTCGCTGCCGACGGCGTCACCGCCATGCAGCGGTTCATCGACCATCCCCCCGATCTCGTCCTCCTGGATCTGCTTCTTCCCGGCATGTCGGGATTGGAGGTGTGCCGAAGGATGCGAGCTGTGGCGCCCACCCCGATCATCATCGTCTCGGCGCTGAATACCGAGACCGACGTCGTGCTGGCCTTTGAGCTGGGAGCCGAGGACTACATCTCCAAGCCCTACCGCCTACGCGAACTGGTGGCCCGAATCCGCTCGGTCCTCCGCCGAATGGCATTGTCGTCGCAGGAGCCCCCCCCGGGGGTCATCGCGCCGACCACGGGCCCCGACGCGATTGCGGCAGGCCCGTTCCAAGTCAACTTCGCGCGACGGGTGGTGACCGCGCAGGGCGACCCGATCCATCTGTCTCGTCGGGAGTTCGACCTTCTGGCTCTCCTGCTGTCACCGCCGGGACGGGTGCGGACGCGCGACGAGCTCATCGACAAGCTCTGGGCTGGTCGAGACCTCGCCGATACCCGGACCCTCGACACGCACGTGCGGAGGCTTCGACTGAAGTTGGAGATGGACCCCGCCCATCCCCAGTTCTTGCTCACGGTTCGGGGGGTGGGTTTTCGGTTCGAACTCGGGGTGGACGAGGCCTCTCAGGGCGCTCCCCCAACCCCCGACGAGCGATGACCGGCGTCGCCGATCCCCTTCAGGGAGACAGGGCGGCGGCCTCGTCGGAAATCGCCGCTTGCAGGGCGCTGCCCAGAGGACTGGTGGAGAGCGGGAGACAGTCCTCGTTGTAGTACCACCAGAAGTACCCTCCGACGTAGTACGGAAGGTTGATGTCGAGCCCGTAGTAGTAGTGCATGATCGACTGGGCTGTGGTGACGGTGGCAGCGCTGGCGGGCCTGTCCATGCCGATCTCACCGAAGCCGACCAGCGCATGCGGGTAGAGGGCGTGGAGTCGGGCGAAGTAGGTCGTCCAGGTGGCGGCGGTCGGTCGAATGCCCTTGCAGTCCCCCTCGTAGTAGGAAAGGAAGACGTAGTCGAGCCCCTGGCGCACCGTGGTCGGCACATACCGCTGCGAGAATGCGATCGGATCGAGCTCCTTCGGACCGTCGCCGCAGCCGACGTTGTAGTAGAGCGTGAGAGCGGAGCGCTCTCCGACCGACGCGACGTCGTCGTAGGCGTCTGTGAGCTTGCCTTCGACCGTGGCGTACCGCCCCGTCCAGTTGCCGTTCACCTCGTTTCCGATCTCCCATACATCGACCGAGGAGGCGAGCGTTGCGACGTATGATTTCACGCGCTCGTTGTACGAAGCGGTGGAGATACGACGTGAGTCCGAGGAATCGAGCAGCTCTCCCATGATGTAGCTCACCGGGTGCAGCGCCCTGACGGCGGCGGCGTAGTAGGACGCAGGCTCTTTCACGTTGAAATACAGACGGGTGATCGGCATGTCCCTGAGTGTCCCGGAGCCTGCCACGATGGCACTCAGGTTGGCGACGGTGTCCACCGTGACGCCGTAGAGCGGGCTGGGCAGGGTGCGCATAGGGGCGCTCGGCGTCTCCGCTGTCGGCATCGGGGCTACCCGGGGATGAGCACGTTTCGCCATTGCGCCAACAGGACCACTCAGCGCGAACACGATGCTCAGCGATGATGCAACGCCGATGATTGTGCCCAAGCGCGTAGTGTCTCGCATCGGTGGCCGACATTACGCGATCGCGCCCGAGTCGGCGTGACGAGGACAGAGCCGGGGCAGCGCGGTGACAGAATCGAGCGGTGCGGTCTGGCCCCACAGTGTCACTGGGCACGATCGTCCGCGAGTGGGGACGGATCGGTTGCATCGGGTTCGGCGGTCCTCCCACCCATGTGGCCCTCCTACGGCGCCTCTGTGTCGACGAACGAAGGTGGATGTCGGCGGAGGAATTCGAGGACGGCATCGCCGCCGCGAACGTCCTGCCGGGGCCGATGTCGACCCAGCTCGCCATCCTGTGTGCCTGGCGCCTCAGAGGAGCTCTGGGGGGGCTCGTCGGCGGGATTTGTTTCATCGTCCCCGGGCTCATCGTCATCTTGGCACTCGCGGCGGTCTTTCTCAGTTCCCATCCGGCGGCCTGGATCGTCGGCGCTGCCGCGGGCGCAGGTGCCGCCGTGCCCGCCGTGGCGTTGAAGGCGGCCGCGGACCTGATCCCCGCCAGTTGGCGGCGCGCCGGACCGAAGCGGGCCCCGGTCATGCGTTGGCTGGCGTACGTGACCCTGGGAGCCGTCGCCACGGTCACCGTCGGTCCGTACCTCGTGATCGTGTTGGTGCTGTGCGGATTGACAGAAGTCGCCGTTCGATCGCGGCGCGGGACGCCGAGCGGCGGGTCGGCGGTGTCCCTCTCGGTGATCGCGGGGCACGGGATCGTGCTCGGAGGACTGGGCGCCTTGGCCTGGGTGGCGCTCAAGGTGGGGGCTCTATCGTTTGGTGGAGGATTCGTCATCATCCCGCTGATGCAGCACGATGCCGTCACCACCTATCACTGGATGACCGGGGGACAATTCCTCAACGCCGTGGCGCTTGGGCAGGTGACTCCCGGGCCCGTAGTCCAGACCGTCGCTGTGGTCGGGTATGCGGCGGCCGGCGTCGCCGGCGGCCTCTTCGCCGCCCTGGTGGCGTTCACGCCATCATTTCTCTTCGTCCTCTTGGGTGCCCCGCGTTTCGGTCGGATCCGCGTGAACCCTTCGGTCCAGGCCTTCTTCAGTGGTGCCGGCCCCGCCGCCATCGGCGCCATCGCCGGGTCCGCCATCTCCCTGGGCCTCACGTTGCAGCACCTGTGGCAGATCCCCGTTCTGGGCGCGGCGGTGCTCTGGCTCCTGGTCGCACGGCGCGGCATCGTCAGCACCCTCGTCATGGCCGGTGTCGTCGGGGTGGCGGTTTCGTTGGCCGGCGTCCCCACTTGACCTTCTCGGCGAAGGCATCCTCAATGGTCGGGGGGTCGATCCGTCTCTTCGGCAGTGGGTGAGGCGGGCAGCCGCGCCAGGAGATCGTCGAGCTCGGCAAAGTAGTCGTAGTGACGTTTCGTGAGCGAGCGGGGAGAGCCTGACGGGTCTCCTGCAAGTACAGGCCGGGCGTCGGTGACCGGTGCAGCGCTGACGGTCGAGGGTGATGTGACACCGGAGACCGGTGATGTCATCGCCACGCCACCGACACCGGCTCCGGGTGTCGCCGCACGGCGGGCCGGAGGTGGCTGGACGAGGTGGGGTGGGGGTGGCTC
>Ga0209415_10007076_pt1 | contig 19682 bp, 13 predicted proteins | sample PeaSoiSIISIP2007_FD_187696 | JGI IMG/M metagenome (GOLD analysis project Ga0209415, IMG submission 187696) | Peat soil microbial communities from Weissenstadt, Germany - SII-SIP-2007 (SPAdes) (version 2) | ecosystem: Environmental > Terrestrial > Soil > Wetlands > Peat | place: Germany... | reverse complement strand
CGCGCGCCAGGCCAAGACGGACGCCGCGAAATTCTTCCGCGAGGTCTTGAGCTTCTGCGAGGAGCTCGTGGAAGATGTCCACGGGGACGGGGTGAAATGCCTCAACGGGAGCGAGGCGATCGTTTTCGACGACATCGAGGGCAAACACCTCCTGGACGGGATGAAGGTCGGGGACGCCCTCGCGGTTCTTGCGGGCCTGGCATCAGAGGTCGTTGCGTATCTGAAGGTTCCGGAAAACGACAGGTAGCGCCTTTGAACAAACGTTCGGGCTGACCGCCAAACGCCCGTAACGTGCTCCCATGGTTATTGGGACCCTTCTTCGAGTTGCTTCAAGGCGCCGGTGCCTGCCAGATTGTCGTTGATATCCGTGTAACTAAGGGCCGTATTTCCATCTTTGTCTTTCGCTTTTGCATCCGCGCCGGCTTTCAGGAGTATAGTGATGACCTCTGGGTTCTTGGTCACCTTGGCAGCGTACATCAGCACGGTCACCCCGTTGTGGACTCTCTTCGTGTTGAGGTCCGCACCGGCCGCCAGGAGCGTGGTGACCACCTTGGGATTCGGGTTCTCCCCAGCGGCGAACAGCAGCGCGGTCGCTCCGTTGTTTTCCTGGGCGTTGAGGTCCGCACCGGCCGTCAGGAGCGTGGTGATCACCTCCGGATCCGGGTTGAATTCGGCGGCGTACATCAGCGCGGTGCGGCCCCGGCCCGTCGGGTCATTGTCTTTAGCATTAACGTCCGCACCCTTGCTGATTGCGGTCTGCACGTCCTGTGGCGTTCCGGTCTTTGCCAGCTCAAAGAAGGTCTTTGTCTGTGCATACGCCGAAGCCGCCATGAGGACCGCAAGAATAACTCCAACCGCGATTCGTTTTTTCACTTTGTTGCCTCCGTGACCCTGCATTCTACACCTTGAAGCGAAACCACGTCCACGCAGCGCAGATCAGTCCTATTAAGGGCGCTTAGATCCAGTGCCCTTTGACAGGTCGCCTTCCATGCATATTCCAAGCCGACTTGTTTGCCACCGCCGATTTGCTCTCTGGCTTGCAGGGCATTCACTTTTTCGACAAATGCGCAACATGAGCCAAAGAGAGAAGCGTGCGTGCTCTTAGCCTGCTGCATCTCCTGCTCATCTCCTGTCGCGCTGCCCGCTTATGATAGCTGCTGCGGCAGCTCTATTTCGAAAATGCGGGCGCTGTTGTCGGCGAGTGCTGCGTGCAGGATTCCTTCTCTTTCATTCCAATCGAAAGCGGGAGCCTTGTCCCTTGGAAAGGCGCAGCGCACTTTTGATCGCCTGCCGGCCGCCTGCCGGATGGGAAGGTCTGCCGCCCTCTCCTTGCCTTCCGTTCGCCAAACTGCCACGTAGAGCGTGCTGCCGCAGTCCATTCCAAGGCTCATGTGCTCGTCGGCCATGCTTGCGAGCCCCAGCGGCCAGAACGGTACGCCCCGGTTCAACCGTTCGCAGATGCTCTTGTGATAGGCGATTCCTTCGTGGACGAACTGCCGGCGTTCTTCGGAGAGCTCGGCCAGGTGCCCGCTCTGGTGGATGCGAAGCAGGACCGCGCTCACCATGTTGAAGATGGTCTCCTCCACGGTGCCGTCGCGCAGCGGGTACGACCAGATGGCCGCCTGTTCAGGGGGCAGGGCAGTGGGGCAGTTGGCCGCAATGGCGGCCATCAGGCGGTAGTCGGTCTGGTCGGTCACGGACTGGATGCTGTGACGAGACAGCATCGACCAGGTCATCCGCATGCCGCCGCTTGAGCAGTTTTCCACCACCAGGGAGGGGTAGCGGACAAACACGCTGTCCAGCCAATCGAGGTAGGCGCGCGTGTGCCGCAGCAGGCCGTCGCCCGTGCTGTCGGCGTCCCGTTCGGTCCCGGGTCCCGCGTTGATGTTGTAGTCCATCTTGATGTAGCCGACCCCCCATTCCTCCACGAGGCGGCGCACCACGCGGTCCGCGTGGTCACGCACGCCGGGATGGCGGAAGTCGAGCTGGTAGCGTCCCTCATCGATGACCGGCCGGCCGTTGCGCTGGAAGAACCAGTCCTGGGGAACGCGCTCGACCAGGGGACAGCGGATCCCCATGACCTCCAGCTCCAGCCAGAGGCCGGGAATCATCTCTTTCTTGCGGATGTAGGCCAGCGGCTCCTGGATCCCGCGCGGAAACCGGGCCTTCGAAGGCAGCCACTCCCCGACGCCGTCCCACCAGGCGCCGTCCGCGTACCAGCCGGCATCAATGCAGAAGTAGCGGCAGCCGGCCCGCGCGGCGGCGTCAATGAGCGGGAGAAGCTTCTCCGTGGTCGGGTCGCCGGAGAGGCAGTTCATATAGTCGTTGAAGATGACGGTGGGATGCTCGTTGTCGTCGTTGGGCCGGCGGATGGCGCGTCGATACCGCGTCAGCTGCTGGATCGAGCGCTCGAATCCGCCCTGCACCACCGCGACGGCGCAGGGCTCAGACAGGAAGCGCTCGCCCTTGCGCAGGCGGCGGAGGAACGCGTTCTCCTGGTAGGTGGGACCCGAGAGCTGAAGGTACAGCTCGCCGGCGATGTCGCTGAGCTCCCAGTGCCAGGAGGCGTGGGTCTCGATCTGCCAGGTGAGCGTCTGCCCGAGGTCGGTGTTCTCGTAGCTGCCCATGGGCAGGTGCTCGGACGCCGGCCAGGTCCCCGTGCTCGTGCGGGAGATGCGCTTTACCGAGAATCGGTTCACCGCGTGGTAGCCCATCTCCGCGAGCGCGTACGAGCGCCACTGGGCTTCGCCACACCACGTGCTGTGCGGAATGCGCAGCACGGCATCACGGTCTCGAGGTCCGCGAGCGCCGCGCGAGAGCCCCGTCAGCGCAAAGGAGCTGACGTACTCCATGGGCCGCTCCCGCTCCCCCCGGTTCTCGAGCTCCGTCCAGCTTCGGACCACGGGAATCCCGTCGAAGAGCTGCAGATGGCTGGTCACCCACAGCCCGTCGTGTTGCTGCGTGATCTCCAGCTTCCTGCCGAACCGGTTGCGGGCATCACGGGAGCTCACGTACCGAAGGAGCGAGCCCGGGCTGGAGCCCGTGTGCTTGCTGCCGTGGTGATCGTTCTGATTCTGGCCCGATTCGTGCACCTCAACCAGTCGAAATGCGCGGGCGATGGCATCTGCCGGCGGCCGCGACTGCGGATGCGCCGACAGCGAGAGCAGGCGGACATCGCCCTCGTCGGTCACCTGGACCGTCAGGAAAATCCCGTTCTCGTTGCACTCGATAGTCACCGCTCCTCCCTCGCTGGATCTGCCGCGCGTGACGGGATCACCCCTTCAGGGCGCCGACCGTCATGCCCTTGATGAAGTATCGCTGCAGCGCGACGAACAGCGTGGCAATCGGGAGCACGGAGATCACGATGGCAGACATGGCCGACGTGTAGTCGTTGGTCTGCTGCGAGAACAGGGACTGGATGGCCACAGTGAGCGTGCGCAACCGTCCCGTGCTCACGTAGAGACTGGCCATGAGGTAGTCGTTCCAGATCAGGAAGGACTCCATGATGATCAGGGTGGCCATGGCCGGCCTCAACAGCGGGATCACGATGCTGAAGAACGTGCGGTACAGCGAGCTGCCGTCCACGCGGGCGGCTTCCTCCAGCTCCACCGGCACGGTGGACATGAAGCTCGTCATGAGGAACACGCCGAAGGACATGCCCGTTGCCACGTACATGAGGATAACACCGTACGCGGTGTTGGTCAGGTGCATGGAGTAGCCAATGATATAGATCGGAAGGAACAGCGCCTGGTAGGGGATGAGGATCCCGATGATGAAGTAGATGTAGGAGAACTTGAAGAAACGTCCGCGGTTACGCGCAATGGCCCACGAAGCCGCCCCGGCAAAGACCGCGAGGATCAGCACGGACACCCCCGTATAGAACAGGGTGTTGAGGAAGCTGGTGCCCATGTTCAGGCGGTACAGGGCGTTGGCGTAGTTCTCCCAGTTGAGGCTCTGCGGGAGGGAAAGAGGGCTGCCGAGGTACAACTCCCGGGTCGTCTTGAACGAATAACCCACGACGATCAGGAGCGGCAGGAGGAACACGGCCGCCACGATGACCACGGCGAGCTGGGCGAAGACCTGGCCGATGATCCGCCTTGCAGGGCCGGCGCGACGGCGGGCCTGCATCACAGCTGCACCTCACGCTTGCGCAGCACCGACACTTGTATGACCGCAACGATCAGCAGAACCACGACCAGCGTCATGGACAGCGCCGAGCCGTAGCCGTACTGCCTGCCGCTGATCGCCGTGTTGTAGATCTGGTAGACGATGGAGGTCGAGGCCCGGCCGGGCCCACCCCCCGTCGAGGATACGATGAGCTCGTAGACCTTCAGCGATCCGATGGTTATGCCCACGATGCAGATCGTGAAGGCCGGCGCCAGCATCGGGATCGTGATGCCGAAGAACCGCCGCGCCCAGGAAGCGCCGTCCACGTGGGCCGCCTCGTACAGCTCCCGGGGAATCGACTGCAGGGCCGCGAGGTATATGATCATCCAGTAGCCGATCCACTGCCAGTTGTTGGCCACGAGGAGACCTGACAGAACGGAACGGGCGTTGCCCAGGAGCAGGAAGTTGATGTTCGTCCCGAGGGCCGAGTTGATGGCCGGCAGCACGTTGGAGAACATGCGAAGCCAGACGAACCCCACGATCACCGGGCTGACCAGGCAGGGAACGAAAAGGATGGTGCGATAGACCTTGCGTGCCTTGATCTCGCTGTCGAGCACCACCGCGAACGCCAGGGCCAGCACGTTCTGGATGACGGTGTTCCAGAACGCGAACTTGAGCGTGAACCACCAGGCGTCCAGCGCGTAGGGATCGTGCAGAATCTTCACGTAGTTGCCCAGCCCGACCCACGGAAGGTCCCGCGTAAACCCGTTCCAGCTCGTCAGCGAGTATCGCAGCCCGAGGATCATGGGAACGATCAGGCCGACCGTGAACACGAGCATCCCCGGCGCCACAAGAGTGGCGTACTGTATCCGTATCTTCCGGCCCACCGAGGGGTTACTCATCTTCCTTCGCGCCTCATCCTGACAAGACCCGGGGGAGGCCACCGCCTTCCCCGGGATAGTACGAAGCTCAATCCAGTCCGGCTACGGACGGCTGGCTGCCCTCCGGGAATCCGCGGCCGCAAGAGCCTGGTCGAGTGTTTCCTGCCCTTGCAGCCAGGAGGCGATGTCCTTGGCGTTCTCGTCTTGGAACCCGCCCCACACGAGCTGGTTGTTGCCCGTTCCAGCGTCCACGATCATGTCCTTGGACGCGTAGGCGTCGATGTCGCTCTGGCTCGGGTTGGTGAACGTCGGCGTCACACCCTTCAGCATCGAGGCTGTCTTGGTCTGGTTGTAGATCTTCAGCGCGAGGTCCTTGTTTCCGGTGATGACGCTGATCAGCTTGTCCACCGCGTCCATGTTCTTGGACTTAGCGCTTACCATGATGGTGATGTTCGGCTCGAAGATGAGCCTGGAGTTGCCGGCCTCGTTGGGGAAGGGGAAAACGCCGAAGTCGGCGTTCGGGTCCACCGCCAGGAAGTTCTGGATGGACCACGAGCCGGACACGTCCATGGCGGCCTTGCCCTGCACCAGGCGAGCATCACACTGTGTCTCCTCGAGGGAGAAGGTCTCCTGGGTCCACGTGTTGTCGTAGATGAGCTTGTTGTAGCCGAATACCGCTTTCCACGCGGCGGAATCCGCGAAGTTGACCTTGCTCGCGCGGAACTGATCCCCCCAATCGGGCGTCGTGGCGAAGACGCCGTTGATGGCGAACTGCATGGTCTGGTTGCCGATGCTCCAGGTGTCCACGTAGTGGGAGGCAAAGGGGGTGATCCCCAGGGACTTGAACCTGGCAATCACCTGCGCCAGCTGCGCCTGCGTGGTCGGGATGGAGATCCCGTTATCCTTGAACAGCTTGCGGTTGTAGTACACGCCCTGGTACAGCGCGTTGAACACCACGCCGTACACTTTCCCCTTCATGCTCCCGGCCTGCACCGCGGCGGGCAGCACGTTAGACAGGTAGGGCTTGCCGCTGAGGTCGGCCAGGACCGACTGCGAGCCCCAGGTGGGCACGTCCTGTCCCTTGCCGATCATGACGTCGGGCAGGCCGCTCTGCATGTACTGCTGCATCTTGGGCTGGAACGTCTTGCCCCAGTCCCCGATGTCCCAGTCCACCTTGATGTTCGGGTACTTGGCGGCCAGAGCGGCGTCGATCAGCTTCTCGCTGCCGGCGTCCGTCGTGGACTGGCCCCAGAGGACCTTCAGCGTGATAGGCCCGCCTGCGTTCTCCTTCTGGCCCCCTGCGAAAAGGAAAGCCGGCGCTACCAGCAGCGCGAGCGCGAGCGTAACCCCAAGGACACGCGCGTTCTTCATTGGAATGACCTCCTTGCGAATAGACTCTATGGTCCACCCTACCGCGGTTCACGAAATGGCTGGTAGGACAAAACTGGAAAAAAGAGTTGGACGGATTTGAAAAAACGAGGAAAGAGACGGAAAAAGCGCGCCTACGGGGCGCTCAGGGTTCGATTCTGATCCGCGTAATCGAGGACGGACTGCAGGCTTGCCTTGTCCCGCAGCCAGTCCTGCAGCAGGGAGGCGACCTCTTCCTGAAACGACCAGATGAGCTGAGTGTTGCCCACGGTCACGTCGGTCACGCGTCCCGCGCGGAGGTAGCGGTCGATGTCGGGCTGGATGAGCAGCGGGACGTCGGGGCCGATGTTTTTCAGCATGGAGGACGTCTTGGTATAGTCGAAGATCTGGGATGCCAGGTCCTTGCTCTCAAAGACGGCCTGCAGCACCTTGTCCACCGCGTCCGGGTGCTCGCTCTTGGAGCTCTTCATGAACGTCATGTTCGGCTCGAACAGCAGCTTGGCGTTCCCCGCCTGGTTCGGGAAGGGGAAGATGCCCACGTGCATCCGGGGATTCACCGCGTTGATGGTCTGCAGCGTCCAGGACCCGCTGACATACATCGCCGCCTCCCCCTTGGCGAAGCGCTCGTCGCACTCGGCCTGGCCGATGGAGAGGGCGTCCGGCCAGGAGTGCTCGCGGACCTGCCGTAAGGTCGTGAACACCCGGCGGAAGGCGGCGGAGTCGGAAAAGGAAGCCTTGCGCGCGCGGAATCGGTCTCCCCAGTCCGGCTCGCGGCTGAACACATCGCCGACGGCAAATTGCATTACGATATTGCCGACGTACCAGTCCTCCTCGAAGTGCGCGGCAAACGGCGTAATGTGCTCCGCAGTGAACGCGCGCACCAGGGAAGCAAGCTGGGGTGTCGTGGTCGGGGACCGGAGGTGATAGCGGTCGAAGAGGTCCTTGTTGTAGAACACGCCCTGGTAGAACGCGTTATACGGAAGGCCGTAGACGCGGCCCTTCACGGTGACCGCGGGCAGGGCCACGGGGCTGATGTACTGCACGAGGGGGGCCGGCGCGGGGGCGATGTTCCCCGTGGGGACATACGTCGCCACGTCCTGGGCCTTGCCGACCATGATGTCGGGGACCTCGCCCGAGGCCAGCTTGGCCTGCATCTGGGCCTCGAATCGCTCGCCCCAGTCCATGCGCTCCCACTCCAGCTCCACGTCGGGGTCGCGGCTCCTCAACAAGTCGTTGATCATCTCTTCTATGCCGGCATCGGAGGTGGACTGCCCGGCCAGCACAGTCAGCAGGACCTTGCGGATCGGGGTGTCGCCCTGAGCGGGCCCGGCCTTGCGGGGAGTGCAGGCAACCACGAAGAGACAGCTCAGCGCGAGGGCCGCGGGGAGGAAGGTCCGCTTCATGGCCGCTTACCTGTCTCCACGCCGGATTTGTATTCCCGGGGGCTGACGCCGGTGATCTTGCGAAAGACGCGGTTGAAGTAGGCGTACTCCTCGTACCCGACCAGTGACGAGATGTCCGCTAGGCTCAGGTCGCGCCGGGAGGAAGGATCCCCCGTTCGGATGTACTCCTGGGCCTTCTCGATGCGCTTCCTGGCAATGGCCAGCATCAGGTTGAGTCCCGTGACCTGCTTGAAGGCCCTGGAGAGATACGAGCGTTCGACCCGGAACAGCCCGGCCAGGGAGGTGAGGGAAAGATCCCGGAAGTACTTCTCTTCGATGTACGCCTGCACCCGGCGGACCACCGTCTGCATGGATTCGCTTGTCCCCGAGTCCCCGGCGTCCGGCAGCGCTTCCTCCAGCGCCTGCTCGACAAGGCTGCACATCTCCCCCGCGTCCTGGGACTCGAGCGCCTCCTCCAGGAGGTACGTGAAGTTCTCCGTCGATACCACAGAGGCGGCACCCGCGGCGGCGTTGTGAAAGATCAGGGCGGCCAGGTACTCGACGGTTTCCTTCGCCTCGGCCAGCGGCCAGTGGTCCTTGCTGCACGACCCGAGGCCGACCTGGTCGAAGATCACCTCCCGCGCCAGGGTCCGGTTGTTCGACTGGAGGGCGTAGACCAGCCTGTTTTCCTGCTCCGGGGTCGTCCGTCGTTGCAAGGAGCGCTTTCGGGCGTCTTCCACACGGATCGCGGCGGAGTCCCCGTGGAGGGGGCACGCCAGGATCGCGGAACGCGCTTCCCAGTAGGCGGAGCGCAGCCGCGTGAACGAGAAGCAGGAGCCACTGACGGCGACGGTTGAGCGGGAGCCCGTGCGCCTCTGCAGAAGACCCGGGAGCTCCCGGCACAGTCGCGCAAGGCCGTCCTCGTGGAGGTTGGAAATGACGACGAACTCGTTTCGCGCGTAGACGTTGTGGAACACCAGGGAACCGGGCGCCGTCTGGGCGATGAGATTCTTGATCTCGTGCGCGCGCCTCGGATCGTCCGCAATTGGTTTTCGGGGCGATGAGGCAAACCGTGTGAGCTTGACCAGCACGAGGCGGAACGCCGCGTGGCTCAGCTCGAGCTCGGAGATCAGAGCTTCGGAGGACGGCGAGGTCTCCTCCTCCGCGATGAGCGCGCTCAACTCGCGATCTCGCAGGAACGAGGAAGCGCTGAGCAGCTTCTCGCTGAGCTCCACCTCCGCAGCTTCCCGCGCCCTGAGGTTGCCCAGGGCGGCGATGGCTTTCTCCAGCGCCCCCAGCAGGGCGCTCTTGGAGACCGGCTTGAGCAGGTAGTCCACGGCGCCGCACATCAGCGCCTCCCGGACAAAGGCAAAGTCGCTGTAGCCGCTGAGCACGATGACCGCGGTCTGCGGGTAGCGCTGCTTCACGCTGCGGATGACGTCGTTGCCGGAAACGAAGGGCATGTTGATGTCGGTGATGAGGATGTCTGGCCGACCGGACTCGACCTTGCGGAGAGCATCCTCTCCGTCCACGGCCGGGTCCAGGGGCTCGATCATCAGGTCCTGCCAGTCCAGGACGTGCATGAGGTTCTCGCGCACCCAGTGCTCGTCGTCTGCGATCAGGAGGCGAAAGGAGCTGTCACTCACGAGGCGCCCCGGCCCGAGGGACGGCCAGCGTAACCGTGCTTCCCTCCCCGGGGGCGCTCTGGACCACCACGCCGTACTTCTCTCCGAAGAGAAGCCGCGTGCGGGCGTGGATGTTGCCCAGACCCACCGAGGAGATGTTGTCAAGCGCCTCAGCCGGCCCCCCGGTTTGCAGCTGCCGGTTGACCTCATCCGCGTCCATGCCCACGCCGTTGTCGCTCACCGAAAGCACGATGCTGCCGTCCTGGATAGCGCCGGAAATGACGATCTTCTTCGGACCCCGCTTGTTCTTCAGGCCGTGCGTGAAGGAGTTCTCTACCAGCGGCTGCAGGGAAAGTCTGGGGACGCGCTCCTGCAACAGCTCGTCATGGACGCGCAACTCCAGCTCGACGCCGTTGTGCGTGCGCACGTTCATGACGTACGTGTAGTTCTTGATATGAAGGATCTCTTCCTCCACCGTCGCGAGGGGATCCTTCATGTCGATGCTGTAGCGGAAGATGTTGGACAGCGCCTGGCACATGGCGGCCACAGTGTGGCACTGCTGGGAGGCGGCCACGTCCCGCATGGCTTCCAGCGAGTTGTACAGGAAGTGCGGGTTTACCTGGGCCTGCAGGGCCTTGTACTCGGCCTGCCTCAAGAGCAGCGTGACCTTGTACTCCTCCGCGATGAGCGCCTGGATGCGGTCCAGCATCTCGTTGATGGTCTGGCCCAGGCTGCCGATCTCGTCCCGCTTCAGCCCGGTGAGCCTCATGTCGATGGCGCCGCCCTTGATCTGGCGGAGGCTGCGCACGATACGGGAGAGTGGCGTGGTGAGGGACCGCGTCAGCAGGGTGGCGGAAACGATGGCCACTGTCACGAGGATCAGCGCGATGATCAGCATGTTTCGCCGCAGGACCGACTGGCTCTCCTGCAGGAGGTACTGCGGCGTCAGAGAGTAGGCCATGAGGTCATACTTGCGCTGCGGCACCTGGAAGAGGACCGAGTCCCCGATCTTCTGCGCGCCGCTTTCGGTCCCGGCCGCGCCGGCCTTCCGAGAGGTGAGGGTCTGGTACACCTGCGTGTCACGCGGATTGGGGTTGCCGAAGGAGACAGCAGGGCGGTCCCCCGCGGGCTGCAGCCACACCAGCTGGCGGTCCGAATACACGTATTTCTCCATGATACGAGAGAAGCTTCCGCTGTCCACGTCGCACACCACGAAGCCGATCTTCTTCGTCACGTTGTTGGCGTAGATCTTCAGGACGAAGCGGACGATGTCTTTCGCCCGGCTCGTGTTGAGGTAACTGGAGACGAGCATGACCCGTCTATCGGACTGCACGTAGGAGGTGACGGCATCAGCGTTGTCCTGGTAGGGGGCCTGGTAGATGTCCTCGGGGTAGTTGAACCGGGGCGTGTTCGCACTGCGGTAGTAGGACACCAATCCCTGCTTCATCGTGTACACGTACAGCGCGTTCACGTTCTGAGCCGGGTCGAAGACCGTGAGCGCCAGATCGTAGGCGACGCGGTCGTAGCGGCGGTGAAGCTCCTCCGGCGGCAGGGCCGCCCCCAGGTCGCGGATGAGCTCCGTCTGGTTGTAGATCTTGATGAGGTTGTTCTCGTAGGACTTGATCCACGTGTACAGCTCATCCTGCATGTGCTCCAGCGACTTCTGGCTGGCTCCCTGCTCCTGGCCGTAGATGATCGACGATGCGGAGTATTGAAAGAACAGCGTCTGCAGAACGAGTGCCGCGAGCGTGCAGGAGATGCAGAGGATCAGAATTTTCGTGCGTACGCCAAGCGTCATGGTCCCGTTCGTCCGAGGTATCGGGTTTTCCCGCGGCCGGGGCCGCTGTTTCAAGCTCGTCATAGACGCATGTTGATCGTATCGCTCCCGAGGGTGAGCAACAAGCTCCTCTTTTCACAAATCTGAGCTGGCGCGCAAGTTGCTGCAGCAAGTGGGCATCACAAAGGAAGTCTTATCGACTCGCGAACCAACCGGCTTGAAACTGAGGACAGTCCTTCGCACACTCCTATCCCACCTGGAAAGCCTTGCCGATGGCTGTAGCCTCAACCTGGATCCCTAGAAGAACCTCATTCCCGTCCGACGCCTTCGGGGCGCTGATGCGCACATCAGTAGTTACCGTGATCTCGCCATGGGCTCCGCGGCGGATGGCTTCCTCCACAGCCGCTTCCCGGGCGGCCCTCCGGGCCTCCTCGATGGCTGCCGTCTGGTCCCCAATATGGATCGCCCCAGATTCTCCGAAGACCGCATAGCCCATTAGCCCGTCGATGGAATACTGCGGCTTGATCTCCACCCTGCGGGTCGCGCGGATGCTCCCCACGATCGCGCCCAGCGCGTTGGCCACCCCCGCGTTCTCGGGAATCACGCACCGTGTTCCCAAAGCCTCGGCCACGGGGGGTAGGAAAAGGTGAATGGGCGCCCCGACGCCCACGAGCGCTGCCGAGGTGTCGAAACTGAATCCCAGCAGATTTCGTCTCTTGCCATGACGGGCCATGTCCCAGCTCGTCGCAATAAGCTGATCCAGGCCGTCGGAAGAAGCGGAAAGGGAGCCGGCAAGAAATGCGTACTGGTCTTCCAGGAGCACCGTGACCACAGCCCGGTATAGCCTGCGCTGCACCTCATCGTATACCATCTCCTGGAGGGTGGCGGAAGTAACCGCGAGGCAGGAGGCGAAGAAGGAGGCGCCCAGCGCCGCGGCCTCGGTGTCGAACCGGGTGAAATCCCCCCGCAAGTGCATGATGTCCGTCGGCGTGAGGCCGCTGCGCAGGATCACCCCTTCCTCTTCAAGCCGGCGCACATCCAGGTTATAGGGGCTCGTGCCGGCCGCCTCAGCCGCCTCCGCGAACGAAAGCGGGCCGTCCCGGAGGGCTTGGCAGAAGCTCTTTTCCGCGCTTGTGTAGGCGGAACTGGCGGAGATGTCCTTTGGCGAGCAGAAGAACTCGTGCAGGGGAAGCGGGTGGCCCGCAGGCCTGCGCCGGACCAGGTCAGCCAGCTTCGCAGTGACCGACGGCCACGTGGAAGCCGCTACGGACAGCGGCAGAAGCCTCGCTGGTTCCAGCCGCATGACGCCGTGGCCGTCCAAGCGTACCGCGCTGTCTCCACCAAGCCCGAATGACCGCACGGAGAGCCCCTTCACGAACGTTTTCCACTTGCCGACGTGCACGCCCTCGCTTGCCTTGCGAGGAACGCCGCCAGTGACGATGGCGATGTCCGTCGTGGTCCCTCCCATGTCGATGACGAGGCAGTCTTTCTCCCCGGCAAGGGCGAGGCCGCCCATGACGCTCGCGGCCGGGCCGCAAACGAGCGTCTCCACCGGCCGGTGCTCAGCGTAGCGTCCGGACATGAGGCTGCCGTCGCTCCTCATGATGACCACCGGGGCGGTGATGGAGCGCTGGCGTAGTGCGGTGCTCGTGGCAAGGAGGAACTCGTTGATGAGGGGAACAAGCCGGGCGTTAAGGAGCACACTGGATCCCCGGCGTAGAGAGTTGAGGTCCGAGAACAGTTCGTGGCCGCAGACCACGGGTATGTTGAAAGCGGTGCTAAGGAACACGCTGGCCTGCTTCTCCAGCGCGCCGCCGTTGTCCATGGCGTCGATATCCACGATGCCTGCACCGCAGGCGTCCTTGATCCATGCTCCACCGGCCCGAAGGAACGAGTCCCAGTCCGGGGTCCGCACGATCTCTCCCGCGGTGGTGGTCTTGGCGTCCACGTGGAAGATCTCGCCGTCCGACGGCAGGCCGTACTCCGCGCCGTAGCGCTCCACGATCCAGGGCTGCACGCCGATGAACAGGAGCCTGGCGCGCCCACCCTTGTCCTCCACGCACGCGTTGGTGGCCAGCGTAGTGGACAGGGAGATCATCTCCGCACTGCGCACGAGATCCAGTGGGAGGGCATCCAGTGCGGCGCCGATGCCCACAGACAAGTCCGCCTTAGTGGTCTGGGCCTTGGCGGCCGCCAGTACCCGCTGAGCGTCGAAGTCGTATGCGACGGCATCAGTGTAGGTTCCGCCCGTGTCGATGCCGATTCCGATTCCCATTTTTGCACGTGCCTCCAGACCTTCGATGGTTTCTGGAAGGTTAGCATTGGAACGGTCGAGGCGCCAATGGCCTTAAGTCGGCGGGGCATCGGCGGAAATAAGCAGGGAGTGTCAAATGACGTTGGCGAAGTCGGACCTGGTGGCGGCGTTCTCCCGTCAGCAGGAAAGGCAATCCGGCCAATCTCCGCCTCGTTGGGTGACGATCCCGAGGCAGCGGGTATACGCCGTTCGGCCGGTGTCCCTGAAGGGCAAGTGTCAGATCGAGTCTAAGCAATCATACTTAGGTGGATCTTCTCTTACCTGCAGTCGAAGCCCTCTCCTGTGTTGCGGAGCAAAGTGTGTGCTTGCAGTCATATTGCACTGCAATTCCAGTTGAAAGAAGGCGCCACGACTTATCCCTGGATGTAGTCACAGGTGGCGGGCGGTACGAAGGCCGCAAGCAAGGGACGCGCTCGGCCGCAACCGGCCGGCGGACCGCTCAGTACGCCGCCGCCCGGACCGCTCCCGGTCTCCCGAGCGAGACAGAGGTGGCACCTTCGTCCGGTCCCCCCAATCCTACTCTCCGGCGAGCTTCCCTGCCGACTCCGGGTCCAGGTACATCGTGGCGTTCTCCTTTTCCTTCAGGATCGAGGCCGGAAGATCCGGAGAAACGGAGGCATGCATCAGGCGCGCAACGATCGCCGCTTTGATGGCGTAGGGGACCACCACGAGGATCACTGATGCCGCCATCAGGGTGGGCATGGTGATCGTGAATCCGGAATCGGGGATGGCGCTGAGCGCTTTGAAGTTGGGGTCCTGCTCGAGCTGCCGCTTGCTCTCATCGACAACCTTGACGAACCTCACCCGCTGCGGGTCGTGGAAGTTGGTGTGCCCAGGTTCGTTCAAGGCGATGTGACCCGAGATGCCGATGCCGAGACAGGAGATGTGCGGCGGGCGGGCGGCGATGAGCGCCTCGTAGCGCAGCCGCTCGGCCTCGATGTCCTTGGCGGCGTAGTCGATCACGTTGACGCTTTTCGGAGAGACGTGCTCGTACAGGTCTCGGGTGGGCTGGGCGCTCACCGTGTTCTCCGCGTGCATGCCCGGCGCGTAGAACTCGTCCACGGAAAACGCGTTGATCCGGCTCCAGTCGATGTCAGCGCGGGCGCGCAGCGAGCGGTGAAACACCGACTGCGACTCCGCGCCGGAGAACACGACGTTGATTTCCGGGTTCGACCGCAGCAGCGCGGCCGCACCCGCGGCAAAGTCCGTAGCGGCTTTCTCCGCCATCTGGGACGTCGAGTCAGCGGCAAGGACCTTCATCCTGCCGCAGGCGAACTCCCTCATGCTTGTCCTCCATCACGTCTCACGCCGGACCACCAAGCTCCACGCGGGGTTGTGGAGCGTAGTAGATCCGGGCGGGGGCACCGTCGTGCAGGATGGAGAGCCGGGCAGCCTCCACGACGAGCTCATTGGTCCAACTGTTCGACGGGGTGGCCAGGAGGCCCCTCTCGTCTGCCTGGCGCGCCCGGCTGCGCCGTGCCTCCAGCGCCAGTTCCGACGGCAGGCCGTCGGCCTCTCGTTCCATGTCCACGATGGTCTGTACAATGGAAGCAATAGAGTCGTACCCGTAGCCGACCGGCCGGTCCCCCTGCCCTTCCCAGGGCACGAGGCGGAAGAAATCCGGGCTGACATAGTTGAACGCCGACCCTCCGGGGCCGATGCCGTCCAGGTAGGCGTAGCTGACGCCGCGGTTGTGGTCGTCATGCCGGATCATGCCGGAGCGACCCTCGCCCTCGCAGAACAGGATGAGCCCCTGGTCGTTGCTGCCCGCAGCCTGGTCCGGGTAACCCAGCCCGTTGGAGACCGCGAGGAGCGCGCCGTTTTCCCACCGGACCGTTCCCAGCGACCAGAGGAAACCCTCTTTCCCATTGGGGAAACGCCGGGCCACGCCCTGGAGACGGACCTCCGTCGGGCGGAGGCCCGTGATGAAGGACACCAGGTCCACGTAGTGGCAGCCGATGTACGTGAAGGGATCCGACTGGTCGCAGGTGAACCAGTTCTGGAAGTTGGACTGGCGATAGTACCAGGGCTCGATCAACTTGGCTTCCCCAAACACGAACTCGCCGAACTGGCCGCGCCGGTAGGCCGAGCGGGCAACCAGGGAACGACGGTCGAACCGCTTGTGATACTCCACTCCCACGAACAGCCCGCGCTCCCTGGCGGCCTTCTCTATCTCCATGGCCTGGGAGACCTTCAGCACCAGCGGCTTCACGCACAGCACGTGCTGGTTGGACTCGAGCGCCGCCATGACCACCTCGTAGTGGAGTTGGTCTGGCACCGCCACCACGACGAGCTGGTGCGGCGGAAGGCGCGAGATGACCTGGCGGTACAGGTTGGGATCTGCACGGTCTTCCGGCTGGTCCAGCGGCGGGCTGGGAACGAAGGACTGGCCGGGGAAGCTGCGCGAGATGTCGGGGTTGGACGCCAGGACCGATAGGGGGCGCGAGCTGAGCGCGGAAATCGTGATGTCGGAGATCACGCCCGTCCGCTGGAGGTGGTAGAGGCTCGGCAGGATCAGGTCGGCGGTGATCATCCCGCCCCCCACGATCACGGTCTTCAATGCGTTGGCCATCTCCGTCCTCCAGGGGTCGATCTATCGGAAGGTGTCATCCATCGCCTCGGCGAGCGCGCTGAGCCCGTCCTCCAGCGCGTCCCGCGGGATGTCCAGCGACGGCGCGATCTTGATGCACTCACCTGCCGCCCCCACCGGGGCGAACATGAGCAGCCCCTTCTGGAAGCAGTGGAGGTTGACGGCCAGCGCCGCCTCGGGGTCGGGTGTCCGGGTTCCCTCCTTCACGATCTGGATGCCGGCCACGAGGCCTTTGCTGTGCACGCATCCGGCCCGGCCCGGGTGGCGCTTCTGGATATTCAGGAGCCCTTCCCGAAGAACCGGGTCCAGCGCGCGGGCGTTGTCCAGGAAGCCGCCCTTTTTCAGCGCGTGGATGTTCGCCACCGCGCTGGCAACCGGCAGCGGGGAGCCGGAGTGGGTGGATGTCATGGAGCCGGGCGGGTACAGCTCCATGACGTCCGGGCGGCCGATGACCGCGGACAGCGGGAGGGAGCCGGATATCCCCTTGCCGCACGCCACCAGGTCGGGAACGATCCCGTAGTTCTCGAACGCAAACCACGTCCCGGTCCGGCCGAAGCCGGCCTGGACCTCGTCCATGATCAGGAGCACATCGTGGTCCCGGCACCACTTCTCCAGTGCCCTGGCGTACTCCACGGGCATGAAGTCGGGCCCCACGCCCTGGAAGGTCTCCGTCAGGACGGCGCAGATCTCGTCCGGCGCGGCGCCCTGCCGGGCAAGGCTTTCCAGGAAGAGCTCGAAGCGCACGTCCAGGTTCTTGTACCCGTCCGGGAAGGGAACCTGGATGAAGTCCGGATGTGAGCCGCCCAGCCACTTCTTCTGTCCCTGCATTCCGCCGGCAAGCTGTGATCCCATGGTGCGGCCGTGGAACGCGTTCTGAAACGACACGACTTTCCGCCGAGCGGGCCCGTGTCGCTCCAGGCCGTAGGTGCGGGCGAGCTTGATGGTGTTCTCCACGGCCTCCGAGCCGGTGGACAGGAGGAACACCTTGCCGTCCGGAATGGGGCAGATGCCGGCCAGGAGCTCCGCCAGCTCCGCGCGGCTCTCATGGGCAAACACGTAGGCGCTGAGCAGCGGCAGGTCCAGCATGCGGCGCAGCGCCGCGACAACGGTGGGATTGGCGTTGCCAGCGTTGGAGATGAGCACGCCGCTGGACCAGTCCAGCCACTTGTTCCCCCAGCGGTCGTACACACAGATGCCCTGGGCGTGGTCCACGACCACTGGCGGCTGGCCCTGCATGGACGAGGGCTCAAAGCGCTCGAGCTTCTCGAAAATCGGGATGGACTCGGGTACAGGCAGGGACGTGGCGATCCGGCGGTACGGGGTCTCCACCGGCGGAACGGCAACAGGGACCAGGGAATACTTTCTCTTGTGCATGGACTGCTCTCTCATGGATGTCATGCCGGCAGGTGGGCCGCCGCGTGAGCCACCACGCGGTCGATCTCTTTCATGGTTGCCGAGTCCACCACCGGCTCGGGTTTCTCTTCCCACAGCGAGCGCGCAAGCTCCCTCGCGCGCTCCTCCATGCCCTTCGTGCTGGCGCCGTGGGCGGCGTCCCACTTCACCGTCTCGAAGAGGTTGGAGAAAAACAGCTCGTCTCGGAAATGGTCCACGGTGTGCTGCTCCCCCAGGAAGTTGCCTCCGATGCCGACCTTCTCTATGGTGTCCAGCGCCAGCGTATCGTCGTTGACCTCGATAGGCTTGAGGATCCTCCTCATGCCGCGAAAGATCTCGTTGTCGATGACGAGCTGCTGCGGAGAAAAAGTTACCGCATTCTCCAGGTGTCCGACCACCCCGATCCCGACCGCCCCCGCGAGAACGGGAAACACGGTGCTCATGGTCTTGTCGATGCCGGCCTGGACGTTGACGAAGCAGCTGTCGGTCTTGGCCCCGTGCACGCCGCTGGGGCACCCGTAGTATTCCGAGATCATCTGCACCCGGGCTACCAGCAGCGGCATGCGGTCCGCGCTTGCGTAGCGGAACAGGCCGCTCGCCATGTCGCAGTACGAGGGGATGATGTCCACGCCGACAACCGCGTTCTCATCGATGGCGTAGGCCAGCACGAGCCCGCCGAGGGTTTCCGCCACGCCCACCACGAGGGTGCCTGCGGCCGTGGCGGGCGCGGTGGCGCCGCCGTTGGGCATGGTGTCCAGCGTCTGGGGGAGTCCCCGCTCTATGTACTCCACGAAAATGTCCGCCATGTTGGAATCGAGGCAGAGAGGGGACTTTGCTTCCGAGTAGCCCACCAGGATCGGTTCCCTCTTGAGCGCTTCCAGGCCGCCCTTGACGATGGAACCGATCTCGATGAGGTAAGGGACGTCCTCCGGCCGGAAGGTTTCCACCCCGCCGAACTTCGTCGTGTACTTGGCCAGCTCGGCCGCCATGCGGACCGGGCGCAACCGGAAAGGGACCTCCTGGTCGGACACGGGGAGGCCGGTGTAGTCGATGTCGGTAAGCCGGTTCACCAGGTGGATGGACCGGTGCACGTCGTCCATGGTGGCCGGCCGCCGGCGCCCCTGGAAATCCCATATGTAGACGCAGAAGCCCCCGGCGCTGGTGGTGAAGTCCGGGTGAATGCGGTGCGGCTCCTTGCGGAACCGGATATGCGCGTAGCGCACTGACATCCGCGCGGGAAGGCGGTCCGGGTTGTCGTAGGCCCGGCGCATCCGGTCCACGGCGTCCTGGACGATGCGCTTCGGGAACTTCACTACGCAGGACTGCTCGTCCACGGAGCAGCCGGCCTTGCGCAGATACGCCAGGGCCCGGGTGCTCTCGAAGCGCATGCCCACACGCTCCAGGACGTGCAGCGCGCCCTCGTGGATCCGCTCCATTTCCGCCATGGACAGCACACGAATCGGTTCCAAGAACATCGACTTCCTCCCGTTGTGCGCGCTCTACCGAAGCCGGCGGAGAACCTCGCTCGCGGTGAGGAGGTTCTTTCCGGAGTGGAACTCCGGGTCCTGGAACTTGCAGGCCGGAACGATGTCCACCGGCGCGCCAGTCCGACCATCGATGTTCTGGAACGGTCCCCAGTCGGTGCGGGGATTCATATAGGTGCTAAAGTACGTGTCATGAGCCTGGCGGTAGACGTCCAGGAACCGGGAATCCCCGGTCCCTTCGTACGCCAGGAGCACCGCGAGGATGGTCTCCGGCAGGATCCACCAGGGCATGGTCTCGTTGATCGGCTTCGTGGACTTCGCGTCGATGGTCTTGTAGATGCCGGGGTGCGCCCGGTTCCAGCCGTGATCGAGGTTCCACCGGATCACCCGGGGAGCTATCTCGTTGACCCGCTGGCGGAGGGCCTCATGCCGTCCCTCCTTCTCCGACAGCCGCGAGAACTCCAGCGCGAAGCTGCAGAACTCTATGGCGTGGCCGGGGTCCGCGGTCTCCATCCCGTGCTCGTCGACGAACGGCTCGCCGGCGGGCGTGACGTACTCCACGAAGGCGCCCCGGTCCGCGCGGTAGTAGCGGTCCAGCAGGTGCGCAGTGAGCTCCGCGCCCACGTCCAGGTAGGCGGCGTCGTGAAGCTGCTTGGCAAACTCATTGGCGAGGTCCAGGGCCACGGAGAACGGGTTCTCCAGGACCCGGTCCGAGGGCGTCAGGTCCGGTTCCGTGACAAAACGGTTCTCCCTCAGCGCCTG
>Ga0209415_10007075_pt1 | contig 19685 bp, 18 predicted proteins | sample PeaSoiSIISIP2007_FD_187696 | JGI IMG/M metagenome (GOLD analysis project Ga0209415, IMG submission 187696) | Peat soil microbial communities from Weissenstadt, Germany - SII-SIP-2007 (SPAdes) (version 2) | ecosystem: Environmental > Terrestrial > Soil > Wetlands > Peat | place: Germany... | reverse complement strand
CAGCATGCGGTGACCTTCGCCGCCGGCCTCGCCGCCGACGGGATGAAGCCGTTCGCGGCGATCTATTCCACCTTCCTGCAGCGCGGCTACGACCAGGTGGTTCACGACGTGGCGATCCAGCGCCTGCCGGTGCGCTTCGCCATCGACCGCGCGGGCCTGGTCGGCGACGACGGCCCGACCCACGCCGGCAGCTTCGACATCGGCTACCTCGGCCAGCTGCCCGGCTTCATCGTCATGGCCGCGGCCGACGAGGCCGAACTGGCGCACATGGTCTCCACCGCCGTCGCCATCGACGACCGGCCGAGCGCGTTCCGCTACCCGCGCGGCGACGGCGTCGGCGTCACCATCCCCGAGTTCGCCGAGCCGCTGGAAATCGGCAAGGGCCGCATCGTCCGCGAGGGCAACTCGGTCGCCATCCTTTCGTTCGGCACCCGCCTCGGCGAGAGCCTGAAGGCCGCCGACCTCCTGGCCGCGCGCGGCTATTCCACCACCGTCGCCGATGCGCGCTTCGCCAAGCCGCTCGACATGGACCTGATCTTGCGCCTGGCCCGTGAGCATGAGGTGCTGATCACGGTCGAGGAAGGCGCGATGGGCGGCTTCGGCGCCTTCGTGCTGCAGGGCCTGGCCGGGCGCGGCGCGCTGGACCGCGGCCTGAAGATCCGCACCCTGGTGTTGCCCGACATCTTCCAGGACCACGACAAGCCCGACTTGATGTACGCCGCCGCCGGCCTCGACGCCGACGGCATCGTCCGCAGCGCCCTGTCCGCGCTGGGCGCCGATCGGGCGGTGAAGGGGATCAGGGCCTAGCCGCGGAGGGTGACCCGCCGACAGACGCCGGGAGTCCCAGCCGTGCGCTAGCGTGCGACCAGCTGCACCTTGCCGATGCGGGCTCGCACCCCCGGCGCCGGCTTGGCGCCTTCGGTTGTCCGCAGCACCAGGGTGAGCACCAGCGCCTGTGGGTTGAAGCCGTTCGCCTGGCGCAACTGCTCGAGCTTGCGGGTGATGTCGAACACCCGCCGCGGCGGCGGCATCCGCATGTCGCCGTGTTTGACGGCCAGCTCCCGCTCCGTGAGCCCAAAGAGCACGAGGTTGCCGGCGTAGTTCGGGCCTTCGGGATCGGGCGGCCGGCCCTCGGGCAGGTCGAAGTAGAGCTCGTAGTAGCCTTCGGGATTGTCGACGGTGATCTCATCGAAGACGAGATAGAGCGCCTGCGCCGCGGCGGCGGTTTGCGCCGGAAGCGGCAGCTTCAGCTGCGCGGGCGCGTCGCCCAGCTCGGCTCTCGCGGCGGGCGCGTCGGCAGCGGCGCGGATCTCCGCGGCGCGCAGCTCGCCCAGGAGGTTGATCAGCGGCCAGGGGAACGGCTTGAGGATGAAACGCGAGGTGTAGCTGTAGCCCAGCGATGCGCAGGGATCGACGGCGCGGCTCATCGGGTCGGTGTGCTCGGTCCCGTTCTCATCGTAGTAGCTAAAGGTTTGGCCCAGCCATGCGGCGGTCGTGGGGTCGGCGCGGCCGCCGCCGGAGCGCAGCCAGACGTCCCACAGCCGGTCGATGTTGCAGTGGTGCAGCCAGAAGATCGGGTCCTGCGCGGCTTGCGGGATCTGGCTCATCCAGCCACCGAGCGCCACGTGGACGGCCCCGTGGGGCGTGCCCTCCAGGTCGCTGCTGAAGGCGCCGTACGGGAGGTCACCGATCGCGGCGCTGTAGTTGACGGCGCTCGTTGGGAGCAGCGAACCGGTGTTGATCCCCGCGCCCCGATGGGTGGTGTAGAGCGGGTTGCCCGGCGTGGAATTGGTGAACGGCGCCGGCATCGCGCGGTTCACGGTCCAGTCCCAGTAGGGCAGCATCAAGCCGGGCGAGCCGCTCGCCTTCCTCAGGATCCGCTCGAAATAGTAGATGAACAGCCGGTGCCAGCTGAGGAAGTGGATCGTGCCGTGTTGGCAGCCGTTCCACAGCGGCTGCACCGGCGTTGCGTAGGTGGCGTGCATCGCCGCCTGGTAGGTCCAGCTAGTCGGATCGCTGGCGGAGCGCCCCATCATCACCTGGACGCCGGTCTTGAGCGCCGAGAGCTGGGCGGCGCTGAGGCTGTTGATGTTGGGCCGAACGGCGCAGGCCGGCGGATAGATCGGCCGGTTCACCGGCGCAATCGCCTGCACGGCGCTGTTGGGGCGCAGCGGCTGGTCCGCCCGTGCGGTTGTGGCGACGGTGAGGGCGGCGGCGCCCTGCGTCAGAAGGGTTCTGCGGTCCATGACGAAGGTTCCTCGCGTCAGCGCAGCGAGATCACTTTCGGCGCAGCCTGGCGAAAGCCGCTCGCGACCAGTGAAGCATGATCCTTTTCCGGTCGCCCGCCAATAGTCGAGCTGGCGCGCCGCGAGACACGCCCCCTCACCGAGAGGGCGAGATGGCGTCGGCGCTCAGCGCCCGGGCGCCTCGTGCAGCGTCTTGGTCCAGCCGCCTGGCGCGGGTCGGGGCCTGATATGTCGGCGGGCACGATGGCAACGACCGCGTTCGACCCTTTGCGGGCGTTGTCGGCAGACGGGTTTTTGGCGCAACATCGGCCTGACTAAATGATGAGTCTTGGCCGCCGCCAGAACGGCCAGGGAGGACCCTACATGAACAGGCATCTTGGCTTGGCCGCCGCGGGCCTCATGACCGCCCTGATCGCGGGCGCCGTCATGGCCGGCCCACCCGGCTCCCTCAACGGCCCGCGCGATCGAGGTGGCGGCGCCGTCAGTCTCGCCGATTTCCGCCAATTGCAGGCGGAGGTCCAGGGCCTCAAGCAGCAGGTGGCGCGCCTCGAACAGCGGCTTGACGCCCTCGGCGGCCGAAAGGGCGGCGCCCCCGGCGGCAACGTGGGCGGCATACCTCGCGGCGCACCCGGGAACATGCCCGGTTGTCCGGAGTGTCCCTGACCGCACCTGGGCACGGGAGTGCTTGCTCGCGGATGAGCGTCGACGCCGAGTCGGGGAGCCCATGCGGGTCCCCAATCTCCAAGAACCCCGTGAAGACCGGCGACGCCACCGGCGGGAAGGCGAAGATCGCCATCAGCCAAAGCTGAGCCCCGCGGGGGCGTCTGCTTTCCGGTCGAAGGCCGGCTACTCGGTTCCTGCCGGACCGCCGCTAGTGCTGGGCGGTTGAGGAGCGCTAGCAGGCGGCGCCTTGGGTTTCGGGGCCTTGTAGCGTTCGGCAAGGCATCGTTGGGTGTCCGCCGGATCGGGCAGGCTGCCGCCCCTAAAGCCGCACGGCGGGGCCGAGCTGCCCGCGTGATGATCATCGGCGAACGCCAGATACGGCGTGGCGCACAAAATCGCGGTGAGAATTGTCGCCTTAACGATGGACATAGTGGTTCCGTCAGCTGCGCCCCCAGTTGATCTGATCCGAGTTTAGAAATCCTTGGTGAGCCCGAAGAAGAACCCGCGCCGCGGGCCGAATTGGGGCGCGAAGACGCCGACGCCCGAGCCGTTGCGGATCTGATAGATGGTATCGCCGACGTTGATGACGTCGAACCTAGCTTCGAGCGGCGCGCCCCAGACGTTATCCCACTTGTGGCTCACCGAGAGGTTGACCTGGGTGTAGCCGGGCAACTCCGCGCCGTTCGGGATGTCGGTCAGCGGTCCGTCGGGCGTCGGGATCGGGGTCGTCAGCGGCAGGCTGGCGCGAAGCCCGCTGCCGTAGATCAGGTCGGCGCCGAACCGGGTACCCATCCACAGATAGGAGCCACCCGCCGAGACCGCGACGCGCTCGTCGTGGTCGAGATAGATGTAGTGGTTGGTCACATAGTCGATCTCGGTCTGCGGGAAGTTGAACTGGCTGGAGATCCAATCGCGGCCCTGCGCCACCGAATAGGCGAAGTTGGCGTAGGCGCTGAACGGGCCCTTGGCATAGGAACCGGTCAGCTCGACGCCGTACTGGCGGCCGTCCTGATAGTTGAACGGGGTCAGGATGATCGGCGCGCCGAACTGGCCCTCGTCGATCAGGTGCTTGGAGATCTTGTAGTAGCCGTCGATGGTCGCGGTGAAGTGACCGCCGATCTTCTGCGAGGCGCCGACATCGAAGTAGTTGGCGCGCTCGGCGAACGGGGTGGTGTCGGTGGTCACCGCCGGCGCCGCGGTCGAGGTGACGGCCGGGTTGCCGGGGATGGGCTCGACGAACTTCTGGATCGAGGTGTTGGCGATCAGCTCGAACGGCGGTGGCGTGAAATAGCGCGCGTAGCCGGCGTGGAGGGTGGTCGACGATGTCGGTTGCCACACCAGGTTAACGCGCGGGCTGACCTGATTTTCGTCGCGGAACCCGTCGAACTGGTCGAAGCGAAGGCCGTAGTTGAGCGTTAGCGCCTCGGCGAGCTTCCATTCGTCCTGCAGATAGACGCTGTAGGTCTCGGCCGTCTTTGACCCGTTGTCGACGATGGTGAATGGCTGGTCGCTGATCTGCGCGCCAGTGGCCGCGTCGAGCAGCAGCACCTGCGATGTGGTGTCGCTCTTCGAGCGGTCGATCTCGACGACCACGCCGCCGCGCAGGGTGTGGGCGTCGTCCAGCGTATAGACGCCCTCAGCCTGCACGCCGCCGCTCACGTCGGTCTTGGCGGCGAATTGCGAGATGCCGTTGTAGATGATGTCGCCGTCGTAGGGGTCAGGCCTGAACGTCAGGGTCGAATAGCGCGCGAACACCGAGACCTGGCTGGTGAACCGGCTCGACGTGTGCAGGTAGCTGACGACGCCGTACTGCGTGGTCTCCGACTGGTTCTCGTTCAGCTTCTCGCTCGGAAACGTGGTCTGGCCGTTCACGCTGAGGGGCAGGGTGGCGCCGGGGTTGGCGGGATCGGCGGCGACGAGGCCGCCGTTGACGCCGCCCGAGACGTCCGGGATTTGGAAATACTGCTCCGACGTGCCGAAAATCGCGGAGATCCGGCTGTTGGGATCGAGGATGTCCTCCAGATAGGCGAAGCCGTTGTACTGGTCGGTGTGGTCGTGCAGCGGGTTGGAGCGGCCGTCGGGCGACTCGATGCCCAGGTCGTTGTGCAGGTAGCTGCCGGAGACGAAGTAGCTGAGATTGCCCGACGCGCCGCCGTACTCGACGCTGGGCTCTACATCGTCGTGACTGCCGCCGTAGATGGTCGCCGAGCCGCCGTTGTCGAACTCGCCGCTCTTGGTGGTGATGTCGATGATGCCGGCGGTGCGCAGACCGTATTCCGCGGGCAACGCGCCGGTGATCAGCTCGACGTTGCCCGCCAGCCGCGGGTTCAGCGCTTGGCTGAACACGGACAGACCTTCCGGCAGGATCACGCCGTTGAGCCGGAACTGCAGGCCGTTGTGCTCGCCGCGAATGTGCAACTGGCCGAACGAATCCTGCGCCACGCCCGGCGCCTGCAGGATGACCTGGTTGAGCGGCGTGTTTTCGCCGGCCGGAAGCGTCTCGATAGTCTGCGAACTGAGCGAATAGGTCGAAGCGCCCACCTGCGGCTGGATGGTGTCGCGCGCCGCATCGAGTCGCTGTGCGGTGACGACAACCTCAGACACTGACGACGGGGCGGGCGTGCTGGTGTCGGCGAGCGCAAGCGCCGGCGCACAGATCGCGATCGTCGAAGCGGCGAGCAGCAGCGATGGTCTCAACGCAGGTCTCCCTCAAGCTCGGGAGGGTCCTAGCCGCCACATGGCCGCGATCCCACGGAGCCAATCCCGCCATTTCGGGAAAAAGTTCCCGGTCCGGTTTTCCGTCTTGGCAGCGTGGCGGCGGCGGTACACCACGCGCCGCGCCAAGCAGCGCAACACTCTGGGATCGGAGGGACGGCGCGGGAGGCCGCATGCGGATTCTCATCGTCGATGACCACGCGGTGGTCAGGCACGGCCTACGCCGGCTGCTTTCGCCGGCGGATGAGCACGTCTTCGCCGAAGCCGAGGAGGGACGCCAGGCGCTCGCGCTTGCTGGCGAGTTTCGCCCCCACGTTATCATCCTCGATCTCAATCTGCCGGGGCTCGGCGGCTTTGAGCTGCTGCGCCAGCTGGTGGAGGCTCGCTGTGGCCGCGTACTCGTGCTTAGCATGCACGCCGCGCCCCGCTTCGCCCGTCGCGCGATGGCCGCCGGCGCCTACGGTTACGTCAGCAAGAACGCGCCACCTGAGGAACTCGTCACCGCCGTTCAACGGGTCAACCAGGGAGCGCGCTACGTTGACCGCGAGATCGCCCAGGCGCTTGCCCTGGACCCCGACGATGATCCGCAAAACGTCGACTCACTGAGCATTCGTGAGATGGAGATCCTGAGGCTCCTGGCGATTGGGTCGAGCCTGGAGCAGATCGCGGTCGAACTTGACGTCTCCTACAAGACCATCGCGAACAACTGCGCCCAGATGAAATCGAAGCTCGGCGTATCCCGGACCGTCGATCTTCTGCGCCTGGCGATCGACATCCATGCCGGCGCCAGCGCAATGCCGTCGGAGCGCTAGGCGATGGCGGATCGACTGGGTCACGATCACGTCTTCCTCGGCGCCGCCCATGAACGCAACGAACGCCGCGCCTGGGCGGTGATCGTGCTCTGCGGGGCGATGATGCTGCTGGAGATCGCCGGCGGCGTCAAACTGAGTCAGCGCCGATCGCGCTGCAGGCTTGACGAGGAATCACCGGCGTGAAGTGCTGGCGTCGCTGCGCTCGCGCGGCCGGGTCTTTGACATCGTGAGGTTGCTAGAAAATCTGGGCCAGCGCGCCGGTCCGAACAGGCGCGCAGCTGGGCAGGGGACCGATATCATCGGTGAATAGCGGTTTCACGTGAAACATTGGGGTGTGAGGAAAACTCCATGCGAGCTCGCCCTGACACGCGCCGCCGTCAAACATCGACACTCGACCGCCGAGGTTCGGCAGGCTGATGAAACCCCCCAGCGCCCTGATGGACCCGGCGCTGATGCAGCGCGTGATGGCGATCATCGCCCAACGGCAGGCGGCCGCGACAGCCTAGTGTGCTGGATTTGAAGTTCGCCCTCTCTTGGGGTCGGCCGCCGAGCGAACTTCAAATCCGAAAAAGCACACTAGAAACGCTACCTTGCTAGTGTCCTGATCGAATCCGAAGCTCGTCGGAGCCCGCCACGATGCGCTTGCGAACTTCGGATTCGGGACACTAGTTCCTCCTCTGCTAGGCTCGCCGTCAACGACAAGAGACGGCGAGGGGCGGACGCGATGAAACTCTGTTTCCTGGGGACGGGCGCCTATACCGGCAAGGTGGCGCAGCGCGGTTGGCCGGTCCCGCCGGAACTCTGCGACCGCGAGGAAGCGGCCAGGAGCATGGAGACGGCGGTCCGCCACTATCAGTGGGCGGAGGAAGCCGGGTTCGACTGGGTCTCGATCTCGGAGCACCACTACTCGCCGGGGCTGATGACGCCGAACCCCGCCATTCTCGGCGCCGCGGTCAGCCAGAAGACCAGCCGTGTGAAGATCGCCCTGCTGGGTCCGCTGGTGCCGCTGATCAATCCGGTGCGCGCGGCCGAGGAGATCGCCATGCTGGATGCGCTGAGCGGCGGGCGCGTGGTGGTGCTGTTCCTGCGCGGCACGCCCAACGAGCACGCCACCTACGGCGCCGATCCGGCCCAGACCCGGGAGATGACCCAGGAGGGCGTACAGCTGATCCGCAAGGCCTGGACCGAGCCGCAGCCGTTCTCGTGGGAGGGCAAGTTCTTCAACTTCCAGACCGTTTCGGTGTGGCCGCGCACGCTGCAGGACCCACACCCGCCGATCTTCTTCTCCGGCAACAGCGACGAGTCGGCCGAGTTCGCCGGCCGCAACCGGCTCTCGGTGGCGATCGGCTTCGCGCCGCCGGCCAAGGTCAAGCAGCAGGTCGACCTCTACAAGGCGGCCGCCCGCGCGGCCGGCTGGGAGCCGACGGCAGACAATGTGCTGTACCGCGGCCGCATGATCGTCGGCGAAAACGACGCCGCCGCGCAGGAGATCGCCGAGCGAATCGGCATTCGCGGCGCGGCCGCAGGCATCGGCTCGGGCGCGCCGGCCGGCGCGGGCGGCGGCGATCCGACGGCCGGCGTCGCCGGGGTGCAGTTCATGGGCGGGGTCGACACCATCCTGGCCAAGGCCAATGCGCTCGCCCAGGCCGGCGTCGGCATCATCGACGTCGCCTTCGCCGGCGGTGGCATGCGCCGTTCGATGGACCTGTTCGCCCGCAGCTTCGCCGAGCCGCTGCGGGCCGTCGCCTGACCGGCGCTTGCGCTACGTCTGCGGCTTCTTGGTCGGGTCGGCGACGTTGAACACCCGCTGCATCAGTCCCTCCAGCGCCTGGAATACGCCGTCGACGCCGAAGCCGGCGAGGAAGCACAGCGCGGACGCCGATAGCGGCACCGAGCCCAGCAGTCCGGGCGCGGCCGAGCTTGGCGCGCCGGAGGGGGTGACGAAGAGACCGATGCAGCCGCCGATCAGCGCGCCCAAGGTCAGCTGGACGAAGGTGAGCTGCAGGTGGCGCGGCGAGAGCAGGCTCTCGCGGATCCTGGCCGACATGGTGCGAACCACCGCGGCGCCGGCGCCGAGCAGGCCATAGAGCGTCGGCAGCACTGCGCCGCCGAGCACGTTGAGGATCTCGCCGGCCCACTTCTCGTTGACGTCGGCCGCCAGCTCGGACGAGCACGGACCGCCGCAGTCGACGTGGCTGGGTCCGCCGATCAGGAACTGCCAGAACTCCAGCCAGTGCCTGAGGTTGGCGTCGGCGAAGGCGATGTCGCGCTCGCCCTGCTGCCGCTGCGGCGTCAACTGGCCCGGCTTCGCGAGCGGGGTGGGCGGGGGCGCGCTTTGGGTCGAGTCGGCGGCCTGCTGGGTGACGCTGGCCTTGACCTTGGTCCACTCGGCCAGCGCCGAGTTGCCGACGGCGATGTCCCACGACAGCCATGAGGTCATCAGGAACATCGCGAACAGGGCGCAGACGATGATCGGGATCGCCGTCTGGAAGCGCCGCGCCTCGCGCAGCAGATTGGGGAACGCCATGATCGCCAGCGAGACGCGCGACGGCGCATCGCCGTCACCCCAGCCGACGCCCGGCGCCCAGGCGGTTGAGGGGGTGGGTTCGCGGCGTTTTGAGCCGGCGTTGAGGCCGCCGCCTTCGCCGGCGACCAGCAGAGTGAAGGCGATGGTGGCGCCGGTGGCCGGCGCGGCGGCGCTGTTCAGGGTGTCCCTGGCGCGCAGCAGCACGGCGGCCTGATGCGCGCGATCGGCGGTCGAGCCGGTCGGCGGCCAGCCGATCCGGCAGATCTGCTCGATCAGGTCCGACGCGTCGTCCTCCCCGCTCTTCGGCGCGGCGGGCAGGCTCTTGCCGGAGCTCATCGAGACGTTGTCGAGCAGGAGGTAAACCTCCGACAGCTCGCGGGCGAAGATGAAGTCCTGGATCTGGCCGGAGGCGGCGGCTTCGGGCGCCGCCTGGGGCTGCGCCGCGATGGTCGCCGGTTTGGCGTCGTCAGGCATCTGAAGCTTCCCCGCTCGCCCGAAGGAGGGCGAAGCTAGGCGCCTTCGCGTCTAAATCGCAATGGGAATCAACGAAGATTTGTAATTCATTGCGCTTTGGAAATGCGGCTGACGCATCTCCAAGGCGGCGATGAGGCCCAGGTCAGAACGGCCAGAAGCGTTGCAGCAGGGCGGTGCCGGCGGGGGTCTTCTGCACCGAGGCGATGTCGCCGCGGCCGCCGTAGTTGATCCGCGCCTCGGCGATCTGGCTGGAGAAGATGGTGTTGGACGAGGAGATGTCCTCCGGCCGCACCACCCCGGCCACCGTCAGCTGGCGGATGTCGTCGTTGGTTTTGATCTCCTGGCTGCCCTGGATCACCATGTTGCCGTTGGGCAGCACCTGGGTGACCACCGCGGCGATGGTCAGGTTGATCTGCTCGGCCCGGTTCACGCCGCCAGTGCCCGCCGACGTGTCGGCGGAGTTGGTGGTGAGTAGTTTCGTGGCGTCGGCGCCCGGCAGCACCTTGCCGATGCTCGATTCCAGACCGAGGAAGTTCGGCACGCCAAGCGCGTTGCTGGTGGTGCGGCTGGCGTTGGTGGTGTTCTGGGTCTTGGCGGAGTCGTTGACGGTGATCAGCACGGTCAGGATGTCGCCGACGCGTCCGGCGCGCTGGTCGTTGAAGAACGTCCGCGCGCCGGTGCGCCACAGCGAGTTCGGCGTCACCGGCGCGGGCAGCGGCAGGCGGGCGGACTCGAACTCCGGCTGGGTCTGGCCGACCAGCGCCGTCGGATAGGCCATCGGGCCCATCTTGGGGCCGTCGATGGCCTCGTGCACAGAGCTGCAGGCGGCGAGGGACGGGATGAGGAGGGTGGCGGCGAGAACGGCGGCGCGGCGCATGGAAGGCTTCGGGCTCCTAGCGAAGGGCGATTTGGGCAGGGTCGCGTTCGGCCTTCAGCCGGAGGGCTTCGGGTCCGACCACAGCCTGGTCCGGGCCCGTCGCCACCACCTCGATCAGTTTCTTCGAGGCTGTGTTCAAAACGTTGAGGGTCTCGCCGACCGCTGCGTTGGCGACCGCCTTGGCCTCCAGCGTCAGGGTCATGCCGTCGGCGGCGTAGGTGACCTCGACCGTGTCGCCCGACTTGATGACCAGGGGGGCGGTGATGTCGCGGACCAGCACCGGATCGCCTTCGCGCAGCGGCCGGCGCGCGGCCATGCCGATCACGCCGTCGACGCCGGGCGCGGCGTCCGCCGGCGCGGCCGCGGCCTTGGCCCAGATCAGGTCCGAGCCCTCGACGATCTGCCCGGCGGTCAGGCTGTGGGCGTAGGTGAGGATCTCGCGGTTCTGGCCGGCGGCCTCACCGCGGACGATGATGCGCGAGATGCCGGTGGGGTTGTCCCAGTCGAGGCCATAGCGGCGGGCGAAGCTCTGTACGGCGGCGGCGTCCAGCACCACGCTTTGCCCGCTGCGCTCGGCCACCACCACGTCGCGCGCCGGCCCGGCGTCGTCGAACAACTCGCCGAGGGTCACATGGCCGGTGGCGTCGACAAGGTGCGCGTTCAAGGTCACCGGCGTTCCGGCGAACGCCGGCGCGGCCAACGCCAGGCAGGTGGCGAGGATGGCAAGGTGGCGGATCATGCTCAGGTCTTGGTCTGGGTCGCGGTGGAGAGCATCTGATCGGCGGTGGTGACGACCTTGGAGTTCATCTCATAGGCGCGCTGGGCGACGATCAGGTTGGTGATCTCGCTGACCGGGTCGACGTTGGAGGCCTCGGTGTAGCCTTGCATCACCATCCCGTAGCCGGGGGCGCCGGGATTGCCGGCGGTGGCGGGGCCGGAGGCGGCGCTTTCATCGAACAGATTGTTGCCGATGGCGTCGAGCCCAGCGTCGTTCAGGAACGTCGCCAGCTGAATCTGACCGACAACGGTCGGCGCGTTGGCCCCACCGATGGTCGCCTGCACCTGGCCGGTCTGCGAGATGGTGATGTTGGTGGTGTTGGCCGGCAGCGAGATGGTCGGCTGCACCAGATAACCGTCCGCGGTGACGATCTGACCCTGGTTGTTGGCGGAGAGGTTGCCGGCGCGGGTGTAAGCCGTCGTCCCGTCAGGCATCAGCACCTGGAAATAGCCCTGGCCGTTGATGGCCAGGTCGAGGGCGTTGCCGGTGTTGGTTAGGGCGCCCTGGCCGGTGATGCGGTAGACCGAGCCGGCCTTGACGCCGGCGCCGATCTGCACCCCGGTCGGCACCACGTTGCCGGAGTCGGACGACTGCGCGCCCGGCTGCTCGTAGGTCTGGTACAGCAGGTCTTCGAACACCGCGCTTTGGCGCTTGAAGCCGACGGTGTTCATGTTGGCGATGTTGTTGGAGATGACCTCGACGTTGAGCTGCTGGGCGGCCATGCCGGTCGCGGCGGTTCTGAGGGCTTGCATCTAGACGGTCCTTAACTCGGGTTGACCGCGCCCAAGCGCTGGATCGAAGCGTTGGACAGGTCTGCGGTGGTGCTCATCATGCTGGCGATCGCGTCGTAGGCCCGGTTGATCTCGATCAGCCGGGTGATCTGCCGGATGGGCTCGACATTGGATTGCTCGAGGAAGCCCTGGCGCACCTGGGCGTTGGGCGCGGCGGTCGGCGTCAGGTTGGAGTCGTTGCGGTACTGGTTGTTGCCATCCTTCGACAGCGCCGCGAGGCTGTCGAAGTTGTAGACGGCGATCTTGCCGGTGTTCTGGCCGGACTGGCTCACCACGCCGTTGGGCGAGATGGTCACCGGGCCCTTCTTCGGATCGACCACGCCGGCGCCGTCGACCGGATCGCCGTCCTGGTCGACGATCTGGCCGCTGGCGTCCATGCGGAAGCGGCCGTCGCGGGTGTAGCGCGGCCCGTTGGCGGTGTTGATCTGGAAGAAGCCGCGCCCGTCGATCGCGACGTCGAACGCCGCGCCGGTCTGGGTCAGCGAGCCTTGGGTGAAGTCGCGGGCGACGCCCACCCCGGCGACGAAGTTCACCGCCGTCGGCGGCTGGCCCAGCGTCGGCATCGTCACCGGGTCGTCGTTCGAGATCATCGACTCGAACTTGAAGCCGACGGTGTCGACGTTGGAGAGGTTGTTGGCGGTGATGTCGAGCTCGCGCTCGAGGATCATCTGCCGCGACAGCCCGACGTAGATCGCGTTGTCCATGACGTTAAGAAACCAGCCCTACCTGCGGCCAAATGGTCCAGCGCTTGGCTGCAAGCTTCGGGCCAGCGAAAAAAGCCAGTAATTTCAGTGGACAAAAAGGTTAACGGGCGCCGCCCGGTCGAGAGTCCCCGGCAAGGTTTGCCGCCGTTAAGGGGTGTTAACAACTGATCCTTAACCAACGCCGCGCGATTGATCGGAACCTACACTCCAAGGAATCGCGCGCGTGGCGAAGGACAAGTCCAAGGGCAAGAAGGAGGCCGAGGAGGCCGAAGCCCCGGACGAAGACAAGGTCGAGGGCGAAGAAGGCGCTGAAGGCGAAGAGGGCGGCAAGAAGAAGCTGCCGCTCAAGATGCTGATCATCGCCGGCGCCGCCGCGTTCGTCGTGCTTGGCGGCGGGGGCGGGGCTGCTTTCTTTTTCCTGGCCCCCAAGAGCCCGCCGGCCAAGGAAGCCCACAAGCTGCCGCCCAAGGCCAAGGGCGACAAGAAGGACGGCAAGGCCGACCCCAACGCGCCGCAGGTGCAGGACGGACCGGACGGCGTGGTGTTCTACACCCCGCCCGACATCGTCGTGAACATGCAGACCCCCGACGGCAAGCCGACCTTCCTGAAGCTGAAACTGACGTTCGAGCTTCCCGACCACAACACCGCCGACACGCTCGACGCCGAGATGCCGCGGCTGCAGGACGTGTTCCAGACCTTCCTGCGCGAGCTGCGGCCGGAAGACCTGTCGGGCAGCGAGGGGACCTTGCGGCTGCGCACCGAACTGCAGCGCCGCGTCGACCTCGTCATCGCCCCATCCAAGGTGAGCGGCGTTCTGATCGAGGAGATGTTGATCAACTAGCGCAAGCTCGCTGATCGCCAAGTCCCATGGCCGCAGACACCGAAGACAACATCACCGAGCTCGACGCCGACCCGCAGGTCGCCGCTGGCGAGGAACCCGCCGTCGAAGACGCGGGGGACGGCGGCTGGGAGATGGCCGAGGGCGACGGCCACGTCGGCGGGGCCGAGCGCATCCTAAATCAGGACGAGATCGACAGCCTGCTGGGCTTCGACCTGTCCGACGACGACGCCGCCGAACGCACCGGCATCCGCGCGATCATCAATTCGGCGCTGGTCTCCTACGAGCGCCTGCCGATGCTCGAGATCGTCTTCGACCGCCTGGTGCGGCTGATGACGACATCGCTGCGCAACTTCACCTCCGACAACGTCGAGGTCAGCCTCGACAACATCTCGTCGATCCGCTTCGGTGACTACCTCAACTCGATCCCGCTACCGGCGATCCTTTCGGTGTTTCGCGCCGAGGAGCTCGACAACCTCGGCCTGCTGACCGTCGACTCCAACCTGATCTACTCGATCGTCGACGTGCTGCTGGGCGGGCGCCGCGGCACCGCGGCGATGCGTATCGAGGGCCGGCCCTACACCACCATCGAGCGGGTGCTGGTCGAGCGCATGGTCGAGGTGGTGCTGCACGACTGCCACGTCGCGTTCGAGCCGTTGACCCCGGTCACCTTCACCCTCGATCGACTGGAGACCAACCCGCGCTTCGCCGCCATCGCCCGGCCGGCCAACGCCGCCATCCTGGTCAAGTTGCGGATCGACATGGAAGACCGCGGCGGACGGATCGAGCTGCTGCTGCCCTACGCGACGCTCGAGCCGATCCGCAAAATGCTGCTGCAGCAGTTCATGGGCGAGAAGTTCGGGCGCGACAACATCTGGGAAGGCCACCTGGCCACCGAGCTTTGGACCACCCAGCTCGACGTCCGCGCGGTGCTCGACGAGCAGCAGGTCGCGCTGTCGCGGGTGCTGGACCTGAAGATCGGCGACACCTTGATGCTCAACGCCACGCCCGACACCATGGTGCAGCTGCGGGCCGGGACGATCCCGCTGACCGTGGGCCGCATGGGCCGCCGCAACCACCACATCGCCATCCGGGTCGAAGCGCCGCTGCCGCCCGCCGCCAAGCAAGCCGTTCAGAGGATCCCATGAGCGACATTGGACTGATCATGAACGCCCTGCTGGGCGTGCTCCTCGTCGGCGCGCTGTTCCTCGGCTGGCGGCTTGAAGGCCGCTTGAAGGCGCTGCGCGCGTCGCACCAGAGCTTCTCGCAGGCGGTGGGCGATCTCGATCGTGCGGCGGCCCGCGCCGAGCAGGGCCTCGCCGACCTGCGCGCCGCCACCGACGAAGCGGCCGACACGCTCGCCGCCCGCATCGACCGCGCCGGTCACCTGGCCGGTCGGCTGGAGAAGCTGACCGCCGAGGCCGAGGGCGTGCACACCCGCCTGGTCACCGCGCCGCGCCTGGAAGCGCCGCGTGCAGCGCCCCGCCCCGAAGCGTCTCGCCCTGAAGCGCTTCGCCCCGAGGCGGCTCGCTCGCCCGCCGCTCGTCCGGCCGAGAGCCGCGAGAGCGCCTTCGCCCGCTTCGCAGAGCGTTATGGCTCGGCCAAGGCCGGCCCCTCGCCCTCCGCGCTGGCCGACGCCGCGGCGCGCAACGACCTGATCCTGGAAGACGATGAGGCCCCGGCGCCCCGCGCGACGTCGCCCGCGCTCGCCCGGCTCTCGCCCGAGGCGGCCGCCCGGATGGAGCGGCTGCAGGCGCTGGCCCGGCCGAAGGCCGCGCCCGCCAGGCCGAATAGCCGCGCGGACGAAGACCTGTTCGAAGCGCCGCCGCGCCGCGTCGCAGGAGGCTTGCGCTGATGAAGATGCCCCGCCTCATGCCGCTGGTGGCGATCGCCGCCGGCGGCGTCCTCGCCATCAACGCGGTGGAAAACGGTCCCGGCATCTTCGGGGCCGCGCGCAGTTTCGCCGAGGGCGTTTCCGGCAAGCACGCGACCGCCGCGAGCGCCGTCGCCTCAGACGCCAGCGTCACCGCCCCCGCCGACGCCGCGCAGGTGGTCGCCGCCAAGCCGGCGCCGATCTGCGCCGAGAGCCCAACCCAGCTGGCCAAGGACGCCGGCCTCTCGCCCGCCGAGCTGCAGGTGATCCAGAGCCTCGGCGCGCGCCGCGGCGAGCTCGACCAACGCGAACAGGGCCTCGACACCCAGCTGGCCCTGATCCAGGCGGCCGAGGCCAAGGTCGACGCCCGCATCGCCACTATGAACGCGCTCAAGGCCGACATGCAGGGCCTGGTCGGCCAGCTCGACGACAAGCAGCAGGCCGAGGTCGACCGGCTGGTGAAGGTCTACGAGGCGATGAAGCCGCAGGATTCCGCTGACCGCTTCGTCCTGCTCACCGACCAGGTGCGCCTGCCGATCGCGGCCAAGATGAAGGAGCGCGTGCTCTCGGCGATGATCGCCAAGATGCCGCCGCCGGAAGCCAAGCGCCTTACCGAGTCGCTGGCCGCGCGTTACGTCGCCCAGGCCAACGCCGCCCGCGCCGCGATCAGCCCGCCCGCGCCGCAGGCTGCGGCGACGCCGCCGGCCGCCCCGACCGCCGCGGCGCCGCCGCAGCTCGCCCAGGCGACCGCGGCGCCCAATCCGACCAACGCGCCGGTCGCGACGACGCCGGCCAAGCCGAAGGCGGCCGCCGTCCATCGCAAGCCGAAGAAGCCGGTCGCAGCCGCGCTCGCCGCCAACAAGCCGGTGACGCCGACACCGACCGCTCCAGTGAAGTCCGCGACGACCCCGCCGGCGCCAAAGCCGCAGGCGGCCGCCGCACCGACGCTGCCGAAGACCGCCGCTCAGGTCGCGCCGCCGTTGACGCCGAAGCCGGCTGTCGCCGCCTCTACGCCCTCGCCGGCGCCAGCCGCCACCCCGCCGGCCAAATCCGGCTAGAGGCTTGAGGCGTCTCCCGCCATTCAGACCTTCGCGGGCCCCTTCGCTTCTCTGGGCGAGGGCGTTCAAGGCTGCGCTGCGCGCCGCCGTCGCCGCGATCGCCATGGCCGCCCTCGTCGCCGCTCCGGTCGTGGCCGAGACGCCGATCACGGTGCAGCCAGGGCTGACCGTCCGTGTTGGTCAGGCCGATCAGTTCTCGCGCATCGAGTTCCGCTGGAGCGCGGGCGATGGGGCGATGGGCGTCCAGCGCAACGGCCAGGTGCTGCGGGTCAGCTTCAGCCGCGACGCCCATCCGGACCTGGCGACGTTGAAATCCGTGCCGCTGAAGTGGGTGAAGTCGGTCGACGTCCAGCACCAGAAAGGCGGGCTGATCTTCGTCATCACCCTGACCGATGACGGCGATGCGCTGACCGGCCAGGCCGACGGCGCCGACTTCGTCAATGTGTTCGCCAAGCAGGTCGCGCAGGCGGCGATGCCGGCCCAGACGCCGGCGCCGGACCGGCCCGATCCGGTCCCGTTCGGCGGCGTGGTGGCGATGCGCCCGGCGCTGGCCGGCTCGCAGCTGCGGATGGACTTCGTCTGGCGCAATCCCTGCGGGGCGGCCGTCTTTCGGCGCGGCGATGCGATCTGGATCGTGTTCGACGCCGTGGCCAAGCTCGACCTCAGCCAGGCGCCCAAGAACGCGGTGCAGTTCGCCTCGATGCAGAGCTTCAACGGACCGGGCTATTCGGCGGTGCGCATCGCCACCCGCACGCCAGTGGCGTTCTCGGCCACGGCCGAGGGGTCGGACTGGGCGATCACGCTCGAGCCGTTCAGCAACCCGCCGTTCACGCCGGTGAAGCTCAGTCGCGACGACTCCGCCGGCCCCGCCACCCTCACCACAGCCATGGCCGGCGCCACCGGGGTGTTCTGGGTCGACGACCCGGCCGTGGGCGACAAGGTGGCCGTGGTGACGGCGCTGGCCCCGGCCAAGGGGCTGCCGACGCAACGCGACTTCGTCCAGTTCACCTTTCTGCAGTCGGCGCAGGGCCTGGCGGTCGAGCCGAAGATCGACGACCTCTCGGTCGCCTTCAACGGCGATATCGTCACCCTGAGCCGGCCGAAAGGCCTGACGCTCTCGTCCGGCTCGGCCCAGCTCGATGCGGCGCAGGCGCTGGACGCGCCGAAGGCGACCGTGCTGGCCGGGCTGATCGGCGATGACTGGGCCAAGACCGCCGAAGGCGGCTTCATCCCCCGCTACCAGGCCCTGATCGGCCCGGTCGCCGACGAGGAGGGCAAGGGGCTTGAGGGCGCCACCACCGGCCACATGGCGCTCGCCCGCTTCCTGATCGGCGAGCAGCTGTCGTTCGAAGCCATCGGTGTGCTCGACGATGCGTTCCGCACCCACCCGGCGCTCGGCGGGGAGGCGGAGTTCCGCGCCCTGCGCGGCATGTCCCGCGCCATGGCCGGCCGCTACAAGGAGGCCCAGAGCGACCTCGGCGCCCCCGTGCTGGACGACAACCCGGCCGCCAGCCTCTGGCGCGGCTATGTGCTGGCCAAGACCAGCCAGTGGCCCGACGCCAAGAAGGCGTTCACCGCCGGCTCGTCGGCGCTGCAACAGTTCCCGCCGCTCTGGAAGCAGCGGTTCGCCCGCGCCGCGGCCGAGACCGCGCTGGCGCTGGGCGACGTCGGCGGCGCGCGCAGCTGGATCAACTTCGCGCTGGAGAACCAGGTCGGCCCGGACGAGGACGCGCAGACCCGTCTGGTCGACGCACGGGTGGCGCAGCAGGCCGGCGACCCCGGCGCGCTGGCCAAGTTCCAGGCGCTGACCAGCTCGCCGCTGGACGACGTCGCCGGCCCCGCACTGCTGCACGCCACCCAGATCCAACTGGCGCAGGGCTCGGCGAGTCCCGCGCAGGCGATCGATGTGTTCGACTCGCTGCGCTACCGCTGGCGCGGCGGCGCGTTCGAGCTGGAGACGATCCAAGCGCTGGGTCAGCTCTACCTCAGCCAGGGACGTTATCGCGAGGCGCTGGAGGCGTTCCGCTCCGCTGGCAAGGACCTGCCGGACCTGCCGGAGGCGACCCAGCTCCAGGCCGACCTCACCGCCGCGTTCAAGAGCCTGTTCCTCGACGGCCAGGCCGATGGCCTGCAGCCGATCCAGGCGCTGGCCCTGTTCTACGACTTCAAGGAGTTGACCCCGGTCGGCGCGGACGGCGACGCCATGGTGCGACGCCTGACCCGCCGGCTGGTCGACGTCGACCTGCTGCCCCAGGCCGAGCAGCTGCTGCAGTACCAGGTCGACAAGCGCCTCGATGGCGTCTCGAAGGCGCAGGTCGCCACCGACCTGGCGGTGATCTACCTGATGGACCGCAAGCCCGAGGACGCGCTGACGGTCATCAACGCCTCCCGCACCACCGTGTTGCCCAACGCGCTGAACCTGCAGCGGCGCATCGTCGCCGCCCGGGCGCTGACCGGCGTCGGCCAGTACGACACGGCGCTGGAGATGCTGGGCGCCGACAACTCGCCCGACGCCGCCGACGCGCGGGCCGAGATCGACTGGCGCTCGAAGGCCTGGCCGGCCGCCGGCGCCATCTTCGAGCGCATGCTCGGCGATCGTTATAAGCAGCCTGGCCCGCTAGCCTCGGAGCAGGAAGGCCAGCTGCTGCGCGCCGCCGTCGCCTATTCGCTCGCCGCCGATGACGCCTCGCTGGGGCGGCTCAGGGCTCGCTGGAGTCCGTTCGTCGCCACCGCCCGCAACCCGGACGCCCTTCGTGTCGCCCTCTCCGGGCTCAACAACGGCGAGGTCTCCCCCGCCGACTTCAGCCGCATGGCCGCCGACAACCAGGTGTTCACCGGCTGGGTGGCGAAGATGAAGGACCGCTTCCGGACGGCGCCATTGCCAGCGCCCCGCCCGGCCATCGCGACCCGACAGGCCGCCGCGGACGTCGACGGACCGGCGCCAGCGGCGAAATCGAAGGCGGGCGCGGCCAAACCTGCCTCGGCCTAGCGCACCGATCGGCGCGGCAGCGCCGATCGCGGGCGTTGTCGTCAATCCCTCACACCTCGGCGCCAAAGCTAGTCCTTAACGGCTGACGGGTAGGGTTAAGCTGCTGCACGCATCGGGGGACGGCCTTGTCGAACACTCATTCCGCCTTTGACCTGATCGTCATCGGCTCGGGACCGGCCGGACGGCGGGCGGGGATCCAGGCGGCCAAGCTCGGCAAACGGGTGCTGGTGGTGGAGCAGGGCCGCCGCGTCGGCGGGGTCTCGGTGCACACCGGCACCATCCCGTCCAAGACCCTGCGCGAGACGGTGCTCAACCTGTCCGGCTGGCGCGAGCGCGGCTT
>Ga0209415_10007074_pt1 | contig 19686 bp, 14 predicted proteins | sample PeaSoiSIISIP2007_FD_187696 | JGI IMG/M metagenome (GOLD analysis project Ga0209415, IMG submission 187696) | Peat soil microbial communities from Weissenstadt, Germany - SII-SIP-2007 (SPAdes) (version 2) | ecosystem: Environmental > Terrestrial > Soil > Wetlands > Peat | place: Germany... | reverse complement strand
AGCTGATCGCGCGTCGCGTCATCGGCGGAGCGGGACACTTCATGCCTCGTGAAAAGCCGGGAGCCGTGTCCGATGCGATGCTGGAATTGATGGCGCTTTAAGACGCCTGCCTTGTACCCAGCGGGCTCACTCGTCGACCAGACAGACCGGGCTGCCTTGTACAGACGTCGCGTTTACCATCGGTTACGCGACATCCGCCCAGTTTCACAGGAATAACCATCCCCGTATGGTCAAAGAATTCATGGGGCGCGGGCATAGAACTTGAGCAATCCTCCGAGCCGCTGGCGACACTCAACGGCGTGGCCGCGCTGTTGGGTTTTATCGGCAGCGTCCGGGAAAAGAGGCTTGTTGCCTTTGCCCTGATGATTGCGTTCACCGTGATAATGCGCGCTGAACTCGGCCGGGGTCCGGGACAGCGGGCCTTCGCCGAACAGAATCAACTTCGACAGACACTCCTCTTTGGCGGACCGAGCCCAACGTTCCGCAAAGGCGTTCGAATTCGGACTTCTGGCGGGGAGCGCCAGACTCTTCACACCAGGCGTCCTTACGGGGCCCGGCGGTCTTGGCTTCCTTCTTCGGCGCGCTGGCCTTGGCCTGGGCACCTCTCGTCGCTTTAGGCGATGACGATCCATCACTCCGGTTCAACGAGAAAGCAAGTGAAATCTTCAGCGATTTTAGGGGCTTGGTCGGAAACTCAAGCCGAATCGTCGGCCGGAAGACCCTTTTTTAAGAACCCGACAAAAAAGGCCGCGGTCGCAACCGTTTTTCGGCTCCCGAGGAACACTAGGGCCGGTTGCGTCCTAAACGCTCATGACTGGAGACCCAGTCGCCGTGCAGAACCGCGCAGGCTAGAGAGGTCTCCCCGGCCAGTACCGCGGCGGCACAAACTTCCGCGAATTTGTCGGCTTTACCAGTGCCGTAGCAACCGAGAATTTCCAGGCACTGTTTCTGGGTCGCCAGTCCCGTGCCGCCGCCGCAGGTGGCGACGATCAGCGCAGGCAAAGTCACCGACCAATAATAGTCTCCATTATCGAGAAGCTGGCAGTAATTGATGCCGGCGTGCGATTCGGCGACGTTGGCGGCGTCCTGGCCGGTTGCAATGAAGAGCGCGGCCAGTCCGTTGGCGGCGTGCGCACCGTTATTTGCCGATCCGGCGAGAAACGCTCCCGTCTGGTGAATCTGGCGTGAAAAGAACAGTTCTTTCGTATCGACGCCCATCAGGCTCTTCAACATGTCCTTGCGGATCACGGCTTCAGCGACGACGCGCTTCCCCCGGGTCAGAATCGTGTTGAGGTGAGAATGTTTCTTGTCGGTATCCAGGCCGCCCGAAAGAATGTATTTTATATTGCGAGGGTAAACACGCTGGATCCATTCGCACGCCGCCCACGTCGCACGACCGGTCATGTTCTGGCCGGCGGCGTCTCCGGTGGTGTAGTTGAACCGGAGATAACGCAGCGGGCCTACCTGATATTGGCCGATGTTGATCAGTTTGCCGCAGCGCGTGGTGGACTCAGCCTCCAGCTTGATGGCCTCGAAGTTTTCGGCGATCCAGCGGCCGAATTCGCGCGCTTCCGTTGCATCCGCGCAGATGAAGACCGGGGCGCGCTGCATGGATTGCTCGACAATGGTGGTCTTGACGCCGCCGCATTCGGTGAGCAGCCGCATCCCGCGGTTGTAGCTGGCTACCAGGGTTCCTTCAGTAGTGGCGAGCGGAACATAGAAATCGCCCTGTGCATATTCGCCGCGGACGTGAATCGGTCCGGCGACCCCGATCGGAACCTGTGCTACTCCGATGAAGTGCTCGACGTTACCGCGGACAATCGCCGGATCGAAAGAATAATGCGCGAGGTGGGATAACGAGGCGCCGGTTTGGCCGGCGACGAATTCGCGACGCTCGGCGGCGATCTGCTCCGTGTAATCGTTTTCTTTATCGCGCGGTACCCGCAGCCGCTCGCGCGCGATTTCGAAAGCCACAGGTTGTCTCCTTATGAATATGGGGAGGGCGCCCGATACTACAAGGGCGCCCTCATCCCGCTTACCAGATCAGTTTCACCCCGAACTGAATCTGGCGTCCCGCGAACGCGGAAGTGAAGGCGAGCGGATCCGATGCCGGGAGATTCTTGTTCCCGTGCACGTCGAAGGGCCCGGTCAGCAGGAACGGATCGTTCACGGCGAACTGATCGTTCACGGAACTGAAGTTGGTGTGATTCAGCAGGTTCGTTCCCTCGACCAACCCGTCGATACGGATTCCTCGCTCACGATCGATGTAAAACGCCTTCGTGAGTCGCAGATCGAAGTCATAGAAATCCGGACCAATTCCGGTGTTGCGGCCGACATACCACGGCCGGGCGTACAAGGAGTGTCCCAGCGTCCCGTTTTCAGCGCCGGGAACTCGAATCGAAAACGGAATTCCGCTGCGCATATAAACGATTGGCGAGAGTGTGATGTCCGCAAGCGCGCGCGACAGGAAGTTTTGACCCGGTCCACTCTTGAAAGGAGTGGAATAGACCGCGTTCGCCGAGAAGTTGTGTGCGATGTTGTAGTCGGAGATTCCGCGTTCCATGTATAGGCGCGTGGGGAAGAACGAAGCGAATTGAGAGTTGAAATCGGTCACGTCATCGATGGCTTTGCTGAACGTGTAGTTGATCTGGGCTTGCAGATGATTGCTGTAGCGCTTGGTCAACGACGTCGTCAAGCCGTTATAGATCGAGTTGCCGATGGAGGAATACGTGTTGTTCTGCGTAATGGCCGGATTGATGGCCGTGTATTGCGGGCCCCACTCAGGATCGATCACGCCGGTTTCCTTGAAGTTGGTTTCCTGGTCGAGCGGAATATGGACACCGCGATACATCTGGTATCCGACTTCCAGAGACAGGCTCGAGTTCAACTGGCGGGCGATACTTAGACTCGCTTGAATCGTATAGGTATTTTTGTAATTCGGAGCAAGATCGAAAATCACGCGGCCATTGCCTCCCGGTCCCGGAGTGATTCCGAAGGCGGCGAGATCCGAAGCGGTCAACTGGCCGAAGGGAAGTTTGCCGTTCTGCAGGCCCATGCCCCACAGCTCCAGCACCGTCGGATCGGTGGGGCTGAGAACCGTGGCGTACTGATTGATGTATTTTCCGCTGTCGTTCAGAAGATTCGTCAGGTAAGGAATCATGAAGTTGACCGGCGCGACGAAAATTCCCGAGCCGGCGCGAATAATGGTTTTCTGATCGCCGAACGGATCCCAGGCAAATCCCAGTCGCGGCGAGAAATACACGTTATGGGGAACGGGCGAAGGTTCCGCATCATAATCCAGCCGCAGTCCGTAGTTGACGGTCAGCCTAGAAGTGGCCTTCCAGGAGTCCTGGACGAATGCTCCGAGATAGTTCGCCCAACCTTGCCATAAGGGATTGCCGAAACCTTGCCGGTAGTCGACGGGAAGGCCCAGTGAAAACGATTCCAGAGCGCTTAGATTGGTCGCTGCAGGGCCGGTGGCGGGATAACCATGCTGAAGATTAAACGCGACCAAGTCGCCTTGCGCAGCCGTCGGAGCCAGCGTAATCAGCGGGAGGGTTCCCTCAAAGAAATCGAACTCTCCGCCAAACCAGAGATTGTTCTGGACCGTGTAGTCCACGGGCCGGTAAGAGGCTCCGAATTTAAGGGTGTGATTCCCTTTCATCCAAGTGAGGCTATCTTCAAACTGGTAGCGTTGCTGACTCGCGTTGTAAGGATCGGTATAGCTCTGGTTGAAAACGCCGAGGTTTCCGATGGACAGTTCCGTTGACCCGGAAGCGAAGGGGACTTGATTGGCTGAGTTGCGCGGAACCACTTGCACACGAAGCTGATTGACCATTTGCGCGTTGAAAATGTGATTCCACGTGCCAAGCAGGGTGTAATCTCGGTCATAGGTGTTGGCAGCGTCGCTCGAAGCGTACAACGCCGATGCGCCGATGTTGGTGTAGTCCCAGTGTTCCAACGAGAAGCGGGCCATTAGCGTATCTTTTTCGCTGATCTGATAATCGATGCGAGTCACCCAGTCGTGGCTTCCGGTGGTGTCGGTAAAGACACCGTTGTTGGCATTTAGAAGCTTTGCGACGTTCGGATTCGCCATAGGAACTAAGGCCTGTTTGAAGAATCCGGCGAGACCTTGCAGCGTGGGATCGCCCGAGGAAGCCAGCAGGTTCACATAATTGAGCTGATCGGGGCTGCCGTTGATCCCCAAGACTTCCGGCGAGCTGAGGTAGCTGCGGAACTCGGGGGTATCGATCTTCCTGAACTCATACGAGGTGAAAAAGAACAGCTTGTTCTTGATAATCGGACCGCCCAGGGTGACGCCGGGGAAGAAGCTCTGGTCGAACGGCTTGGTCGGGGTGCTGTCGAAGAAGTTTCGCGCCTCAGTATTTTGATCGCGGAAAAACGCATAGCCGCTGCCGTGCCACTGGTTGCCGCCGCTCTTGGTGATGACGTTGACGGCCGTGCCGGAGGTAAATCCGAACTCGGCGGCGAAGGCGCTGCGGTTCACTTGGAACTCCTGAACGGATTCCACGCTGATGTTGGGAGTGCGAAGCTGTCCCGAGCCATAGTCATTCTCGCCGCCATCGAACGTCACCAGGTTGTTCCTCCCGTTGCTACCGCCTACCGAGAATCCGGAAGTAACGAATCCCGAATAGCCGGGGAATTGGGCGCGCGGCGCGTCGGAACTGGAGACCCCTGGCAGAGTGAAGACCGATTCGGTGAAGTTGCGCGTAACGTTGGGCAGATTCCCGATCTGAACACTCCCGAGCGTATTCGCCTGCTGAGTTTTTTCGGCTTCAATCAAAGGAATTGCTTCGGTGACGACGACTTCACTTTTCACGGAGCCGATTTGAAGATGAACGTCGAAGACGGCGGATTGACCGATGGTCAGCTCCACGCGTTGCGCCACGGCCTTGTCAAATCCTTCGGCGCGCACCTCGACGCGATAGAACCCCGGCGGAAGGAGCGGAACTTGATAGGAGCCATCGTCACCGGTGGTAACTGTCTGCGTGGTTCCACGATCAAGGCTGGTGACCATGATGGTCGCTCCCGGGATGACCGCCGCGTTCGGATCGTAAATGGTGCCCTTGAGGGTTGCCGTCGAAACGTCGACCTGAGCGTAGACCGAGCTGAATAGAAATGCCAAGACGATCAGGTAAATAATTTTGGAGAATTTCTGGTGCATTGGAGACCCCCGTTGCCACGAAAACAACCTGGAGACATTCGCTCGCGGCATGGCCGAATGTCCCAACGCAGGCACGTCCACGTGTGGCTGGGCGTATCTGTTCCGGCTGAAGAGCCCTATCGCCACTGCTCTCGGCGTTCTAAGCTCCGATTTTCTTCCCGTTTTCCCGGTGGGAGTAGCAACTTAGCATCCACTCAAGCTTGTCTGAATAGCGCCGGGTTTAGAGAAGTGTTTCTGGCTGAGTGCTGAAAATCACCCAACAATCGGGTCTGATTGAGTGAATTACCCCACTTGTTCTCTTAGTAAATCATCCGAGAAGCCATGGCCAGGATATTAACGAATGGAAGTCAGCTTGCGAGATTGGATTATTGCGACGCAGCAAAACCCATCAGGAGGAGCCGCCATGACGCCGGCCATCGGCATGCGCACCCATCCGGGCAACCTTGCTCTACTTGAACTGGATCATCTGGATCGGTTTGGGGTTTATACCAGACTGCATTTCGAGGGGCGAAGCTATACCAACGTGGATGAATTCCGCTTCGCAGGTGCTCTGGCACGTTTGCTGCGGGATTTCGGAATCGGCCCGGGGGACCGCGTACTGGCGATGATGCCGAATTCACCGGAACTGATGGGGGCGTTTCCCGCCATATGGACCGTGGGAGCCTCCATCGTTCCGGTGATTCCGCAATGGACGGCGGCGGAGGTGGCGAACATCCTGGTGGACTCCGAGTCTTCGGTGGTCCTGACTGCGCCGTCGCATGCACAGCGGTTGGAAGAAGCGATGAACCTTACGGGTGTCAACAAGCGGCTTCTCGTGTTCGGCGAATCGGATATCGCGAGTGCGATCAATATCGCTCCGCTGATTCCGCAATTGCCTCCGATGGAGACTCCAATCGACCGATCACCATCGCATCTGGCGATCTTGCTGTATACGTCCGGTACCACAGGAAAGCCCAAAGGAGTGGTGCTGACGCATGGGAACATGAGAGCCGCGCTCGAAGGTGCGTTCCGGCAGAATCCGGATCTGGAGCCGGGGCCGATGTTGCACAGCCTGCCCCTGACCCATGTTTACGGCGTTCTGATTCAACATCTGGCGAACCTGTGGGGTTGGAACACGGTCCTGTTGCGGCAATTCGACGCGGGGCGGGCGCTGGAAGCGATCGAACAGTATCGGGTGCGCTACCTGCCGCTGGTGCCCACCATGGGAGTCTACCTGTTGCGGCATCCTGATCGCGGGCGATTCGATACTTCGACCCTGTTCCGAATCACCAGCGGCGGCGCGGCGCTTCCCGAACCGCTACGACGGGATCTGGAGGTCGCGTTTCATTGTCGCGTGGATCAAGGTTATGGGCTTTCAGAATCGGCAGCCGTGGCTACGGGGTATGAAGTCGGCCAGCCGTATCGCTCCGGATCAGCCGGGCAGGCGGTTCCAGGCGTGGAGTTACGCATCATGGGCGAAAACGCTCGGCCTCTGCCGCCCGGACAGATCGGCGAGATTTGTATCAGTGGACCGAATGTCACGCTCGGGTATTGGAGGAATAGCGAGGCAACCGGAGAAGCGCTGAGCCGCGGATGGCTGCGCACTGGGGACGTTGGCTATCTGGATGACGAAGGGTACCTGTTTATTACCGATCGTAAGAAAGACCTGATCATCAAAGGAGGCGAGAACATTTCGCCACGGGAGATCGAGGAGGCTCTGTACTTGCATTCGGCCGTGGCGGAAGCGGCGGTGGTGGGAGTACCCGACCCGGTGTTCGGCGAGCAGATTTGCGCTGTGGTGCAGCGAGCGCGCGACGCCGAGGTCACCGAGGATGAGATCCGGCAGCATGTGGCGAAGTATGTGACCCGTTTTAAGGTCCCGGCGCGAGTCATGTTTCTGACGGCGTTGCCGAAAAACAACAGCGGGAAAATCCTGAAGCGAGAGATTCGCGCGAGGCTGGCGGCTGGGTCTGTCTAAATCAGCCTTTTTTCTTGGCACGCTTGCGAGGCTTGGTTTGGCGGCTGAGCTTGGCTTCGAGTTCGGCGATACGCCGCTGGAGCTGGTCGATTTGGGGATCGGGAGCAGGTGCGCCGGCGAAGAAATGGCGCATGGCTTCGAGAGGGGCCGTGGCGGCGGATCGAACGGTGCTCAACTGGCTGTGCACCGCGTCCTGCACCTTTTGGTATGTGTCGAATGCGGTCTTGAGGTACCACATCATGAAGTCCTGACGGGCCTGATCGGAGGCGACGATCAGTTGGCGCAGCAGTTCGAGGGGAAGGCCGGAGGGCTGGTCTTTGGCATCCTCGACGATGATCTGGGTGAGGGTGACGCGAGTAAGATCCTCGCCGCTTTTAGCGTCGATCACTTGAACGTCGGCGCCTTGGCGGACGAGGCCAGCGATATCGTCGAGGTTGACGTAACGGCTGGCAAAGGTGTCGTAAAGGCGGCGGTTTCCGTATTTCCGGATGACGACTGGGGACGGCGGCACGGATTGGTCCTGGTGTTGCAAGCTACGAAATATATCTTGACACAGCCGGGAGCAGGGGCTATATATTAATCGAATGCTGCATTGCAGCAAGAAATGAGGAAGGATATGAAGGACGAAGCAAAGACCGGGCATGCCCGGGCGGTTTCTCCCATTTCCCTGTTCACGGAGTGGATCCAGCAGGGAACCGAGAGTTTTTTCGCCAGCCAGCGGATCCTGCTGGATCTGGTGATGCGGCAAAACGCCATGGCGATGAATGCGATCCGGGAGCGGCTGGCAACCGCGCGCCCCGCCTCGGCGCTCAGTGAAGCGGCCGGCGAAGGCATGGGGCACTTCATCGCAGCGCAAAAAATCCTGCTGGATTTGGCGCAGCGGGAGAATGAAATAGTGCTCCTGGGCGTGAAGGAGCGGGTGGGCGCATCGGGTACCGCGGTCGCCATGACAGACCTGCTGCGCCGCAGCGTAGATACGTTTATCGACCTGCAGCGCCATTTCCTGGACGTCGCGGCCAAGCAAAGCGACGCGTGGGTGCATGCCGCTAAGACCGGGAAGGCATTCAGCGGAGAGGGTTTGGCGGACTTGGCGAAGGAAGGAATGGAACGGTTCGTCGAGACGCAGAAGAAGTTCCTGGATGTAGTCGCCGAAGAGACGGCCAAGGCCGCGAAGGGCCGTGCACCTGGCGCGGGCGAGAAGACGGAGCTTTCCGAACTCGCGCGCCAGAGCGTGGATGCGTTTATTGACGCACAGAAGAAGCTGCTCGATACAGCGGGCGAACAGGCTCGCGCCAGTTTGAAGGCTGCGGGAAAGATGAGTTTCTCTCCGATTCCGGGCGCAACGATTTCCGATCTGACCCGCCAGGGAGTGGAGAGCTTCGTCGCGGCCCAGAAGTCGCTGCTCGATGTGATGACCAAGCCGCGTCCAGCCGCGCCGCATGCGCCGCCGCCTCCTAAGGCTCGTGCGACGGGGAAGAGGACGCGGGTCCACTAAGGTCGCGCATCGACTGGGGCAGGTAATCATGCCTGCCCCAGCGGCGGCACGCCGCGTGCACTAATCATCGAGATCAAAGCGAGGTGCGTGCCATGGCGCATGTGCGGGCAAGCGACCGGTTGAGGGCGGAAGACGCCGCGTTTCTATATCTCGAAAACGAGGAGACGCCGCTGCACATCGGCAGCGTGTCGATTTTCGAAGGCGAGATTCCGTTCGAAGCGCTGAAGGAATACGTCGAATCCAGACTGCCTTTAATTCCACGCTACCGGCAAAGGCTGGTGATGCCTCCATTAAATATCGGGCATCCGACGTGGGAGGCGGACCCGGGTTTCGACATCCGAAATCACGTCCACTACGTGACGCTCAAGCGGGGGACTGAAAGTGATCTGCGCACGTTGGCAGGAAGAATCTTCAGCCGGATCATGGATCGGACCAAACCGGTTTGGGATCTGACGCTAGTGGGCGGTCTGCGGGGCGGGCGCTGCGGACTGATTTCGCGGGTGCATCACTGCCTGGTGGATGGAGTCTCGGGCGTGGGGCTCATGAACGTCATGCTGAATGCGGATGGTCAAATGCCTCCGGCTCAGAAAAAGGGAAGGTATCATGCGCCTCCGCTACCAGGGGCGGAAGAGTCCATGCTGGACGCGCTGGCGAGTTCCTGGTCGGAGCTGTTAGACCGGATTCTGGCGACACAGTCGGCGGCGCTGAACATCGCGCAGGCGCTGACCAGCGACCAGGCGTTGCGCGGCTTGGATCAATTGACCCGGCTGGTGCCGGAGCTTCTGACGCCGGTGGAGCGGCTGCCTTTCAATCAGCCGCTGGCCGGTCCGCGAAAGGTCGCGTGGAGCGAGTTTTCGATTCCGGAAGTGAAGGCGATCCGCGAGGCTTGCGGCGGCACGCTGAACGACGTCGCATTAACCGTGGTAACCCACGCCATCCGTAACTATGCGTTGTTACACGGGGTTTCGTTGAAGCACCGCTTGCTGCGGCTGATGGTTCCTGTGAATTTGCGGAGCCCGGATGGCGGGACTGGCTTGGGCAATCGAGTGTCGATGCTGCCGGTGAGCATTCCCTTGGATATTTCGAACCCAGCGAAGCTGCTGAAGGCTGTAAGGGAACGAACTGAAATCTTAAAGAACGCCCGCATGGCGGACCTGATCAGCCTGATGGCGACCTGGATGGGAACGGCGCCGGCGCCGATCCAGGCGCTGCTGGGACCCGTGGCGGCACTGCTTCCGCTGCCGCCGTTCAACCTGGTATGCACCAATGTGGCCGGCCCCCAGTTTCCACTCTATGCGCTCGGTCACGAGATGCTGACATATTATCCATACGTGCCGATTGGAAGCGAAATGGGCGTCGGGTGCGCGATCCAGAGCTACAACCACAAACTGTATTTCGGACTGACAGGCGATGTCGCGGCTGCGCCCGATCTCGACCGGTTGAAGAGATTTCTGGATCAGGCCTTCACGGCTTTGCGAGCGGCGGCGGGCTTGGTTCCCAAACGCAAGCAGAAGCCGCGGCCCGCACCCGCGGAGGAAACTACAATCCCGATGCCGCCGGCCACTTTACAAACGGCCGCCGCCGGTGTACAAGAGAAGGTCGGCTGACAATGTCGTCGCGGGAAGGTGCATGGCCGTAAACAGGATTCGAGAAGACGAGGCTGCCGCAGCGGTTCCCATGTGGCAGGAGGCCTTATTCGGAGTCGAGATGCTTCTGCTGCGCGCATCGCCCGGCTACTACGGGCTCGGGGTGCCGCGTGGCGACGATTCGGGCGTGGTGGTGATTCCGGGGTTCCTGGGAACCGACATGTACCTGATGGAGATGTTCGCGTGGCTGCGCCGGATCGGGTATCGAGCGTATTTTTCAGGCATCGGCTTGAATGCGGAATGTCCCAATCTGCTGATCAAGCGGCGGCTGAATGAGACCCTTGACCGCGCGCGCGCCGAGACCGGGCGTAAGATTCACCTGATTGGCCATAGTTTGGGCGGCATCATCGCGCGATCCGCGGCGGGGCAGCGGCCTGACGATGTCGCATCGGTGATCACGCTGGGTTCGCCGTTCCGCGGAACGGTGGTTCATTCGCGCGTGCTTCGGACCGCAAACATGGTCCGTATTCACATCCTGGACAAACACGGGCCGGGGGTTCTGCCAGACTGCTACACGGGTCGCTGCACCTGCAATTTTCTCGACTCCTTGCGGCGGGACTTGCCGGGGACCGTGGCCGAGACGGCGATCTATACCAAATCGGATGGCGTGGTGGACTGGCAATACTGCATTACCGGAGATCCGAATATCGATGTGGAGGTTCCTGGTACGCACATCGGTCTGGCATTTAATCCAGCTGTCTACGATGTGGTCGCCCGGCGATTGGCGAACGCTGGGTAATTGGGCGCCGTATTCCCCTTACTAAACGAGTCAGCATCGGCGCACCGCAATCGCTGCCAGGGGCAAAGAGACAGTTCGAACCAGTACAAGTGGCCCCAGTCTGGACACGTTTCGAACTCTTGCCATCCAATTGGCCGTGTGATCGAACCCATGGACGGATTTAGTTTTCATCATCCTTGACGCAGAAGGCCGAGCGGTGCCCATGGCGGGCACCCAGTCTGGACACGTCTCGAACTCGCAAAGGAAACGGATAAGTTCCGGTGGGCCGTGATCCGCCCGTAGCAGCAGTTTCGGAGCAGCCACTTCGGTGGGATGGCGACGAACTTCAAGGTGACCTCGGTCTTTACCGGTAGAAATGATTGATTCGACCTTCTAGCTTTCCAACCAACGGTCCTGCAAACCGCGCACACCAATGGTCTCTTAGCTCAGGTTCACTTCACCGCGATTGCGGCGCCGACCTGCGGTTGGTTCTGGGTCAAGGTGTTTGCGTCTTCAAACTGGATCCATGGCAGGAAAGAGTACGTTCCCGGAGCGATGTTGTCCGGTACTTGAAAATTGATCTGCACAATTCCGCAGGGCAGGGCTGGCGCGCTGCCTGCGTACGGCACCGGTGTTTGTAAACCTGGCCCCCCGTCCGGACCGACGTTAAGGATAAGCGCGCTGATGCCGGGGTTCAGCGGCTCGGCGGCGGGAATGTTGAGTCCACCGGTCAGGCATGGGGGATTGGTCTGCCCATAGCCCGTTCCCCACACTGACACGACAGAGCCCCGTGCCGCGGGATTCGTTGGCCCGTTGAGCGTCCCGTCTTGGTTGATTGCCGCCGCATGTGCCGACTGCCCGATCTGCAGCCGGAAGATCCCAGGGTTACCGAAACTCACCGGCGCGGCCGCTGGTCCGGACTGCTGATTGTTGTACGTCACGGTGACCTGCGTTGTCCCGTTCACGGCCAACCCCGCAGGCGCGATGGCATTGATCTGCTGCGACTGCGCGTAAAGTATGGGCGCCGGCACACCGTCGAAGAGCACCTGAACCCCGCCCAGTTGCGTGGGAACATTGCCTTGTGGATCGGGCTGGTAAATCGCGCCGGTGTCAGGCCCGATTCCAAAACCGCTGAGCGTAACCAGCTCCCCAGGCGCGATCCCACCGCTACCGGATAGCGTCGCGGAGTTGAGCACGTCGTTCGAAAGGCAGGCCGGCGCAGTCCAACCTCCGCTGCCAAACTGGACCTTGGAGACGACGCCAATAGGGGTCCCGCGCCAGCCGATCAGCACTGTACCGTCGGCAAGCGGCAATATCCCCCCAACGAAGGTGATGTCGCCTCCGTTGCTGTTCCCAAGATAGGTTGCATCGAGGAGCGCACCTTTCGAGTTCAAGTGAGCCAGGAAGCCGTTGGTGCGGTTCGTCGAGCCTTGGAAGCAAACGACCGGAGCCGACGGTGTCACCGGAAATCCCGGGCCGGTCAGCCCGCCGATGTAGATATCGCCAGTCGAGGCTACCCCAAGTGCGGTGACGCCGATGTCGTAGATCGCACCACTTGGCTGGTATTCGGAACTCATCACGTAACTCGCCCACCTCAACGAACTGCCGTCCGGAGCGAACTGCGCCACGAACCCAGCCGGTGAGGAGTTGTTCCATGGAGGCACGATCGCGGACGGTTGCATGGTTCCCGGCGTCGTGGGGAGATCGCGTGAGCTGGTGATTCCCGCCAGATCGATATTGCCCGCGCTATCCAGAGCGATCGACGACGGATTGTCTGACCCGCTTCCGCCGAAGTAGGTGCTGCTCAGGACGCTGCCGGAAGGACTCAGCTTGACCAGGAAACTATTCTGGCTTCCGTTGAGGTGCTGCTGAAATGCGCCTGCTGTCACCGGAAAATCGGGCGAAGTGGTTTGCCCCGCTACGAAAGCGTTGCCCTCCGAATCGACGGCTATGGCTGTTACCGCGTCCGCACGGCTGCCGGCGAGAGCGACGTTATACAAGATGGTAGAGCCGTCCGCGCTCAACTTCACGATGGAAGCATGCCCCGAAGACGTCTTACCGGCGATGTAAGCGTTGCCCACTGCATCCACGGCGATGGACGAAGAAGCGCCCACCGACTCCGGCAGGTAAGTGGAGTAAACAAACTTGCTGCCATCCGCCGAGACCATGGCGGCGAAGACCGTGGCGCTTGTGCTGGATTCGATCGCCGCGCCGGGCGTGGTGGGAAACTGGCCGCCCGTGGAACCAGTGAACGCGACGCTTCCATTGGTAGCAACGGCGAGTGCGGTTGCGGCGTCGGCGGTCGGGCCGCCGAGCAACGTATCCCAAACCTCATTGCCGGAAGCGTCGACTTTCATCACCGACGCATCGGAACACGGCCCCGGAATGAGGCCGCCATGAAAAGCGGGTATGGGACAGGTACCGCCTCCGTACTGGGTTTGCGCCGCGCCCGCGGTTGGCTGTCCACCAAAATGGTAAGCGTTTCCAGAAGCATCAAAGATCGGGTGATCGCCGCCGGGCGGCGGGATCGTGCTTATGCTTGCTGGAACCGATTGCGCAACTGCGCTCGCTGCAAACACGAGAATCAGGGCGATGAGTCGTATCGCGCCACGGCCGAGACATTCCGACCCCTCCAGCCGCGCATCGTTACATGACTTCAAAGGGTCGTCCACTGTTCCTCCACGATAATAGAAGCGCTTGCATGCATGTGGCCGCTCAACGGCCTATGTTTCTCCGCCACTCTGAGCTTTTGATATCTAGCTGGTGCACGGAAGCGCGACTCGGCCAACTTGGCGGTGCCTCGCCCGGACTCTGGTCGTACGGTCGGTCACTCGCAAGTTGCCCCGTAACCAAACCAATTGAGACAGTTGTCGCTGAACAATCCATGCTGGGCTCGCGCGCTGCTTTTCCGGAATCCAGAGGGCCATCGTCTTCTGCAATCACCGGATCCCAGCGCACTGCCGAAACGGTGCTGATGGGTTTCACAGTAACGCTCCACAGCCAGCCAAGGCGGTAATCCTGTACCGCTTCACGACAACCGGTCCCAAATTCGAAACGACCGGATTCGCAAGCGATTGGATCCAAACGCAAAAACCTGGCACATGATTTGCTGTCACATCCTCGATGCACCTGCCCTACGCTATGCGGATGATGCGGAAGAATCCGGGATTTACCGCGGTTGCCGCGCTGACGCTCGCTTTGGGCATCGGCGCGAATACGGCGATATTTTCTATCGTTTACGCGGCGCTGCTGCGGCCATTGCCTTATCAGCGCCCGGATAACCTATTCACTCTGGGCGAATCGCGATCGCAGTCGACGCCATACTCCAACACCTCGTATCCTGATTTCCTCGATTGGACCAAATCGGTAAAGAGCTTCATATCGCTGGCGGCATATTCGGGTGACGCGTATGTGATGAATATCGGAGGCGAGCCGAAGATGACACTTGCGGGGCAGGCCACGCCGAATTTCTTCGGTACGCTCGGCGTGAAGCCGGCGTTGGGGCGCGATTTCCGCGGCGATGAACAGCAATCCGACGGGCCGCATGTCGTCATGTTGACGGACGCGTTCTGGCGCAGCGAATTCGGCGCCGATCCCAACGTAGTCGGGCGAACAATCCGTCTGGACAGCAACGCGGTCACGATCGTCGGAGTGCTACCCGCGAATTTCGAGTTCGCGCCGCGAAACTCGCCGATCTGGGTGCCGATGCATCCGGCTGACGATCTGTTAACGCGGCGCAGCCTGCGCTGGACCAACGTGATCGGCCGCCTGGCGCCCGGTGTCTCGCCCGAACAGGCGCGAGCGGAGATGAGCGGAATCACGGCGCGACTGGCGCAGGAGTATCCAAAAGAGGATGGTGCGTTACTATTCCGGATGGGGAGCCTGCGGGACGGGATCGTTGGTCAGATCCGGCCGCTGTTGCTGGTACTGCTCGGCTCGGTTGGATTTGTGCTCCTGATTACGTGCGCCAATGTCGCTAACCTGCTGATGACGCGCTCGGTGGCACGCCGGAAAGAGTTCGCGGTACGGTCCGCGTTAGGTGCAACGCGCGGCGATCTGCTGAGCCAGACGCTAGCGGAAAGCCTGCTGCTTTCCTCGATCGGAGGCGCGGCGGGATTAATCGCGGCGCGCTGGGGAGTCGACTTGCTTATCGCCGCCATTCCGGAATCGCAGTTTCAGGCCATGCCGTTCCTTCGCCACGCAGGGATCAATTCAATGGTGCTGGCCTTTCTCCTCAGTGTTGCCGTGCTCACCGCGATTTTGTTCGGCATCGCGCCAGGACTGGCCGCCTCGAAGTGGACTCTGAACGATTCGCTCAAAGACGAAGCTCGCGGAACAAGCGGGAGACAGACACGACTGCGCAGCGCTCTGGTAATGATTGAAATCGCGATAACGCTGGTGCTGCTCGCCGGGGCCGGGTTGATGGTCCGCAGTCTTCGCGCGCTGCTCCATCAGGATTCCGGATTCGCGCTCTCGCATGTGCTGACGTTTGCCGTCTCGCTCCCGGATTCCTCCTATCCAAGCGACAGAACGTATCCGTTCGACAGCCCGTCGGCGGTTCGTTTCGAGCACCGTTTCTCGGCGAGTTTGCGCGCACTGCCGGGAGTGGAAGATGCCGGCATGACGACGGCCGTGCCAGCCAGCGGCGGCGGCGGGACGATTCGTTTCATCGAAGAAGGACGTCCGGTCGAAACCGGGCATGAGGACGAATGCGACATTCTGTCCGTAACCCCCGGTTACTTTTCGACGCTCAAGATTCCGTTGACCGCAGGCCGCCTGATGAACGATCACGACGACGCGGGCGCGCCACGGGTGGCGGTGGTAAATCGCGCTTTCGTCCGCAGCTATTTTCCGAATGAAGATCCGATCGGCAAGCGCATCCGCTTCACCTATAATCCACGCGAGCCGTTCCGCCAGATTGTCGGCGTGGTCGCCGACACGGCTGAAGACGATCTGGCCGCGCCGCCTCCGCCCGTGATCTATACGCCCAACGATCAGAGTTCGTCCACTTTTCTGACCTACCTGGTACGCACCGCAGGCGATCCGGTCGCGGCGGTTAGCTCGGTGCGCGCGGCGTTGAAGGCGATGGACCCGCACCTCCCGATGATTCGTCCTCAGGCGCTGGAGGACATCGCAGCGCAATCGCCGGCCGTGTTCCTGCGCCGCTATCCGTCGTACTTGATCGGCAGCTTCGCCGCGCTGGCACTTGTGCTGGCCATGGTGGGATTGTACGGAATGATCTCTTACACCATCGCGCAACGGACCCGGGAGATCGGGATTCGTGTCACGCTGGGCGCGCAGCGCGGCGACATTCTCAGGCTGGTGCTGCGTCAGGGACTCGTGACGGTGCTGGCCGGAACCGCCCTCGGCGTGGCCGCCGGCCTTGGACTCGCGCGGCTGTTGTCGAGCCTGTTGTTCGGAGTCAAGCCGGGCGATATAGCGACATTCGCTGCAGTAGCAGCCCTCCTGATCGGAGTAGCTCTGATTGCGTCCTGGATTCCCGCGCGACGGGCGGTGAACGTCGACCCGATGCTCGCACTCCGTCAGGATTAAATTCTTGCGTCCGGGAGCAGTAAGGAACCTCGTTTTCAATCGCATGCGCACTAACGATACATGGATGATTCGTAAGCGACATTCGACGTTGACTTTCGGTGGCTGTCGCGCATTGTTAATGCAGAGCTTCGGGTACGTTTGGGGAATTTACTTCAAATGAAGTCCCGGCTCAGCCGAACGGCTGTTCGATCGCGGGGCTCGGCTTACTAAACATGCGTGCCCCGTCCTCCGTAATGTGCATGCAGTCTTCCAGGCGAACCCCGAACTCGCCGTAAATGGCGATCATGGGCTCATCGCTAAAGCACATCCCGGGTTGAAGACGTGTCTTGTTTCCCCGTACCAAATAGGTCCACTCGTGAATATCCAATCCGATTCCGTGGCCGGTGCGATGCGGAAGACCCGGCACCTTATAATCCGGACCGAAGCCGAAATCCGTGATTACCTTTCGAGCCGCAGCGTCAACAGACTCGCACGTGGCTCCCGGCTTGGCGGCCGCAAACGCCGCCGCTTGCGCTTGGTGCTCCAAGTTCCAGATTTGACGCTGCCGGTCCGTGGGCTTGCCGAAGACTACGGTTCTAGTGACGTCGGACTGATAGCCTTCGACACCGCACCCGTCATCAATTTGCACCACATCGCCTGGCTGAAGACGCTGCGGCTGGATGCTTCCGTGCGGAAAGGCAGTGTATTTTCCGAAGCTGACTGAAACGTCGCCGCGCACGCCCAATGCGGTATACGCCGCGAGGATGTTATTTCGCAAGTCCGTTTGAGTCATGCCCTCGTGCAGCGTCGCCAAGCCCGCACGATAAGCCTCGATCGTAATGTCGGTGGCACGCTGCATGAGGGCGATCTCAGCCGGAGACTTGATCATGCGGCATCCCGCAGTCACTGCGTCGGCGCTGACGAAATCGGCTCCCGGGAGTTCCTTGCGCACTCCGTCAAAAACGAAGAAGCGAACTCGTTCCTCCATTCCAATCCTTCCGGACGCGATCTTGCGATCCCGCATAATCTCCGCGATCCGGCGATACGGGCTTTCATCCTCTTCCCAGGTACGAATGTCGCTGCCGAAACGGATCACCTCGCGGGCGCGCGCCTCCTCAAACCCCGGAACCACCCAAGCCGGCTCACCGTCGGCGGGAAAGACCATTGCGAAAGTTCGCTCACTGAGACCCCAGCGCGTACCTGTGAAATAGAAAAGGCTGGAGCCGCCTTCAAGGACGATTGCGCCAATCTTCGATTCGCGCATCAGCCGGCGTGCTTTTTCCATGCGCGCCCGTCTTTCCCCGTCGGTGATCGGCTGGATTCCCGAAGTCATCGGTCTAAGATTCCGAATCGACTCGGGCGTTTGGGCCAGCGCCAGCGGGGCGGCTGCCGCGAGCTTGAGGAAATTTCGTCTATTCTGCCGCATGGCCTCCCCGTTCCTCTGGACGTTGCCGACGAACAAACGAACATGCTATCACGATGCAGCTCGGTGTCCGCGGCTTCCGCAGCCGGACTTGCGAATCGCCGACATTCTACCGCCCATCGAACCGCCACAGCCGGGATGCGAATGTCGTGAAGCGACTTAGGAGAAAACTCCGAGTGGCGCATCATTCGAAACCGTGGAGCTCTTCGAGACATTGGCGCTGGCGAAAAGCGACCCGACCACTAGACCGCCCGTCTTGGAGCGAACGCGCATCGTGGGCTCAGAAAAAGCGCCTGCAATTGCACTCTGCCCGGCCCTCAAAATGCTCTTATGTTTGTAATGCGGGAAAGGTTCTACGGGCTTCTCAGAGAATACTTCGTGACTCTTCGCGAACGTGATCTCTGTGAACAGCAGTTCCGAGCCGCACCGGAAGGAATTGAGCGGGATCAGATTGGCCACAGACTGGAGCTGACTCGAAGACGCTGTGTCGAGCTCCGCCGTGAGATCCGGGGCTATCCCGACATCAACGCGCTGCGCAAAACCGGTGCGTCAAAATAACCAGCCCAGCGCTACCAGGCGCAGGCAAGCTAATCGGAAGTCATTCCCGCTGCGCCTGCCCGCCGCCGTTTCTTCCCCCTGACGCCGGCCGGTTTTGAAAAAAGCCATACCCGTCCCTCTAGGGTATGCTGCGAGGATGCGGTTCTTCTTCGGTTCCGTTCTCTCGATAGCGATCCTGGCGTCGCCGCTTTTGGCGCAAGCTTCGATCCCTAAAACGATCGCCGATAGTGTCGGTGAGATGCTGCGATTCACCGAGGGGCAATTTCTTTCGATCGCTGAAGCGATGCCGGAGGAGAAGTATTCCTTCATACCAACAGCCGGAAACTTCGCCGATGCCCGCAGTTTCGCCGAGCAGGTGAAGCACGTGGCGTGCTCTCAGTTCGCTTTCTTCAGCCAGATCGAAGGCAAGACGCCCCCGGAGTCATGCGAACGTGGAGGCCCATCCGCGGCCAAGAGCAAAGCCGAGCTGATCCAATATTTGCGGGACTCATTCGAGTACGGCAATCGTGTTCTGTCGACCGTGAATGCAAGAAACGCGTTGGCACGCGTAGAGGGGCGCTACGGAGGTCCCAGCACCCGTCTGGGAATGGCGGTTACGTCAGTGTGGCACATCACCGATCATTACGGCCAGATTGTGGAGTATCTGCGAATGAATGGGATCGTGCCTCCGGCGACCCAGAAGTACGGGCTGAGAATCCGTTAGAAGGATGCCTACAATTCGTTCTCGCCCGATTAAGTAGCGAAGGCTCGCGTCGGTTCCGACGACTGCCGTTTTGTGGTGTGGTCACAAACGAAAGGAGCTTCGCCGTGACCCCACTTCGACAGCGGATGCTGGAGGAGCCCCGGATTTACCTGCATTGCGTCCAAGCATTCGCGCAGACTTCGGTAGATCGCCATGAATTTTGATTATTTTCAGGATTGTGAGAGGCTGACCCAACGCTAGCCGTGGGAGGGCGGACAGTTGGCGGATAGGCATTGTGAGCATTCTGAGGAATGTGAGAACCTTGCGAGTCCCGCTTTCCCTCAAATGTGGTTCGAGCGCCCCCAGTCGGACTCCACATTCACAGTTGTTCTTGTTAGAAATGCCGCAAAACGCTTTGGTGGACCTGGTCGGGTTCGAACCGACGACCTCTTCCATGCCATGGAAGCGCGCTCCCAACTGCGCCACAGGC
>Ga0209415_10007073_pt1 | contig 19687 bp, 15 predicted proteins | sample PeaSoiSIISIP2007_FD_187696 | JGI IMG/M metagenome (GOLD analysis project Ga0209415, IMG submission 187696) | Peat soil microbial communities from Weissenstadt, Germany - SII-SIP-2007 (SPAdes) (version 2) | ecosystem: Environmental > Terrestrial > Soil > Wetlands > Peat | place: Germany... | reverse complement strand
GCGCGGCCAAGATGGTCATCCTCGACGTGGACCACCCCGACATCGAGGAGTTCATCTGGTGCAAGGCCCACGAGGAGGACAAGGCGCGCGTGCTGCGCGACGCGGGCTTCGACATGGACCTGGACGGCCGGGACATCAACTCGATTCAGTACCAGAACGCCAACAACTCGGTGCGCGTCACCGACGAGTTCATGGAGGCGGTGCTCGCTGACGGCGACTGGCACCTCACCGCGCGCCACGGCCACGCCACGATCCGCACCGTCAAGGCGCGCGAGCTCTGGCGCCAGATCGCCCGGGCCGCGTGGGAGTGCGCGGACCCTGGACTGCAGTTCGACTCGACCATCAACAAGTGGCACACCTCGCCCAACACCGAGCGGATCAACGGCTCGAACCCCTGCTCGGAGTACATGCACATCGACAACTCGGCCTGCAACCTCGCCAGCATCAACCTGATGAAGTTCCTCACCGACGACGGTACCTTCGACGTCGAAGCCTTCAAGTGCGCCGTGGAGGTCGTCTTCAGCGCCCAGGAGATCCTCGTCGGCGCGGCCGACTACCCAACCGAGAAGATTGCGGAGAATTCGCGCAAGTTCCGCCAGCTCGGCCTGGGCTACGCCAACCTGGGGGCGCTCTTGATGGCCTCGGGACTGGCCTACGACTCCGAAGCGGGACGGGCCTGGGCGGCCTCGATTACGGCCCTCATGACGGGGTACGCCTACGTCGTGAGCGCGCGCACCGCGGCGCGCATGGGCCCCCACGAGGGGTACGCGGAGAACGCCGAGGCGATGGTGAACGTCCTTCGCATGCACCGCGACGCGACATACCGGATCGACGATCCGCTCGCGCCAAGCGACGTGCTCGACGCCGCGCGGCGCGCCTGGGAGGAGGCCGTGGACTTGGCGATTCGCCACGGCGTGCGCAACGCCCAGGCGTCGGTGCTCGCGCCGACCGGCACGATCGGGCTGTTGATGGACTGCGACACGACGGGCATCGAGCCCGACCTCGGGCTCGTAAAGTTTAAGAAACTCGTCGGCGGCGGCAACATGTCGATCGTCAACCAGACCGTCCCGCGCGCGCTGGGCGTGCTCGGCTACTCCGAGGACGAGATCACCGCGATCATCGCCTACATCGACGAGAACAAGACCATCGTGGGCGCCCCGGCCCTACGGGCCGCGCACTTGCCGGTCTTCGCGTGCTCGATGGGGGACAACTCCATTCACTACTCGGGCCACGTGCGGATGATGGGCGCGGTGCAGCCCTTCATCTCGGGCGCGATCTCCAAGACCGTCAACATGCCAGAGGACGTTACGGTCGAGGAGGTCGAGAGCCTTCACCTCGACGCCTGGCGCCTCGGACTGAAGGCGGTGGCGATCTATCGGGACAACTGCAAGGTCGGCCAACCGCTGTCGATGGCGAAGAAGGGCGCCGTGGGCCAGAGCCTCGGCGACGTCGACGTTGACGCCGCCGAAGTGATCGAGCTTTATGGGCGCATCGCCAAGCTCGAGACGGCTCTCGAGCACGCCCGCGACGAGGGCGCCCACGTCGTGGTGGGCGCCATTCGCGAGCGACTGCCGCGCCGTCGCGTGTCCTCGACTTTCGCCTTCCGCGTCGCGGACTGCGAGGGCTACGTCACGGTCGGCGAGTACGAGGACGGCCGACCCGGCGAGGTCTTCATCAAAGTCGCGAAGCAGGGCTCAACGCTGGCCGGCATCATGGACGCCTTCTCCATCTCCATCAGCCTCGGCTTGCAGCACGGGGTGCCCCTGGCGACGTACGTGAAGAAGTACGCCAACATGAAGTTCGAGCCGTCAGGCATGACCGACGACGCCGAGCTGCGCATCGCGACCTCGCTGGTGGACTACATCTTCCGTCGCCTCGCGCTCGACTACCTCAGCCGCGAGGAGCGCGAAGAGATCGGCGTGCTCTCATCGAGCGAACGGCTCCAGCCGACGCTGCCCGAGGTGGCCGAGCAGGCGACGCCCACGCACAACCTGCCCATCCAGCCGACCCTGGTCGAGGTCGATCAGCGACCGCACCTGCTCAGCCGCGCCGAGCAGCGCGACGCGCCGATGTGCTACCAGTGCGGCAACCACATGCAGCGGGCGGGCTCGTGCTACGTGTGCTCGAGCTGCGGCGCGACGAGCGGCTGCAGCTAGGCGTTACTCGATCGGTTGGCGCGAGATGGCCCGAGGCTCGCGTCCGGCGAAGAGCCAGCCAGCGGCGGCGGCAATGGCCGGCATGGCGAGCAGAATGAGCGCGAGGTTGAGAATGGGCACGCTCGTGAGCGACGACAAGCCGTCCAGGTTGTCGTTTCGGCTGAAGGCTATGAGCGCGAGGTAGCCCCCCACGGTGCCCACGACGGCCCCGAGCAGACCGAGCGCTCCCGCCGTCGTGGCGCTGATGGTGCGCCGCGCGAAGCTGCTGGCCCCCGTCGCCGTCAAGATCCTCAGGTCGCTGGACTGCTCGGAGCGCACGAGGCCGATCGACATTGCCAGAATGCCCAGCGCGAGCACCATGCCGACGACCGTGGCCCAGTCGATGATCGTGGCCGAAGTCGGAATGCTCGACTTGGTCTCAATGCTCATGCCCGCCGCAGCGGCCGTGGCGCGAGTGTCGGCGATCTGGGCAGCCGAGAGCGGTTGAGCGGTCTGGAGGAGCCAACCTGAGACGAAGGCGTTGAGGTGGAGCTGGTGCAGCGCGTGCTCGGTGATCACCGTATTGGGAGCGGAGGTGCCCGCCGGCAGCGCCGGAACCTGCTCGATAACGGGATTGGCCAGGCAGTCGGTCTTCGGGCAGGGGAAGCCGTTGGGCCCCCTCCGGCCCCCGTTGGAGAAGTAGTTCCCATAGACGAGCTGCATCTTGGAGATGCTGGCAAAGCCGGGCCGCATCGAAAGGACGTCCGCGTCAGGGTTCAACTGGCTCGCCTTGATGCCAAAGGCCTTCAGCAGTGGGGGCGTCGCGACGTAGAGCGGTCCGGAGTAGCTGCGTCCGTTGGCGGCGTGCTGGATGGTGGCGCTCGTCGAGTCGAGCTCGACGATCCTTTGGGCGTCGAGGGCCTGCGCGATGCCCATGGCGCTCGCGGTCTCGGCGGCGAGGCTCGACGTGGTGACCGCGTTGCCGGCGCCGGCGTTGCCCGGCCCCCCAGGGCCGTAGGGGCCGTTCGCCGTGTAGACGAGGAGCTGGTTCGACGAGAGGTTAGGCCCGGCGTAGTCGAGCACGTTGCCAAAGCGCGCCGCCGAGGCGACGCAGATCACCACTGCGACCATTATCGCCAGTCCGACCGCCGACAGCGCCGCGCCCGAGCGCGACCGGTACCGTGCGAGGTCCCGTAATGCCATGCGCAGGGCGAAGGGACCGCGGTGCGTGCCCTTCGCGAGGGCGGCCAGCAAGAAGGGCGCGAGCAGGACGATCGCGACGGTGAGAGCGACAAAGCCGATGACGAGCTCAAACATGCCGCCGCCGTTGCCCCCGCTGGCTCCGGCGTAGCCGAGGAGGAAGAACGCCGCAACGAGAGAGATAATGCCCGGCACCGCCGTGCGGTGCACGGCCCGTGGTTTCTCGGGCCGGCCGGCGAGGGCGGCCACGACGGACGTCTTGGTGATCGCGCGGGCCGGTCGCGACGCCGCCAGGAACGACGCCAGAATCGCGAGTGCCATGGCGATCACGATCACGACCCAGGGCAGCGCGAACGTGCCCACGCTGTGGTGGGCATCGGTCTCGAGGCTCGGCCGGTACGCCAGCCAGAGCGCGAGGCCGAGGACGAGGCCGAGCAGTGCGCCGACGACGCCCACCAACACACCGTTGGCGCGAACGACGAGTCGCACGTTGCGATCGGTGGCGCCGAGTGATTCGAGCATGCCGAACGCGCGACGTCGCCGCTGGGCGAGGACCGTGAAGCCCGCGACGGCGACTAGGCCGACGAGGATCATGGCCAGTGTCGCCAGTGCAATGGTGATGGTCTCGGGATTCATCGCATTGGAGGACGTGGCCGTCGACCTCGACTGGACGGTGTTGGGGAGCGAGACTGGTACGCCGCGGGGGAGATCGAACAGGACCGTGACCTGGGTCGGGGACTTGACCTGTCCCGGCGCCACCAGCGCGAAGGCGTCGAGAAGGTTGGACGGGTTTTCTACGATGCCTACGACGTGGCGAGTAAGCCCGGCCACGTGCCAGGTGTCGCCGACGGCGAGATGAAAGTCCGTCGCAACCGACGAAGTGACCGCGACTTCATCGGGACCCACGGGGTAGTGACCGCTGACGAGGCCGATGAGCGGGCCACCGTAGAGCCCCTTGGGGTTCTGTGCGCGAAGGTCGAACGTCTCGATCGAGCCAGGAACGGTGAGGATCTGATTCTCGATGACGTCGAGCCGGTGGGCGCTCTCGTCGACGCGCTTCTGCAGCGACGCAATGTCGGTGCTGATCTGGGCTGGCGTACCCGACAGCGTGGCGCGGAAGTTCGCGGTGCCAAAGATCGCATCGAGTGAGGACGGCGTGTTGGAGGAGACGCCGATCCCAATCACGGTGGCGGCGATCGCCGTCGTGATCAGCGCCAGGACGAGGAGCTGCTGGCGCCACTCGCGCCGCAGAAGCCGCCAGGCCCAGCGCACCATCGCACGTCGAGCTGGCAACCCACCGTTCGACGGGCGAGCCAAAGCGGGCTCGATCGCCGTCATCACGGGCTCGGGCGCGCGGGCCAACTTGGCTCGAGGAAGGACGCGGAATCTGGCGGGGGCATCGTCTGGTCGACGACGCGCCCGTCATGCAGGAAGACCACTCGGTCGGCCCACGAGGCGAGTTGCGCGTCGTGGGTCACGACGACCGCGGCGACCCCCCGCTGGCAAGCCGCGCGGATCATCCGCATCACCGATTCGCCGTTCGCCGAGTCGAGTGCGCCCGACGGCTCATCGGCGAGCAGCAGTCGGCGCTCTCCCACCACGGCGCGCGCGATGGCGACCCGCTGGCGCTCGCCGCCCGAAAGCTCATCGGGGTACCGATTGGCGCGATCGCCCAGGCCGAGGTTCTCGAGAGCTGCCACGCCCGCCCGATGTGCCTTCGAACTTGAAACGCCGTCGAGCTCGAGCGGCAGCGAGACGTTTTCGGCGGCCGTCAGGCCAGCCAGCAGATTGAAGTCTTGGAACACGAAGCCGATGGTTCGGCGGCGCAAGCGAGCCCGGTCGTCGCGCGACGTCTTGGCCAGCGAGAGGCCGTTGATAAGGACTTCGCCGCTGGTCGGCTCCTCGAGAGTGCCAGCGATAGTGAGCAGCGTCGACTTGCCCGAACCGCTCGGGCCCATCACCGCAATGAAGTCCCCGGTGTCCACCGAGAGGCTGACGTCGATGAGCGCGTGGACCTCCGTTTGTCCGGCGCCGTAGGACTTCGTGACATGATGCAGTTCTAGAAAGCTCACGCGCTCACTCCATTTCCTACGTCCGGTTTCAGCGTTACGCCGTTCATGCTAAAGACGCCTCCCGAGAGCATCTATAGGGGTAAACCCCGAAGGGCCCCTCAAGCCGATTCACCCATCCAGCCAGCGACGTTCACCGGTCATGGTTCCGTGGAGCCGAATGCGCAGTATCGAGATGTGACGTTGGTGCTGGCTGCGTCAACTACCGCTGGTCGTAGTTGATCTGACACGACTCACCGTTCGCCAGTGTCACCGTGAACGTGAAAACGCCGTTACGCGAGTGGGCCCGAACGGAGACTCGCACGACCAATTCCGTACCGGTGTCGCGTATGACGGTGGCTGTGGTGCCGGGGTGGCTCGTGACGCGGGGACGACCGACGAATCCGGATCCGAAAATGCCAAGGGTCGTGGTCCCACCCGCGACGGCGTAACCCTTCACGGAGGCAGCGACCGGTGGTGCCGGGGGTGGCGCCGTGACGTCGAGGGCAAAGGTGAACGTTCCGATGTCACCGGTGGCGTCGCTCGTGGTGCCAGTCGCGTGATAGGTGCCCACCGCCAGTGCTCCGTTGGTCGTGACATCGCCGCTTGAACTGACAGCCAGATTCGGGCTGCCACTTTTTTGGACGTAGGTGATGGCACCCAAGTTGGCGCCGACGTCGAGCTGCTCGCTGAACGTCGGGGAGCCGGTCGTCGTCACTGACGCCAGGGTCGGTGCTCGCTGGACGAGGGCGCCGACCTTCAGCGCGAAGGCAAAGGCCCCCTCGTCACCGGCCGCATCGCTCTCGGTTCCTGAGACTTTGTACGCACCAGCCGTCAGCGTCCCGCTCGTCGTCACGACGCCGCTCGGGCTCACGACGAGCTGGGGGCTGCCACTCGTCTGTACGAAGGTCACCGTGCCCTCGATGCCCGCCACTTCGAGCTGATCATGGAAGGAGGAGGAGCCACTCACCTTCACGGCGCTGCTGACGGGTGGCCCCTGGATCAGCGCGCCGACGGCAAGGTTCAGGCTGAAGGTCCCGGTGTCGCCGTGGGGATCGCTCGTCGTGCCGGAGGCTTGGTACGTGCCGATGGCGAGCGCTCCGCTCGTCGTTACGGCACCGCTTGAGCTGACGATTAATTGGGGGCTGCCGCTCGTCTGGACGTAAGTGACCGTGCCATCTTCATTGGTGGTCACGATTTGGTCAGTGAAGGAGGCGGCGTCGGCGGCCGAAACTCCCGTCGATACCGGCGTGCTTAACAGGCCGCAGACGTAGTCGCCGTCGTAGCTGCCCGACGGGTACTGGATCATCGCCACCCGGGCGCCGGTGAACGACGGCGACGCGCAGTCCGTCTCGGCCCCGCTCAAGGTCGCGGGTCCGGGCATCCAGACGGGAACCGCGGAGAAGCCCGAAGCGGAGGGCCCGGTGATCGCCGTCCACAACGCGGGGTAGGAGTAGATGCCCACCGACGTCACACCGAGGCTCGCGAAGGCGGCGAGCTCGCCTTCGATCGACGCCCGGTCGTTCGCGAACGACGTGGCGCTGCGACCGTAGTACGACGGCTTGAACTCCCACGGGTTGCCGGTCTCAACGTCGAGCCACCACGGCGCAGCACGAGCGGCGACGCCCGGCGATGCGGCGCCGATGGTAGTTTCTGCGTTGACCGCGCTCGAGAAGGCGTATCGCGCGGCGTTCCACCCATAGTCGTACGAGCAGGGCACCGAGTTCGCTCCGTAGCAGACCATGGGCGCTGTCTGGCCGGTGGGCCAGTGCGACGCGAACGCGGGACCGGGGTCACCGGTATTGACGTAGAAGGCCGGCGCACCGTTCGTCGCAGCCTTCGCCCAGCTCAGCTCGCGACCGAGGCAGGGGTTGGTCGTCAGCACCTGGCCGTTGTCCACTCCCACGACGCCGAATTCCGCGGAGGACGGCAGAGCGCTGCCGCACTGCGGGAAGCTGATGTCGTAGCCGATGGTCGCCAATGACGGCGTGCTCGCCAATGCACGGGACATGCTGGCGGTGAGCGACAGAGCAACGACGAGCGCGGCCAGCGAGGACTTGGCGACGGGGGAAAGCACTTCCCTTTACCCTACGATTGATTGACGCGCGAAAGGTTTCAAGTTCGCCACGCTCAGCGATGAGGTTTGCGACGGAAACGTGGGCGAGACTTACGGGCCTACTGCTTTGATTGGCGTCGACGAGCGCTCTGAAGGCCTTCAATTAATTTCATACGTTGTGTCAAGTTCGCGGCCGACTTTCGACTAATCGCTCCCTGTTTGATTCACCTTTAAGAACACCTGAGAATTCTGCACGTCGGTGGGTCGCACAACGATTGTGAACATCGGCACAGCCAAACAACTGAGGGCGATCGCGTCGACGAACTGCGCGTCTCTTCGCTACATTGGCCGTCATATCGATGGCGTTTAACAAGTGCGCGTGTCCGAAAATTAAATACGGCTCATTCGACGCCTTCACAGGAGAATTTGGGACTATCCGAAATAAAATCTGAGTATCGAAGGAGGGTTTATGAGCGTACAACATGACTCAATGACACAAGTGGACGACTCTCACGTCTCGCAAGCCGAAGCGCCGGCATTCGACACGATGGGATCAACAACCGTCAAGCGCGTGGCCCCGAAGCACCCCGAGACTCGTGAGCCGGTGCTGCAAGGCGATGTTCGCAGACATCGGGCCTCGATCGGCTTGATCCTCGGAGGCTTTGCCGCGCTCCTCCTGTCCGCGTGGGCGGGGCTGGTTCCCTTGATCGGACCGACCTTCGGGTTCTCCGCGGACGGCACGTCCTCTTGGAAGTGGAACGAGGTCCACGTCCTCGGCGCGATCGTGCCGGGCGCGTTAGGTCTCATCGCATGCGTAGTGGTGCTTACTAGAGCGCGCCGACCGATGGGATTCCTGTCAGTCGGCACCCTCACCATGGCGGGGTTCGCCCTCTTCCTCTGCGGCGCGTGGCTGACTATCGTTCCCATCATTTGGCCGGTAATAGTGGGCTCGTACTTCCACTCAGCCTCGGCGTCGCGTGTCTTCGAATACTGGTTGGGCTATGCCAGCGGCCCTGGGATCCTGCTCGCGAGCTTCGGCGGCTACGTCATTGGTCGAGCGCGTCGAGAGGCGAGGTCGAGTTTGCGCTCTACGCGCTAATCGCATTGCCGCTGGCGTAGCTGACTTTGATGGCGCTCGCGCGCTCGCGGAGTCAGTGGTGAAAGCGCAGATAGGCCAAGGTCGCGGCGATCGCGACGCCCGTCCAGCATAGAGTTCGCAGTGCCCGTTCCAAGGGCCGGAGGATCGACTGCTTGGTGATCGCAACGCGCGTGCCGTCAAGGCGCTCGGCCACTCCTTCGACGGCAAGGGTGCGCCGGCGCAGGTCGCGGGCCGGCGTGGAGAGTTGTCGTTGGAGCAGCGTGATGAGCGCTCCGAACGTAGCCGCGCCGAAAGAAGCGAGGGAAAGTGTCGCGTGCTGAGCGAAGTAGGCCGTTAAGACCGGAAAGGCGCCCCAGCCCAGGACGAGCATCGCACCGTTGTGCAGTCGGCCCTGAAAGAGCTCGAGGTTGTAGCCAACGGCGATGACCACGCCAATTGCGATGAACACGACCAGGTACGCGCTAACGAGAACCATGCCGACGATTCCCAGGGCCACGGCCCCACCCAGCCCGAAGCATGACGCGCCGACGAGCTGCCATCGGGGAATCGACGTCTTCAAGGGACGTCCGTTCAGCTCATCGAGGCAGTGCGCGCCAATTCCGACCGCGAGGAAGAACGCGACGAGGGTGAGGATGAGGCGAACCGCGTTCACCGGACCGACCAGACACGCGCCGATTGTTACAAGCGACAGGTGGAGCATCGTGTAGGGAGGGTGGGTCACCGTCCACCAGTCGCGCAGGCCGGGGTGGCGCAAGAACCGGGGCTGAGCGTAGAAGGAGGGGCCGGCGACCGACGTCTCGTCGTGCGGCGGCTTTGGCATGTTCAACCCGTCCGGTAACCCCACATCACCACACCCCCGCCCAGACTCATCGTGCGGTACTCCACATGATCGACGCCAGCGTAGTTCCACGCGTTGACGATCCAAGGCACTGGATAGTCCCGATAGTGCTGCGAGATGCTTGGCCCGAGGAAGCGCCCGACGTCAAACCATGCCCGCCCGCCCATGAGGTATCCCGCAGCCGGCAAGAGCGCGCGGGTGTAGAGCCACCAGGGCACCCGCCAACGCAAACGCTCCGGCACGGCGAACTCCAGGCTGGCAATCGATCCGCCGGGCTTGACCACGCGAGCCAGTTCGGCCAGTGTCGCGCGGGGGTCGCTGACGTATCGCAGGAGATACGTAAAGGTAAGGGCGTCGAAGGTCGCGTCGGCGAAGGGCAGCTGCTCCCCGCGCCCGAGCACCAGCGATACTCGATCCTCGAGCCCGGCCTCGCGAATGTTGAACTGCCCCTCTCGCAGCATTGCTTCGCTAAGGTCAAGCCCCACCACGCGAGCCGATGTCTTCCTGGCGAGGCGCTTGGTAACGGCGCAGGGCCCACAGGCCACGTCGAGGACGAGCGCGGGGCGCGCCGCGACGATGTGGCTCACCATTGTCGAGCGCCAACGGCCGTCCTGACCGAGGGAGAGTACGGCGGCGAGGCGGTTGTAGCCGCCAGGCAGAGGCGCGAAGAGGCGTCGGGCGAAGTCGTTGGGCGCCCGTCGAGACGCCATCACGGCGCGGCGCTCAAACAGTGGCACAGTACCGTCTACCAGTGTCTGGTCGATGGTCCCGACGGCCCTCGGGTCCTGGGCCGGGAAGCGCCACAAATGTAGTCATTGGCGTCGCACTTCCGCGACAGCTCACAGACCGCCTCCTTGCCCCACCCGGTTCATCCGGGCCGACGACGCCGCCGAAGTTCTCGGTCGGCCATACCTTAACTGCCTGTTGGATGCTCTTCCCTCGTCACGAGACGGTAACCCGGGGTCGACACCGTGGTTGACCATTCAATCTCGGCATCGGTGAAGCACGACGAGCCACACCCACTTCGGGGCGCCCCCGCTGAGAATCGCTGAGCGACCGCGTCGTGGTCCGAGCATTGAGTCGTCACCTGTGATATAGATACGTCGTCTTTGGAACGGAGGGTCTCCTCGCAACGCTGACTTCGTGGAGGCGTGCGAGGCCAGGAAGAGCCTGGCGCAGCGGGCGAACGAGCCCGTGCGTCGAGCCACTAGCGATGGGGGATGCATGGCAGCGTTTGACTGGAAGAAACTATCGACGCCGGACAAGGTGGTGGCGATCACGGCGCTATGCGCTCTGATCGCGCTGTTCCTTCCTTGGTACGGTTTCAGCTCGACCTTTTACAGTGCTTCGGTGAGCGGCTTCAGTTCGGGCTACGGGTGGCTCGGTGCGCTGCTCATTGTGCTGGCCGGCGTGTACTTGGTGCTGCTCCGCTCGGGCTCGAATATGCCCAAGGTGTCGATGGGTCCAGGCGTCTTGGTCCTCGGTGCCTCGGTCATCGGCACGTTGCTCGTCGCCATCCGCTGGATCACGTTGCCGCGGGGCAGTTACGGGGTTTCGAACGTGACGGGCTTTAGCTACGGGGCACGCATTGGGATCTACGTCGCGCTGATCGCCGGCATCGTGCAGATCGTCTTCGCCCTTCGGCTCTTTAAGGCTTCCGGCGAGTCGATGCCCTGGGCGACCAAGTAGTTCATCGTCCCCAGCTTCTCGGACGAACGTCCACAGTCTGTCTTGCTGAAGGTCTAGGGGGCGCCCGCTCGCGCCGCCGAGGCCGTCATTGAGGGGCTGACGCCGTTGGTGCCGCCAATGAGGGCCCTCATCCGGGCGTATACCTCGCCAAGGTGATTGCCGCCCAACGTCGGCGAGACCGCGACACCATGTTGGTAGACCCGGGCGTAGGGACATCCGCCGAGCTGGAACATCACCTGAGTGAAAGGCTTGGACGCCTTGCTCGCGGCGAAGCTGACCCACGACGGGATCATGAGGTCATCGGGGCACACGCGATTGCGCGTGCTGCTCACCGGCAGTGAATTGATGAGCGTCCTGACCTCGCCAATGACGTTCTTGTTGGTCACCGTGACGACGCCAGACCTCGATGGCGTCCGGCCGACCGTGCCGAAACCGGATGACCAGTAGAGCACCGTCGCCCCCGCCGGCACCGAGTCGCCCGCCGGTTTTGGCGTGGCCGCCGCATTCCAAGCACCGACGCCCAGAACGGTGAGACCGACTACGGCGGCGCTGACGACTCGACCGATGGAGCGTGAGGTACCGATAATCCACTCCCCGCTTAGGACTCTCTCTACAGGGTTACTGTCGCCACCGCCGGCGCCGTGACAGCCAATTTTCGTTGAATCCGGCTGGCGTCGCCTCGTCGCCCGAGCACCGGCTCGCGCAGACTCGTAGATTCAGAGCGTTAGCGCTTCGACGAGGAGGTACGTGCCCAACAGCGCAGTGCGCACCGCCCGATTCGTCGGCATCGACCTTGCGGGCAGCCCCGAGCGCACCGGCGTGGTCGTCCTGACCCTTCGTGGCTCACGGGCCGAGGCCACGTCGCCGGCCGCGGGGTTCGTCGCCGATGACGCCGACTTGGTCGCGCTGGTCGATTCGACGACCACCGTTGGCCTCGACGCGCCGCTCGGCTGGCCCGACGACTTCGTGGCCGCGGTGGCGGCCCACAGCGCGCAGAGTCGCTGGCCGACCTTCGAGGAGCCGCACGCCCGGGCGTCGCGCGAGAGCCTTCGCTATCGGCAAACCGACCTTTTCGTGAAGGGGCTGGGCATTGGCTCGACGCCACTCTCAGTCTCGTCGGACCTGATCGCCGTCGTCGCGATGCGCGCGGCCTGGCTGCAGTCGGCGTGGATCACGCGTTGGGGCGACCTCGAGCCCCGTGACGGCAGCGGACGCCTGGTCGAGACTTATCCGGCGGCCGCGCTGCGTGCGTGGGGATTCCTTCCGCCGCGAGGCGTTCGCTACAAGGGCGGTCGGAGCGCGGCTCATCGCGAAGACGAGCGACTGGAACGCGAGCGTATGGTGGCCGAACTCGAAGATCGCGCGGAGTCGTGGCTCGACCTGTCGCCCGAGCTTCGCTTCGACGCCGTTCGTTCCGATCACGCGTTCGACGCGCTGCTCAGCGCCCTCGTGGCACTCGCCAGCGCGTCGCAGTTGACTTATCCCGTTCCCGACGAGTTGTCGGAGATCGCGTTAAGAGAGGGCTGGATCCACGTACCGTCGACGGTCTTCGAGGCTCTGGGCGTCGCGTTGCGCCCGGGTCGGCGACGACGGGGCGTCGCTCGAACGGCTCGCTAGCTTTTTCGCGCGGTCTCGTTGAACGCTGCCGGTGAATTGGCGACGACCCTTGCGGTGTCGTCGCTCTCGAACCGCGGCGCGACGCTACATCGCGGGTTCGGGGCGACCGTCCGCGGTTGAACTGATGTGTCGGCGCAGATTCATCATCATGGCCCCGCCGACGAGCGCCGTGAGGCCGGTGCCGAGGGGCCACCAGTTGCCAACGTGCGAGCCGTAGTAGAGGGCGGTGATGGCGGGTGCCAGGGTGCCCGAGATTCCCCAGGTCAGACCGGCCGCGGCGTTATAGCGCCCTCGCAGGTGCTCGGGGGCGATCTCGTTGACGAGCGCCGAGCTCACGGGCTGGAGCATCGTCTCACCGATCGCGAAGACGATCATCGCAAGACAAAGCAGCGGTACGGAGGCGGTCGCCGGCATTCCGAGCGTCGTTTCAAGGATCAGCCAGAAGATGAACCAGAGGCCCGACACAACGCCCAGAACGCGCGTGCGACTCTTGCCCTCGATGCGGTTTAACACCCAAAGCTGGCAGAGCACGATCGTCGAGGTGTTGAAGAAGAAGATGACGCCGATGGCGTGCACGGAGATCTTGAGATTGTTCACCACGAACAGGCTCAGTCCGGCGTCCAACGAGCCGTATCCGCCGATCATGAGAAAGACCGATGCGATGACGTAGCGGACCATGCGACCATCGCCGAGCACCTCGCGCCAGCCCTGCCTGCGCAGCTCGGCGTCTTCGCGGAGCTCCTTGATCGGGCCCCCGTGATGACGCAAGGTTAGGAAGATGAGGGTCGCGAGCAACGTGACGCTCGCGTTGAAGATATAGAGCGCCACGAAGGTGTCAGGGTGGCGCAGGTCGACGACGCTGGCCGAGATGAGGGCGCCGAATCCGATGCCGAGGTTGACCAGCATGAAATTGACGCCGAAGGCCCGCTGGCGCAGTTCGGGCTTTACGAGGCGAGCGACCATCGTGCTCATCGGCCCCCAACCCCCTCCGCCGAGGAGGGCAAGCAGGAGGGCGGCGACGGTCGCCTGCTCTTCCGTGTGGGCCAGGGCCCAGAACACCAAAGCGGCGGCATCGGCGCTGTAGGAAAACAAGATGACGCGGATCGGTCCCAGACGATCGGTCAGGCTGCCCCATATCGGCGTCGTCGCAAGGCCGGCAATCGCGGCCACAGAGAGCAGCAGCGTCGCAAACGTGGTCGAGAAACCGCGCACATTGTGCAGGTAGACGACGAAGAGTGACAGCGTCAGCCCGTTTCCGACGCAGCCGACGAACGTGCACAAGTACAGCCGGCGCAGCGGGCCGCGTACCGAGGTTCGAAAGTCGACGGGGACCAGCGTGTCGAGGAGTTTCACGAAGCCATCAGGCTACCTGGAGCGTCCGACACGTCCGACTTGTGCGGCCCATCACAAGATTGGTGGAGCGCATTTGAGGATGAAGGTTATCCTTGGGTGGTCAGCTTCGAGCTGACGGAGAGGTATCACGGATTGGGCACTCGGGCGGCGAAAAGCCGCGTTGACCTTCTAGAGGAGATTGCACCGGACGTCGAACGCCTCTACAACCGCCACATGGAGGCGCCGCGCCTCTGGTACCCGCACGAGCAGATCAACTGGGGCGAGGGCGAGAGCTTCAACGAGCGAAAGTGGTCGCCCGAGGACTACCCGGTCGGCGACGGGGTGCGCAGCTCCATCTACGTGAACCTTCTCACCGAAGACAACCTTCCCTACTACACCGATACGATCCTCGGCTTCGCGCCCAAGGGCCACCCCATCCGCGACTGGAGCTGCCAGTGGACGATGGAGGAGAACCGCCACTCGATGGTCATGCGTGACTGGGTCCACGTCAGCCGCTGTATCGACCCCAAGCTGCTCGAGGACGGGCGGCGCGTGCAGATGCAAAAGGGCGAGGTGCCCCAGCCGGCATCCTTTGCCGAAATGATCGCCTACGTCTCGTTTCAGGAGCGCGCGACGCAGATCGCCCATCGAAACACGGGCGCCAAGCTGCCCAAGGACGACAAGATCGGCCGCAACGTCCTGGCGCTCATTGCGGGCGACGAGACCAAGCACTACCTCTTCTACCGCGATCTCACGCTGGCGGCCTTCGCCATCGACCCCTCGGCGATGATGATCGCCGTCTCCAAGCAAGTGAGCACCTTCGCCATGCCCGGTACCGGCATTCCGAGCTTTACCCGTCACGCCGTGCGCATCGCCAAGGAAGGGATCTACGGTCTCGGCCAGTACCTCGGCGACGTGCTGACTCCGGTGCTGAGCCTCTGGGACATCGAGCACCTGAAAGGGCTCACCAAAGAGGCCGAAACCGCCCGGGTGGATCTCGTGAACGTGAAGGCCAAGATCGCCGAGTCCGTCGAGCGCATGGCCCAAAAGGCGTCGCTCATCAAATCATCGCTAGGTGCCTCCAGCTAGTCACTCCTTGGTGTTGGCGACCCGGCGGATGTAGTCCTCGAAGGCTTTCTGCTGGGCGGCGACCGCCTGAACCTGGCGTTCGTGCATCGAGCCACCGCGCACCAGGACGTAGATGAGCGTGCCGAGCAGCGGCAGGACGAGTATGAAGATGATCCACAGCGCCTTCGAAGGTCCGCTCAAGTTGTGGCTGCGGAAGATGTCGAAGACGACGTGAAACACGAGAATGATCCAGAAGATGAACAGGACCAGGTACAGCGTGGAGATGAACACGTCGAGCAGCGGATAGCCAGAAGCCAGCATGATGATCCTTTCGTAGGTGACTAGAGCGAATTGTAGGCAAACCAGCGCCAAAGCCACCGTGGCCGTTCCGGCAATAAAGCCGTCGCTCCACTTGGCCGTCAAGAGGGGAAGTCGTCACGACGAACTGAATAGGATTGTCTGGTCATGGAGGCGAAGGGTGCGCAGTTTTAGTGATGCGATAGCGGCCATCTCCGCGCCGGGCAAGCCCTACGAGATCGTCGAGGTCGAACGAAACGGCGTCGTCAATCGGGAATTCAAGAATGCTCCCGCGACGCTGCGCGACTTCTTCGATCTCGCGCGCGGAATCGAGTCCACCTTTCTTGTCTACGAGGACGAGGAGTGGACCTTCGCTCGGGTCATGGACGAGGTGGATGCGCTGAGCCACGCGCTCGTCCACTACTACGGCATTACGAAGGGCGACCGGGTCGCGATAGCGATGCGTAACTACCCCGAGTGGGTCGTCGCCTTTGCGGCGATCACCTCGCTCGGGGCGATCTCGGTTTCGCTGAACGCTTGGTGGACCGAGGAGGAGCTGGACTTCGCTATCGGCGACAGCGTGCCGACTCTCCTCATCGGCGACTCGGAGCGCATCCTGCGCTCGACAAGACCGTGCCAGCGCGTGGGGGCCCGGCTCTTGGGGGTGCGGCTCGACGCGCGCGAGACGTACGCCGACGCCGTAGAGCACTGGGACGAGGTCGTCGCCCGGGGCGCTTCCATGCCCGTGGCGGACCTCGACCCCAACACCGAGGCAACCATCCTCTACACCTCGGGCACCACCGGAATCGCCAAGGGGGCGGTCTCTACGCACGGGGCGATCATTCAGTCCGTCATGGCCTTCGCCTCGGGCGTTGAGATCGAGACCGCGCGCCTCGAGGTGAGTGAGATCGGCAGCGGACCGTCGCCCTGCTTCATCTTGATCGTGCCCCTCTTCCACGTCACCGGCTGCATTCCGGTGATGCTCTCGTGCTTCTGCTGGCACTTCAAGCTCGTGATGATGTACAAGTGGGACCCCGATCGCGCGCTCGAGCTCATTGAGCGCCACCGCGTGACCACCTTCGCCGGGGTGCCCACCCAGTCCTGGGACCTCATGGAGTCGCCGAACTTCGCCAAATACGACACGTCCTCGCTGTCGGCCGTCGGCGGCGGCGGCGCGCCAGCGCCGCCGACATTGGTCTCGCGCGTCGAGCGTTCCTTTAAGCAGGGTCGGCCGAACCTCTACTACGGCATGACCGAGACCAACGCCTACGGTCCGGGCAACTTCGGTCGTGACTACCTGAGCCACCCCACCTCGACCGGCCGAGTGCCGACGATCGTGATGGACGTGGCCATCCGCGACGAGACGGGCCGCGATGTCGCCATCGGCCAGAGCGGCGAGATCTGGCTGAAATCGCCGACGCTCATTACCGGCTACTGGCGTCAACCCGAGGCCACCGCCGAATCGATCGTTGAGGGTTGGCTGCGCACCGGCGACCTCGGCCACATCAGCGAGGAGGGCTTCCTCTACATCGAGGACCGAGTGAAGGACATGATCCTTCGCGGCGGTGAGAACATCTACTCCGCGCAGGTCGAGTCGGCCATCTACGAGCACCCCGCGGTCTACGAGGCTGCGGTCTTCGGTCTGGCGAACGAACGGCTCGGCGAGGAGGTGGCGGCCGTCGTGATGGTGCGCGACGCCACGGCCCTGACCAGCGACGAACTCCGCGATTTCCTCGTGCCGCGCCTCGCCGCCTACATGATTCCCAGCCGTGTCGCCTTCACCCACCAGCCCCTACCGCGCAACGCCGCGGGCAAGCTCTTGAAGCGCGAGATGCCCGCGCTCTACTTCTCGAGCGCGAGCTGAATGGCGCGCACGGCGTACTCGGCCACGTTGACGTCGTCGAGCCCGTCGACGTCGAACCAGCCGGCCTGGTCGGTGGTGCCGACGGCCTCGTCGCGCAGCACGCCGCCGTCGAGTGAGACCGTGTAGAGCACGCGCACCGTGTGGATGCGGTCGCCGTTCGGGCGCCGCCGCACGTCGCTCGCGACGTTGAGCAGCACGGGGTCGCTCACCGAGAGGCCGGTCTCTTCGTGGAACTCGCGCAGCAAGGTCTGCTCGGGCGACTCGCCGAAGTCAATGCCGCCGCCGGGCAGCCACCAGATCGGTGGCGTGATCTGGGGACTGCTCGAGCGCACGAGGAGGACCAGGCCGTCTCGCACGAGAATGCCGTAGGCCCTCACGCTGGTGTGCTGCTTACTCATCTCGCGGTACGTCCTACCTTGATCTGTTGGCGTGCTAGGGGACGGACCCACGAGGTTCGGTGACACGCCTCGCCGCGACGATTCTAGGCCACCGGTTCACGCCGGGCCCGGGTTGATTCTCTACGCCCCGCTTGGTTCGCGAGCGCTAGCGGGTTCTGGGAAACCCGAGGTCGATCTGCGAGTCTGAGGGCTGGGGCCAGCGCGACGTGACGACCTTGGCACGGGTGTAGAAGGCGAAGCCTTCCGGGCCGTACATGTGGGTGTCGCCGAAGAGCGAGTCGTTCCATCCACCAAAGGAGTACGCCGAGATCGGCACGGGGATCGGCACGTTCACCCCGACCATGCCGACGTGGACCTGGCGGGCGAAGAGCCGCGCGGCGTTGCCGTCGCGGGTGAAGATCGCCACGCCGTTGCCGTAGGGGTTGGCGTTGACGAGCTCGAGCGCGTCGTTGAAGGTCGCCACGCGCGCCACGCCGAGCACCGGCCCGAAGATCTCGTCGTCGTAGGCCCTGGTGCCCGGACGCACACCGTCCAGGAGACTCGGCCCGACGAAGAAGCCCTCGCTGGCTTCGAGCGTCGTGCCATCGCGAACGACGGCGATGTCGTCGTGCTTCGCGGACGTCACGTAGCCCGCGACGCGGTCGCGGTGCTCTTTCGTGATGAGCGGGCCGAAGTCACTCGCGGGATCGTCGCCCGGCCCGACGGTGAGCCGGTCGATGCGCTCTGCGATCTTGTCGATGAGCGGACCGGCCGAGTCACCCACGGCCACGACCACGCTGATGGCCATGCAGCGCTCGCCCGCCGAGCCGTAGCCCGCGTTGATCGCGGCGTCGGCCGCGACGTCGAGATCGGCGTCGGGCAGGACGACCATGTGGTTCTTCGCGCCGCCGAGGGCCTGCACGCGCTTGTGGTGCTTGCTCGCGCTCTCGTGGACCGCGCGGGCGACTGGGGTCGAACCTACGAAGCTGACGGCGTCGACGCCAGGGTGTTCGAGCAGCGCGTGGACGGTCGTGGCGTTGCCCTGGAGCACGTTGAAGACGCCGTTCGGCAGTCCCGCTTCGAGCCAGAGTTCGGCCAGGCGGATGGAGACCGACGGATCGCGCTCGGAGGGCTTCAAGATGACGGCGTTGCCGCTGGCGATCGCGTTCGCGCTCATCCACAGGGGCACCATGATGGGAAAGTTGAAGGGCGTCACCGCCGCGACGACGCCAACGGGCTCGCGCGTGGAGTGTACGTCGACGCCCTCGGCGACCTGGTCGGAGAAGTCCCCCTTGAGGTGGTCGATGAGTCCGCAGGCGTACTCCACGTTCTCGAGGGCGCGGGCGATCTCGCCCTTGGCGTCGGCGAGAGTCTTGCCGTGTTCGAGGGTGATGATGGCGGCGAGCTCGTTGGTGTTCGCGACGAGCAGCTGGCGCAGAGAAAAGAGTACGTTGGTGCGCCGCGAGAGTGACGACTGGGCCCACTCGTTGGCCGCGCTACGGGCTTCGTCGACTACGTCGCCGACGAACTCAACCGAGGGCACGGGAACGAGTGCGATCACCTCCCCCGTAGCGGGGTTGAAGACGTTCAATTGGCCCGACTCTTCGATTCGTTTGCCGTTGACGAAATGGGGAACCGTTCTCAACATCAACCTCCTGCGCACGGCCAATCTACAGGAAGCATTGATTGCGCCAGTTAGAGTTGGCCCATGATCCCAGCCGACGAGGGGCGCGCACTGGCCGGTGCGGCGTCCGTGCAGCCCGTCGGGCCAGGACGTTTCTCGGCTCACCTCTCGCCGATCTACACCGTGGTGGGCCACCCTCACGGCGGCTACCTGCAGTGCGTGATCGCGAGCGCCGCGCTCGCTGGAGCGAACGACGAGGGTTCGGCGCACACCGATGTGACGGCCATTACGACCAACTACGTGAACGCGCCGAACGTCGGCACGGTGGAGCTTCGCGTGGACGTTCGTCGCGTCGGCCGGGGCGTGACGTTCGTTTACGCGGCGCTCTACCAGCACGAGGTGTTGGTGACCGAATCCGTCATCACGCTCGGCACGCTGCACGT